>Ga0105048_10012039_pt1 | contig 13599 bp, 10 predicted proteins | sample MAT05_FD_78382 | JGI IMG/M metagenome (GOLD analysis project Ga0105048, IMG submission 78382) | Freshwater microbial communities from Lake Fryxell liftoff mats and glacier meltwater in Antarctica - MAT-05 | ecosystem: Environmental > Aquatic > Freshwater > Ice > Liftoff microbial mat | place...
CCAGGCAGGGTCTACGTAGACGAACAGCATCGAAAACGCGTGCGCGCCGTCATTGACGACGGCGTAGCCGTCTTCGCGCCGCTCCCCACGGCGCAGCCGTCGGTGGTTGCGGAAACTGCGCACTGTCTCGGCGCCCGCGCGCGCCAGTCGAACGCCCAACCGCACCGGGTTCGCCGTGAGCTCGATCTCCGGAAGCCTGAACTTGGAGGGCACGATGGCGGCGCTGGCCTCGATCTCGGTGACCTCCCAGGTGGGATGAGCGGGTGTCTCGATCCATGCGAGCTTGGTCTTGCTAGCTCCGCGGGGTCATCTCCTCACGATGAGGACTCGAGGTCGCAGCGACATCGCGCGTCCCGGTGGGAAGCTCACGCGTATGCTGTGCGTGGGTCGGGAAGCAGCCCGCCCCGAGGAGTAACGATGTCGGTTCGATCGATGGCAGTCAGTCCAGCCGCGGGGTCCGCTGCGGTCGCGCTCGTCAGCGCGCAGCGCAACCTGGGCGTCCAGGTCGCGTCGGGGGACGCGCTCGACGTGAGGTCTTTCCGCGTGGAGGAGAGCCTCTCCGAGCTCTTCTCCATCAAGCTTCGGGTCGTTTCCGCGAACCATGACGTCGCGCTCGACGCGGTGGTCGGCGGCCCCGCCACGCTCGAGATCCACGGCGGCCAGAGGGAGGTTTCGCGCGACCGCTCGTGGACCGGGATCTGTCGGGAGTTTCAGCAGGTCCGCGCAGAGCCGGACGGGCTCTCGACCTACGAGCTCGAGATCGTGCCCACGCTGTGGCTCTTCACCCAGCGCCGCAACCACCGCATCTTCCAGCAGATGTCCGAGCTCGACATCGTGGAGGCTCTCCTCGGCGAGTGGGGCATCAGCTACCGCAAAGAGATCGGGGCAGCCTTCGCCCCGCGGGACTACCGCGTGCAGTACGGCGAGTCGGACTACACGTTCCTCTGCCGCATGCTCGAGGACATCGGCGTGACGTTCTGGTTTGCAGGGGGAGACGGGGGCAGTGAGCTCGTGCTTGGGGACGCGCCGCAGCTGTCATCGCCTCGTGCGACGTCGCTCCAGTTCAAGGATCAGCCGACGGCGGCCGATCGCGATCACGTGACGCGCGTCGCTATCAAGCAGCGGATCACGCCGGGCGGATTCACGGTGCGCGACTACGACACCCGCCTGCCCGCGGAGTTTCCGCTGCTCGCCGGCGCCAGCGCGGGGGGGGGCTCGGTGGAGTCGCGCCTCGAGCAGTTCGTCTACGCCCCGGGGGCGTTCCTCTTCTCGGGCGCGGAGCGCGGGGACACGCCGTCCGCGGATGATCGCGGCGCCGCGCGCTCGAGCGAGCGGGCGGCGTCGGAGCTCGCGAGCCGACGCCTCGACGCCGCGCGGGGGGATCGCGTGGCCGTCGGCTTCGACACCACCGCGAACGATCTCGCCCCGGGCGTCGTGTTCAGCATCGCCGAGCACCCGCGAGCGGACCTGTCGCAGCCGCTCCTCGTCGCTTCTTCACGTCACGAGGGCACGCACGACGGCGCGTGGACGCACGCGTGCGAGGCGCGGCTCGCGTCGTCGCCGTATCGTCCGTCGCTGGTCACGCCGCGCCCGAAGGTGAGCGGTGTGGAGACCGCGACTGTCGTCGGGCCGGCTGGCGACGAGATCCACGTCGACGAGTTCGGCCGCGTGCGCGTGCACTTTCACTGGGATCGGGAGAGCAAACGCAACGAGAAGAGCTCCAGCTGGCTGCCCGTGAGTCAGCCTTGGGGAGGGGCGGGCTACGGCGGTACGAATCTCCCGCGCATCGGGCAAGAGGTGGTCGTGGACTTCCTCGGCGGTGACCCAGATCGCCCCGTGGTGACCGGTCGCATCTACACGAACCTGCAGCGCACGCCGTACAAGCTGCCCGAGAACAAGACCCAGAGCGGCTGGAAGAGCTGCTCGACGAACCAGACCGGCGGCTACAACGAGCTCATGTTCGAGGACCTATCGGGCAAAGAGCTCGTGCGTATGCAGGCCGAGAAGAACCTCGACAAGCTGGTGAAGAACGACGAGAGCGTCGTCATCGGGCACGACCGCACGAAGCTCGTGAAGCACGACGACCGCCTCACGGTCGAGCACGATCGCAGGAAGAACGTCGACCACGACGAGACGACGCGCGTCGGCAACGACCGGCGCGAGCTCGTCGAGCACGACGAGCGCATCGTGATCGGCAACGACCGCGACGAGCTCGTCAAGAAGAACGAAGACCTCGTGATCGGCAAGAACCGCAGCAAGCTCGTGAAGAAGCACGAGCGCGAGGTGGTCGCGCTCACGCGAACGCGCATGGTCGGCATCAACGAGGCCGTCGTGATCGGCATCGCGCAGCAGCTGAAGGTGGGCGTCGATCAATCGACGCAGGTAGGCAAGAACCGCTCGGTCAAGGTGGGCAAGAACCAGTCGACGAACGTGGGCAAGAACCAAGACCTGGCCGTTGGAGGTAAGCGGTCGATCAAGGTCGGCAAGACGGCGACCGAGACCGTGGCGCTCGCGAAGATGCTGACGGTGGGCGGAGCCTTCCAGACGACAGTGGGCGCCATCATGAACACCACGGTCGGTGCGGCGATGAACACGACGGTCGCTCTGTCGGCCTCCGAGCAGGTCGGCGTGTCCAAGTCGGTGGTCGCCGGCACGAGCATCTCCCTGACCTGCGGTCGATCGTCGCTGGTGCTCGAGGCCTCCGGCAAGATCACGATGGCGATCGAGGGCGGCTCGTCGGTGGTCTTGGCAGACAAAAACACCACAGTGACGGCGCCGTCGGGTGGTGTGGTCATCATCCAGGGCGGCCCTGAGGTTCACCTCAACCCGTGACCGCCGAGGCCAGCCAGAAAGCCATGAGCAAAGCAGAGTTCACCGTGGAGCGCGTCGCGAGGATCAGCGCGTCACTCGACCTCGACCCGGCGCTCCAGGCCGACATCCTCGGCGCCAACGATCTCGACGAGGAGGCCTGGGAGGAGATCGAGGCGACGCACGACGCCGCGCTTCGGAGCGAGCTCGAGGCAGGCGACACGGCGCGGCTCGAGACGTACGACGCCGCGTATGTCGCTCGCGTCGAGGAGGAGCGGGGAACCATCTCCGCGGAGGACTACGCGTCCCTCCTCCGCGCGGGGCGCAACGGCAACACATCCGCGCGGCTCGCCGAACTCGAGATCCCAGAGGCGGCGGAGCTGACGATCATGCGCGTGTTCGAGCGCCGGCTCGCGGCCGACGACTCCCTAAGGCTCGCGCAGAAGAGCCGCGATGATTGACGCCACAGCGACTGAAGCCTCGCATGCGCAAGCGCTCCGGGGCGTCCCCGAGCCCGCCCTGACATTCGTGTCCAACGCGACGGGCTTTCCCACGTTCCGTTGTCAGAAGCTCGGCCCTGGCAGGGAGTACTTCGACACGTTGGTCCTGAAGGCGTCGTACCCATTGCGCGCGGGGCTCCTCGCCGAGCCCATGAGCCAGCCCATCGTGGTGACCGACCGATGGTGGGACGAGTCTGATCCGTTGCGCTCGAGCTTGAGATCCGCGGGGGAGGTCGTGCTGGACAAGCCTGGAGGCGATCTCTTCCTGACTGGGCATGCGCGGATCGACAAGCCTCTGACCCATTGGGCGACGGAGGTGGTGGTGCGGCGTGGGTCGCGGAGGCTGGCCTCGCTCACGCTTCAGGCCACGGGCCCGCGAAGCTGGGTTCATCGCGCGGTCCGTGGCTGGTCTCTGTCGTCGCCGACGCCCGCGATGGAAGTACCCATTCGCTACGAGCTGGCCTACGGCGGCCGCTTCGTTCGTGGGGGGAGAGTGGAGTCCTTTCGGTCCAACCCCTCGGGGTCCGGGTTCTTCGACACGGCCGCGCTGGGCGCTGACGAGCTGCCCGGCCCCCAATGGGAGCACCCGGACGAGCCCGTCACGACGATGAACGCCCCGTACAAGATGGCTGGGTTCGGACCGATCTCACGCTCCTGGGCAACTCGACTCGCGTACGCCGGCACAAGGGACGAAGCTTTCGTGGCTCGGCTCCGTCGTGAGGTGGCCGCTGGCCTCCCCTCGGACTATCCGTCCGACTTCGACCACCGCTTCTTTCAGGTGGCGCACCCGTCGCTGCAGCTCGCGGAGCGCTTCGAGCCCGGGGATCGAATTGCTCTGCGAGGCCTGGGCGGCACGCTGGATTGGCAGGTACTCGAGCTTCCCGCTGTGCCGGTGCTGGCAGAGCTACACGGTGCCGGTGCTCCGAGCATCGTACCGGCCGCGATGGATACGGTTCATCTCGACCTCGACGCGGGGGTGGTGCACGTGCTGCACCGACTGACGCTGGATGTTCGATTGGGCGTTACTGCTGTTGCCCTTTTTCGAGAAGGAGATTGAGCATGTTGCTCAGACATATCGCCGATGGCGAGGCCTCGTTCAAGGTCGTCAATGTCAGCCCGGACCACTGCGAGGTCGACGGTGAGGTCGTCCCGTTCGACATCGAGCGAGAGCTGAACAACGAGAAGATCGACTACGCGCCGAACGTGTTCGCAAGAGGCGAGCGCGTGCTGCACGAGAACAGCGTCATTCGCGGCGTGATCGGCAACGCCGGGAAGGGCGTGCTCTCGGGCGTGTCCCAGGGCGGCGGCGACACTGTCATCACCGAGGGGACCGACCACTTCCTCGTCGGCGGACAGCGGATCGCTCGGCACAACCACCAATGCCTCATGAATGTGAAACATGACTAGCGCGGCCCCGCAGACCCGCCCGATCTACAAGTACGTACAGCGAGGGACGGAGATCTCCTCGGATTTGAAGCCGCCGCCGGGCGTGGCCTATGACAAGGTCGTCAACGGGAAGGTCGTGGCTCGCTTCGTTCTCAGCAACGGAGTCCTGGCGCGCGTGCTCACGAAGGAGCAGCAGGCGGCCTCGGACGCGGGCAGTGCGGTGCAAGCACGCAACGACGCTTCGGCAGCCGCGACGAAGAAGGCCAACGCCGAGATCCGAGCAGCCCACGCCAAGCACGTCGCGGCGCGAAAGAAGCTCGCCGATGCCGGGCGAGAGCTTCGTGGCTCGATGGACGCCTTCTGGAACGAGCTGAAGCGGGTCAACCAGGGGTTGGGCTACCAGGATCTAGCGCAGGACACGATTGACTACGGGCTGGCAGCGGCTGGCGTCGTCCTTGTCGTGGTGACCTTGCCTGTTTCGGGAACTGCGTTGGTGGTGATTGGCATCGGGACAGCAGCTGCCGGCGCTCTCAACGCTTACCTCAGACCCGAGACGGACGAGTCGGTGGTGGGGGGCGCCGAATGGGACGACATCGCGGGCCTCGGCGGGGAAGCCGTTGGCATCGCCGGCGACGTCAAAAACAACGCGGTGCAAGCGGCCAGATATGGCAGCAGGGTGCGCGGGTTGCCGGGGCTGGGCTTGGTCGGAGGCATAGCGGGTGGCTACTCCGCGGCCAACAACACCTCGAGGAGTCTCAATGTGGGCTCGTGGGATACCGCCGGGCTCGGCAACTTCAAGGGCAAGCTGTCGGCGTTCAAGCCAACGCTGTTCGAGAAGGGCGGTCTCATGTGGGAGGGCGTCGAGCTGGAGAACCTCGAGAAGCTTCGCGCGGAAACCGAAGCTGCAAGCGCCAAGTACGATGCGGCGCTGGCCGAGGACCGAGCGGCCACCAAGGCCTACATCCAGACTGTCGTGACTTGGGTCGAACCCAAGGGGTGATGGACGGTGCTCGCGGCATCAACCCTGCTGGCTCCGCGGAGCCGTATGCTATCTTCTTGACTTCCCATGGCCGCGAGAAAGCTCAAGCGCTCTGAGCAGCTCCCGGAGACGTCCGGCTGGGAGCTCCTCGTTCGGCTTGCGCAGGGTGGCATGGGGGCTGTGTTCCTCGGCGCGAGGCGCGGCACGCGTGAGCCCATCTATGCGATCAAGCGGGCGCACGCGCACCTGCTCGAGGAGACCGAGTTCCGCAAGATGTTCACTGCGGAGGCGCAGCTCGCGCTGAAGATCCGACACCCGCACGCGATCGGCGTGCGGTTCGTAGACGAGACAGACGGCGAGCTGCTGCTCATCATGGACTACTTCGAGGGCGGCTCGTTCGGTGAGCTGCTCACGGCTGCCCACGACGGCGGGGCCAAGCTGCCTACCGGGGTCGTGCTCCGGATCGTCCTCGACGCCGCGCGCGGACTCGACGCGGCGCACCGCCTCGCGGATGAGCGAGGACGGCCGCTCGGTATCGTCCACCGTGACATCTCTCCGCAGAACATCCTGGTAGGCATCACCGGCATGAGCGCGATCGTCGACTTTGGCGTCGCCAAGGCGGTCGCGCTCGAGGCGACGCGCACGGCGACAGAGGTCTTGAAGGGCAAGACGGCCTACATGGCGCCTGAGTATCTCAAGAGCCGCGTGGCGAACCCGCAGACCGACGTGTTCTCGCTCGGCCTCGTCGCCTGGGAGGCGCTCGCGAATCGACGTCTCTTCAAGCGAGAGGACGAGGTGGGCACGATGCTGGCGATCTCCGGCCCCGAGCCGGCAAAGATGCTGGTCGACCTGATGCCGTTCGACGCGACGCTCTCTGCGATCATCGCGCGCGCGCTGGTGAAGGAGCCGGCTCAGCGGTTCCTCACGGCGCGCGAGTTCGCCGATGCGCTCGAGGCGCGGGCTACGGCCGCAGAGCTGCTCGCGACGCGGGGTGAGGTGGCGGCTGCCATCAAGCGGCTGCTCGGAGAGGGGCTCGAGGAGCGACGGGCGCTCGTGGAAGACGCGCTCACACAGCGGTTCGGGATGCGCGACGTGAGCGAGAGCGCGCGTCTGACGAGCAGGGTCCCGATCGCGACCGACTCCGACTCGTCCCGACCCAATGACTCACGCGACTCGCACCCATTCCAGGTGATGGACACCCCGAGGCGCCGCGCGTTCACGACTCCGCAACCGCGTCCCAATCAGATGCACAGGGCGCCTGCCCCGACAGCGCCGACTGCCATCCGCCCGGTGGTCGGAGCGGCCCCGGTCACGGCCTCACCGATGATGTTCGGGCCCGCGACTCTGCAGCTCCCCCCTCAGGCGGGCTATGGCGGCGCAGGGCTCGCGCCGATCGAGCGGCCCGTGTTGCCGGCACCGACGCCCGATTTTCCCGCCACGCAGGCGACGTTCGTCGCTTACACCGCACCCACTTCGACGCTCGTGCCGGTGCGGGGGTCGTCGAGGCTCGGCTGGGTGATCGGTGGTTGTGCGCTCGCGCTCGCTGCGGCAGGCGTTTCGGCGTTCGGGCTCGTTGGTCCCGAGAAGATCGGCGCGACGCCAGGAGGCGGAGCTTCGCGGTCGGAGACCGCGACGAGCGTCGCGCAAGCCGTTACCACGGCGACCGCCGACGTCAGCGGCTCTGCGTCGACCGCGATGGTCTCGGCGGACGCGTCGGCAACGTCCGCGCAAGCGTCGCACACCGTAGACGCACCGCCCACTGAGGCCTCGCCGCGAGCAACCGCCTCGCTCGTGCCCGATTCCGCGAAGGTCGCGCCCAAGCCGACGAGCGCGGGCTGGCGGCCGAAGAGCAATCCTTACAACTGATCTGCTAGCTTCGTCTCCGTGCAGAGCCGCGCGAAACAGGGCGGGTCGTCTCAGTTCTCGGACAAGACGCTACCGCTGAAAGGCCGCGCAGAGCCGCTCTTGCCGGTTCTCGTCCGCGCGATGGATCCGTCGGGTAGCTCGAGCACCTTCCGGTTGGCTGCGGGGGTCTGTCTGATCGGCACCTCCAAAGGGGCGCACGTCAGACTCAAGGATCCCGCGGTGTCGCGTCAGCACTGCGAGCTCGAGCTCGCCCCGGGTGGGGTAGTGCTGACGGACTTGGAGAGCACGAACGGCACGTACTACCTGGATCAACGGGTAGATCGCATCGTGCTCACCGCCGGCTCGAGCTTCACCGTCGGCAGCGCGACGATCCGTCTCGAATCGGACGTCGATCGCACGTCGATTGAGCCGTCGGCTAGGCGTGAGCTCGGCGGCCTGTTGGCGGACTCGCTCGCGATGCGCAGGATCTTCGCGCTGATCGAGCGGCTGGGCGGCTCGACGGTGCCCGTCCTGATCGAAGGCGAGTCTGGTGTCGGCAAGGACATGTGCGCGCGTGCGCTCCACGCGACCTCGGTCGCAGCGAACGGCCCGTTCGTCTCCGTTCGGTGCTCGGCGCTTGGGCCGGAGGCGCTCGGTGTGGAGCTCTTCGGCGACGCGGCTCGACCAGGCGCCGTGCAGCAGGCCGGCGGCGGGACGCTCTTCCTCGATCACCTCGACGCGCTCAGCTCCGCGCTTCAGCAGCAACTCTTGGAGTTGCTGGAGCTCGGAGCCGTTCCTGGTAAGGACGCGGCGGGTCCGGTGCCTGCCTTTCGTCTCTTGGCCTCGAGCGCTCCGGGCATGACCGATCGCCTCAACGCGGGCACCTTCAGCCAGGGGCTCTATTTCCGAATCGCGGTCGTCCGCTTCGTGATGCCGCCGCTTCGCGAGCGGCGCGAGGACATCGCGTGCTTGGCTGAGCGTTTCGCGCGCGACTTCGGCGTCGAGCTCGGGCCCGAGGTGATCGAGCAGCTCCGCGGACGAGCGTGGCCCGGCAACGTGCGCGAGCTGCGGGGCGTCGTCCAGGCCTATGCCGCGCTCGGTGTGTTGCCGGCGCCCTCACGGGTGCGAGGCAGCCTCATCGATCTCGCGCTCGATGAGGCCGTGGATCTGACGGTTCCGTACGCAGCGCAAAAGGACGCGCTCGTCGATCGCTTCGCGCGTCGCTACCTCGAGGCCCTCATGCTGCGCGCTGGTGGCAATCAGTCGGTCGCGTGCCGGCTGGCAGATCTCGATCGGACCTACCTCGGCAAGATGCTCGCGAAGCACGGGCTCAAGGAGTGACTGGCTGCCGTACCGACTGCATCGACCCGCGACGCAGGTAGCCGGTACGTTTCGAGGGTCGCGCGGCACAGAGGTCGCGAATCCCGCAGCCCTCTCGATGGGGTTTCTTACTCGCGCTGCCTACGGAAGAGCAACCGAGATGCCCGCGGCGAATCCGCCGTCGAGTGGGACGACGAAGCCGGCTGCCTTCGGCGCCTCGTCCGGAGCAGTCGCGAGGCTGACGATGAGTACGGTGAAGGTCGCTGCTCCCGCCGCTGCGGTCAATCCGCCGAACACGCCGGCCATGGTGCTCCACATCTCCCCGTCGTCGATGATCGCCTGCTGCCCACTTCGAAACGCGTCGCGCTCCGCGTTCGTCGCGTCGGCGCCTGGGTTCTGGGTCGCCTGAAACCCCTGGAGATCGCTCTCGGCGGCACCGACCTGGACGATCGACGCGACCAGCACGCCGCCGAACGCGACGGTCAACCCCGCGGGCAGGATCGTCCACAGCGGGGAGGTCCCTTCGTCGCTCACCTTCGGCTCGACGGGTTTGATCGGGGCAGCCACGGCCTCTGCTGCGGGCGGGTCTACGCGGCGCTCAGCGCCCGCCGCGAGGTCGACGACGACGGCCTTCGGGGTGCCCTCGAAGACCACCTTGTGGCTTCCAGGTAGCGCCCACACGCGACTCGCCATCACCGCCGCGCCCTGGATGCTCGGCTTGCACGGGTCAGGAGCGTCGCGACACGGGAAGGTCAGCGCGCCGACGCGGGTCGCAAAGCGCTCGCGCGCGGTTCGACCTGCCGCTATCGCCAGGTCTGCGGGCGAACGCGAGGCGCGCTCCACCAAGTTCATTCCGAGCGCGGGGGCGTCCGCACGAATCGCAGCTTCGAGCGCGGCCTCGAGCGCTGTGGGGTTCGGCGCGAACCAATCCGCTTCTGCGAACGCCTCGGCGGCGCTCTGAAGATTCCCGGCTGCCGCGAGCTTCTCACCGCGGGTGTAGGCTTCTCTCGCGCGCGTCTTGGGAGCGTCCTCGGCGTGCGCGCTCACCATCGGCGCGAGCGCAGCAGAGAGACCGACGAACAAGGTGAGGCAGCGGACGAAATGGAGGAGAGGCTTCAACGGAGTCCTTCGCTAAAATGGTAGCTATCGTGGCGACGCTGTCCCGCGTGTACGTTTGGGAGGGCCAAGGCCTCAGCGGCCCTTCGCTCGCTTCTTGAGATCCCGCCACGCTGTCTCGGTCAATCCCCTGCGCGCCAGGATGGCTGCGAGCGGCTCGGTGGCCGTCCAGATCTCCCGCTGCACCTCGGCAACGATCTGTTCGGGGGTCGGGTCCGCAGCGACGGCGTTCCGCGTCTCGCTCCGGGGCGCTGCATAGGCCTCGCCCAGCGAGCTCGGGCCAGTGACGGATGGCGCATAGCCGAGCCGTTGCGGTGCGGGCATTGCGCGCCCGAGCTCTATGAGCGGTGGTGGCGGCCGCACGGGCGGCGGCGGTTGCTCAACGTCCGACCGGAGGTCGGCATCGAAGGGAGCAGGTGCTTGCCGCAGACGCCCCAGCGCGTGGGTCTCCTCTTGACCCCACGGACTCGAGGGCGCTACCTCACGCCCGCGCAGCTTCGCGAGATCGTCCGCGCTGAGCCTGCGGCGCGAAGCCGAGCCACGCGCGTCGGAAGGCGTGAACGGGAGCGTGCTCGCTCGCGGCCGCACGAGCGGGGAGGTGTGGCGCATCGCACCGACCGAGTCGCTCGTGAGCTCGGCAGCCGCTCGCGTGACGTCGTTCGGTGGCTGGGCGCGGACCCTCGTCGCCGCTGCGGAGGACACGGACGCGGCCACCGTACCGGCTTCTGCGTCCACCACCAACGAGCTCGGGCGGCTCGCGACCGGCGCAAATGGCAGGACCGCGAGCGGCAGGGGCCCTGACAGCGCCCGCGTCTCGTCCTGATGCGAGGGTCCAGCGCAGTCTTTCGGGGCACCGCCGATCGCGGTGGTGCGTGGCCACGAGGGCGCCACCGGCGCAAAGCAGCGAAGGCGGCCGGCGTCCACCGAGCGCTCCCACGACGCGTCGATGGCGAGGACGCCGTGCGTGCGCGCGTTGACGACGCCGCGGAACAGCAACACGACGCGAGCCTCCGCCGGATCGAGCATCACCGTATCGAGGGCGAAGGGCAGCGAAAATTCGATCGCGGAGGCGTCGCGCGTCAGCTGGTAGCCGCGCGGGATCGGCCCCGTGAATCTCCAGCGGATGTTCGTTGTCCCGCGCTGCATGACGAGATCGAGCGGCGGTTGCGGATAGGGGATGCGCCGCACCGGCTCCGCGGACTGAAAGCGATTGAAGTCAGCGTTCGGCTGGCACCAAAGCGCTTCGGACTCGGGATCGCTCGGATCGCCTCCTGGGCAGAAGATCGCGCGCGGACCGAGTGACTCGCGCGGGCCGACGTCGACCCGAGCTCCGCCGACGGACACGTGGCCGGGCTGTGAGCGCGCAGCGGCTGAGCGCTCGATCACGATCACATCGCAAGCCGGCTTGTAAGGCGCGAAGTCGCCCGGCACGAGCACCTCGCCGTGCGGGCCGGTGACGTCCAGCGAGGCCCCGCGCTGCTCGGAGGAGAGAATGAGCGCGCCTTCGCTCGTCGGCTCGAGCGTGAGCTTCACGAACACGGTTCGGCGGCCGTCGGGCCAGCTGACGCACCCTACCGCGAGCTGCCGTGAGCAGAGAACCTGCGGATCGTCGCGCATCGCGGGGCGATCCTAGCACGGCGAGGATCCACGCCGCGGGACACGCGAGTGTGTGGCGCAGCACGCCGTGCGCGGTGTTGAACCCGCAGCGCAATGGCGCCGACGTGCGCGGCGGCTGGGGTATGATCTGGTGCATGAGCTTGCGCGTATTGCCGCTTGCCGCTGGGCTGCTTTCCCTCGCGGCGTGCTTCGAGGGCGGGGTGATCGACCCTCCGGGCAGCGGAGGAAGCGGTGCGGCGAGCGGTCAAGGCGGGGGCGGTCAGGGCTCCGGCGGCGGACAGACGGTCTGCGAGGAAGACGCAGACTGCACCGACGTCAACGAGTGCGCGGTGGCCGTTTGCCTCGACGATCTCTGCAACGTCGTGAACATCCCTGCCGGCACCGCGCCTGCGACCCAGCCACTCGGTGACTGCTCACAGCTCGAGTGCGACGGAGATGGCGCGATCGTGTCGGTGCCGGATTCCACCGACGTCCCGTCTGCGGACGAGTGCGCATCGTATGCGTGTTCGGCCGACGGCATGGTGGAGACCACCTTCGCGCTGGAGGGCACGCCGTGCGGCGTCGCGCTGGAGTGCAACGCGGTTGGGGTTTGCGTGGGCTGCACTCAGGCTGCCGACTGCTTTTCGGGCGCGTGCGAGGTGGCCACCTGCGTGGCCGAGGAGTGCGGCGTGATGCCGGCGCCCTCGGGCACCATTGTAGTGGGTGACCTCGCGGAGAACTGCTTGAACACGATCTGTGACGGATCGGGCGGAGTGGTGGTGACGCCCGACGACCTCGACCTCCCAGCGTCGGATTCGAATCCGTGCACCACCGAGGCCTGCTCCAACGGTAGCCCGGTGCATACGCCCAAGACGGTTGGGATCACCGTCAGCCCCGAGAATGGCGTGCCCTGTAATGGCGTGTGTCAGACCGGCGCGTATGCGGGTGAGTGCGGCCTGCGGCTGTACTCCAGGCCATTCCCGATGGCTGGGGGCTGGACCTCGACGGCACTGACAGCGGCGACAGGATGGTCCGGCGCAAACGCGCCTCCGCCGACGGCGATCACCGCGGCCGACGAGAGCTCCAACGGGTCGCGCACGATCGTCGTTCGCCAGGTTGGCGGCACGAGCACCTATTACGAGCTCATTGGTGGTGCGTGGCAATCCCCGGTGCCGTTGAGCAGCGTCTCGGCGCTGGGCAATCCCGCGCTCGCGGCCCTCTCCATGGGCGACTTCGGCGCAGCGGGAGAGCTCGCCGTGTTCCTCACGGTGACCACCCCGCTCACGGCCTACCAGTACGCTGTGCCGGCGACAGGCCCCCTCGTCCACCAGGCCACAGTGAATCCAATCCCGAACCCAGCTGACCCCTGGCGCTGCCAGCAGGGCACGTTCCCGATTCTCTGGGGCTTCACCGAGCAGCGCTCCCCGTACGGACAGAACCCGGCGCCGCGCGCCTGGAAGCTCTGCAACGGCATGGTCTACGAGGAGAACAACAACGACTTTACCGGCATGAGCGCGCCCACCACCGAGGCGAACAGCCCGTTCCAGATCACCGGCAGCAACGGCTCTCCCGCGCCCGGCTCCGTCGCGGCTGCCTACTACCGGAAGTCGATCAACACGGTATTCATGATCGCGCCCTGAGCGACGACGACTCATTTGTCAGAGCTGCCACTGCCCGTGTTGCACCCCCAGGAGTGTGTCGGCGAAAGAATTCGGGTGCGGATCGTCTCGCGTCAGGAAAATTGGAGAGCCGTCAGCCATCAGCGGTCAGCGGTCAGCCGGATTCCGAGAGCTGAAAGCAACCGCTAAGCGCTTGTCGCGACCTCGGTGCGACCGCGAGTGTCGTTCTGTCGTCGACTACCAGCTTCTGTTGGCGCATGACCTTTCCCTGCTCGAAAAGGCTCCGATCAGCTGCTCGCTGAGCAATGCTCCGAGGTCAAGCGCATGCTTGCAGGGCTGATCGGAAAGCTGACCGCTGACCGCTGACCGCTGACCGCCTGCTCGTGCATCGCTGGATTTGGCTCCAGCTGCACCCGAATCTTTTCCCCGA
>Ga0105048_10012040_pt1 | contig 13599 bp, 16 predicted proteins | sample MAT05_FD_78382 | JGI IMG/M metagenome (GOLD analysis project Ga0105048, IMG submission 78382) | Freshwater microbial communities from Lake Fryxell liftoff mats and glacier meltwater in Antarctica - MAT-05 | ecosystem: Environmental > Aquatic > Freshwater > Ice > Liftoff microbial mat | place...
AAGCGCGGCTTCTCGCTCGAGACCTGATCGCCCTCATCGAGGGCACAGGGATGTTGGCGGTTCTGGGAGGTGGGCACCCCGACCGAGACGAATTGCACGCCGCCGCCGATCGCCTGCTCTCACTGACCGCGTGGTGATCGGTGGTGCGCTGAAGTCATGACGACCCGTTCGACCACATTGGTCACACGACTCACCCCGAGGAAGCCATACACGGCTCGATGCCGAAATCCATCACTGAGCGACCTGCTCAAGAGTAAGTTCATCGACCATCTTGTCGGGACAACAAACTGATGTACGGCCTCGCGAGTGTGACTACCGGATGAAAAGGGGCATCGCCTGCGGGTTGCCCTTGTTGTCCTGCACCACCGCCCAGGTGTGCAGGCGCCACCCGACAGACTCGACGGCTTCCATCATCGGAGACCAGTCGTCGATGTTGCCGGAGAAGCCAAGCTTGAACGTCGGGAAGTTGAGCAGGGGGGTGAAGTACACCGCTTCGCTTGCCCATGCCGTCTGTGCAGATCTGAGCATCGTCTGCGCCTTGTTGTTCGCCATGAATCCCATGTCCGCGAGCGTACTATCCGGCACCATGAGTGGCAGGGATGCCCGCAACGCACGGAGGGGCGAGCGCCGGGGTGCGGCCTCGCGCGACCTCGGGTGGTGTGACTTATTCGCTCTACCCGCGCATCACGTTGGCGCGTTGCCGGCGTCGACGCCAACGTCCACCCAGAAAGTGAGCTCGGCATCGTCATCGACGCACTGTCGGGGGACCGAAATCCAGCCCCGCCCCATTGGTCGGTCTGTGCCCACGAATGCGGGAACGGCACCTCGCTGGAGCATCTTGTCGTACGCGGCAGGGTCGACGCGCACGAGCAGATCCCCGTTGCGAGCCGCGGAGACCGCCAAGCTCTCGTTCACCATGAAAGACACACCGCCATGCGGACGGCCGGGCAGATGAAGTACCGGCCTCCCGACACATACCCTCGCCGCACCACTCACCCGGAGGCTGGACCGAACTGAGCCTCGGCCGCTGATCGCCGTCGCCCAGATGGAGAACTCCTTTCCACGAAGCACCTGACAGACCCCTAGTTAGTGCCACTCGAAAGTGCTTCACTTGGGCCCACAACTCAAACCAGCAACGCTCAGAGGAGGCGCACAATGGAAACTCCGACGTACCTCGGAACCGACATCGCAGGCCTGATGCACGCCACCCGCGCGGAGGCCCGACGCATCATGGATGCGAACAAGGGCGATGTGGTCAGCGATCACGAAGCCATTCTGGACCGGCTGGAAACTGGCGGCCTCATCACCGCTGAAGAAGCGCAGACGCTTCTGGAATTGTACAAAATCGGTTACGAGGCAGGCGAGCCACAAGCCGATGCCCAGCGGGCGTACTTCCAGTCGCGGGAAATTTACAGCAAGCTGGCCGCACGCGGCAAAACTAGCCCTGTCGCGCTGGTCGTGGCGTCCGCAGCAGTCGGATCGTTCGAGATCTCAGAGAGTCCCGAAGGATCGGCGACGGTCACGATCGCTCGAGTGAGCTACGGTTCAAGCCTCGCGGGCATCGGAGCTGGCATTGGAGCCCTTCTCGGCGGGCCCGCTGGCGGCGTGCTCGGTGGAGCGATCGGCGGCCTCCTCGGCGGAATAGTGGACGACAAGAAAGGCAAAAAGTAGCGGGCACCGATTCGTCGCGCCGTGCTCACGCTGGAAGGCGCGACGATGTCAGCCGATGAGCCGTGCCGAGCTCTCGAGATCGGCTGCACGCCGTGTAGGGGGCGACCGCGTGTATCGTGTCAGTGATATGCCACATATTTGAACGCAGGCGGATACCCCGGAACGCGGGCGCCGCTGGCCGACGACAACGCAAGGGGCTCGGACCAATGAAGATCACGGCCATTGATTGCTTCGGCTACTCCCTGAACTATGCGCACGGCGAGTACGTCATGTCCGGCAGCCGCGCCGCGACGTCCGAGGTCGGCACGCTCGTGCGCGTGCGCACCGATGAAGGACTCGAAGGCTGGGGCGAGATCACACCCCTGGGCGATCTGTACCTTCCGACCTACTGGGCCGAAGTTCGCGCCGCGCTGCACACCCTCGCGCCGCACCTGATCGGTGCAGACCCCACCAACCTCTCCGGCATCCATCGAACCATGAACGGCACACTCCTCGGCGGGGGCTTTGCGAAGTCCGCCATCGATGTGGCCTGCTGGGATCTGCTCGGCAAGGCGGCCGGTCTGCCCGTCTCGGCGCTTCTCGGCGGCGTTCTTCAAGAAGACTTCCCGCTCTACGAGGCCGTTCCCCTGCGAACCCCGGATGAGATGGCGGCCTTCGTCTCGGAGCGCCAGGAGGCCGGCATCCACCGCTTCCAACTCAAGGTGGGCGGCAACCCCCATGATGACATCGCCAGAACAGGCGCGGTCGTCGATGTTGCGGATCGGGACACGCTGATCGTCGCCGATTCCAACGGGGGCTGGAACCTCCGGGCGGCGCAGATCGCGGTGCGGGGACTCGCCGACTTCCCGATCTTCATCGAGCAGCCGTGCCGGTCGACCGAAGACAGTATCTTCGCCATGCGGCACTCCGCTCTGCCGCTCGTGCTCGACGAATCGATCCTCACCCAGCAGGACGTATTCCATGCGAAGAGTGTTGCCGGAGCAGTATCGATCAACATCAAGATCAGCCGTGTCGGTGGGCTCACTCAAGCGGCACGCATGCGCGACCTCATGCAGGAGCTCGACCTGATGGTGTCGGTCGAAGATGCCTGGGGAGGCGACATCGTCACCGCCGCGGTGAGCCACCTGGCCGCCAGCACCAGGCCGGAGAACTTTCAGAATGCCTCGTTCATGAACGACTGGACGGATGGTCATGTCGCCGGGTACTCCCCACGCTCTGTCGGTGGTCGAGGTTCCGCCCCGACCGGTCACGGGTTGGGCATCGAGGTGAACGCCGAAGGTCTCGAAGTGGTCTTCAGTGTGACGGATGGCGCACGGTAGCGCGTGTCCTGATTGCCGCTTATGGGCGCTGAATCCTGAGACTGCGGTTACCGGTGTCAGCGATCGGGCAGTTGTCTTGTACAGTTGACCGAATCAAGGGGAGTACTCCCGGCTGCGGTCGGTCCGTCAATACGAATGCATTGTTGCGTTCCGGGCCGCCGGTTCTGATGTGATCAGAGCGGAGGAGACCTTGGCGCCCTATCCACGCCAATCCTTTTGGAGCACCTCATGCAGATCACACCCCTGATCTGGATCATCACGATCGCTGTGACGATCGCCTTCTTCGTTTACGAGTTCTACGCGCACGTGCGCACGCCGCATGCGCCTACCATCGGTGAGTCGGCCCGCTGGTCGGCGTTCTACATCGGTCTCGCGCTGCTCTTCGGTGTCGGCGTCGGCGTGACCTCCGGATGGACCTTCGGCGGGGAGTACTTCGCCGGCTACCTCACCGAGAAGGCACTCTCGATCGACAACCTCTTCGTTTTCCTGCTGGTCATGAGTGCGTTCGCGGTGCCGAAGATCTACCAGCAGAAGGTGTTGATGATCGGCATCGTCATCGCGCTCATCCTCCGTGGTGGATTCATTGCCATCGGCGCGGCACTGATCGAGAACCTGTCGTGGATCTTCTACATCTTCGGCGCACTGCTGCTCGTGTTGGCTTACCGGCAGGCGTTCTCGAACCACGAAACTGACCCGGCCAACAACCGCTTGATGCATTTCGTGCGACGCCACGTCGCCGTGACTGACGAATACCACGGAGACAAGCTCACCGTGAAGAAGAACGGCAAGCGGTTCATCACGCCAATGCTGCTCACCATCGTCGCCATCGGCTTCGTTGACCTGATTTTCGCGGTCGACTCCATCCCCGCCATTTATGGGCTCACGAGCGAGCCGTACATCGTGTTCGTGGCGAACGCGTTCGCGCTGATGGGGCTGCGGCAGCTGTTCTTTCTCATCGGTGGGTTGCTCGAGCGCTTGGTCTACCTCGCGCAGGGTCTCGCGGTCATCCTCGCGTTCATCGGCGTGAAGCTCGTCTTCCACGCCCTTCACGTGAACGAGCTGCCGTTCATCAACGGCGGGCAGCCGCTCTTGTGGGTCCCCGAAATTTCCATCTCGTTCTCCCTGCTGTTCATCGGCGCCACGATTACCGTGGCCACCGTCGCGAGCCTGCTCAAGACCCGGGGAAACAGCTCGCGTCCGGGCACTCCCACGCCGATCGATCCCTCAACTCGGAAGGAACACTCCAAATGAGCATGTTCTCGAAACTCACCGGCCTCGCGCAGAAGGCCCTCGGCAACTCTGGTTCGTCGAACCAGAGTGGGAACGCTGGCCAGACCGACTGGCGCGCGATCGTTCGAAACGCAACAGATGCGCTGACCGGCGACGGCCATCAGGCCGCCCCAAGCGCGCACTCCACCCCGTCTGGTCGATCCGATCCGTCCGCAACATCCGGGGTGGTCGACAACGCCGATCGCGCGGCGATCGCGCGCTACGACTACCTGCTGAAAACTGCCGATCCGCACCAGATCGAGCAGGTGCACCGCGAGGCATTCGAGCGCCTCACCCCCGCTCAGCGCGATCAGATCCAACAGCGGATGCGCGCAGAACTCCCCGCGCACGAGCGTCCCGGCACCTCGGGTGCCGATGATCTCGCACGTGCGGCCGCCCGAACGGAGGCCGGTCGCCCCGGATTCCTCCGTGGGCTCCTGGCCCGCGCCGGCGGCCACGATTCCCGCTCGGTCGGCGGCATCGGCCGTGGAGCGCTGCTGGGCGGCGCCGCCGCGGGAGCCGGCCTCGCCGCAGGCGGTGTTCTCGCCGCGGTCGCCGGCGGAGCCGTCGTCAGCTCCGTCGCAGGTCCTCTCCTTGAGCAAGCGGCGAACTTCGGAGTTGATTTCGACACCCTGGCGAGCGGCATCGACCTTGAAGGCCTCACCGGGGGAGTGGACGAGTTAGCGGCCAGCGCGGGCGAAAGCGTCTCGGGTCTGGGCGACCAGGTGAGTGAATTCGGATCCGACTTCAACCTCCCCGGGCTCGGCGACTTCTTCGGCCGCTGAGGGTAAATACGGAGTTGAGGACCTCGGCGAGGGCCGCTATATCCTCGGCGTTCCGTCGAGTCAGGTCTGTGCCCTGTCGACGTGGTTGACGCGCTGCCGTTGCGCAGTTGGAGGCCAGCTCGTCGTCGACGACCTGTCAACTGCGATGGGGTTCAATTCGGGAGGGCTCCCGTTGCGCCCAGCACGGGAGCATCCGGATGTGCCTTCTCGCGCCGATTCCGGATGACGATGAGCGTGATTCCCACGGCGGCGGCGATGACGGCGGTGATGATGTTCGCCTTGATGCCGAAGACCTCCAGTTCGGTCGGGTCGAGGCGGAACGACTCGAACCAGGCGCGACCGATGCCGTACCAGATCAGGTAGGTGCCGAGCGCGACTCCGCTGCCGATCGCTTCGTGTCGCGACGCGAGCAGGATCACGCCGACGCCGATGAGGTTCCACAACAGTTCGTAGAGGAACAGCGGGTGGAACAGGGTGTCTGCTGCGAGCCCAGCAGGGAAAGCGGGGCTGGTCTGGTCGATCTGCAACCCTTCCTCCAGACGGCGCGCTTCGGTGTCTTCGCCGCGCAGGACCCCATCCTCTTCTTCGTCTTCTTCGACCTCTCGATCGTCGGCATGTCCTTCCTCGGCTCGCTCGCGTTACTCGTCGGATTCATCGGTCGGTACCTTGGCTCCGAGGCGATGCCTTCGACATGGTCGAGCTCGCGCAAAATGCTCCGTTTGGCGACCAGCCGGTCATCGGCGGTCTCCTGCTCGCCGCCGTCTTCGTCGGCCTCGCGATCACAACGCCATTCCCTTTCCGCACTTGGCTGCCACCCGCCCAGACGGACTTCGAACGGATGATCGCCTACACCTCGAGCAACCACATGGGCTATGTGGTGCTCGCGGTCGGCGCCGCGGGGGTCGTGAGCGACAGCGCCGATCAGGCACGGGAGGTCGCGATCACCGGTGCCGTGGTGCAGATGATGAGCCACGGGCTCATCACGCGCTCCCTCTTCCTCCTCGCGGCGGTTCTCTATGCCCGCACGGGCAGCTACGACATAGGCTCCTACGGCGGACTTGCGGCCCCGGCGCCTCGCTACGCCGCCTTATTCGCGGTCGCGGCCTTCGCCTCCCTCGGGCTTCCCGGGTTCAGCGGTTTCATCGCCGAGTTCCAAATCTTCGCCGGCAGCATCGATCCCGTTGTGTTGACCGCGCTCGCCTTTCCGGGCATCTTGATCACGGCCGCGCTGTTCCTGCGGGCGCTGCAGCGGATGCCGCGACCTTGACCGGCGGGGGATCCTTGCGATCACGCCGCTCCTGCTGCTTGCGGGCTCGTTCCTTCCCCGGGATCGGCAGGGGGTGACGCGATCGTTCGCGATCGCCGCGCTGCTGCTCGCTGCGGCGGCGGCGGTAGCCGGAATGACCGTCCCCGCGATGACGATTTTCGAGGGTGGTTTCGCGGTGGACGTCGCGACCGGGGCGGCGCGGATCATCATTCCGCTCGCCTCGATCCTTGTGCTCGTACTCGGCGTCGAGGAGCTCGGCGGTAGCACCAGAGAGAGCGAGACACACTCACTACCTGATCGGCGCGATCATCGGAATCGCACTGCTGCTCGGAGTCTTCATCCTGTATGGGATCGGCGGAAGCACCTCGTATTCCGGCCTGCGGTCGACACTCGGCGACGCCCCGCCTGCGGCGGTCCTCGCCGGGATTGTCGGGGTCGTGGCAGGGCTGTTGTTCAAGGCGGGCGGGGTTCCCGGCCACTTCTGGGTGCCCGACGCGACGCAGGCATCGGGAACAGCGGTCGAGGCGTTCCTTACGTCGATTCCCAAGGTCGGCGCACTCATCGCCGCCTGTCGTTTCTTCGAACTGCTGCCCGACGGGTCAGGGTCAGTCGCTGTCGAGTGGCCCCTACTCGTCGCCATCCTCGCCACGGCGTGCATGGCACTCGGCAACCTCGCGGCTTTCTGTCAGAGGGACGTGAGGCGGCTTCTGGGTTGGTGGGTCGACGGTGAGCCAGGTTGGCTATCTGCTGCTGCCGACTCGCCGCTCGATCGAGGACTACCGCGGAGCCGCGGCAGCGCACCCGTGGCTCGCTGGAGCTCTCGTGGTGAGCCTGCTCGGACTGGTCGGTACCCCGCCGACCGCGCTGTTCATCGGCAAGCTCACTACCTTCACGGCGGCATGGGATGGCGGGCTCGCTTGGCTTGTCGTCGTCGCTGCGATCAACACCGTCGTGAGCCTGTTCTACTACCTGCGCTGGCTTGCCCCGATTTTCTCGCGGGGTCGGGTGGATGCCGTGGCGCCGGTGTCGGAGCGGAGCTGGGCCGCTCGGACTGCCGTCACCGGCGCCTTCGCCGTGCTCGTCATCGGGATTGCGGCTGGACCGATACTGACCGCATTCAGCGCACCGCTCCTGGGGTGACCAGCGCGTTACGGGAGCACGTGGCCCGCGGCCGTGAACAGGCGATACCATTCCGGGCGGGTGAGCCGCACGTCGGCGCCGGCCGCGGCGTCCGTGAGGTGTGAGATGTTCGTGGTGCCGAGCACGACCTGAATATCGGCGGGATGCCGGGTTATCCACGCGACGGCAATCGCCGCGGGGGCCACGTCGTACGTCGCCGCGAGCTCGTCGATGACGTCGTTGAGATCGGAATATGTCTCCCGGTCGCCGAGGAAGATCCCGTCGAAGAATCCCTTCTGGAATGGCGACCACGCCTGAAGGGTGATGCCGTTGAGGCGGGAGTAGTCGATGATGCCGTTGCCTCGGTCAATGGACTGGTCGAGACTGGCCATGTTGGCTGACATGCCCGCGGTGATCATCGGCGCGTGCGTGAGGCTGAGCTGCACCTGGTTGACGACGAGGGGCTGGCTCACCGAGCTCTTGAGCAGCTCGATCTGGCCCGGGGTGTGGTTGGACACGCCGAAATTACGCACTTTGCCGGAGCGCTGCAACTCGTCGAACGCCGCAGCCACCTCGTCGGGCTCAACGAGCGCATCGGGGCGGTGGAGCAACAAGAGATCGAGGTAATCCGTCTGCAGTGCCGCAAGGGACTCGTCCACGGACCGAAGAATGTGCTCGGTCGAGAAATCCCAGAACCCGGAGCGGATACCGACCTTCGACTGAATCGTCACGGCCGCGCGCTCCGCAGCGGAGAACGTCACGGCGTCACCGAAGCGCTTCTCGCATTCGTGGGACTCGGGGCCGTAGATGTCGGCGTGGTCGAAGAAGTCGATTCCGGCGTCTCGGGCAGCGTTCACGAGAGAGCGAATCTCTTCATCGGTCATCGAGGAGATCCTCATCAGGCCCAGGATGACACTGGATGCTTCGAGGTTCGTGTTCGGTAGAGTCTGCGATTTCATGTTTCTATCCTGCGGGCCGCTCCCTGCGGAACCCATGCACGGGCCGGTCTATTCGTTTACACCGTCCTCGGTCTCGTGCGGCAGACGATGCTCCCGCGGACCATCTCCGGGTAGACCGCGCCGCCGATGGCGGACTTGCTCGCTGCCAACTTCTGCGATGACGCCCGCGACATCCGCACCCGAATCTTCGTCTTCGGCCAACGCAGACCAAAGCCAGCGGCACAACGAGGTGCATCAGGTATCTCGCTCGCCACTCGTTGTAAGCTTCTCCTCAACCATCTAAACCGGAGGCATCGCCACTCACGTGGACCATACGACCAGTTCTACCCGGTCATCTTCTGACCCTGCCCATTGTTCTGATCGCGAACCGCACTCTGTAGTCAGCCGATGATCGGCGAGCTGCTCACACTGCTCCTGGGCATTCTGGTGATTCTCGTAATCATCGCGGCGAACGGATACTTCGTCGCCCAAGAGTTCGCCTACATGTCAGTCGACCGCCGAAAGCTCTCAGCCCAGGCCGATTCTGGCGACAAATCGGCCAGGCGTGCGCTCGACGTGACGCGCCGCACCTCGTTCATGCTCTCGGGCGCGCAACTGGGTATCACCGTGACCGGCCTGCTCGTCGGATTCGTCGCCGAACCGCTCGTCGGGCAGTCGCTCGGAGTGCTGCTCGGGGGGTTCGGGGTTCCCGCCGGGGTGAGCATCGCGCTCGGAACACTGCTCGCTCTTGTGGCCGCAACGATCGTGCAGATGATCTTCGGCGAGCTTTTCCCGAAGAACTACGCCATTGCCAACCCCGAACCGCTCGCCAAGGGGCTCGCTCGATCGACCACGATCTACCTGACCGCCTTCGGCTGGCTCATCACCGTGTTCGACCACGCCGCCAATCTGCTGCTGCGAGCGCTGCGCATCGAGCCGGTGCACGATGTCGACACGAGCGCGACCGCAGAAGACCTCGAGCGCATCGTCTCCGACTCGCGCGAGAGCGGCGACCTGCCCGACGAGCTGTCGTACTTGCTCGACCGCATCCTCGACTTTCCGCACCGCGACGTCGAGCACGCGATGATCCCGCGCGCGCACGTGGATACGGTGCGGCCGGAGACGACGGTGGGGGAGCTGCGCACCCTCATGGCGAAGGCCCACACCAGGTATCCGGTCATCGATGCCCGCGGTGAACCGGTCGGCGTTGCGCAACTTGCCGATCTGCTCGGCGGCGGGGTCGATGACAACGCGCCCGTGACGCGGATCATGAGGCCGCCGACGATCGTACCGACCCTGATGAGTCTGCCGGATGCCTTGGCCCAGCTCACACGCACGCGCAATGAACTCGCGTGCGTGATCGATGAGTACGGTGGCTTCGCGGGCGTGCTCACCATCGAAGACCTCGCTGAAGAACTCGTCGGTGAGATCACCGACGAGCACGACGACGGCGCAACGTCAGTTCTTCAGCCCGATGGCGACAACATGTGGTTGATGGGCGGCGATGTGCACGTGGATGAGGCTGAGCGCGCCATTGGGCACGACCTGCCCCGCGGAGACTTCGAGACAGTGGCCGGCCTGCTCATCGCCGAGAGCGGTGGGCTGCCGCGTGTGGGCGAGAGAGTGAGGATCGCCCTCCCCGTTGCGCCAGCAGATCTGGTGTTCGATGAACCAATTCGGCGCATGCTGGATGTCGACGTTCTTGAGGTCGACCGCCACGTGCCGAGTGAGGTGCGGGTGAGCTTGGTTGAGATCCTCGCGGCGCCCGACGCAGACAAGGAGGTGGAGCGATGAGCAATCCCTGGGTCATCATTGTCGTGACCGTGCTGCTCATCGTCCTCAGCGCGTTCTTTGTGGTCATCGAGTTCTCTTTGCTGGGCGCACGGCGTCACCGCCTCGAAGAGTCGGCGGCGACGAGCCGCTCGGCGAGGGCGGCCCTGCGCGGAGTGAACGAACTCACCCTCATGCTCGCGGGCGCTCAGCTCGGCATCACCGCAGCCACGTTCGCGCTCGGCGCCGTGACCAAGCCTGCGGTCGACCGATGGCTTGGCCCGATATTCGAGTCGTGGGGAACGCCCTCGTGGGTGGCCGATGGCGCGGCTTTCGCGCTATCGCTGCTGCTGGTCACCTTTTTGCACCTCGTAGTCGGTGAGATGGCCCCGAAGTCGTGGGCCATCGCGCACCCTGAGCGCTCGGCCATTCTGATCGGAATTCCCTCACGTGCCTTCGTGTGGCTGTTCCGCCCACTGCTGAGCTGGGTCAACAGCATCGCCAACCGCCTCGTGGCGGCGACCGGGGTCGTGCCGGTCGAGAGCGCCGCTGTCGGCGGGCTCAATGCCGAGACGATCCGGCACCTCGTGGAGCATTCCGCCACCGTAGGGTCGTTGGGGTCGTCGTTTCGTTCCCAGATATCGAGCGTGATCGAGCTGGAGACGATGCGCGTCGAGCAGCTTGTCGCTTCGGGCAGCGATCCGACGGCGGTCTCGGCCGGCGCGAGCGTTGGTGAGGTGCAGGCCGCGGCGGCGAGGTCGGGTCACATGCGAATTCTCGTCGCGGCTGACCCGGGGCTCGCGGGCTCGCTAGCCGGCGTCGTCCATGTGCGCGACACTCTTCTCGAACCGGCCGCGCGTCCGGCTCGCGAGGTGGCTCGCGGCGCCTTCGTGATAGCTGTGGGCACCCCTGTGCACGAGGCCCTCGCGCACCTGCGTGAGGCGGGCGAGCAGTTCGCGGTGGTCATGGAGGGCGAGCGATTTGTCGGTGTCGTGACGCTTGCCGATGTTCTCAGACGTGTGCTTCCCCTATCGGATCACGGCGCCTATGGTCGTGAGGACTGAACGTCGCGAGTGAGGAGGATGGCATGACCCGCAGACGTGGTGCGGCCCCTGCGAGCGTGCTGGTGTTGCTCGGCACCTGGACGCGCGGGCGCTAGTGACCGTTTGCTGCCGCCGACTCGAGGGTGTTGGCGCGATTGCGGGGGGTCCACGCGATCACTGCGATCGCGGCTGCGATCGCAGCAATGCCGGCGAGAACCAATGCCGTCAACTGGAGGCCGATCAGCACACCGAGGATGCCTGCTGCCGGATAGGTGAGGATGAAGCAGGCGTGCGAAAGGGAGAACTGCGCAGTGAACACGGATGACCGGTTTGTGTCGTTCGACGCGCGCCGCAACAGCCGGGACGACGGCGTCAGGATCAGGGCAGTGGCAGCACCGAGGTAGAGCCAGGTCATCAGGAGAGCCACCCAGCTCGCTGTGGACGTCGGCAACGAGGTCGCTACCGCAACGGCGATGAGCCCGATTGGCAGTGCGCCCGCGCCGCCGAGCATGACCGCTCGGTCAGGCAATGCGTCCAGCAACGCTGGGAGGGCAAGCGCCACGATCATCGAGCCGGCGCCGTAGGCGGCCAGCAGCAGTGCGACGTCCGTTTGCGGTTGGCCGAGGTTTCCCTGCACCAGTACGACGGTGTTCACGATCACCATGGCCGTCGCCGACGCGACGACGAGGTTCATCGCGAGGAGGCTCCGCAATACGGGGGTACGCCAGAAGACTCGGGCGCCGCGAGTGAGGCGCTCCGCGAACGGGGTCGGTGCAGCCTGCCTCACCGCGGGGAAGGTGGTCGTGAGGACCAGAATCGCCGACCCAGCAAACCCGACGAACGTGCCGACGAACAGGTTGTGGTAATTGATCACAGTCAGCAACACCGCAGCCAGGAACGGGCTGACGAGGGCTTCGGTGTCGTAGGCAAGTCGGGACAACGAGAGCGCGCGGGTGTAGTCCCGTTCATCTCGGAGAATCTCCGGGATCACGGCGTGAAACGCGGGGGTGAAGGTGGCCGAGGCGGACTGGAGCACGAAGATCAGAACGTAGATCTGCCAGGCCTCGGTAACGAAGGGCAGACTGATCGCGATCGCGGCGCGGAGCACGTCGGCAGCGACGAGAAGCACTTTCCGTGGCACCTGACTGGTCACCGCAGCGATAACCGGAGCGAGACCCACATACGCCACCATTTTGATGGTGAGCGCCGTGCCGAGCACGAAGCCAGCGTCGCCACCCGCGATATCGAAAGCGAGCAGCCCGAGCGCAATGGTGAGCAGACCCGTTCCGAGCAGTGCGACAACCTGCGCGCTGAACAGCTTCGCGTAGGCGCTGTTGCGAAGGACCTCAAGCATTGGCGATGGTCCTGCCTGTCGCGGAAGGCGGGTGCTCGGCCCGGTGATGTGACGGGTCGATGTGGAGAGTGTGCTCGGCCTGGAATATTGCGTCTGCGACCAGCTGCCGGGCGTGCTCGTTCGCAAGCCGGTAAAACACTCGGTTCCCCTCCTGACGCGTCGTGACGATCCGGGCAAGACGCAGCTTTGCGAGGTGCTGCGAGACGGCGGCGGGTGGCTTGTCGATCGCGTCGGCCAACTGGTTGACCGACAGTTCTGTTTCGCGGAGGGCGAGGATAATGCGAATCCGAGTCGCGTCAGCCAGCATCGAGAACACCTCAACGGCAAGTTCGACGTAGTCGCTGTCAGGCGAAAGGTCGCTAATTCGCGTATCTGCATTCATACGCAGATTGTCGCACGCTGTACGTCACGATTGCCGAGAAGTTGCCCCAACTGTGTTCTGGAACACACAACCGTTGCCTCGGCACTGCCTACAATTTTTTAAACCCGGGAGACAACTATGAAAAAGCGAACACCCATCATCGTCGTTGCAGGCGTCGCGGTCGCCGCGGGGGCCATCTTGCTCGCGCAGTCGACCACGACAGACCCGGCGCCGGTGACCGCTGCCAGCCCGTCCGCCTCGTTTCAGGAGTACACGCCGGAGGCCGTGGCGTCGGCGACTACTGACGAGACGGTGGTGCTGTTCTTCCATGCCACCTGGTGCTCCACCTGCAAGCTGCTCGCCGACGACATCACGGCCAATGCCGACAGCATCCCCGACGACGTACAGATACTGCTCGTCGACTTCGACACCGCCACCGATCTGAAGCAGAGATACGGCGTCACCCTGCAACACACCCTCGTGCAGGTGGATTCGAACGGGGACGCCATCGAGCAATGGCACCTCACCAGGACCCTCGACGCGTTGCTCGACTCGTTGGTCTAATCGGCCATGGAGCTCCTACCGCTGTCGCTGCTCGCGGGAGTGCTGACCGTTCTCTCGCCCTGTGTGCTGCCACTGCTGCCGGTGGTGCTCGCGGGGTCGGCGGCCGGGAGCAGGCGCGCGCCCTACATCGTCATCGGCA
>Ga0105048_10012041_pt1 | contig 13598 bp, 8 predicted proteins | sample MAT05_FD_78382 | JGI IMG/M metagenome (GOLD analysis project Ga0105048, IMG submission 78382) | Freshwater microbial communities from Lake Fryxell liftoff mats and glacier meltwater in Antarctica - MAT-05 | ecosystem: Environmental > Aquatic > Freshwater > Ice > Liftoff microbial mat | place...
CAATACCGCTGTAGGTTACAAGTCGCTTCACTACAACAATACAGGTTATGGCAATACCGCTGCGGGGCATTCTTCACTTGCCGCAAACACAACCGGCAGTAATAACACGGCAATCGGATACATGGCCGCTAATAAAAATACGACAGGAAGCGACAATACGGCTACTGGTTCGTCGGCACTGTTTAATAATACCACAGGAACCGACAATACAGCCACCGGATTTGAAGCGTTAAAGAACAATACCTCGGGTAACGATAATACGGCGTTTGGCAATCTGTCGCTATCCACAAATAACACTGGCTATAACAACACCGCCATAGGTAATGAAAGTCTTTTTGCCAACACTACCGGCAATAGAAATACGGCTGCGGGTAACAAGGCTTTGTTTTCTAATACTATTGGCAGCGGCAATACTTCGTTTGGAAACTCCGCCCTGCTTTCAAACATCAGCGGAGTAGGTAACATAGCTATTGGGCTGGATGCACTATACTTAAATACCCTTGGTCATAACAATACGGCGGTTGGAAGCTCTACCCTTCATTCTAACACAATCGGTAATGGCAATACGGCGCTGGGTGTGACTGCCCTTTACAACAATTCAACAGGTAGTTATAATACCGCCGTTGGCGGCAATGCAATGATTAACAATAATACAGGCGGAAACAACACGGCTGTTGGAGAGGGAGCGCTTGCAGAAAATACCACCGGTTCGTACAGTGTAGGTGTGGGTAATGAAGCACTGGAACTAAATACTATCGGGAAATTTAATGTGGCAGTTGGGCGCAGTGCATTAGCTATTAACGTGGACGGCAATTACAATACCGCCATCGGAAACACATCGCTGGCCTATATATCCTCCGGTGATAACAATACCGCTATGGGGTATATGGCTGGTGTTACCGGTAACGGCACTACAAATGCTACAGCAATAGGCAATGGTGCCATTTCTAACGCTAACAACAAAATAGTATTGGGTAACACATCTGTAACAGTTATAGGTGGGCATGTGGCCGGTTTCAGTAACCTTAGCGACGGCCGTTTTAAGGAAAACATCCGGGATAATGTGCCCGGGCTTGACTTTATAACACAATTAAGACCCGTTACATACACGCTGAATTTGGAGAAACTTAATCGGCACATGGCACAAAATATGCCCGATACCCTACAGTACCAATACCTGCAGGAAAACAAAACAACAAATGCCGCGACTAAATTACATACCGGTTTTATAGCACAAGATGTAGAAAAATTAGCCACTTTAATAGGCTATAAGTTCGATGGCATCAACGCTCCGGCTACGAATGCAGATAATTATTCCATCACTTACAGTCAGTTTATTATGCCACTTGTAAAAGCGGTGCAAGAACAACAGGCCATTATACAAACACTGGAACAAAGACTAAAAATGCTGGAAAATAAGTAACGGCCTCGTCTTTTAAATTTTTCACCTTGTGTGGAGGCTTTTCTTAATTTATACCGCTTTTCGCCTGCACGATGGATTGTTTTTGTGGCCAGGGTTTAGTAGTAGTATGTAGCTGCATTGGCGTCGCACTCTTGTAATGCATCCCACTATTGAGCATGTAGCCGCTTTGCAGGTGGGCTATGTCACTACGCAAAGCGTATACAGGTTTAGCCCGTCGAAAAAGCAAAAATGCCGATTACTGGTGAAGCACTACCGTACAGTAGTATTGGTCGCCTACGCAAAACGGAGTGTGATATTTTAGCTTCTCAATTCCAAAAACAGATTATAATGAAAAAGATATTATCGCTATCAGTTATCATGATAGCTTCATTGGTGGCCGCTTCGCAAAACGTGGCTATTAACAATACGGGCAGCACTCCACACCCCAGTGCCATGCTCGACATCAACAGTGAAAGTAAGGGGGTTCTAATTCCGAGGCTCACTACACAGCAAAGAGTACAAATGCTGGCACCAGCTAATGGCCTGCTGGTATTCGATAGCAATACAAACAGTTTCTGGTATTTTTCCACCTCCTGGAAAGAGCTGGGAAACGCTGGTAGTGGCGGAGTAGTCACGGGTTCGGCAGGGGGTGATCTTACAGGCAATTATCCTGCACCAAACGTGGCCAAAATTCAGAATATGGCTGTTGACCCATCCATACCCCTGGATCGCCAGGTAATGAAGTGGCATACAGTCAATAACAAATGGCAGGGCCAAAATGACTCACTTTTTTTGCCATACAACGTTTCTTCTGGCAGTGCCACCAAATTGTTTGGCATTACCAACACAAATACCAACGCAGGCTCCACAGCTATATATGGCAAGAGCGGCACTACCGGCAGCGGTTTAACGCCTGCCGCTACTGCCGGCGTTTGGGGCGATAACAGCACAGGCGTTGGTGTAATAGGAACCGGCAACAGTGGCCAGGGTTTGTACGGGTTTTCGTTTAACAACAATGGTGTTCAAGGCTACAGTGTGCTTGCCGGCATGGCGGGGATCTACGGATCTCATGCCAATGACGATGGTATTGGCGTACTGGGTGAGATACAGAATAATGGCATCGGGATATATGGCAAGGCTACAGGTAATTTGGGCAAAGCGGGTTTGTTTGAATCGCTATCCGCATCGCATACAGATACTACTTTTAAAACAGGCACCAGCGGAACCGGCTTACTTGCTTCTTTTAATATTTCCAACGCAGCATCGCTAAAACCAGCTATGGATATTACGCATGCAGGCAATGGCAACGGATTGAAACTGCGGCTTACAAAAGCCAACGGTGCCGCTAACGCCATCGATGTGGTATCGCAGGGCACGGGTATTGGTGTATATAGTAAAAGTGAAAAAGGCATCCCCGGGAGATTTGAAATTACCAATCCGGTAAACACGTATCCGGTAATGATGCTTGGTACCAATAGTGCTGGCACCTCACTGTATATCAGTTCTGCTAACCCTGGTATTACGGGTCCCGTTGTAGATGTGCTAAACGAGGGCAGTGGTACCGGTCTGAGCATCATGGGCACTGGCACAGCATCTAAAAATGCGGTATTTGCCAGCACCAGCTTTTTAAACCTCGAGACAGCAGTAACTGTTCAGCACGATGGCGAGGGCCGTGGCCTTGATGTTAAACTGAGCAAACCTACTAATGCAAATGCAGGGATATATGTAAATACAGAGGGCATGGGTAATGCCGGATACTTTAGTGCCAATAACCTTAACAATACACAGCCATCAGTAAAGATAAAACAAGCCGGCAGCGGTCGTGGTATAGAAGCAACTATTACTAACGCGGCCAGCAGTTCTCCGGCGGTATATGCAAGCAGCACTGGCAGTAGCGGTGTGCTGGCTTACGCACAGGGTACTGCTATTACCGGCCAATCAACTATTGCTACCGCAGGTATTGGTGTGCTTGGACAAGCAGCCTTAAACAGCACTACCGGCATTGGTGTAAAAGGTATTTCAAATAGCACCAATCTTTCAAGCGGAGCCGTTACTGCTATTAATAATGCCAATGGTGTAGCGATGTATGCGGAAACTGATGCGGGAATTGCTGTGTATGGAAAAACAAATAAAGGGTTGAGTTCCGCCATTGTTGGTCTTAATGAGGCAGCCGGAGGATATGGCGTTACAGGCTACACTACGGCCACAGACGGTGTGGGTATTTTTGGCGATGCAGGGCAAGGCGCCTCCTTGTCCAAAGCAGCCCTTTTCCGAAATGTAAATGCTGCCAATTTCAAAACCGTGGTGGACATAATCAATAGTGGTACGGGCGGAGATTTGTTTATGATGAATTCCAATGCATCTAACACAAACCCGATGCAGCAAATGCGTAACAACGGAACAGGTAAATTCCTGTTGATGGAAGACGTCAATGCAGATGAAAAGTTTTCAGTCGCAAAAAATGGCAACATTAAGACGGATGGTACGCTCACTGTAAAAGGTGACAAGGGCATTGTAAGAAATTCATCGGCTACCCAGTTGCGTATGGAGGTATTCCAGGCCAATTTTACCATACCCATCAGTGGCGAGAAGCTCTTTACACCTGATGAATCGTTTGAGATAAACCTTACGTTTCCGACAGCCTTTGCAGCAGTGCCGTCGGTATATATTGGCAATGTACAAAACAAGACAACCTACATTACCTCCATGCAGGTGACTATTACCGACGTTACAGCCACCGGTTGCAAATTGATTATCACCAATACCCTGAATCATAATTTAACGCTCTACAATAATTCATGGAAGCTGATGGTGGTTGGCGCAGAATAGTGTGGCCGCCGTAATGGCGCTTTGTAGAATACTTACCGTTAACTCGGCAACAAGTGCCGCAGGGTAATATCCGTCGATATCATCACAAGCTCTGCCGCAATTACACTATTTTTAAAACTACATGCCCCGTCGCCTTCAAATAGCATTTGCATACCTTATCATAGTCATTTGGCTGGGGCTGTATCCTTGTGTTTTACGATCGCAAACTGCCGGCAGCAACCCAGGTATTTTATTTTATCAGTTGAATACATCCCATGGTTTGTCAGATAATTATATCCACGCCATGTGTACCGATAAAAGTGGTAACCTATGGGTGGGTACTGGCGAAGGGCTCAATATGTTCAATGGCAAAACAGTTACCAAATTTTTCAGGGATGAATACCCGCAGTTGCAGAACGACTATGTAAGTGGCCTTTTGTGTGATGACGATAACCGGGTATGGGTGCTGAATGAAGGCGGCTTTATTACCCTGATTGATGAGAACCGGAGGTTTCGTAAAGTGGTGCTTAACCAGGGAGGAAAAGCAATTCCGGTGTTGCGGGTTTTTAAAACTGCCAATGGTATAGTATTATTAACAAGTATAGAATTTCTGAGGATGAAACCCCTTGATAATGATGCTGTCTTTGATTCACTTACCATAAAGAATTTTGAACCTTTCCGTGTTGTGGGCTTTGATACTGCCTATGCCCAGCCCTTCAAAACAGCTGTTGCTTTTGGTGATGATGGTTATATCAGTTCCTCGTCCAAAGGATTATTATGGGTCGATTTTAAAACCGGGATTTTCAATATGAAGGAACAGTTCCCCAACCTAAAGGTGTTGACCCAATGGCGAAATGGCGAATTGTTAGTGTACGATAAAAATGCGGTGGCACCCTATTCAGTAGATCCTGTTACGAATGCCATCATGATGCCGCTGGATCGGGTTAAAGACCAGCATGGCAAAGGCTTTACGGGTAGGTGTAACGAGGCCATTTTTCTTGACAACAAACAGCTATGGATTACCACGGCCAGCAACGGCTTGTATCAATTTGATGTATCCACCAACAAACTTGTCAGTTTTAAACACAGTGCCGCCGATCCTACTACTATTGCCAATAATGCCCCACTTGTAATTACCAGCGACGCTTCTGGCTGGATATTTACCGGTAATACACCCAATGGAGTTAGCTATTTTAAAAACAACGCGGTGATTGGCCAGCAACTGATTTTTACCGACAATAAAGGCAACGGCTATGATGGCTATATTAACAGTATCGCCACCATCGATAATGACCATTACTTTATTGCTATTTCAGACAATTTAATGGTATGGAAACGCAGCAGTAACTCGACCGAATTTTTAGCCAACGACCAAAATGATAAGGCGGCCATGGCAAAGTATGGCGTAAATTTTGTTGCGTTCGATAACCAGAAAAGACTGTGGGCCTGCGTACCGGGCATCGGCGTATTTGTGTTGGATGAGCAATACAAAGTGATGAAATTGTTTTCGAAGGATTCGACAAAAAAAAGAACCCTGCCATCGAATTCAATACGTCACCTGAAAATGGATCCGGAAGGGAAATACATGTGGCTCAGTACCAGGACGGGCTTGTGCAGAATTAATATCGCCAGTCTTTCCATAGAAGTGGAGGAGCCGGCTTTTGCAGCATTGAAGGAATCCATTTGCAATAGAACCTGGTTCTACGACGCTGATAATGTGTGGGTTGCTACTGACGATAAGGGTGCCTGGCACTATAATTTTTCAACGAAGCAGATGGTGGTGTACAATAAGCAGAATGGTGGCATTGGTAACAGCGTTTTTTGCTTTAATAAAGACGCATTTAACAATATGTACATCGGCACTGCCACAGGGCTGCAGATTCGTTTCAACAACGGTATTACGAAAAATATTACTCCCAAAGACGGACTGCTGCACCGGCGTATAGAAGCCCTGCTGCTGGATAAAAGCAACCGTATGTGGATTGGTAACGATGTGGGATTATCCTGTTTCAGTATCGCCGATACCAGCATTCGTGTGTTTGATGAACGCTATGGGCTAAGCGTACAGGGCTTTCGCGTAAACGCTTACCACCTTAACAGCAACGACGAACTGGTGTGGGGAACCGAAAGAGGCCTCCAGTATTTTTATCCTGATCAATTGTGGAAGCAAACCATCAACCTTACTACCACAATCAGCCGCGTGGAAACCCGGGATGTGGCCAGCAACCTTACCCGTGATGCGGTGTTTCTACTATCGGCCACAGACAACTATGTTACATTCTATTTCTCCGCCATCGACTACAGTAAACACCTGCGCACTTTTTATGAGTACCGGCTGGAGGGACTGGATAAAGACTGGGTAAAAGTGACTGATCAGAATTTTGTCCGCTACAGTTCTTTACCTGCCGGCAAGTACACATTTACCGTAAGGGCTAGCAACGATGGAAAAGTTTGGGAGGATTCAAAGAACAAAGTAACGATTAACATAGCCAGGCAGTTGTGGCAGCGCGGGTGGTTTAAACTGCTGGCCTTTTTGGCAGGCCTGCTGCTGATATGGTTTGTAATACGCTACTACCGCGGTAAACAAAAGCGCCTGCAGGAAATACTCGAGAACAAACAGAAAGCTACTGAGAGCCGGCTGCAGAGTCTGCGGCTACAAATGAACCCGCATTTTTTATTCAATGCCCTGAATTCGATACAGCAAATGATACTGGCCAATGAGGACATCGTGGCCACCAAATACCTATCCAGGTTTTCAAAATTGCTGCGGGCCATACTCGTTCACAGCGATAAGGAATCTATTACCCTGCGGGAAGAACTGGAAATACTGAACCTCTATATTGAACTGGAAAGCATCCGGTTTAAAGAATCTTTCAGCTATACCATATCGGTGGATGATGCCATTGAAACAGAAGAGATAAAAATACCTACGTTGCTGGTACAGCCCTTTGTAGAAAATGCCATCTGGCATGGTTTGATGCACAAAGAAGGGCACAGGGTATTACAGGTAACATTTGCCGAGGAGGGGGATTTTATACAATGTGTGATCGAAGATAATGGCATTGGCCGGCAAAAAGCCGCCGAAAATAAACTGCCTGCAGGTAGTGGAAAAAAACATGACAGTAAAGGCATCGCTGTTTCGAAAGAGCGTTTAAAAACGCTTCGCACACCTGATGGACGGGAAGGTGCCATTACCATTACCGACCTTACAGATGCAGATAATAAGCCATGTGGCACCAGAGTAACCATCCATTTTCCCATACAAAACTAATAGTATGCTTAAAGTGCTTTTAATTGATGATGAAGAAAGGGCTACAGATGCCCTGCGGCTGATGATCGAAAAAACGATTCCAGAAATTACGCAGGTAATGGTATGTAACGACAGCCGTAAAGCTGCTGATATGATCCACACCAACCAGCCGGGTCTTGTGTTCCTCGATATACAAATGCCCCATCTTAATGGGTTTGAAGTGCTGGAGCAAATGCCCAATAAAAATTTTAAGATCATTTTTACAACGGCCTACAATGAGTATGCCATACAGGCCATCCGCTTTAGTGCATTCGACTACCTGCTAAAGCCGGTAGATATAGAAGAACTACAGGGATCCGTTCAACGGTTTCTGGAAAGCAGCAACGATTACCGCCAGCAATACGAGCTGTTAAAAAATATCATGCATAACATACAGGCGGTGTCCAGCGAAGATTTCAGGCTTGCCCTGCCCACCAAAGAAGGCGTGCATTTTTTATATCCGGCAGACATTGTTCGATGTGAAGCCATTGGTAATTACACCAAATTTTTTATGCAGAATAATGGCACTTATCTTATTTCCAGAACGCTTGGCGAGTATGATACCTTGTTAACACCCCATCATTTTATACGCACCCATAAAAGCCACCTGGTTAACCGGAAGTATGTTTCTTTCGTTGACCACGATGGCTTTGCAGTGCTTAGTAATAAAAGCAGGGTAGAGATTAGCCGCAGACGAAAAGAAGAAGTGATGGCTGCACTGAAATAATTTATTTTAGCCGAATCTCCATTCAAACTATTACGCCACATGATCAGCAACATTGAAATTTTAAAGACCTAAGTCCTCTCCGACAAGTGGTATTTCCTCAGAAAAATATCACTTACAGTTATCAAAAAAAAGATGGTACGATACTCACCCAAAGCCGCAAAGCGTACGACCGTGGCAACGGTGCCACCATATTTTAAGCCTATGATTTTTATACCAAGCACAGTTTTTACCCGTGGCTATTTTTATCAAACCACATTTTTTCTTACGAAGTAAATATTATTGCCAGTAATGCTATGGTCGCTGCAAAAATGGTTACCATAAGCACATCTGTTATTTTCTCCTTGTTCCATTTCATAATACAGTAGGGTTTAAGTAATGATGCTTACCGATTTTACACAAAATAATCACTTGCCCAAAAGGCTCAGGCAATGAATGAGCCTACGGTTTACTTGGTTTAGCTAGTGGAAAATTGCCCGCATATAAGCGCAGTTTGTAAACTCGGAAATAATTTATTTTAGCGATTTGTAACCAAAAAATCATTTCCTATATGATCAGCAATATTGAAATATTACGAACCGACATCCTATCCGACAACTGGTATTTTCTACGAAAAATTACTTACAGCTATCAAAAGAAAGACGGCACTAAACTGACCCAAAGCCGCGAAGCATACGATCGTGGCAACGGTGCCACAATTCTTTTGTACAACAAAGAACAGGAAACGGTTATTCTTACCCGCCAGTTTAGGCTGCCCACTTTTATAAACGGAAACGAATCGGGCATGCTAATAGAAGCCTGTGCCGGCCTGCTGGACAAAGACAACCCCGAAGACTGCATCCGCCGCGAAACCGAAGAGGAAACGGGTTATAAAATAGCCGATGTACGCAAAGTATTCGAAGCCTATATGTCGCCAGGTTCTGTTACCGAAATACTCTACTTTTTTGTGGCTGAATACTCTAAAGAAATGAAAATAAATGAAGGCGGCGGGGTGGAACACGAAGAAGAAAACATTGAAGTACTGGAACTTTCGTTCAATAATGCAATGGCCATGATAGTAACCGGGGAAATTAAGGACGGCAAAACAATTATGCTGCTGCAATACCTGGCACTTAACAAGTTGTTAAGTAGATACGCTTTTTAGGTATGCGCCTTTTGAAAAGCAAAGCTTACCTTCCACATTTCCTGCAATGCATCTCTGTTTTATTTTCCCATCGCTGGCCAATATGCGCTATTTTCGCCGCCATAATTTTATCTATGCTCAAATCAATGACAGGCTTTGGAAGAAGCGAACAAACCCAGGGTGAAAGAACGGTATTAGTAGAACTAAAATCGCTGAACGGAAAGCAATTAGAGATAAACCTGAAAATGCCTTCTTTACTGAAGGCGTACGAATTCGACATTCGCAACGCCATAAGCGAAACGCTGCTGCGCGGCTCCATAGATTGCTTTATAACTGTAAAACAAAATGGCGCATCCAAACCCGTATCCATTAATACCGATGTAGCCAAAGCTTATTACCAAACCATAGCCAAACTGAGCCGCGACCTGAACCTTGACACCAGCCAGATATTGAGTGCCTTATTAAAACTGCCCGAAGTGGTAACACCCGCAACCGATGTTATAGACGACGAAGGCTGGGCACTGGTACAAACCACCATGCAGGAGGCACTCGCAAACCTCAATAACCACCGGGGCGAAGAAGGATCTGTGCTGCAAAAAGAATTGGAAGAACGCATACAAAACATTCAGTTACAACAGGCCGAAGTAGCTAAACTGGAACCCGCCCGGCTCATAAAGAAAAGAGAAGGCATTACCAAGATGCTGGAAGAAAACGTGGGCAAAGAAAACTACGATGCCAACCGCCTGGAGCAGGAACTAATCTATTACATTGAAAAAATAGACATAACCGAAGAGCAGGTGCGGCTTACCAACCACTGCGTATATTTCTTTGCCATGCTGGCCGAAAGCGAAGCTGCAAAAGGAAAAAAACTGGGCTTTCTGCTGCAGGAAGTAGGCCGCGAAATAAATACCATTGGCTCCAAAGCCTACGATGCGAATATTCAAAAATGTGTGGTGCTTATGAAAGACGAACTGGAAAAGGCTAAGGAGCAGGTGCTGAATGTGCTGTAATAAAGCAAAAAGATTTATAAGAAGGAAATTTTCAACAACCAATCTTTGGTTCAAAACAGTATTAGTAATTCAGTATTTGTCGTAGCCGTTAAAAGACTTTCTAAAATCAATTCGCCATGAAGTATCCAAAGCTTTTTTCTTGCTTCTCCCCTGCTTCCTGCTTCGTGATACCCGTAACCTGTTGCATATTTTTCTTTGTTTCCTGCAAGCAGGTGGAACTTTATCAACGCCTTGAAAATATACCCGGTGCTGCATGGAAAGGGGATTACAAGCCCACCTTTACTTTTAATATTACCGATACGGCTTCGCTCTACGATGTTTATATAACCGTACGCCATACCAACAGTTACGGTCATAATAATATCTGGATAGAATCGGCTTTGCAATTGCCAGGGGACAGTTTGATTACCCAAAAATTAGACCTCACTTTGGCAAGCCCCGAAGGCTGGATGGGCATCGGCATGGACGATATTTTTGAAAGAAGCATTAAAGTAACGACCACGCCGCAGCAATTTAAAAAAAGCGGTTCAATAAGCTTTACCCTTAGCCAAGCCATGCGGCAAGATCCATTGCCCGGCATTATGCAGGTAGGTGTAAGGGTAGAGAAGGCCAATTGATATTAGGTACTGTCTGCCGGGAGGCAGGTGTGTGATTTAATTTTGGAAACACCAGCAGCGAAGATTTTTATTTGCCAGTGCCACTTATTTTGGTTGGATACCAGCACAGGATTTTCATGGTAACTTCTTTATTCCGTAGTTACGCATTGGCATCAGGTTAAGGATGTAAAATTTGGGATAGAATTGTAAAAATAGAAATAGGTGGTAGATATAGGTTTCCATTCCTAGCCCAAGGCTTCAGCCTTGGGACTGCTGTGGCAGTAATTTTGTAGCAGGTGAAATTATGCTTGCTACTGCCCAAGGCTGAAACCTTGGTTTAGGAAATGTGTTCTATATTCTCTGAAAGTGTTGATAGTATTGTATTGCAGCGTTTCGTAAGAAAATTAACTTGATGCCAATGCGTTCGTCCGGTACTCCGTCTAAAGTCTGTGCTACCATGTAACCCATCATGCTTTTACGCCTGTTTAAAAACACGCCGCTTGCTCACAAATGTTATACCTGCCTGTCGGCAGACAGATCGCAAATCATAAATTCCAAATCATAAATCAAATAATACGCTGTTTTTTTTGCCTCTAAAGCCCACCCGCTAATTTCCATGCCTTCCAATAAAAAAAAACTAGCCGTTGTTACCATTGTTTACTGGGTACTGCTGCTGTATATAGTGGCGGCATTGGTATGGTGGTTTATAAGCCTTAGCAACCAAAACGTGGCGATGACCAATTTGCGGATGAGCGATTTAAAGGCCGACGACCCCGGCTATTACCAAAAAGTGCTGGACATTCTCGATGCCAAAAAACGGAAAACGGCACAATACGTGGGCGAAGGCGCCATTTTTATGCTGCTGATAATTGTGGGTGCTGTGTTTGTTTTCAGAGCCACAAGGCGGCAATTACAACTGGCCCAGCAGCAACAAAATTTTATGATGGCCATTACCCACGAACTTAAAACGCCCATAGCCGTTACCACACTTAACCTGGAAACCTTACAAAAACGTAAACTGGACGACAGCCAGCAACAGCGCCTCATAGGCAACACACTGCAGGAGGCCGGCCGGCTTAACGATCTCTGTAATAATATACTCCTCACCTCGCAATTAGAAAGTGGCGTGGATAGGTTTACAAAAGAAGAACTGGAACTGGGTACCCTGGCACAGGACTGTGTACAGCAATTTCGCCGCCGGTTCCCCACCCGGCAAATTGCATTTAAAACCAATGAAGAAACGGGCGTTTATGGCGAACAGTTGTTACTGCAGTTATTGGTGAACAACCTGTTGGAAAATGCGTTGAAGTATTCCCCAAAAGAGAGGCTGGTATCGGTATTTGTAGGGCAGCGGGCCGGCAAGGTGGTAGTGCAGATAAGCGACGAAGGCAATGGCATCCCCGACGCTGAAAAACAAAAAGTCTTCGACAAGTTTTATCGCATTGGCGATGAAAGAACACGCACCTCCAAAGGCACCGGGCTGGGCCTGTACCTGTGCAAAAAAATTATGAAAGACCACAACGGTGACATAACAGTGACCGACAACCAACCCTCGGGAAGTATTTTTACCGCTACTTTTAAAAGCACCTGTTAGTTGGTCATTAAAGGCAATAGGTCATAGTACCATTGGGTCATTTTAGTTAACCAAAAAGAATTGTACCAGCAGCCAGGGCAAATAGGTTGCTTCGTTTATAAACTTTACGGTGAACATAGACTTTTACCAAAATTTGCCAACCCTACAACAAATTTTTACCAATTTGCTTTGCCACGAAGACCAATTAAAAAAGTTTTGCTAACCTTTTATATGGATTTGGGATATGAAATCAAATGAAATACCGGACAATAGTTTTGTTGCCGACATAAGGCAAATATTAGAACTGGCAAGGCAAAAGGCGTATAATGCCACTGCATTAGCCATGGTTCAGGGTTATAGGCTTACTGGCAAACGCATAATTGAGCAAGAACAACTTGGGCAGGAAAGGGCAAGCTATGGAATGGAGGGTTTAAACAACTTATCTATAGAGCTTGGCAAAGGATTTAGCTATAGAACGCTACGCGATTACAGACAGTTTTATCTTACTTATCCCAATTGGGAAGATTTTGCACACATGTGTGCCAAATTGAGTTGGTCGCATATACGCTTAATAATGAGAGGAGCCGACAAAAATGCCCAAGCTTGCTATTTTAAAGAAACAGCAGCAAAAAGCTGGGCAGTCTGCACCTTAAACAGAAACATTTCAACTCCATATTATGACCGGTTATTGCTTTCGCAATTAAAAGAATTGGTGAAGGAAGAGATGATAGAAAAGACGAAAAACTTTGAAGAGGATAAATTTGAGTTTATAAAAAACCCTTCGGTTTTAGAATTTTTAAACCTCCCGGCCATTATGGGTTATACCGAAGCTGAGCTGGAAAAAGCGTTAATAGATAATATCCAAAAATTTATAATGGAATTGGGCAAAGGCTTTGCCTTTGTACAGCGGCAACAATTGATAAGGACCGAAGCCAAAGACTACCATATTGACCTGGTATTTTACAACTATCTGCTTAAATGCTTTGTTGTTCTTGATTTAAAAACAGAACCTATTACTCACCAGAACGTAGGGCAAATGGATATGTATGTACGCATGTACGACGAGTTTAAAA
>Ga0105048_10012043_pt1 | contig 13597 bp, 10 predicted proteins | sample MAT05_FD_78382 | JGI IMG/M metagenome (GOLD analysis project Ga0105048, IMG submission 78382) | Freshwater microbial communities from Lake Fryxell liftoff mats and glacier meltwater in Antarctica - MAT-05 | ecosystem: Environmental > Aquatic > Freshwater > Ice > Liftoff microbial mat | place...
CAGGGCTGGATTTTGCCGAATGGTGGAAGCGCCGGAGCCGGCACGATTGCATCAACGATCCGTCCAATGGCCTTTTCGTTGATCAACGTCACCTGGATTTTGTGCCCGCATTCTTCCCGGGAGCCCGGATTTGCCGCGATCCCGGGGTGAACGTCGGACATTTCAATCTCCACGAGCGCTCGATCCGTCGGGAAGGCGATCGGTGGTGGATCAATGAGCAACCGCTGCTGCTCTTCCATTTCACGTCCATCGACTTCCGCCACCTCGGGTTCCTGCCGCCGATCAACCGACCGCTGGTCGAACAGCAACCCCTCCTGCGAAGCCTCATTGCCGAGTATGCCTCCGAACGTGAGGCGGTCAGCGCCGACGCCAACCGCGCCACCGGATACGGCCTGGGCAGATTCGCCTCCGGCAGACTCATCTCTCCGACGACCCGCCGGGCCTTCCGGGCGGCCTGGATGGCAGGAAAGGGTTCGGCCGACCCGCATTCAGACCCGTTGTGGGAAAGCTTCGAGCTCGGCAACGGCATTCGCCGGGTCCGCGCCGCGGTTCGCCGTCGGCTCGTCGGACTTTTTGGCGGAGTCTCGGATTGACGCGTGGGTTGCGGAAACCGTGACTTGTCCAGCGCATGGGTACCCCCCGCATTTCCGTACTGATCCATACCCGCAATGAGGAGCGATGGATTGCCGATTGCATCCGGTCGGCAGCCTGGGCGGACGAGATCGTGATTGCCGACATGGTGAGCACCGACGCCACCCGGTCGATCGCGGAAGGGCTCGGCGCGAGGGTGGTGGAGGTGCCGATGGCGAAGAACGTGGATGAAGTCCGCAATGAGGCGATGCGGAGTTGCACTGGCGATTGGCTGCTGGTCGTGGATGCGGATGAGCGGGTAAGCGCCGGGCTGGCGGCCCGAGTGCGGGAGATTGTTCAGGCTCCTGCGGCGGATGCGTATTGGGTGCCTCGAAAGAACTATTTTCTCGATACCTGGATGCGTCACTCGCTCTGGCCGGATCCTCAGATGCGCTTCTTTCGGCGGGGTGTCGCGAGTTGGAGCGGGGTGGTGCACGAGGCTGCCCAAATCCGGGGCAGTTGTGCGACCCTTCCTGCCGACCCGGGGCTCGCGCTGGAACATCCGGGGGCCTGTTTCGATATCACGCTCTTTTTCCAGAAGTACGTCCGCTACTCAGCCCTGGAGTTGGAGCGGACCGCGGCCATGTCCGAGGTCGGGTTTGTCCAGTTCCTGATCCGGCGCACGGTCGGGGAGTTCATCAATCGCTATTTCGGTGGTGGATGGCGCGAGGGCATGGCGGGGCTGGTTTTCAGTGCCATGAGGGTTGCCTGCCATTTGATGGTCGCGGCGCAGGTCTATGCCCGGGATCATTCAGCATGGCGTGAGGTTTCACCGGTCGCGCTCCGGCGGCAGGTGAGATGGGAGGGCCTGCGGAGCGCCATCAAGCTGCTCCGTCCGTGACCCGCGATCCGTCGGCTAGGACAACGCCTCGGCCCGCGCCCATCGATCCGCCTGAAGGATGGCCGGGAGATCCGGCGAGGGGACCACTTCATGCCGGTCCATGACGCGGCGCACCAGTCGGGTGATGTCAAGAAACCCAATCTGGCGCTGACAGAAACGTTCGACGGCAACTTCGTTGGCGGCATTGAACACCGCCGGCAGCGTCCCTCCGATCTCGCCCGCCCGCCGGGCCAGGAGGAGTGCGGGAAATCGTTCCGTGTCCGGTTCTTCAAACGTCAGCGATCCGATGCGGGCCAGGTCGGTGGTGACGCGGTGGTTGATGGCTCGGGCCGGATATGTCAGCGCGTACTGGATCGGCAGGCACATGTCGGGCGTCGACATCTGGGCGATCATGGAGCCATCGACGAACTCCACCATGGAGTGGACGATGCTCTGCGGATGGACCACCACCTGGACGCGGTCCATCCCGATATCGAACAGCCATCGGGCCTCGATCATTTCGAGTCCCTTGTTGAACAGGGTGGCTGAATCAATGGTGATCTTGCGGCCCATCACCCAGGAAGGGTGTTTGAGTGCCTGTTCCAGCGTGACGGCCGCAAGCGCTTCTTGCGTCCAGCGCGCGCGATCCCGGAATGGCCCGCCACTGGCCGTCAACCACAGGTTGCGGACCGAGCCCGAGGGCTTCCCATCCAGGCATTGGAAGATGGCCGAATGCTCGCTGTCCACCGCCAGCACCTGCACCCCATGGCGTCGGGCCTCGCTCATGACGATGTCCCCGGCCATCACCAGGATTTCCTTCGACGCGACGGCGATGTGTTTGCCGGCGCGGATGGCGGCCAGGGCGGGGGCGAGGCCAGCGGTGCCGACGATTGCGATAAGGACCACGTCGGCCTCCCGTAGGGTGGCGAGTTCCAGCAGTCCAGCCTCACCGGTGACGATCCGGGTACCGGGCAGGGCGGCCTGAAGCCCGGCGGCCTTGGAACCATCCTGGATGGAAACCAAGACGGGCCTGTGCCGACGTGCCTGCTCGGCGAGCAGGTCGGCATTGCCACCGGCCGCGAGTCCGATGAGTCGCAGTTGATCGGGTAGATCCTCGACGACCTTCAAGGTGCTGGTGCCGATGGAGCCGGTGCTGCCGAGGAGGACGACGTTCTTCATGCGGAATTGGCCCGGCAGGGATAATCGGGGGATCCTCGTGAGGGCAAGGGGCGAATCTGAGTTCTGCGAGGGAAGGGCGACAATCGTGGTTTGCAGAGGGCATCCGGCCGCGGCAGGATTTTGTCATGTCGTCCATGCCACGCCGTCGATTTCTGGCCAGTGCCGCCGTTTCCCTCGCTTCTACCCAGGCCCTGCAGCGTGCGATGGCCGCCGCGACCACCGATCCGGCGGAGTTGCAGAGCACGGCACCGCTGATCGTCTCGACCTGGCCATTCGGCAAACCCGCCAATGAAAAGGCGCTGGCCGTCCTCCAGGCCGGCGGCTCAGGTCTGGACGCGATCGAGCAGGGGATCCACGTGACCGAGTCCGACTCCGGCAATCCCTCGGTAGGTCTGGCCGGCATTCCCAATGCCCTGGGCGTGGTCCAGTTGGATGCGTGCATCATGAGCGGTCCCGGTCATCGCGCGGGTGCGGTGGGCGCGGTGGAGGGGTTTCGCCATCCGATCTCCATCGCGCGTCGCGTTATGGAGACGACGCGCCACGTATTCCTAGTGGGGGAAGGGGCGAACCAGTTTGCCGAAGAGCATGGTTTCGAAAAGGGCCCCAAGGTCTCGCCTGGTCAGAAGGCGGCGTGGCAAAAATGGAAGGCGAATCAGGCGGCCGGGACGGTGAAGCCTTCCAAGGCAGCCAAGCCTTCCAACCACGACACCATCGCCCTCGTTGCCCTGCTGTCCGACGGGAATCTCTTCGGCGGTTGTTCGACCAGTGGTTGGGGATACAAGATTCCCGGGCGCGTCGGCGATTCGCCCATCATTGGCTCGGGCCTGTATGTGGACAATGAGGTCGGAGCCGCCGGAGCAACCGGTATCGGCGAGAACGTGATGCGCTATTGCGGATCGTTTCTGGTGGTGGAGTACATCCGCCAGGGATTGCACCCGCAGGACGCCTGCATCGAGACGATCCGGCGCATCGCCCGGATGGATCCCAACGGCTACGATCTGGCGATCAACTTCATCGCCATCGACAAGAAGGGGCGCTTCGGCGCCGCGGGCACGGGCTCGGGATTCCAGTACTCGGCAACCTCCTCCGCTTTCAGCAAGGTGCTCCAGAGTCCAGGGCTGACCAGCAAGGATGTCGGACCGGTGGGTGGGAACCAGAAGTGAGACGGAGGCCAAGCGGGACTTGTCGAAGCGCGGAAGACCGATAGGCTGTCGCCAATGAAAGGTTTGGCTGCAACGGCTGTTTTTCTGGTTCAGGGCGCACTTCTTGCCGGAGGCGTGGTGATGGCGACCAACGGCAAGGGCCCGGCGCTCCTGATCGTCGCTCTGGTGGTTCTGGGTGGCATGTTCGCCAAGCTCGGCTGCATCGACAACTCTCCGAAACACTGAGCGGTCCCGCCGGTTGTCGTTTTGCCGTCCGATGGCACTGTCCGTCTGTGCCGTTCACGCAATTCAACCGGACGCTGGAGTCCGCGGTCGGTTACTTCGAGCTGGGTATGGCCGTCGAGGCCCTGGCTGAGCTCGAAACCCTGCCGGCTCCCGACCAGTTGGAAGAGGAAGTCCTCGAAATGCGACAGGTGCTGAACCAGCACCTGGGGCGCTGGGAAGCCGCCGCCGAGGCCTCCGAAGGATTGTGCCGGGTCAAAGGCGCGGATGCCGACCGCTTCATCGCCTGGGGCTGCTGCCTCTATGAGTTGGGGCGGATTGAGGAGTGCTGCCGTGCCCTGCTTCAGGCACCGGCTCCGGTTCGGAATGATGGGCTCTGGAATTTCCATCTCGCCTGCTACGAGGCCCTCCTTGGTCACCGGGAGGAAGCCCGGCAACTGATTCACCGCGGTCTCCAAATCGAACCCCGCCTGCGCGGCATGGCGGAGCGGAACGAGAATCTGGCGCCGCTCCTCGATTCACCACCGGTGTAGTCAGTCCTTCAGGGACTGGTCGAACTGGTCGCCTTGACCTCGATGATGTCGTGCGGGCTGGCTTCCCGTTGACCAGCCGGGCTCACCCGGATGAACCGGGCACGAGCCCGGTGCTGGTGCAGATTGGCAGCCCCCAGATAGCCGAGGCCGGACTGGATTCCACCGACCATCTGGGCCAGGACGGTGTCGATGGCGCCGGCAACTTCCTTGAGCGCTTCGACTCCTTCCGCGGCCACCTTGCGGGTCGTGTCGAGCGTGTGCCCGTAACGGGCGGCCGACCCGGCCTTCATGGCGGCATGGCTTCCCATTCCCCGGTACTGTTTGTAGAGCTTGCCGTTGATTTCGATGATCTGTCCGGGGGCTTCCGCGCAGCCAGCGAAGAGTCCGCCGCAGATGACGCCATCGGCAAGGGTCAGGGCCTTGACCATGTCGCCAGACTTGGTGATGCCGCCATCGGCCAGCAACGTGACCCCTTTCTTGCGGGCGGCCTGGGAGGCGACATAGAGCGCGGTTAACTGCGGAATCCCAACTCCCGCCACCACCCGGGTCGTGCAGATGGATCCGGGCCCTTGTCCCACCTTGACAATGCTTGCCCCGGCATCGGCCAGGAATTCGACCCCGGCACCGCTGGTGACATTGCCCGCGATGATCGGCAGCCGAGGAAAGGCATTCCGGATCAAACGGACCGCTTCGCCCACGCCCTTGCTGTGCCCGTGGGCCGTGGACACCGCCACCACATCGAGGCCCCGTTCCACCAGGCCACTGACGTGGCCGAGGATCCGGTCGCGGTCGAGAGATCCATCGCTGAGTCGGGGAGTGGAAATCGCCGCGCCGCAGAGCAGACGGAACTGGGAATCGCGAGCCGGCTTCACCAGCGCATTCCGCTCCAGGGTGATCCGCTCGATGTCGCTCAGGGTGAACAGACCGTGCAACCGATCCTCGTCGTCCACCACCAGCAGCTTGTGGATCCCAGGATGATCGGTGAAGAACCGGTCCGCACGGGCAATGGGATCCGGTTGAAGTTCCGAGAGGTGGATGGTCTTGACCTGTGACCGCGGGGTGAGGGCTTCGGCCACGCGCCGCTTGGCGTATCGAGGCTTGACCACGTGCCCCGGGAGAAGTCCCAGAAGTCTTCCCGTCGCATCCACCACCGGAAAGGTGGCGAAGGAAAAGCGCCGTTCTTCGATCAGTTCCAGGATGTCCCCGATGAACTGATCCGGGCTGACCTTGATCGGTTCCTGAATCAGGCCGTGGACGTGGTTCTTGACCCGGGCGACCTCCCTCAGTTGGTCGCGCTCGGGCATGTTGTAATGGATCAAGCCCAGCCCCCCGTTCAACGCCATGGCAATGGCCATGCGGGATTCGGTCACCGTGTCCATGTCGGCGGAAACGATCGGGATCCGCAGATCAAGCCCCTCCGCAAGGCGCACGTCCAGTTGGGTGTCCCGCGGCAGCACATCGGAGTGGAGAGTGGCGAGCGTGACGTCGTCGTACGTCAGGGCCACGCGATGATGCGCCGGGAAGAACTCCTCGGCGGACAGGTAGAATTTGCGATCGATCTCGTTTAGCAGGTCGGAAGCTGCCATGGCCCATCCTGAGCGAGCACCCCGGGCCATGGCAAGGGGGCGGGAGGGGATTCACCGCATCTGGCGCGGGGCGCACGTCCTCACCTCCGCCTCTTGCCCTCGAGACGGCGGGAGTGCCGTCCGCCCGTCTCCGGTTTCGAAATGACGCGAGCCGCGCCGCGGATTGAGTGAGATGTCGGAGCGGTACGGGGATTGGAGCCGGGACGGGGTGGTGACGGTGGCGCCACGACACCTGGGGTGGAGGCGGGTGGCGAAGGAAGGTCCCGACGTGGCCGATGACACGCTGGCGCAGGGCGTGAGGCGCTGTCGCCGCCTGTCGGCGAGCCGACCCGAAATGGAGGGCTTCGCGGATCGCATTGAGGAGACAATGTCAAAGATATGGGACTGACCCCATTGCCTCCCCCGTCTGGAAGTCTTGAGGGAGCGCAGGAACTCCCCGGGACTACTCGCTGACGAAGCAGTACACCGAGCCATCGTCGCTGCCGATGAGCACCCGGTTGTCGACGACGGCGGGGGAGCTTTGCACCGGTTGCCCGATCTCGTAGCGCCACAGTTCCGAACCGTCGGCGAGGGAGACCGCGTAGAGGCGACCGTCGTCGGATCCAAAGAACACCTTTCCATCGGCGACCACGGGCGAGCTCTCGACCTTGCCGCGGGTGGGAAAAGTCCAGACGGCTTTGCCGTCGGCGCGTTGGGCGCAGTGGAGACGCTTGTCGCGGCCTCCGAAGAGGACGCGATCCTCGGTGATGGCCGGTGACGTGGCGTAGGGAAAGGCGCGATCGCGATAACGCCATTCGACCTTGCCGTCCTTCAGGTTGATGCAAAGGAACTCGTTCTCGTAGTGGCCGACGTAGGCGCGCCCGCCGGCGAGTGCCGCAGAGCCGATGATGGGCGCGCCGGCTTCGATTTCACGGGCTTTCTTGCCATCGGCGAGGTTGAGGACGTGGACAATGGTGTCGCATCCGCCGAACACGGTGAGCCCTTCGGCGATGGCGGGAGATCCGTTGATATAATTGCCGGTCTCGTAAACCCAGTTGGTTTTCCCGGTCTCGGCGCTGAGGGAGTAGAGCTTGAAGTCGTAGGACCCGACCAGGATCGCCCGCGTCTTGCCGTCGGGAGACAGATACCACGAGGCGCTGCTCTTGATCTTGTCGTCGAAACCCTGTCGCCAGACTTCCTTCCCGGCCTGGGCGTCGAGGGCGTAGAAGTTGGTGTTCACATCCCCGATGTAAATGCGGCCATCGAGGACCAGTGGGGAGGCTTCAATGGGGCCGCTGGAGGTGAAAGCCCAACGTCGGGTGCCATCGGCGAGGTTCAGGCAATAGACGTTGGAATCGCCGGAGCCGACGTAGACGCGGTCGCCGACGATGGCGGGAGAGGACATCACGGGGCCGCCGGTCTTGAAGGTCCAGGCGAGCTTGAGCGGGGTCTTGATCTTCGCGGTGGAGACCCCGGTCAGGGCGGGATCCCCTCGGAACATGGGCCAGTCCGGTCCGGCAATGGCGGCAGTGAAAGAGCCGAAGAATCCGAAGAGCACCGCGCTGGCGAAGAGCGCGCGGGTCACGGGGAAGAAACGTTCGCTGGGGGCAGCGGGCCTACTGGTCGGGAGTTTCATGGGGTGGTGGGGAGTGGAAAATGGGGACTCGCGGAGCTCGTCCCTCCGGTGCTTGTCCCTCCGGAGCTCGTCCCTCGGGGGTCAGTCATTGAAGAGGAACTGGAAGTCTTCAAGGGAGAGGTTATTCGCGAAGATTTCTTCGCCGAGGATGTCGTCGGCCAGTGCCTTTTTCTGCTTCTGGAGGGCGCGGATCTTTTCTTCGAGTGAGTCTTTGATGAGGAGTCGGTAGGCGATGACCTTCTGGGTCTGACCGATGCGATGGGAGCGGTCGATGGCCTGGGCTTCGACGGCGGGGTTCCACCAAGGATCGAAGAGGACGACATAGGAGGCGGCGGTGAGATTGAGTCCAAAGCCGCCGGCCTTCAGTGAGATGAGGAATACGGCGTTGCCTTCGGCGGCCTGGAATTCGCGGACCAGTGCGCCGCGGTCCTCGGTCTCGCCGGCCAGGAAGAAGGTGTTCCACTGCCGTGCGTGCATCTCGGACTGGAGCAGTTCGAGGAGAGACACGAACTGGGAGAAGACCAGCACCTTCTGGCCCTGTTCCATCAGCGGCTCCAGTAGTTCGATCAAGGCTTCAACCTTGGCGCTGGGGGCTTTGGAATCGGGTTGGATGAGTTTCGGATGACAGCAGATCTGGCGCAAGCGCAGGAGCGATGTGAGGAGATTGAATCGTTCCTGCTGGAGTTGCTTGGAGCTGCCGACGCGCAGGAGTACCTGTTGCGCCCGCTTCAACTCGGCGCGGTACAAGGTGAGTTGATCGCCTTCCAGTTCGCAGAAGAGATCCTCCTCGATGCGATCCGGCAGATCGCGCGCCACCTGGGATTTGGTCCGTCGCAGGAGGAACGGTCGGATCCGGGCGGACAACCGGCGTCGGGCGAGGGGATCCTGACTGGAATCGAAGTGGCGCTGGAATCCGGTCCGGGTGCCGAGGATGCCGGGCATGGCGAAGGACATGAGACTCCAGAGATCGAGCAGCCGATTCTCGATGGGGGTTCCGCTGAGCAGCAGGCGATGATCGGAGCGGAGGGTTCGGGCGATGAGCGCGGTGACCGAGGCGGGGTTCTTGATGTACTGGCCCTCGTCGAGGACCGCGGCGAGGAAGTGTTTTTCGGCCAGGGTTTCGCCGATGGAACGGAGTTGGTTGTAGTTGAGGATGTGGATGTCGGCCTCGGCCAACCGCTCCGGCATGGATTCCAGTTCCGTCCCCTTCCAGGCGCGGACTCGCAGGTGGGGGGTGAAGCGGGTGGCCTCGGCGCGCCAGTTGTCACAGACCGACTTCGGACAGACGACCAGCACGGGTGGAATGCCCTCGGAGAGAGAGTCGGGAGTGGCAGTGCGTGACCTTTTCGATCGCGCCGAATCCAGTCCGCGACGCGGCAGGCGTCCGGCCTCGGTCTCGTCGCGAAGCCAAGCGATCCAGGTGAGTGTCTGAAGGGTTTTGCCGAGGCCCATGTCGTCGGCAAGCACCCCGCCGAAGCCGTTGGTGGCCAGGTAAGCCAGGTAGTGGAACCCCTCCAACTGATACGGACGGAGGTCGGCGTGGACGGTGCTGGGCTGGGGCGGACTGACGCGGGTGCGGATCTCATCGGCGCGGATCCGGATGCGGTGCAAGGTATCGTCGGGAAGCAGGCCGCGGGCGGCTTCGGTATCGATCTGGACGACGTGGAGCCGTTGTGATTCCGAGGAGAGTTCGTGGGGGCTGAGGCCGAGGCGCGCAAGTTGTTCGTCCTCGGCGGCGCTGAGTTGGAAGTCGAGGCGTCGCCAGCCCTTGCTGGCGAGGCGGACCCATCGGCCGCGGGCTTCGAGGAGCAGTTTGAGCTCTTCCTTCGTCAACGTGGTGTCGTTGACGTCGAGTACGATCCGGAGATCGAACCAGTCGATCGAGTCGGTCTCGGCCACGGCGAGGCGTACGTGACCGCTGACCTCCGCATTGAGGAACGAGGCCAGTTCCCCCTGAAGTTCCACCGCCAACGTCGGAGGGAGCGAACGCAGCCAGGGAACGAACTTGTCGGGGAACAGGCGGGTGACGCGAAGGGTCCACTGCTGGCGGGCGAAGTCCCAACGGAATCCCGCGGCCTCGACCAGGCCGGCGACCCCGGCCAACGGGGTGCGATCCACCGAGACAATCTGTTCGCTGGCCGGGGCAGGGGCAGGGGCAGGGGTAGGGGTAGGTTCCGCCGCGCGGGCTCCGGTCGGTTCCTGCCACTGCGAGCCGTTCCAACGCTCGACCAGGGTGGCATCGGCCGAGAGGCCGAGGACGTCCATGACGCAGTGTTCAGCATCCGATCCATGGGTGAGATGACGGAGATCCAGGCGGAGAAGTGGGTGCAGCGGGATCAGTCGGACCCGCTCGACCAGCCGTGGGGGAAGGTCGAGACCGAGATTGCGCAGAAAGCGGACGCCGCCGCGGGACTCGACGGCGGCGGCGGGAACGGTGGTCTCGGTGGTGAGGGCGAGGAGACGGACATCGATGGCCGGACCGATGAAGAGGGTGTCGGCGGCCAGGTACAACGTGGGTTCGCCGGGAAAGGTTCCGAGGATTTCCGGCGCGGGCGATCCGTCTGCTTGGACCAGCCGAAGTCGGTAATCGCCGGCAATCTCGTCCGGATCGGTGAGACGCCAGCGCAGCGGGGTGGCAGGGCGGGTGAGGGGTTCGCCCTCGGCATTGACCAGACGGCTGGCAAGACCGGATTGGCGGAGGAGGAAGGCGAGGGTCCGACGTGCGGTGGGCTCGGCGGGGTTGAGTGCGGGCTTCTTGTAGCCGTTGACGGCGAGGCATTGCTGGAACGCGTGCCAGAGGAGCATTCCTTCGGGGGCAATGAGGCCGCGTCCGAGATGGGTCTGACTGAAGCGCTCGAATTGATGCGCCTTCATTGTCTCGAAGTCGTCGGCGCTTCCCCGTCGCCATGCCAGCAGCGCTTCCCCGTCGGCAAAGCGGATGCGCAGGTCGGTGGTGCCGGTGGTCGCAGGGTCGTCGGTCGGGGCGGCACCCCAGGTGGCCAGGACCTGACGCCAATGTTCGATCTCCTGTTGCCGGCGTTCGTGGGCGAGGCGTCGGCGCAGGGGTTCCAGATCGGAGATCGGCTTGAGAAAGGCAGGGATGCCTGGACCTTTGTCTTCGGCGTGGAGGGCCAGATAAAGCCAGAACTCGTATTCGTCGGCGGGCAGGGATCGCCAGAGTTGAAGGCCGTCGAAGTTGCCGGTGGTCCCGGTCGGTTTTGCCAGGCGGAGGCGTTCGAGTTCGAGCCGGGCGACCGCCGGCCTCCGGCCGAAGCGGCGGTACAGATCGCTGATCTGGCCCAGAAAGCCCCGCTGCTCGGCGGTCATGGGAAGGTTACGGGCGACCAGGCGCTCTTCGAGCGGACCGGGCTTGTGCATCTCCAAGGTCGCGCCTGGAGTCTTCGAGGCGGGCTGCGCGGCGGTGGTCGGAGGCGTGCTGGCTCCTGCGGTGGCGGTCGGCGCGGGCGTCGATGCGGCAGCGGCCTTCTTTGGGGTGACCTTCTTCGGGGCGGATTTCTTGGAGCCACCGGCAATCAGTTGATGGCGGGTGAGAAGGTGACGGGTCAGCGCGTAGGTGTGTTCGCAGAGGGGGCCGGCGGGACAGGTGCACTCCCCGCGCCAGCCGCCGGTGGTGGAGTCGAGACGAAGCCCCACTTCACAGGGGCGCAGACCGGTCACGCTTCCCACGTAGGCATTGTGGGCGTCGAGGCACCGGATGTTCTGGACGATCCCGCGGCGAAAGGCCTCCTCGCCCTTCTCGCGGACGGCCGTCGGGAACAGTCCCAGAGACTGTTCTGCGGCCGGTGCATCGCCCAAGGTGAAATCGCGCCAATCCATGAATCGGAACAGTAGAGGCGATCTGCCCGCGGACAAGGGATCCCGGCTTCAGAAGCGAGAAAAGGCGGGCTGGGTCGGGGGCGGAAGAAGGGTTTCAGAGTCAGGATTCGATTCGTCAGGGGCCATGGGGTGCCATGAAGCACATCTCGACACCGCCCTCCAGGGCAGGCTCCGCGTGTCTGAAGCCCCGGAAGTTGGGAATGGGGATTCGTAGAACTCGCCCGTCCGGGGGGCTCCGGTCACCCTTGGCGACGTGGAAGCCTTTTGCGAGACGCACGCGCACCTCGATTTTCCCGACTTCGCCGCCGACCTCGACGAGGTGATCGAACGGGCGCGTGCAGCTGGGATCGATCGGATCGTGACCATTGGTTGTGACCTGGAAAGCAGTCGTAGGGCGGTCGCGTTGGCGGATCGGTATCCCGGGGTGTTCGCCACGGTGGGATGGCACCCGAATTCCGTGGAGCATGCCCCGGAAGACGTCCGGCCCGACCTGTTGCATCTGGGCCGACATCCAAAGGTCGTGGCCATCGGCGAATGCGGCATCGACCACTACCGCCTTCCGACGCCCGAGACCGGTGCCAGCCCGGCGGACATCCAGCGGTTCTGTGAGAAGCAGGCGACGACGTTCCGTCAGCAGTTGGAGGTGGCGTCAGAACTCGGACTCAACGTGGTGGTGCATCAGCGGGCGGCGCATCGCGCGGCGATGGAGGTGTTCCAGCCGTTCGCCCACCGGGTGCGGGGAGTGTTCCACTGTTTCGTGGGAACGGTGGCGGAACTGGAAGAGGTCATTGCTCTCGGTTCCTACGTCAGTTTCACCGGCATCCTGACCTTCAAGAATGCCGCGGAGATCCGGACCGCGCTGGCAGCGTCGCCGTTGGACCGGTTGATGCTTGAAACGGACAGTCCCTATCTCGCGCCGGTGCCGTATCGCGGGAAGCGGTGTGAACCCGCCTACGTCCGGGAGATCGCAACCCGGGTGGCGGAGGTGCGGGGCGTACCTCTGTCAACTCTCTCGGAGATCACCCAGGCGAATGTCGCCCGCTTCTTCCCGAAAATGGGCTGAGCGAGGCGGTCCTCTTCCGGATCAGGGAGCAGCGAGTTCCTCCGCCGGGTAAGTCCAGATCTCGGCGAGAGTGGGATGGTAATGCGGAATGGCGGCGAACTGCGCGGCGGTGAGGCGTGCGGCGAGGGCGACGGTGATCTCGTGGATCAATTCCCCCGCCTGCGGGCCGACACAAGCGCCTCCCAGCAGTTCCCCGCTGCGGGCGTCGGCCAGCAGTTTCACGAATCCTTCCTGGCAACCGAGGATCATGGATTTGCCATGGTCGTTGAACGCATATCGGGCGACCCGGACGGCGTGATGACGCTCAGCCGCCTCGCGCTCGCCCATGCCGGTCACAGCCACGCCGGGATCGGTGAACACGACCTGGGTGAGCAGTCGATCCTCGATCGCCACCGGCTTGTCCGGGTGCAGGAGGTTTTTTGCAGCGGCCTCGGCCTGGAGGATGGCGACGTGCACCAGTTCATGCGGGCTACAGCAATCTCCGGCCGCGTAGATGTGCGGAGCCGATGTGCGCTGAGTGGCATCCACGACGATGCGGCCGGAGGCGAGGACTTCCACTCCTGCCAGGTCCAGCCCGAGATGTTCGGTGGCCGGCCGACGGCCCAAACCATGGAAGATCTCTTCGGCTGCCAGCACGACTTCACGTCCGGCCTCTTCGAAGACGACTTCCTTTTCCTGGCCACGCCTCCGGACATCCCGGAGTTGGGTATCGGTGAAGATCTGCAAGCCCTCGCGAACGAGCGCCATCTCCAGTTCATCGGTGACGTCATGATCCAAATTCCGCAGCAGGTTCGGACTGCGCTGGACCACTGAGACCAGCGATCCCATCCGGGAGAAGAACTGGGCGAATTCCAGGGCCACGGCACCGCCCCCCAGCACGATCATGGACTCGGGGATCCGCTGCAGGAGCAGCGCGGAGTCGCTGTTCAGGAAGCCGGCGTGCTTCAAA
>Ga0105048_10012044_pt1 | contig 13596 bp, 10 predicted proteins | sample MAT05_FD_78382 | JGI IMG/M metagenome (GOLD analysis project Ga0105048, IMG submission 78382) | Freshwater microbial communities from Lake Fryxell liftoff mats and glacier meltwater in Antarctica - MAT-05 | ecosystem: Environmental > Aquatic > Freshwater > Ice > Liftoff microbial mat | place...
CGGGCCGCGAGGCCGAGGTGCCGGCAGAGTTGCACGAGCAGCCAGGCGTAATCGCGGCAGGAGCCGAGGCCCTTTTGAAGCGTTTCTTCGGGAGATTGCACGCCCGGTTCGTGGCGGATGATGTACTTGAGCCGGCGGTAAACTGCTTGGTTGAGTTCGACGAGGAAGTCCACGGACCGCAGCGGTTCGAGCGGTTGCAATGCCTTGATGATCGGCGCCAAGAGCGGACCGACGGGCAATTTCTCCAGGTACGGTGCGAGTTCCCGTGCGAGCGACGCTTCGTACACGAACGGGAACTTCTCGGCGTAGCCTTCGCAAAAGAAGTCGAACGGATTGAACGGCACCATCTCCGCGAGCAGATCGACGGTGACCGAGAAGACCCGCGAGGGCTTCGGGAAGACGAGCCGAGCCAGGTGGTTTGAATACGGATCTTGCTGCCAGTTGAGGAAGTTCGACGCGGGCTCGATCTTGAGCGAATAGCTCAGCACCTTGGTCCGCGTGTGCGGGGCGGGCCGGAGCCGGACGACGTGCGGCAGCAGCGTCACGGGGCGGTCGTAGCGATATTCGGTTCGGTGTTGCAGGGCGACTTTGATGCCCATGGCGGTGCAGTCTCGTGGTGCGATGAACCCCGTATCTTCGAAACGGGGCTCAACTAGTTTTGCGTTTGCTTTTGAGTTTGCGTCGATTCGGATGGCAGTTGTTTCGGGGGCACGACCGGGGCGTCGAAGTAGACCTTGTGGACCGCGTTGCCGATCTCGGCCACGGTGTTGACGACGTAGGTTAAGGATTCGTGGAGCCCGAAGCCGACGACATCTTGAATCGCCTTGCCGTCCAGCCAGGCCGTGAGGTGGTCGATCAGGCGATCGACCTCGTTGGGAGACCCCGCGGCGATGGCAGCGGAAGCGGTGTGGACTTCGCCCAGCGAGCGGCGGATCGAGCGGGGGAACTCGCGGTCGAAGATCAGGAACTCCGCGACGGCCATACCGGGGTCGATCGGCATGAGTCGGGGCTTCTTGTGGAACGGTTCGTAACCCGAGCAACTCATCAAAATCGCCACCCAGTGGGCGTTGTCCACGGGAGTTCCCACATCGTCCACGGTCGGCAAAAGCGTGTGGTACTTCACGTCCATGATGCGGGCGGTTTGCGTGGCCCGTTCCAGGTACGTGCCGAGTCGGAAGAACTCCCAGGCCTCGCCGTGCGAGACCGTGGCGTCGCAGATGCCGTGGAGGAGTTGGTTGATGCGGCGGACTTGCGCGTAAAACTCGCTGCGGTTGCCCTCGTAGAGGCCGCGGGCGTTCGAGGAGTTCATCCACAGGTGGTAGTAGTTCATCCGCTCCCACATTTCCGCGGAGATGACTTCGCGGATGATGCGGGCATTCTCGCGGGCCCACGAGAGCGAACTGATGATGCTGAACGGGTTGTCCGCGTCCCAGGTCATGTAGCCTTGAACGATCTCGTCGGTCGCTTCGGGCTTGAAGTCGTGGATGCCGGAGATGATCAGCAGCGGCCGCCATTGCTGGTCCATCGGGACGTGGAAGTCGAGCAGGAGCGTATGGTTGACTTCGAGCACGCGCGCGGTGTTTTCGGCCCGCTCCAGGTAGCGGGCCATCCAATAGCAGTGTTCGGCAACGCGAGAGATCATTGGGGTTCCGCAGCCCACGGACGGCCGTCCGTGGGCCTTCTACTTTCCGTTCTCCATGACCCACGTATCTTTGCTGCCGCCGCCCTGGCTGCTGTTGACCACGAGCGATCCCTTAACCAATGCCGTGCGGGTGAGGCCGCCGGGAAGCACCCAGACGTTCTTGCCGCTGACGATGTAGGGCCGAAAGTCCACATGGCGGGGGGCGAGCCCCTCTTCGGTCCAGGTCGGACAAGTGCTCAGCGTCACCACGGGCTGGGCGATGTAGTTTCGCGGGTCCGCTTTCACCTTGTCGCGGAACTCGTTTTGCTGGGCCTTCGTGCTCGAAGGGCCCATCAACATCCCGTAGCCGCCCGATTCGTTCACGGCCTTCACGACGAGTTCGCCCAGGTGTTCGAGCACGTAGGCCCGATCCTTGGGGCGATCGCAAATGTACGTCGGCACGTTTTTGAGGATCGGTTCTTCGCTCAGGTAGAACCGGATCATGTCTTCGACATACGGGTAGACTGCCTTGTCGTCCGCCACGCCGGTGCCCACGGCATTAGCCAAAGTGACGTTTCCCGCTCGGTATGCGCGGAATAATCCGGGCACGCCTAGCAGGCTGTCTGGACGGAAGGTCTCCGGGTCGAGGAAATCGTCATCCAGCCGTCGGTAAATGACATCGACTTTCTGCGGGCCGCGGGTCGTTTTGAGGTAGACCGTATCGTCGTGGACGAACAGGTCCGGGCCGAGCACGAGCTCAATGCCCATGTGCCGGGCGAGGAAGCTGTGCTCGAAGTAAGCGGAGTTGTACGGCCCGGGGGATAGAAGCACGATGCAGGGCGGGCTCCCCGCGCCGTCGGGGGCAACGGATGCTAATGCTTCGCGCAACTTGAACGGGTAATCCTCGACTCGGCGAACCCGAATGTCCTGGAAAAGTTGAGGGAAGACTTTCTTCATGACCGCCCGGTTCTCGAGCACGTAGCTCACGCCCGAGGGAGTTCGGCCATTGTCTTCGAGGACGAGGAACTGGCCCGCGGCATCGCGGATCAGATCGGTGCCGCAAATGTGGACGTACTGCCCGCCGGGGGGGACGAACCCGATCATCTCCTTGCGGAAGCCCTTCGAGCCGAGGACGAGTGCTTTGGGGATCACGTTCTCGTTCAGGATGCGCTGATCGTGGTAGACGTCGTCCAAAAACAGATTAATCGCCTTGATGCGCTGAACGAGGCCGGTCTCGAGTGCGTACCATTCTTTGGCGGGAATCGGACGCGGGATCAAATCGAACGGAAAGATCTTTTCGATGCCGCGGCGGTCCGAGTAGACGGAGAAGGTGATTCCCTGGTTGACGAACGCAAGATCGGCGCTCGTGCGGCGGTGCTGGAACTCGCCGGCCTGGAATCGCCCAAGCCTTTCAACGAGGGCAGCGCAGTGGGCGTGGGGATCGGCGGTGCGGGTGAAGAGTTCGTCCCAAGCGGTGCCGTGGGCTCGATAGCCGTCGAACAGTTTCGAGCTCTGAATTCCCGCTCCTGAGGAACCTACCGACAACCCGGATGACACCAGGGTGGCCATAATAAATCCTTAAAATCGGGCTGAAACGAGGCAGTGCTCGATAGTACAGCACCGCTGCTCGATTCGCGTGCGTCTACCGATCGGAACTTCTTAAAATCATTCGTTTTCCATCAAGAGCAATTCCAGCGCCCAACGAATGACTGAAAGGACGACCGCCGTTCGGATCGGATTTGAGGCAAGGCCAAAATTCATGCAAAGGTGTCGCAACCCGACCATGGGACGCACCTTACCCATGCGATCTTAATTGCGCCGTATTCCTGTTTCCCCTTTCTGGGGATACGATCCTTTATCGCTCTCGCTTCGCACCGGGAGTCCATCATTTTCAGTGAGCGCCACCTATGACCGGCATCCGTTGGTACGGCTATCGAGGCAAACTCGCCGCGCTCGTGGGGTTGTTCCTGCTCGGCTTTTTGGTCCTGCAAGTCATCCAGACTGTGGCCATCAACAAGGTCAAAGTCGACGGCCCGCTCTACCACCAGATCGCGAAAGAACAGGAACTCGTCAGCGACCTCGTTATCCCACTTCTGTTCATTCGCGAGCCGTATTATCTCGTTTTGCAAATCCTCATTGAGACCGACAAAGACCGTCGGCAGGAACTCGTCGCGAAGTTCCGCAAGACCCACGAAGATTACCTGAAAAAGCACGACTATTGGCAGCAGAACCTTTCGGACGGGCCGATCAAAGAGACCCTTTACCTCGAAGGCCACCGCCCTGCCGAGGAGTTTTTCGACGCCGTTTACAAAGAGTTTTTGCCCGCGCTGCAATCCGGTCCTGCCGGGCAGGATCGAGCGGCTTCGATCGCCAAAACGAGGTTGTTGGACCTCTACGAAAAGCAGAAGCGCGGCTGCGAACGCGCGGCGGAACTCTCCCGCGCCTCGTCGGCAAAAGCCGAGAACAGCGCCCGCGAGACGATCGCTTACTGGAACACGATCTTGCTCGTGGTGGCCGCCGCGATCTTCTTCATCGTCCTCTTCGTCGGGTGGAGCATCGCCCGCGGGATCATCGCCCCCACCGCGATTCTCGGGAAGCGGCTCGACGACATGGCCAACGGCGCGGGCAACCTCACCACTCGCATCGACGTCCGCACCGACGACGAGATCGGCGACCTCACCCACTCCATCAACAAAGTCGTCGGCAAGATCCACGACCTCGTGGTCAGCGTCCGCGAATCCAGCATCCAGCTCTACGCCAGTTCGACGGAGATCGCCGCGACGGTCCGGCAGCAGGAATCGACCATGCAGAACCTCGGGGCGAACACCAACCACATCGCCGCCGCGGTCAAGCAGATTTCCGCGACCTCGCAGGAACTCTCGAACACCATGAACCTGGTGAACGAGGGCGGCAAGCAAACCGCCACGCTGGCGACCGCGGGCCGCAACGGGCTCAACGGCATGAAGGGGGCCATGCAGCGGCTCGCCGACAGCACCAGTTCCATCGCCGGAAAGCTCGGCGTGGTCCGCGAGAAGGCCAAGGACATCAACGTCGTCATCACCACGATCACCAAGGTCGCGGACCAGACGAACCTGCTCTCGATCAACGCGGCGATCGAAGCCGAGAAAGCGGGCGAATACGGCCGGGGGTTCCTCGTGGTCGCCCGCGAAATCCGCCGCCTCGCGGACCAAACCGCCGTGGCCACGCTCGACATCGAGAACATGGTCCGCCAGATGCAGGGGGCCGTTTCCGCGGGGGTCATGGAGATGGACAAGTTCACCGAGGAAGTCCGGTCCGGCGTCGCCCGCGTGGGGGACATCAACAACCAGATGGGCCAGATCATCGAACAGGTCCAGGGGTTGAACGAGCGGTTCCAGGCCGTGACCGAGGCGACGGCCCAGCAGTCGTCCGGAGCGAAGCAGATCAACGACGCTATGCTGCAACTTTCGGCCGGCGTGCAGGAAACCACGGCCTCGCTCAAGGAATTCCACACGGTGACCGTCAACCTGCGGGACTCGGCCGATAGCCTGAAGCAGCAAGTGTCCCGTTTCACCGTGGCGGGGTGACCCCGTGCTGTGCCTGATCGTCAGTGCCGGACAAGAACGCGTGGCGATCCAGGCGGCGGCCGTCCTGGAAGTCGTGCCTGCGGTCAACCTGCACCACCCGGCCGGAACGCCCGAGTGGATCGCCGGGGTGTTCCGCTTCCGCGGAGTCGTTACACCCGTGATCGACCTCCACCAACTCGCGGTCGGCGGGGCCTGCCCTGTCCGCCTCAGCACCCGGATCGTAGTGGTGGAATATCCGACCATCGACGGACCGCGCCCACTGGGCCTGCTCGCGGAGCGGATGACCGATCTGAAAGAATTGACCGTGACCGGTCCCGGCTACCTCCCGTCGCCCGATGCGAACAGCCCCGACCTCGGTCCGCTGGTGGCCGAAGCCGACGGGGTCGTCCGCTTGGCGACCGTCGGCCGCCTCGTGCCGCCCGCTTACCGGGGAGCCCTCTTCGGGGCCTCGGACTCGCCGGGAGGCGGCGGATGACGGAGGCGTCTCATCCCCAAGGGCGGATCGCCGCGACGCTCGCGCGCCACCTCGGCATGGCCGCGGAATCGGTCGGCCATCGGGTCATCGAGTCCGCCGTGCGCCGCCGCATGGTCGCCACCGGCGTCGTGGGGATCGCCGAGTACGCCGACCGCGTCGCCGCGGACCGCCGGGAATTGGACGAACTCGTCGAAGCCGTGGTCGTGCCCGAGACCTGGTTCTTCCGCTACCCGGAATCGTTCAAACACCTGACCAAGTGGGCCGTGCAGCGGCGGGCGAGCGGGTTGATGAACCGTTCTCTGCGAATCCTGTCGGCCCCGTGTGCTACGGGCGAGGAGCCTTACTCGCTGGCAGTCGCGCTGCTCGAAGCCGGGATGCCGAGCGGCTCGTTCCGGATCGACGCCGTGGACGTTTGCAAGCGGGCGGTCAAAATCGGCGAAGCGGGCCGCTACGGCGACACCGCGTTCCGCGAGCAGAACCCGCTATCCAAGAGCCGCCACCTGAAGGTCGAGGGCCGCGAGATCGTGATCGCCGAAGACGCCCGGTCCGCGGTCCACTTCCGCGTCGGCAATTTGATGAATCCCGGCGTCTTCGCGGGCGATGCACCGTTCGACGCGATCTTTTGTCGCAACCTGTTCATTTACCTGACCGAAGACGCCCGCAAAGCCGTGATCCGGACGCTGGAGCGGGTTCTGGTTCCGGACGGCCTCGTTTACATGGGCCACGCCGAGCCGCTGGGGCTGATGGACGCCCGGTTCCGTAGTGTCTCGCCCCCGGCGGCGTTCGCCTTCACACGCGCAGACGCCGTCAAACCCGAACCCGCGAGCACCGCCGAACTCCCGCGGGCGAAGCCGGCGGCTGCAGCGAAGCCGATCGATAAGCCGATGTCGCTCAGAAGCTCCGGATCGTCCGCGATGCACCGGGCCATCAACTTGCTCGACCTCGCCCGGGCGTCCGCCGATAAGGGGGATGCGGACGCGGCGATCGACTACTGCGATAAGCACATCAAGCAGAACGGCCCCGACGCCGATGCGCTAACGCTCCGCGGCGTCGTCCGCGCGACCAGCGGCGACGCGGCGAAGGCCGAACGGGACTTCACGCAGGCGCTGTTCCTCGATCCGGGGCACTACGACGCACTGTTGAACATGTACGCCCTCGCCAAGGGCCGCGGCGACAAAGTGGCCGCGGAGAACTATCGTCGGCGGATCGACTCCGCCGTCCGCCGGGAGGGCCGACCATGAGCGCCCGCGCTCTGCCCGTGATAGAGCACTGCTGGAGAGTGATCGGGGTCCAGGGGGACCGGTCGTGCCCGGAGTTGACCGAGCACATCCACTGCCGCAACTGCCCGGTGTTCTCCGCGGCCGGGCAGCGGCTCTACGACCGCCCGCCGCCCGAGGGCTACACGGACGAATGGACCGAACGCATCGCCGCGGCCGAAGACCGCGACGGCGCGAAGAGCATGCCCGTCATCCTGTTCCGCGTCAGCGCCGAATGGCTGGCGCTGGACGTGAAGCTAGCGGTCGAGGTGTCCCCGATCAAAACGGTCCGCCGGGTGCCCCACCAGACCGACGACTTGCTCGCGGGGCTCGTGAACATCCGCGGCGAATTGCAGCCGGCAATCTCGCTCTCGGTGCTCCTGGGCATCGACGTGCAGGCCGAGAAACCCGGCGCCGCGGTCCACCGCCGGTTGCTGGTCGCCGAGCGCAACAACGCTCGCTGGGTCTTCCTCGTGGACGAAGTGGACGACGTGTTCCACTTCTCGCCGAACGACCTCGGCGCACTGCCCGGCACGGTCGCGACCGGCTCGCTCCTCTATACTCGGGGCATCTTCCGCAAGGACGACCGCGCGATCGGCTACCTCGACCCGGACCGGATCTTCGCCGCCCTCAAGAGGCAATTCCGATGAGCGACCCGGCCGCCGAAACCGGTGCCGACCCGCTCCGGAGCCTGTTCCGGCAGGAGGTCTTCGCGCACAGCGCGCTGCTGACCGAGGGGCTTGCGGTCCTGGCGGTCGATCCCCGCAAGGTCGAGCACTACGAAGGCATGGAGCGGGCGGCTCGCCACATCAAATCCGTGGCCCTGCTCGTCGAGATTGCTTCGGCCGCGGACCTCGCGCAGGCGCTCGCCGACGCGCTCGCCGCCGCGCGCCGCGATCCCGTGCAAATGACGAGCGACCGGGTCTCCGACTTGCTCAAAGCGGTCGATCTGCTCCGGGCACTCGCGGAGTTCTCCGTCGATTCGGAATCGGCCGAACCCCGCGAAGCCCAGATCGCTGCGATCATGCAGTCGCTCGGTGGACCGCCGCCGATGCCGAGCGCCGCGGTGAACCGCCCCGCGGTTTCGCCGCCCCCCCCTGCGCCGCCGCCCAAAGTCGTCAAGCAGGCTCCGCCGCCGGTGGTCCACGATCCGAACATGGCCCCGCTCCTGGAACTCTTCCGGGAGGAAGTCCGCTCGCTCTGCGACACGCTCAGCGCCGGGCTCGTCGGCCTCGAAGCCTCGCAGGGCAATGCCCGGCTCATCGAACCGCTAATGCGGGCCGCCCACTCGATCAAGGGGGCCGCCCGGATCGTGGGCCTGGACCCCGCGGTCGACGTCGCCCACTACATGGAAGAACTGCTCGTCGCGGTCCAGCGGGGGACGACGAGCTTGTCGGCGACGGACGTGGACGCGTTGCTCGCCGCCACCGATTTGCTCAACGGGCTGGCGGATGCCGACCTCGCCACCTGGGCGGACGCCCACGGCGAAGCCGCGGCCCAGCGGGTCGCGGCGATCAAGCACCGGACCTTGCCGACACCCGCGGCGGCTCCCGAACCGGCGGTGGAACTGCCGGCCCCGACGCTCGCCCCTCCCCCACCGCCTCGCATGCCGCCGCCCCGCGTCCCGCTGACGCTCCCTCCACTCCCGGCGGTCGCGCCCCGAGACCCGGCTCCAGCACCCGAAGTCCACGCCGCACCCGAAGGCGAACGGGTCTTGCGGGTGAGCGCGCAGAGCCTCACGCGATTGCTCAGCTTGGCCGGGGAGTCGCTCGTCGAAGCCCGCTGGTTGCAGCCGTTCGCCCGCTCGATGCTGAAGTTGAAAAAGTTCCAGGACCACTTGGCGGAAGTCCTCCAGGATTTCGAGCGGGCCCTGCAAGCGCCCGGCGCGGCCGACCGCGTGCCGCAACTCCTGGACGACGCCCAGCGGCGATTGACCGAATGCCGGCACGTTCTCGCGGAGCGAATCGAAGAGTTCGAGACGCACGCCCGCCGTTCGGACGACTTGAACAGCCGGCTCTACCGCGAAGTGATCGCCAGCCGGATGCGACCGTTCGCGGACGGCACTCACGGCCTCACCCGCATGGTCCGCGACGTGGCCCGGCAACTCAACAAGAAGGTCCGCTTCGACGTGGTCGGCCAGGAGACCGACGTCGACCGCGACATCTTGGACAAGCTCGAAGCGCCCCTCGGCCACATCCTGCGCAATGCCCTGGACCACGGCTTCGAAGGCCCGGACGATCGCATCCGGCTCAACAAGTCCGAGTTCGGCACGCTCCGCCTCGAAGCCCGCCACCACGCGGGGATGCTCACCGTCAGCGTGACCGACGACGGCCGCGGCATCGACCCCAACCGGCTCCGCCAGAAGGTCGTGGACCGCGGCTTCACCACCGAAGACCTCGCCTCGCGCATGAGCGAGGCCGAACTCTTCGACTTCCTGTTCCTGCCGGGGTTCTCCACCGCGGAATCGGTCTCGGACATCTCCGGCCGCGGCGTCGGGCTCGACGTGGTCCAATCCATGGCCCAAGCCGTCGGCGGGGCCGTCCGCGTCACCTCCAAAGCGGGCATCGGCACCACCTTCGAACTCCAACTGCCGATCACGCTCTCGGTCGTCCGCGCCGTCCTCGTCCGCATCAGCGGCGACCCCTACGCGTTCCCGCTCAACCGCACCGACCGCCTGCTCCGGCTCCCCCCCGGCGACGTGCGGATGCTCGAAGGCAAACCGCACTTCCCCTCGGACGGCCGCAACATCGGCCTCGTCCAGGCCCACCTCGTCTTCGGGCTCCCCGCGGGTTCGACTTCGACCGACGAGCTCACCGTCGTCCTCATCGGCGACCGCTCGCACCAGTACGGCCTCATCGTCGAAGGCTTCCTCGGCGAACAGGACCTCGTCGTCCGCCCGCTCGATCCCCGGCTCGGCAAAGTTCCCAACGTCAGCGCTGCCTCCATCCTCGAAGACGGCTCGCCCGTCTTGATCGTGGACGTCGACGACGTGACCCGCTCGGTCGGCTTGCTCGTCCACGAGGGCAAAATCCGCCACCGCCCGGTCGTCTCGAAAACCGTCAAAAAGAAGAAGCGGGTGCTCGTGGTGGACGACTCGGCGATCGTCCGCGAAGTCGAACGGCAGATGCTCACCGGCCGCGGCTACGAAGTCGAAATCGCCGTCGACGGCGCGGACGGACTCATGTCCGTCCAGTCCGGCGGCTACGATCTCGTCGTAAGCGATATCGACATGCCCCGCATGACCGGACTAGAATTCGTTCGAGCGCTCCGCGCCGATCCGAAGCACCAGTCTCTGCCCGTGGTCATCGTTTCCTACAAAGACCGCGACGAGGATCGCCACCGCGGCATGGAAGTGGGCGCGAATTACTACCTGACCAAGAGCAGCTTCCACGACGGGAAATTCTTGGCGGCCATCGAAGAATTGATCGGCGGTCCGGACGATTGATCGGACTCGCCAAGTCGATCGTTGCGTGACGCTTGGCAAATCGTGCTCCGAGTTTAGGATTCCCCTAAAAGGGGTGCCGCATGGCCCGCGTGTTGGTCGCCGAAGATAGCCCGACTCAGGCCCAGTTCGTCAACTTCTTGCTCCGCGATGCGGGGCACGAGGTCGAACTCACGGTCAACGGCGTGGACGCGCTTGCGGCGATCCGCCGGCAACTGCCCGACGTGGTCCTCACCGACATGCAGATGCCGCAGATGAACGGCCTCGAACTCGTCGAGGCACTGCGCAGCGAGTTCCCCGGCCTGCCCGTCGTGCTCAATACCGAGTTCGGCAGCGAAGAACTCGCCGTCCAAGCCCTCCGCAGCGGAGCGGCGTACTACATCCCCAAGCGCAATCTCGCCCGCGAGGTTGCGAGCCTACTCGAAGAACTGCTCTCCGTCGGCAGCGCCCGCAAGAAGCAGACGCTTTTCCTCGACCGCCTCAGCCAGACGGAAAATCAGTTCATCTTGGAGAACGACACGGACCTCGTCCCGCAGGTCGTCGGACACGTCGAATCGGTCATGAAGCAGATGGCCCTGTTCGACGAGTCCGAACAGATGCGGATCGGCATTGCGGTCCACGAAGCAGTGGTGAACGGCATGGTCCACGGGAATTTGGAAATCGGGTCGGAGCTCAAGGGCGGCGACTGGCAGGCCTACCACGATACCATCGCCTCCCGTTCCAAGAGCACGCCGTATTGCGATCGCCGCGTCGTGGTGGTGATTCGCGCCCGGCGAGGGCCGTATCTCGAGGTTCGCGTCAAAGACCAAGGGCTCGGCTTCGACCCCGGCAAGCTCCCGGACCCCACCGACCCGGCAAACATCGGCAAGGCCAGCGGGCGGGGGCTCCTGCTCATCCGCACTTTCTTCGACAGCGTGAATCACAGCAGCACGGGCAACGAGATCATCATGGTCAAAGGGAAAGCCTGAGGGTTGGCGGCATGCGCATCGCGATCGTGGACGACCGAGCCCTCGCCGTGGAAGCGATCCGCCGCGTGCTCGCGCGCGAAGATCACCAGATCGCGTGGGTCGCCCGCGACGGCGAAGACGCGCTGCGCAAGTGTACGGCCGACCGCCCCGATTTGATTCTGATGGACATGATCATGCCCGGTATGAGCGGGGCCGACGCGACCCGCAAGATCATGTCGGTCGCTCCGTGCGCGATCGTCATCGTCACGGCGACGCTCTCGGGCAACTTCAGCCTCGTGTACGAAGCCCTCGGGGCCGGCGCCGTGGACGCGGTCTCCACGCCGACCATCGGCCTCGACGGCTCGCTGCACGGCGGCGAGCCGCTCCTGGCCAAGGTGGCCCAGGTGGCGAAGAAGTTGAAAACCGCTCAGGCCGGCAGCGGCACTTACACCCCGCTCGAAATGGCCGCGGTCACGCCCGCCCCCTCGATCGTCGCGGTCGGCGCGAGCACCGGCGGGCCGCAAGCCATCGCGGACGTGCTCGCCGAACTCCACGCGGGTTTCGCCGGGGCCGTGCTGATCGTGCAGCACATCACGGCGGACTTCACATTGGGCCTCGCGGAGTGGTTGCAGCAGAAGTCGAAATTCCCCGTGCGTCTGGCGCACGTCGGCGAGCAGCCGCAGCCCGGCACGGCGCTCATGGCCGGCCGCGACGAGCACCTGGTCATGCGGTCCGACGGCACGCTGTCGTACACCGCTCATCCCACCGATACGCCGTTCCGCCCGAACGTGGACGTCTTCTTCCAAAGCCTCGCGAACTACGCGCAGCGGCCGGGCGTGGGCATCTTGCTCACGGGCATGGGCCGCGACGGCGCGAACGGCTTGCTGAGCTTGCGCAAGGCGGGCTGGACGACCTACGCGCAGGAACCGACCACCTGCGTGGTGAGCGGCATGCCGCGGGCAGCCGTGAAGATCGGCGCGGCTGTGCACGTTCTGCCGCCCAAGGACATCGGCCGATCCGTGCGAACTCTGGCCAAAAGTACCTGACCTCTCCCCGTCGAACTGCGACCTTTCCCATGAGCCGCCCCGCCCCGACTGCTTCCGCCTCACCCGCGACCGGGACCACCCGCGTGCTGCTGGTGGACGACCAACCCGTGATCGCCGAGGCCGTGCGGCGGATGCTCGCCGTGGAACCCGGAATCGAGTTCCACTACTGTTCGGATCCGAAGCGGGCCATTCCGATGGCCAACGAGATCAAGCCCACGGTCATCCTGCAAGACCTGGTGATGCCCGACGTGGACGGGCTGACGCTGGTGCGGTTCTTCCGCGTGAACCCGATCACGGCCGAGACGCCGATGATCGTGCTCAGCAGCAAGGAAGAAGCCGCGACGAAAGCCGAGTCGTTCGCCGCGGGGGCGAACGACTACCTCGTCAAACTGCCGGACAAGGTCGAGTTGCTCGCCCGGATCAAGTACCACTCGAAGGGGTACGTGAACCTCCTGCAGCGCAACGCGGCGTATGCGGAACTGACCGCGAGCCGCAAGCGACTGGCGGACGAAATTTCCGCGGGCGAGAAGTACGTCCGCTCGCTCATGCCGCCGCCCGAGCGCGAGCCGATCGGCCTCGACTGGTACTTCGTTCCCACCGCGGACATGGGGGGCGACGGCCTCGGCTACCACAAGCTCGACGCGGACCACCTCGCCCTGTACCTGCTCGACGTGACCGGCCACGGCCTCGCCTCGGCGCTCTTGAGCGTGACCGTCTTGAGCGTGATCCGCACCGCCTCCCTGCCGAACACGGATTTCAAAGACCCCGGCCAAGTCTTGTTCGGGCTCAACGAGGCGTTCCCCTGCGAGAAGCACGGCGAGAAGTTCTTCACGATCTGGTACGGCGTTTACCACCTGCCCTCGCGGACGCTCAAGTGGTCCGGGGCCGGGCATCCGCCCACTTTAGTCTTCGCGGGAGACGCCCCGGACGCGCCGCCGATGCAGCTCGATTCCCAAGGCCCGATGATCGGAATGATGCACTGGCCCCTGTTCGAGTCCAACGAACGGGTCATCCCGCCCGGCTCGCGAATGTACCTCTACAGCGACGGCGCCCACGAAATCCACAAAATGGACGGCTCGGATTGGGCCTTCCCCGAGTACCTGGAGACGCTGAGCGGCCTGGTCAAAAACCACCCCGATCGCGTGATGGTCGAACTGCACAAGCTGATCCGCGAGATGAACGGCTCGGACGTGCTCGACGACGACCTCTCGATGCTGGAAGTGCGGTTTCCGCAATGAAAAAA
>Ga0105048_10012046_pt1 | contig 13594 bp, 9 predicted proteins | sample MAT05_FD_78382 | JGI IMG/M metagenome (GOLD analysis project Ga0105048, IMG submission 78382) | Freshwater microbial communities from Lake Fryxell liftoff mats and glacier meltwater in Antarctica - MAT-05 | ecosystem: Environmental > Aquatic > Freshwater > Ice > Liftoff microbial mat | place...
GCAGAATGGATCTCGCGAGCCCCTGGTTAATGTTGTCGAGCCTTTTTATCAGCCTTGCCGGATCGGCGATTTTTCTCTACGGGAAGAAGCAACAGTCGCTGCGATACCTGGGGACGGGGCTTGTTATGTGCGTCTTCCCCTACTTTGTGACATCGATGCCTGGTTTGTGGGGTACCGAAGCCCTGATTGTGGGCGGGCTTTACGGGTGGGGACGGCTGTGGCCGGAATAAACCTAGCGGAGCTTGCGGGAGTGAAGTTTACTTACTATCGACCAAACGCGAGAAAGTAATTTTTGTTGTGACGCTTGGCGTGACGATGGTAATTTTATGCAGTGGTAGGGCTTTGAGCGGCAGACCACGGCTCGTGCGACCGGCGAGGTAAGTCTCGCCTCTTCGTGGCATCAATGCCTGCCCCCTCCGGTTAAGAATTTCCGAGAAGAACGCGGGTACTCGCTTTGATTCCGTGAAGTCCAACGTGGCTGAAAAGAGTGCCAGCAACTGACGTTGGGCGGTCAGTTTCAATGACCTTTCTCGTGACGTAGGGACTTTGATAGGTCTCCTGATCGCGACATTCTGGGAACATCACCTGCGTGATTCAGATATTCCGAGCGAATTGCCAAATAACGCTTTGCGGTTATGGGGCGATGCGTTACTCTGATAGCGTGGGAAATCTTGGCTGACGTTCAGACGAGGTTCGCCCACTGGCTTTGCTACATGGAGATATAACATGAAGAAGTTTGCTCAGAGTTTGACGATGGCTGGATTTGTTGTTGCGGTCGGTGCGGTCATGATGACAGCCAGCATGTCTGCGGCGGGCCGCGCTGGCGACCAAGTTGGTAAGTTCCCTTGCGGCCCTCGTTACTGCCTTGATGTGTGGCGTCCGGTGATTTGCAGCGGTGGTGGGGTGTATAGCAACGACTGTTACGCGGCGAGAGAGTGCGCGACCGGTTGCGTTCCTTGGGACGGCGAGACGGAGTAAATATTTGGCTCGCCCGGATCGCAAATGAGGCGAGCGTATCGTTGGAATATAACTTAATGTTCTAGTAGGGCCGCGTGCTGAACGCGGCCCTTTTTGTAATTAGGTGTTTGTAATTGGGTATTTGTAATTGAGTATTCGTAATTGGGTATTAGTTTTTGGGTGTTTGTTGCTGGGTGGTGGCTCAGTTCCAGCCGCGTTTGGCTTGGGCGATCAGTTCGTCGAGTTCTCCTTGCTGGAGCGCGGATAGGGCGCCAAACCAAGTCTGGCGGACTGCTCCTTGGGAATCGATGACGATGACGGCGGGCACAAGCGGGATTCGGCGAAGCCACGTTGAGGGGGCATCGTTGACCATCACGATTGGGAGGCTGGGGGGCGCGGGCTTGAGTTCGCTTAGCTTCATCGCATCTATCTGGATGGCGGTGACGACAATGCCTTGGTCGGCGTGAGTGCGAGCGAGAAGATCAAAGGCCGGGAGAGATGCTTCACAAGTCTGGCAACCGCCACTGGTGGCGAGGATGATTGTGGCGAGCCTGCCATCGCGGAAGTGAAGCAGAGTGCTGAGGTCAGAGGGGGTGGTGGAGGTGGTGCTGGGTAGCGTGTTTAGCGGCGTGAGAGCGGCTAAGTCTGGGACAAACTCACCGACGGCGAGTGCGCTCGATCCGGCGCTGGTCGCGGCTTGGGAGGCGGCGGGCTCCGCAGCGAGCAGGCGGAGCCGCGTGTTCTCACGTGTGAGCCGGACGACCTGCACGGAGAGAACGATGCACGCGAGGACGGTAAAGGAGGTGAAGAGTTTATTTATCGTAGAGGCGGCTTGGTCTGCGCGTGGGGCGACTCTGGTGTCGGGCATGGGCTGCGACGCGGCGGGTTCAGGGGAGCTTGGTTGGGCTGGGTGGGTGCCCTCGGTACGTTCCAAAGTTAGGTCTCGCTCTTCCAAATACTGGCGGCACACAATGCTAACTCTACTCCGGACGGGCTCTGCGAATTATTGACGAAAGCTGCGCTGGTTAGTCGCGCCTTTTGATGTAACTTACATCTTGAGGTCGAAGCTGCCGATGCTCTTCACTCCCTTGTTATCTTCGATCTCGACCCAGAGTTTGCTGGTTGGGGGAAGTGGGCTGGGGATCTCGACGTGGACGTGCCAGACATCGATTTTCTTAGGATCTTCGTGTTCAGCTTTGGCTTTCACGGATCCCTTGGCATCCTCCGTGCCGATCCAGAAGCGGACGGCGGAAGGTTGCGACGCGGCTACAGCGGTGGAGGCGAGCGTTACGTCGATCGGAGCGTCTTTGCCTGCAACGATCTGGCCCGCATCTCGGCTCGCTTTAGCCGTGAATGCTCCGATAGGTTGCTCACCGAGTTCAACCACAGGACCGCCATGGCCGTGCTCATCTTTGTGATCAGTATCGTGGGCGTGATCGTGCCCGTCCGCTTTGGGTGTGGCGGGAGTTGTGGCGGGGGTTGCGGAGGGGGTGGCAGGCTTGGGCGCGGGGGTCACGCTGATGGGGGCAGTCTTCTCTTCACAGCCGGCGAGCAAGTTACATATGGCCAAGGGAGCGAGAAGGAGGGCGGAAAAAACAGGAGATTTTAGGGACATTAGCAGGACTTTCTTTGAGAGGAGTTGATACGAGCGGACACAAACGAAAGCAAAAGAGACGGACAAAATATATACATTAACGACCGAACCAGCGCGCGACTCGGCCCGGGCGGCGGGGTGCGCCCTCTGGCACTGAGCGTACGCCGGATGGGGCGCTGGCATGGCCAACTTTATGAACCAATGCGTAGCCAGCGGGCACTACAAAGAGGTTGAGGAATGTAGATGTAAGTAATCCACCGAGCACGACGACAGCGAGCGGCGCGAGCAGCTCACTGCCGGGCTTGCCCACGGCGAGGGCAAGGGGCAGCAGGCCCAGGGCGGCGGAGAGGGCGGTCAAGAGGATGGGCACGAGGCGCTCCATCGAACCCTGAAGAATGGCGGCGCCGATGGGAAGTTTGTCAGTTTCCATCAGATAGCGGTAGTGATTGACGAGCAGGATTCCGTTACGTACGGCGATACCAAAGAGCGTAATGAATCCGACCAGACTGGCGATTGAGATGATCGGGGGTTGATACATTGATGATCCCAGACCAAAGAGGGCAAGCGTGTTCTTGGCAAGGCCCGCGTGCAACAGCGAATCGGTGAGGAAGATCGCCGCAACTCCCCCCAAGGTAGCCAAGGGCAAGTTAATCATAACCACCGCGGCGACCTTTAATGATCCGGTGGAAAGCTGGAGAATCAGCAACATAAGAATAGAGATACCAGCCCCAGCCAGTAAGAGCGTGCGGCTCGCGGACTGCTGGGCCTCAAACTGACCGCCAAACTCAACGGTGTAACCCGTAGCCTCAACGATTGGCGTCACTTTGTCCTTAACTTGCTGCACAAGGTCGCCAAGATTGTAACCATCCGCCACGTTGGCGGAGATGACGGCCTTACGTTGCGCGTTCTCGCGCGCGATGATGTTTGGGGTCTTTTCCGGCCCGATATCCGCTACATCGCGGAGCCGCACGGTGGGGCCTGGGGCTCCATCCTCGCCGCGTCCTACGAGCATCAGGTCCCCCACTTGCCCCACGGTTTCGCGCTGTTCGCCTTCGAGGCGAACGACCAGGGAGTATCGCCGCAACCCCTGATTCACCACCGCGACTTCCTCGCCGTAGAGGGCGATGCGCACCTGTTCCGCCGCGGAGGCCGGGGTAAGGCCCGCCGCGGCGAGGTCTTGATGACGGTAGCGGATCGGCACTGATGTAATTAGAATCTCACGGTTGGCGGTGACATCGCGCGCGCCCGGAATAGATTTAAGTGCTGATTCAACTTGCTTGGCGAGCGATCTAAGGGTGCCCAGATCCTCGCCGAAGATGTTAACTGCGATTGCGGCGGGCGTGCCGGAAAGGACGTGCGAAAGGCGGTGCTCGATGGGCTGACCGATCTGCACCGTGACGCCGGGCACGGCGGTGGCGATGAGGGCGATCTCTTTGCGGATAGCGATTTTGTCGCCCTTTGGGGCGATGAGAATATCAAGCTCGCTGTTGGAGACAGGTTCGGCGTGCTCATCGCGCTCGGCGCGGCCTGTGCGGCGGGTAACGCTCTGAACGCCATCGATCTTAATTAGTTTTTCTTCGATGCCGGCGGCGGCACGATTACTTTCAGAAAGGGAAGTACCGGGCGGTGAGGAAACGAAGACGGTGAACGAGCCTTCATTGAACTCGGGTAGAAAGGAGGTGCCAAAGGTTCGGCCTAGGAGGAGCGAAAGACCGGTGACCACCAGGGCGGTGCCGACGACCGACTTACGATGATTAAGAGACCAGCGGAGGGCGGGTTCGTAGCGGGCTTTGAGGAAGCGGACGAGGAAGCGGTCGCTATTGTGCGGTGCGGCGGTGCTCGATTCACTCGGATTGGTGCGCCGGGGCCGGATGAGGAGTTTGCACATCGCGGGCGTCACTGTCAGTGCGACCAGCAACGAGGCCATAATTGATACAACGTACGTAACTGCAAGCGGCTTAAAGAATCGGCCTTCGAGGCCCTCCAAGAACATAAGCGGAAGAAAGACGATGCAGATGAGCACCGTGGCGTAGACTACTGAAGAGCGAACTTCGTTGCTGGCATCGTAGATGAGAGTAACGAATGGCTTACGCTGCTCGGCGGGCAGCAGTGAGTTTTCTTCAAGTCGCCGGTGAACATTCTCGACATCGATGATGGCATCGTCGACGAGTTCGCCAATGGCGACGGCCAATCCACCCAGTGTCATGACGTTCAGGGTCAGCCCGAACACATCCAGCGTGAGCAACGCGGCGGCCAAAGAGAGGGGCAGCGCAGTAAGTGTGATTATCGTCGTGCGGATATTGAGCAAAAAGAGCATGAGGATAATTCCCACGATTATCGTGGCATCCCGAAGCACGACCACGACGTTGTTGACCGAACGCTCAATGAAGTGGCTCTGGCGGAAGACCTCCCGATTGATTATAATTCCCTTGGGCACGCTCGACTCAATCTGATCAAGGGCGGCATCGATGCTTTTGGTGAGAGAGAGTGTGTTGGTGCCGGGGGCCTTCTGGATGGTCAGGACGACAGCGGGGACGCCCTGGTTGGCGGCGGTGCCACGCTTTGGTGCGCCTCCGAGCACGACGGAGGCGACCTCTCCGATTGTAATTGGCAGACCGTCCTTCATGATGACGGCGGTGGAGGCGATGTCGCGGACGCTGGTGACGCGCGCGGCTTGGCGCATGGGGAGTTCGGAGCGGTCAACATCGGATAAGTATCCCGCGCTAGCGGTGCTGTGGGAGTTGCGGGCCGCGTCAACGACTTCCTGGATTGTAATTCCGTACAGGGCGAGTCGGTCCTGATCGACGTTCACCTGGTACTCGGGGAGTTCGCCGCCGATGGCCGCAACTTGGGAGACGCCGGGGATCGCGAGCAGCTTGTTACGCAAATCAAACTCGGCGTAGGCGCGGATGTCCAGGTCGCTCACCGTTTTGTCGGGGCTTGAAACCGCGAGCAACATAATTTCACCGGTGATGCTGGCGATGGGGGTCATCGTGGGCTCGACACCCGGCGGGAGCGATTCGCGGATGCCGGTGAGGCGCTCACCGACCAGTTGACGGGCGCGGTAGATATCCGTGCCCCAGTCAAACTCCACCCAGACCAAAGAGAGGGAAATCGCCGACGCGCTGCGCACCCTGCGGACACCCTGAAGGCCGTTGACGGCGGATTCGAGGGGGAACGTAACATATTGTTCCACCTCATCTGCCGAGAGGCCGCCCGCTTCGGTAAGCAGGACAACGGTGGGCGCGTTCAGTTCGGGGAAGACATCCACCGACATCCGGGGAAGACGCGCGATGGTGTAGACGAGCATCGCGACGGCGATGAGGATGACAAGCGCGGAGTGCTTGAGGGAGAAAGAGATCAGATGTTTGAGCATTGGCGATTCCTGTAGATGACTTAGTCTTCGCCTTCGTGGAAGGTACCGTCGGGATGGAAGTGACCGCCTTTGGTAATGCTCCCGCTGGTTGCGACCATCAGTTGATAGACACCATCGAGCACGATTTCATTACCTTCCGCGACGCCGCTCTTAATTATAACCCAACGGCCATCGTCGATTCCCAGCTCCGCTTCCATGCGGATCGCTTTGTCGGGATTGGCGGGGTCACGACGAAATATAATGGCTTGTGTACCATCGCGCGTCACGCACTTGAGCGGGATGGCCAGCTCTTCCATACCGGCGCCGCTGGTGATTACTTCCAAGTAGCCCGCGACGCCCGCTTTGGCCCATGAGGCCGAGTAACTTGGTGCCGTCCAAAGAAGATCTATGGTTCGGTGTTGGGCGTCGGCAGTGGGCGCGAGCGTAAGCACCCCATCCATTGGCGCAGATCCTTGGTCAGAGGTGCCACCGCCCGTTGAACTAATGTCGGGGGTGTTATCGATTGAAGCACTGGTGAGTGCGGTGGCACCCTCTGCGAATAGCCCCTGCGCGGGAACAACGGTGGCCCTTTGTCCCGAAGCGAGCCGGCTTAAGTCGCTCTGCAAAGCGACCGCTCGGAATCGCAGCTGAGTAGGCTGGATCGTCGTAATTATATGACCGTGCTGGGATGCCAATCCCCCATTTACTAAACTGAGTGTATTTACAATCCCGGGGTCAATTGCTTTTACTTCGATGTGCGAGAGCATCCTCCAGCGGGGCTCGCCCGCCGCGCTATCGGCTGCCTTTCTTAACTCATCGACGCTCAACCCCGCTAGCGAGGCGGCTGAGTCAAACAGTATAGTTAACTCCGCCTTCGCCGCCTCAAGTTTCGCCGCGGCCTCGGACCGCTTTGCTTTTAGTTCGGCTTCTGTTTCGAGTGTTTCTGCCAGCTCCGCGCGTGCCGTCGCGAGAGCGGATCGAACAGGCGCCACTTCTTCAAGACGGACGGCGCCAGCGCCCTCAAGTTTCTCCATCGAGGCAACGCGCTGCGCCCAGAGCGCGACCACGGTCTCCAGCGCGTTGTGATGATTCTCGTGCGCAGCGAGCAGCGGACCGGTACTTTCGTTGGTAGCCGTAGCGATCGTCACCGCTGCGTGCGCCGACACGAGTTCCCGTTGCATACCCCGCCACGCCGGCGAATCAAGAAGGTACAGCGGAGTACCAACCTCCACCTTCTGGTACTGCTGCACCAGAAGTTGCACCGTCCCCGACGCGGCGGCGCGGTACTCTCGTGAGGCGGTTGGCTTAAGTTCAAAGCGGCCCGGGAGGCGGAGCGTCCGGGCCACGTTGCGGCTTTGCACTCTTGCGAAGGTAATTCCCAGGTTCTGCCGCACGGTTGAGTTAATATCCACGCGGTTGGTAACGGCCGCCCCGCTGCCCGCGGCGGCGTGCTGATCTGGCTTGGGGCTGGATTCGCGCTCGCACCCCGTGTGAACGAACACCAAGGCAAGCGCCAAGAGCATCTTTTTATAATTCATCGGAGTCCGTTGCGTTCTGCGCTGAGCGCGAAGCTAAGTTTTTCGACTGTGCGGTCTGACTCTGGTTTGCCTCCTGTGTTCGCTCTGCATGCGGGCAGGAGGGCGTGGAACTTGCCTACCCGAAGGGGCGGCCAAGGTAAAATCAATATTCAACGGTTGGAGAGCTCGCAATCGCGGCTGGGGCCCGAGGGGCCCAGCGCAAAGCATGCGCATGGGAGCTGCGGCTCACTCGCGGCGTCCGCCAGCGGGTCAATCCTAAATTAATAAAGCGTGACTTGTTCGCACCAAGCGTTGGCTGCACGACACATCGTCAAGGTGCAGAGGCGGGTGCGATCGGATAAGTAGAGGGCTGTGCACAATCTGCGGGCCGCAGCAGAGATCGTAAGTAGATGCGGCCAGCAGTTGGACGGGCTGGGCGAATATTCCCGCCGCGTGCATGTGAATGCCGGGCTGCCTTAACTGCGTCTCATCGGGAATACTAATTACGATGCCGTCCTCAGCGGCCAAGGGCGAGGCCGGGTCGGCGAGTAGCTGGTCGAGACGGTCGTGGCCACTCTTCTCTTCCGTACACGGGGGCACGTCGTGCCCGCAGCAGCTTGGGTGAATTTCGTGCAGCTGGAGGTGCATCGCCGCAAAGGCCGAGGCGGCTTCGGCGCTCACGCCCGCATGAAGGTGAAAGTGATGATCGTCATGGGCGTGAGCAACCATCGAAGTGCCCCCGAACGCACCCAGAACTAATAGCGGGACCAGAATGACCGATGCAAGCCAACGGACCGGCGCGGCACGCAGAAGGGTCGCGGCGGGACTTCTAGAGAATGTCAAGGAAGTGCGCATTTATGCGGGGCGGATGCTGGGATTCACCCTTTATCAACAGAAAGTCTACGATCGGTGAGGCGCTTCTACGCCACCGCACCACCGGCGGTGCTGAAGTTCGTTGCGTTTTGGGTCAACTTAGCAATGTGCCTCACCGCCACCTAGACGCCAAAAGCATAGCCCGGTAGACCGCGTGACCTGTTGAAACTTGCCGACATTCGTTGCAGGATTGGCCGAGGCGCAGGAAGGATTTTTGCCAAGATGCACCGAGTGAGAGGTCCGTTTGAGGTTAGGCTCAAGGCTTAGATCGAAGAATTAGGCGTGAGCGACGCGGTGGTCGGCCGCAGGTGCTTGGATAAGCAGTTTCACGGCGACTTGGAAGGCACCAGCAAAGGGCTGATGCTTAGCAGTGCGCACAGCAACCAAGGGCTCGGCGGGTTATGTGGCCATGGAACGGGTAGTTGGGAGGTTAAGCGGGTCGGGCGGGTCGGGTCGGGCGTGCGCACGGGCTCGTTTATGCTCCAGCACAGCAGCAGGATGACCAGCGGCGCGCCGACCCAGTCGATTACCGTCGTGCCCGATTCCGGGACTGAAGGCCTTATAGGAATCGCTGGCTCGATGACGATCGACATCGTCGAGGAGCAGCATTTTTACAGCTTTGACTATCGATTCGAGGGAGACGAGGGTGCCTAAATGTCTAGCCGATTGCACCAAATGCCGCAGCTCGGCCTTCCTAAGTCGTGACAAGGAGACAGTTTCGGACGATTGAGGCACGGCCGACGAGCGGCCGGACCCCGGGCGTCAAGTCGGGGCGACAGGATTTGAACCTGCGGCCTTGTGGACCCAAATTTTTGGGGGGCGGGGGTTATTGGCGGTTGGCGTTGAGGTTTTTTTGGTTATTGGCGTGGGCTGGGTGAGATTTTTTGAGGTGGGTGAGAGAGGTCAGGAGCGCGCGTCTCTTGTGGTTTTGGTTTGCCTTGTGTGGTGGACTGGTGGGCTGGGTGTTTGTGGTGGGTGGGTGCTCGGGGTTCACTTCATGAGGGGGTGAAGCGAGGTCGGCTGGGCGGGGGACGGGGCGGGGCGCTGGGCGGGGGGACGGCTTAGCGCGAGCGGTAGCTGTACCAACTGGTCACTCGATTGTTGAGCAGGTACACATCGGTGCTTGAGGAGGCGTTGGGGAAGTATTTATAATGCCAGTTCATCGCGGGCCCCGAACTTGAGTGGCTTGTTGAGAGCGTGAAGGGCTGGCCCAAAGCGGCGACAAGCTGCTGAAAGTGCATGCCGCGGTAGATCGGCAGGGCCCAAGTAAAGCCCTCTTTAAGGCGGAGAGCCTCGATATCCTGGGCTGTGTGTTTGCTCTGAGGATACGTACGCGCCAGGTACTCTGTGCTTAAGGCGCGCAGCTCCAGCGAACGCCCGGCGGAGGTGTCTCTGCCGCCATCAAGCTGCTTGGTTCGCATCGCCTGCGTCAACTTATAAAGCACCTCAGCCTCTGAGAGCGCCATCACCTGGGCGGTAGTCAGCGGCCTGCGTGAGACACAGCCGGGAAGCCAAACTGTGGTGAGCAGCACGGTGGTAAAAAGAAAGAGGAGGCGAAGAATCATGGATCACGAGGCCTTTCCGGTGTTGCCGAAGCCGCGGGTGGCGGCGGGCTTGGAAGTTACTTTTTCGTAGTCTACGACGACTTGCTCGGTGTACCCGTTTTTTTGTACCGGCGGGTGGTGGACGCGCAATGATTGCGGGGCGGGCTGCTGGCTCGGCGGCTCACGCCCGCTGGCAAGGTAGGCCCAGAGTAAAGCATCATACCGGGCGGCGGCTTGCGGCGTGCCGGGTTTGCCCAAGTGATGCCAGCCGCCAGCGAGTTTCACTCGCGCGTAGGCGCGAGAATCGACCGTGGGCTAAGGGATGGAACTGGCAGAATTGCCTGAATCGCAGGGGTGCAGAGCACGGGCAGGGGGCAACTCGCGCACGGAATCCTCCTCGGTGAGAGAGTGATTAAGGTTCTCGCGGGCTGATTCAATCGGTTTGTACGGGGAGAATCAGGGGCGAACTTTGCGCCGTTGCCAATAAAAACCGCTCTAAAGTCGGGGCGACAGGATTCGAACCTGCGACCTTGTGGACCCGAACCACACGCGCTACCAAGCTGCGCTACACCCCGAAAGTGTGTGGTAGTATAGCGTGCTACGCCGCGATTTTGCATCGCCGAGTGGCGAGCTTCTGTGGGGTCTCGGCCCGCTGAAAAGTTGGCGGGTGGCCTTCGTCGGTATCGCTTCAGGCGAGCCAGCATCGCCGCCGGCGGTTCATTGTCATGCTCTCGTTTGCTTATGATTCGCGTGCGATTTCGCGAGCTCTCTGCTGACAGTCAAGGATGAGGGGTCGGGGCAAGAATGGTGTATTTTGCTCTCGCCGCGAGGGGGCATGGAGAGCATGGAGAGAATGGAGAGCCGCGTGCCGTATCCCAGGAGCGGAGCAGTAAATCGCTTAGCGGCCTTTGGGCTGCGCAGCGACCTTCAAGCAATACTCTTTTACAGGATTAAGCGTGATATAATGCGCATCCGCGCGCCACGGGGATTCTGGCCAAAGGCTCTGACTCCCGACGGCCGTTTACATGAAAGATTCCTCATTTCCGAACCCTTCAATTTCGGTTACAAGATCCGCGTGCTTTGCGTGGACGATTGCGCGGATTTCCCGAAGCTGCTTGGCTGGTGCATTGATGCGGAATCGGACATGGAGCAAGTGGGTGCGATGTCCGATGCTAATAACCTTGGGGAAATGGTGGAGCGGACGGGTGCGCGGGTCGTATTGCTTGATATGACTATGCCGGGCAGAGATCCGCTGAGCGCAGCCGCGGGTTTGCTGAGCGGCGAATTACTGTCGGGCCGGACGGTCAGGGTCATCGCGTTCAGCGGCCGAACTGATCAGGAGATGATTGACGCCGCGAAGGCGGCGGGGTGTATCGGCTATCTTAACAAGGATGCACCCGTGCCCACCGTGCTTCGTGCGATCCGTGAAGCGGCGGGGGTTGCGGCCCCTTTCCAAGTTTGGTTATAATTATAATATTCGGGTATTACCGTGGCGGTCGGCCCTATGGTCCTAAATCTGGAGAGTGGCCGCTTAGCTCCGCTTTTTTGCTCGCATTCTGGGGTGAGGCAGTCATGTTAAGAACGATCGCTGCAACAATGAAAGCGGGCGCGGCCCTTTTGTGAGGGGTCGCGCCCGCGGATCTCGGACAGACTCTTCGTGCTGGCCTAGGTAACCTTTACCTTAAGAGGCCAGCAAGTTGACTTACTAGTTACCTTGTTTAGCACCCACCATTTGACCAGGCGATGAAGAAGGCATCAACGTCGGCACCATCAACGCCGCCGTCGAAGTTAACATCTGCCTGTGGGAGACCCAACGACCAATCATCAAAGAAGACCTGAACATCACTGCCGTCGATGCCACCATCCTGGTTGTAATCGGCTGGGCAGGGAATGCCCAAGATGACCAGTTCGGCAGGTCTGGAGATGACGCTACCGCAGGGGCTGGAAACAAGGCAGCTGTAGAACCCGGCATCACTGGCGGCGACAGCCGTGAGGGTCAGGGTGTCTGTGGTAGCGCCCGAGATGTTACCACCGTTGGCCAGGCCGATGCCGTTCTTACGCCAGAGGTAGCCCGTGGCACCCGCGACTTCGATGGTGAAGACCGCATCGGTACCTTCGATTGCATCGACACTCTGGGGTTGAACGTCGATGACGATGCCGGTGCCGGCAAAGCCGGTGTTGGCAATGCTCAGCGGGGCACTGCCGCATGAACTGGTAGCCCGGACCCAGTAGAAGTAGGTGGTAGAACCAACGACGCTGTTATCAATGTAGGGGCTTGCGGTGTCGTTCCCCAGCAGCGTTGATGTGCCGGAGTTGTTCACCGTGTTACGACGGATGTCATAACCAGTTGCACCCGCGCTCGCAGTCCAGGTTACAGTGACTGCATTGCAGCGGGTACCGTCGGTCGCCAACACGTTGGTGGCGGCGACTGGAGCACTGCCGCGAGTGCCGCTGTCGCCCACGCCGTAGGGGCTGCGGGCATCACACGCGTTGGCAGCGCGGACCCAGTAGAAGTAAGTCGTGCCCGGGTTGGGCGCGAGATCATTCCAATTGGTGAAGGCAGCACTGACCCCGACGATCTGGGTTGAAGTTGCGGAGTTGTTGACGGTGTTGCGGTAGATGTAGTAGCCGGCGACGTTGGGGACGGGATTCCAGGTTACAGCGATCGTGTTGCTGCAAGCGACATTGTCGGCGGCCTGCACGTTTGCGGGAGTAGCGGGGGCACCCGACCGCTGGCCGCTGTTGGAGGCGCTGAAGCTGGAAAGGCCGCACGCGTTGCTGGCGCGGATCCAGTAATAGTAAGTAGTGCCAATGTCTGCAGTGGAATCGGAGTACGGACTTGCGGAGTCGGAAGCCAGGAATACTGCTGTGAGGGAGTTATTAAAAAGGCTGCGATAGATGGAGTAGTTGTCGGCATTAACCACGCTTGTCCAGGAGATGGCAATGCTAACACAACTGTCGGAGCTCGCCGACACGCCGGTAGGGATCGCGGCAGGAAACTGGCGGCCACCGAGGTTACCTGCACTGCTAGGACCTTGGCCGCACTCGTTGATGCCGCGAACGAAGTAATAGTAACCAATCCCCTGCAGTCCGAAGAGATCGTTGTACGGGCTTGTGGCACCGCTACTAAGCAGCGAGGAGAACAAGGCGTTGGGGCCGGTGCCGCGGTAGATGTTGTAAGTATCGGCCCCGGAGATCGAGTTCCAGGTGACTGTGGTTTGTGTGCACGAGGTTGAGTTGGAAGCCGCGACGGTGGGTGCGGTAACGAGGGCCGTGGTGCGGAAGCCGAATGCTGAACTACTGAAGCCGCTATCGCCGCAGCCGGTGTTAGTCCTGAGCCAGTAGTAATAACCCAATCCGGAAGCGGACGCGGAGAAATCGTCGAAGGGGCTGGCAGCATCAATGGCCAGGAGGGTCGCGGTCCCTGAGTTGTTCACTGTATTACGATAGATTTTGTAGTTGGTAGCGCCCGAGACGCCCGTCCAGGTCAGGCCAACGCGGTCGCAGAACAACGCATCGGTGGCGATAAAGCCAGTGGGGGCGGCGGGCAGGCTGCAGGAAGTAACGGTGATGCGCTGGGCATCCCAGCTATCTGTGTCGCTGTTGTTATCGTTGGTGTCTTCGCTGGCGTCGATGATGATGCCGACGTATTTGGTTCCGGTGGTGGTGCCGAAGGGCACTGTCATCGCAGGAATATTGTAGACCTTGGAGTCCATAGCGCCAAAGTCAACGCTAGGATAGTTCCAAGTGGCGA
>Ga0105048_10012050_pt1 | contig 13594 bp, 2 predicted proteins | sample MAT05_FD_78382 | JGI IMG/M metagenome (GOLD analysis project Ga0105048, IMG submission 78382) | Freshwater microbial communities from Lake Fryxell liftoff mats and glacier meltwater in Antarctica - MAT-05 | ecosystem: Environmental > Aquatic > Freshwater > Ice > Liftoff microbial mat | place...
ACCGAAGAGATTGAGAAGCTCAAGAAGCAGACCGTCGCCGAGAAGAACGCCGCCGATCTCGCGCTCGCCGCGCAGCAGACCCGCCTCGTGGAAAAGGAGGCCGAATTCACGCAGAGCCAGAAGAATCTCGCCGAGTGGAAAAAGGCGCACATCGAGGTGACGGGCCAGTTCAAGAAAGCGATCGAGATCGGCAACGCGAAGGAAACCGAGCGTGCCAGGCTCGCGGCCCGCGTCATCGTCCTCGACCGGCAGGTCGCCGAGCAACGCACCCGCAATGCGGCGCTCTACAAGACGGGCATCGACGTGCTGAGCCGCTACGAAAAATTTGGGCTCGGGACCGCGCTGACCTCGCGCGAACCGTTCATCGGCACGACCCGGGTGAAGTTTGAAAACCTGATCCAGGACTTCTCGGATCAGCTCGCCGACCAGAAAATCAAACCCGAAGAGGCACCGGCTCCACCGCCGCCCGCCACGACTCCAGCGGCGCAGGCGAAGCCGGAGAAAACTGCCGCTAAAAAATCCCGGTCCTGAAACTTCATGCCAACGTCCCGGAACGGCGGGAGTCTCGGACGCGAAGTCATTGGAATGTTGCAAAGCGTGTCTTGAAAGACTGGGTTCCTGCCGTCTCGTCGCTCTCTCGATGAAACCGACCGTTCCTCGCTCCCCCGCCCGTGTGCGTGAGCGCGCCTGCCCTTTTCGGCTCGCGGCGGTGCTGGGCGTTTGCTTCACGTTCGCGGCGGGACTGCCGGTGGAGGCGGGCGACCTCCTCCGCGGCGGTGCGCCCGCCGGCTCGCGCGGCACGCCGGCATTCGGATCCAATCCCGCCACCACGACCCAGGCGCGCAATAACGCGAAAGACGCGCTCGCCCGCACCACGCAGGCCGTGCAATCCGTGCAAGCGATGCAGGCCGCCGCGCGCGCCGCGGCGGTGAGCGGACCGAACAATCTCGGAGCCGATCCAAACCATCCCGGGCAGATCTTGCCGAACGTCCCGAACGGCCTCGCGCCCGGCGGCCTCCAGGTCGCACCCGGCGTTCCCGCAAACCTCGCGCTCCCGCAGCCCGGTGAAAATTCCGCCCTCTGGACCGGGGCCGCGCTTCCCACCCAAACCGCCGCCGCGGGCCGCACGACGGTGGACATCCGGCAAACGACCGCGCAGGCGCTGCTCACCTGGAAGACCTTCAACGTCGGCAAAGAGACCACGGTCAACTTCGACCAAAGCGCCGGCGGCACGAACAAGAGCCAGTGGATCGCCTTCAACAAAATCAACGACCCCAGCGGCTCGCCGACGCAAATCCTCGGCGCGCTCAAGGCCGACGGGCAGGTCTATGTGATCAACCAGAACGGCATCATTTTTGGCGGATCCTCGCAGGTGAATCTGCGTTCCCTCACCGCCTCCTCGCTGCCGATCAATGACAACCTGATCAAACAGGGCCTGCTGAACAACCGCGACGCGCAGTTCCTTTTCTCCGCCCTCGAGGTGCCCGGCGGCGCGGATGGCACGCCCACCTTCACCCCGCCCGCGCCGCTCACCCCGAGCGGGAAACCGGGCGACGTGGTGGTGAAAGCGGGCGCGCAACTCAGCAGCGGCGCGAACACCGACGGCAACGGTGGCCGCGTCATGCTCGTCGGCGCGAACGTCCGCAACGAAGGCACCATCTCGACACCCGCCGGCCAGACCATCGTTGCCGCCGGCCTGCAAGTCGCGGTCGCCGCGCACGCGAGCGGCGACCCGAGTCTGCGCGGGCTGGATGTCTGGGTCGGCGCGGTCGGCGACTCCGCGGGCACGGCGACGAACAGCGGCCTGATCGAGGCGACCACCGGCAGCGCGCTCCTGACCGGGCGCTACGTGAACCAGCTCGGCGCGATCGAGAGCACCACCTCGGTCACGCTGAATGGCCGCATTGATTTGCTCGCGAGCTATGGTGCGGTGGGCAATCCGAACTTCGACAACTCCGGGGCCGGCTTTGGCGCTCCGCCGTTCTTTCTGCAAAATACCGGCGTGGTCACGCTCGGCCCGCATAGCTCGACGCGCATCCTCCCGGACTACGCGAGCGCGAAGGAAGTGCCCGGCACGACGCTGCCGGAGAGATCGCAGGTCAAGGCGGAGGGCCTCGCCGTCCACCTGCAGGCGGGCGCGACCGTCCTCGCGCCCAATGGCGATGTCGCCGTGCGCGCCGGCGTGTGGCCTTATCAGGATGCCGACGGGAATCGCACGACCCTGCTGCCGGATGGCACGGTCGAGACTGGTCTGCAAAAATTTCAAGTGACCGGCGGCCAGCGTTTCCTTTTTTCCGGCGGCCAGATTTTTCTCGAGCCCGGTGCGCAGATTAACGTCGCGGGGAGCACGGATGTCGCCGTCCCGCTGACGCACAGCATTCTCGACGTGCAGTTTCGCGGCTCGGAGTTTGCGGACTCTCCGCTCCAGCGCGCTGGGCTCTTGCGCGGGGTCACGCTCACCGTCGATCTCCGCCGCACCGGGGTCAGCAATGGACGCTTCTGGATGGGCACGCCGCTGGGCGATGTCACCGGGCTTGCGGGCCTGATCGCGCGGAACGCCGCGCAGCTCACGGCAACCGGCGGCAACGTGACGCTCCAAGCGGGCGGGTCCATCGTCGTCAGCCAGGGCGCGACGATTGATGTCTCAGGCGGCTTTTACCAGCACGAGGGCGGGATGGTGAAAACCACGCGGCTGTTGCAAAACGGGCGGCTCGTCGAAATCCAGAACGCGCTTCCCGGCCAGGGGTACGACGGCGTTTATACGGGCACCTTCACCGTCAACCACGCCAAGTATGGGGTTTCGGAAACATTCACGGTGCCGTGGATGACGGGGCAGCATTATGAGCAGGGCTACATCGAGGGCGCGGCCGGCGGCAGCTTGAAAATGACCGCGGCGAGCATGGCCCTCGACGGGCAGTTGCGCGGGCTGACCATTGCTCCCCCGCGCGACCGGGTCGTCGCGCCGAGCCACAGCAGCCTGGCGATTTCCTTCGCGTCCGAGAAGGCGTTTGGCAGTTCGAACAACGTGAGTTTTCTCCCGGTGTCGCCGACGCCGCCCGCGATCATTTTCGGCACGACGAACGCGGCGGACGTGCCGAAGTTTGTCCTCGCGGGCGATGTGCCGACGGCGCTGCCGACGGGCCGGCTCGGGACGGTCATGTTGTCGCCGGAGCTTCTGGAAGAAGACGGCTTCGGGCATCTCACGGTCGAAAATACGGACGGCAGCATCACCGTTCCCGCCGGGGTGAAAGTGGCCGCGCCCGCGCTCGGGTCGGTCGCGCTCACGGGGGCGAATGTCACGGTGGGCGGGCAGGTTTTCGCGCCGGGTGGAAAACTGAGCTTCACCACCTTCACCATCTCGCCGGCCTTCGTGGCGGAGTCTCCGCTGCTCAATCCCGCGGGCGCGCTGGCCCCGCTGCCCCACGCCGGGCGCGGGCTTTTCACCCTCGCCGCCGGGGCCAGCCTGAGCGCCGCGGGGCTGATCGTGGACGACCGCCCCGGCAGCCCGGCCCCGCTTTCCAAACCGCTGGTGCTCGACGGCGGCAGCGTGGCCATTTCGACCTTCAGCGCGAACCTCGCCGCGGACAGCCGCATCGACGTTTCCGGCGGCGCGGCGGTGAGCAGCCGCGGCGCAGTGAGCTATGGCAATGCGGGCAGCATCGTCATCCGCAGCGGCAGGGATCCGGGCCTGCCGACGGTGCTCGGAGGGACGCTGACGCTCGGTTCCACGCTCGCCGGTTTCTCGGGAAAAACGGGCGGCGCGCTGACGGTGCAGGCCGGCTTGATCCAAGTGGGCGGGGTCCCGCGTTTCCCGAACACGCTGCTTTTGCCGCCGGATTTTTTCCGTACGGGCGGCTTCACCAGCTACACGCTGGAGGGCATCGGTGCGCCGTCCGCGGAGCCGGTGGTTCCCGGCGGGCCGGAAACTTACGCGCCCGGCCTCGTCATCGCGCCGGGGCTGCTCATCGAGCCCGTGGCGGAAAGCTGGCTGGCCATGCAGCCGGGCGCGGGCGGCGTGGTGCTTGCGCCTTTCCTCAAACCCGCCGGTCTGCGCTCGCCGGTGAGCGTGAGCCTGGCCGCGCTCGGTGCGGATGACGGTTTTACGCCCGACGTGCTGGAAGTGCGCGGCGATCTGGTGATGGGCGCGGGCGCGCGGATCGTCACCGATGCGGGGGCGAAGGTTTCTTTCAAGGGGCAGACGGTCACGCTGCTCGGCGCGGTGGAGGCACCGGGCGGCAGCATTACCGTGGCCGGCGGGAGCCGCTTCGTGGTCGCGCCGGAGGCGGTGCAAAATGCCCCGACCGCGCTGCCGACGGTGTACCTCGGCGCGCAAGCCATGCTCTCGACCGCCGGCACCGCGGTGTTCATCGCCGACGCCTTTGGCCGGCGGCAGGGCACGCTTTATCCGGGCGGCAGCATTGCGGTTTCCGGCAACATCGTCGCCAGCGCGGGTGCGGTGCTCGATGTCTCCGGCGCGTCCGCGATTTTCGACGTGCATCCGACGTCGTTCGGCGACGTGGGCGCACCAAATGTGCCGCCCGGCAGCGGGCTGAACTCGCCGCTGTGGCGGCTCCGCACCGTGCCCGTGCGGCGGGACAGCAGCGGCGGCATCATCGACCTGCAAGGCGCGCAAATGCTCTTCACCGACGCCACGCTCCTCGGGGCCGCGGGCGGGCCGACGGCGACGGGCGGCACGCTCTCGATTTTCTCCGGGCGCTTCTCTCCGAGCGCGTTCACGAGCGCGGACATCAATCTTGTGGTCACGCAAAATGGCCGCACCATTGCCGCGACGAACACCAGCCCCGGCGTTGGCCGCGCGGTGCTCGACGCCGCGGGCGTGCCGCTCGGCGGGCGGGGCTATTTCGCCGCCAATCACTTCGCCGAGGGTGGCTTCGATTCGCTCGATCTCGGTTTCAAATACCTCGACACCGGAGCCATTCCCATCGGCGGCAACGTCGAGTTTCAGGGGCCGGTTTCGATCACCGCCCGCGGCAATCTGCGCGTGGCCGCCGGCGGCGTGATCCAGGCGGATGCGGCCGTCAACCTCACCGCCCGCTACGCCGCGCTCGGGCAGATTTTTCGCCCGCCGCTGCATCCCGACGACGTCCCGCTGCTTCCCTTCCAGCGGGAGCCGGCCATCCCGAGCCGCGCGTTCCCGTTCGCGCCGGTTTTCGGGCCGGGCAGCGTGACGGTGAAAGCCGACCTCATCGACCTCGGCACGCTCTCCCTGCAAAACATCGGCGCGGCGGCTTTCATCGCCGATGGCGGCGACATCCGCGGCAACGGCACGGTGCAAATCGCGGGCGATCTCACGCTGCGCGCGGCGCAGGTTTATCCGACCACGCTCTCGGCCTTCAACGTCTTCGCCTACGACCACGGCGGCGTACCCGGTTCGGTGACGATCACCGGCTCCGGCACGCGCGGCACCCCGCTTTCGTCGGGCGGCACGCTGGCGATTTTCGCTTCGCAGATTTCGCAAAACGGCGTGCTCCGCGCGCCGCAGGGCTCGATCACGCTCGGCTGGGACGGCACCGACTTTGACCCGACGACCGCCGCGCTCGAGGCGCCGGTGAACGCCATCGCGGGCACGACCATCGCCACGCCAGTCGCGCAGCAGGTTACGCTCACAGCGGGGAGCGTCACGTCGGTCGCGGCGTGGAGCGGGCCGACGGGCGCGGAGTTGCTGCTGCCGTTTGGGCTGAGCCCGGACGGTTCGTCGTGGGTCGATCCGCGCGGCGTCAATGTCACGCTCAGCGGGCTGCCGGAAAAGCGCATCGTCATCGCAGGCGGCAGCGTGACCACCGAGGCCGGCTCGACCGTCGATGTCCGCGGCGGCGGCGATTTCTACGGCTACCGCTGGACGCCCGGCACCGGCGGCAATGTCGATCTGCTCGGCACCGCGTCCGCGACGTGGGACAGCGGCGCGGAATATCAGCCGGGCGATCTGATCACGTTTGGCGGCCAGACTTTTTCGGCGCGTGTGCGGCACACCGGGCGGACGCCGACGCCCAGCCTGTACTGGACGCAGGTCGCGGAATCCTACGCGGTGCTGCCGGGGTTTGCGTCGGAGTTTGCGCCCTACGCGCCCTACAACACCGGCGCGAACGCGCGCCTGCTCGGCGGCGATCCCGGTTTCGTGAGCAGCACGCTGAAGCTCGGCGACCGCGTTTATCTCGAAGGCACGCCCGCCCTGAAAGCCGGCACCTACACGCTGCTGCCGCGCCGTTACGCGCTGCTGCCCGGCGCGCTGCTGGTCACGCCGACGACGCAGAACACGTATGGCAATTTCGCCGTGCCCGAGGGTGCGAACTTCGTCGCGGGCTACCGGGTCAACACCTTCAGCCAGCCGCCGAGCGTGCCGACTTTGCGCACGCAGTTTGAAGTGGCGTCGTTCGAGGTGCTGCGGAAGCGCGTGAGCTACGACGACTACGCGGGCAACGAATTTTTCCAGGCCGCGGCGGAACGCTTCGACATACCGAGCGCGCAGCGGCTGCCGATTGATGCGGGCTATCTCGGCATCGCGGGCAACACCGCGCTGCAACTCGGCGGCCAGGTGAACACGGGCCGCCCGCAGGGGGGGCGCGGCGCGGCGATCGACGTGAGCAGCTTCGCCGACATTTACGTGATCGGAGGAAGCGGAGCCGCGCCCGGCGGCGTGACCGTGGTGCTGAACAACGCGCTGCTCAATGCGTGGGGCGCCGAGAGCCTGCTCATCGGCGGCCTGCGCCGCCGCACCGCCGACGGCACGGTGCTCGATGTCCGCACGAGCCAGCTCGTGCTCGACAATCCCGGCACCGCGCTCGCCGCGCCGGAAATCACGCTCGTCTCCAAGGCGCGGCTGACGGTCACCGGCGGTTCGACCCTCGCCGCCAGCGGCGCACTTTCCGAAGCCGCCGCCACCTTCCTCGTCGCGGGCGACGGCACGCTGCTGCGCGCGAGCAGCGATCCCGGCGCGGCGATGATCCGCACGAACACCACCAGCTCGACGGCCCCGCTGATGACCGTCGGCGCGGGCGCGCGGGTCGCGGGCACGAGCGTCACGCTCGATTCGAGCTACGGCACCGCGCTCGATCCCACGGCGACGCTCGACGGTCAGGTTTTCGTCCTTGGCAGCGGGCAGATCAGCCTCGTCCTCAGCCCGGCCGCCGTGCTCACCGGCTCGGTCGTGCCTCAGCACCTCACGCTCGCCGGGCAGTTGCTCCAGGACGTGCAGGAAGTTTCCTCGCTGACCCTGCTCAGCTACCGCACCATCGACGTCTACGGCACCGGCACTTTTGGGACGTCCGCGCTGACGAACCTGACCTTCCTCGGCGGCGGGCTGCGCGGCTACGGGCAGGGCGCGGGCACGCCGGTTTTTCAGGCGGAAAACATCGTCTTCAGCAATCCGTCGAACGTCGCCGGACTGGCCGCGCCTGCTGCCGCCGCGGGCATTTTGCAAATGGACGCGCGCACCGTGCAGTTCGGCGCGAACACGTTCGCTGTCGCGGGCTGGAACGAAGTCGTGCTCAACGCCGCGGGCGGCGTGCTCGGCGACGGCACGGGTGCGTTCACCACGCCGGGCGCGCTCACGGTCAACACGCCGCTCATCACCGGCACGCGCGGCTCGAAGCACAGCATCACCGCCGGCGGCGCGCTCGCGCTGCTGCCGCTCGCCGGCCCGGCCACGGTGCAAGGCGGCCTCGGGGCCAGCCTCACTTTCACCGGCGCGAGCGTCGTCGCGGACACCGCCATCCGGCTGCCGAGCGGCCAGCTCACGCTGCGGGCGACCGGCGCGGCGCAGGACATCAGCGTCGGCGGAAGTTTGAGCGTGGCGGGCGTGGCGCAGAATTTTTACGATCTCACGCGCTACTCCGACGGCGGCGCGATCACGCTCACCTCCGACTTCGGCGACGTGACTTTGCAGGCGGGCGGCATCGTGTCCGTGGCCGCTCCGGCGGCGGGCGGCAATGCGGGCACAGTCACGGTCAAAGCGGCGAACGGCGCGTTCGACAGCACCGGCGCGCAACTGCTCGGCCAGGCCGCCGCCGGGCAAACCAGCGGCAGCTTCCTGCTCGATGCGGGCAGCGTGCTCGCGTTCGACGACCTGAGCATGGCGCTCCATGACGGAGGATTTTTCGAGCAACGGAATGTGCGCGTCCGCACCGGCAATGTCACCATCACCAATCCCGGCGGGCAGGCGAACATCGCGCGCAGCTACACCGTTTCGGCGGACACCGGCGACCTCACCGTCACCGGCACCATCGACGCCTCGGGCGTGACCGGCGGCAAGATCGTGCTCGCGACCGGCCGCAATCTGACGCTGGCGAGCGGGGCGGTCCTCACAGTTCACGCGACGGATTTCAGCAGCGCGGGCAAAGGCGGCGAAATCCGGCTCGAAGCCGGAGCCGCGGTCAATGGTGTGGCCAGCCTCGTCTCCGCGCTCGACGTGCAGACCGGCTCGACCATTGACCTCGGCGTGGATGCGTTGGTGCCGGGCGATTTCACCATGCCGGGTTCGAGCGCGTTCTTCGGCCAGTTCACCGGCACGCTGCATCTGCGCGCGCCGCGCAGTGGCAATGATGTGCGGGTCAATGCGCTCGGCGGCAGCATCACCGGCGCGTCCTCCGTGGTCGTGGAAGGCTATCGGCTTTACAACCCCGCGGGCGGGCTGCTCGACACCACGCTGCGGACGACGATCAACACCGACGCGACGGCGTACATGACCGCGGGCTACGCGGCGATGCGGACGAAACTGCTCACGGGCAATCCCGCCGCCGCCGCGCTCGATGCCGTGCTCGTGATCGCGCCCGGCGTGGAAATCTACAACCCCACCGGCGACCTCACGCTCGGCACGGCGGTCTCGGGAACGAACACCGCGGACTGGGACCTCTCCACCTTCCGTTACGGGCCGCAACTCGCGCCCGGCATCCTGACCCTGCGCGCCAAGGGCGACCTCGTTTTCAACAACACCCTGAGCGACAGCTTCACTCCGGTGACGGCCAGCGCCGCGAACGGCAACTCGACGATGTGGCTGGCCCAACTGGCGAACGTCGTCACGGCGAACGGCCTGCCGGTGAACACGCAATCGTGGTCCTACCGGCTGGCGGCGGGCGCCGATCTTGCGGCGGCGGATTTTCGCGCGGTGCTGCCGTCCGGCGCGCTCGCGGCGGGCAAGGGCTCGGTGCTCGTGGGCGAGTTTTACGCCGCGATTCCGAACACCGCGGACTCCGGCACGACGGCGGCGGCCGGCACCAGCGGGACCACGGCCAACACGATCCGCATCGCGACCGGCGCGGCCAATCGCACCCGCTATGAAGTCATCCGCACGGGCACCGGCGACATCGACATCGCCGCCGGGCGCGACGTGCAGTTGCGCAACCAGTTCGCCACGATCTACACGGCGGGCGTCCGCCTGCCGACGCCGACGACCATTTACGCCGCGGGCGATTTCGTCCGGCCCATCGTCGAACGCTCCGGCTCGACCCATCCCAACCAGGGCGATCTCGGTGCGGTGGCGCAGCAGGTTTATACGACGCAGTGGTCGCTGGCCGGCGGTGACGTGACCGTTTCCGCGGCGGCGGACATCGGGCGGTTCACGTTTCTCGGCAGCTCGGTGGTGGCGGACTCGTCGCGGCAGTTGCCAAACAACTGGCTCTACCGCCGCGGTTACGTCGATCCGGCCACGGGCCTGTTCGGCATCGGCGGCGTCGCGGGCACCAGCGCCGGCAATACCGTGACCGACGCCGCCGCTTCGACCACTTGGTGGATTGATTTCAGCAATTTCTTCCAGGGCATCGGCGCGCTCGGCGGCGGCGACATCGCGCTCCTCGCCGGCTCGGATGTCATCAATGCCGACGCCGTCATCCCGACGAACGCGCGCATGCCGGGCCGGGATGCCGCGGGGAACATCGCGCCCGAGGCCAGCAAGCTCCTCGAACTGGGCGGCGGCGACCTGACCGTGCGCGCGGGTGAGAACATCGACGGCGGCGTCTATTACGTGGAACGCGGGAAAGGGAAACTGTTTGCCGGTTCCACCATCACCACCAATGCCTCGCGGTCGCCGTCCCTGGGGATTCTCGGCACGTCCGGGCTGGACCCTGCGATCATCCAGAGCGCGTCGCCGGCGGTCTATGACCCGGCGACCTGGCTGCCCACCACGCTCTTCACCGGCAACTCCAGCTTCCACGTGAGCGCCCGCGGCGACGTGCTCCTCGGGCCGGTGACGAACACCTTCCTGCTCCCGCAGAGCCTCAACAACAAGTTCTGGTATAAGACCTATTTCAACACCCTCTCCGCCGACGCCGGGGCTGCGGTCGCCTCGTTTGGCGGCAGCGTGACGCACCGCCTGGCGGCTACCCTGCCGGGGGAAACTTCGCCGCGCCCGATCCTCGACGGGTGGCTGCTCAACCAGAATCTTTTCACCAATCAAAACAGCCGGGCCTCCTACTTCCAGCCGTGGATTCGCCTCGCGGAAACGGACACGGGGTTCTTCAGCACGCAGCTCAAGGTGGCCGCGCCCACTTTGCGCAGCACCGCCTTTGCCGGCGACGTGAACGTGGTCGGCGCGCTGACGCTCTTTCCCTCGGCCACCGGCACCGTCGAACTCGCCGCCTCGGGAGCCATCGTGGGCTTGCAGCCGTCCGGTAAATCCCAGGTCACGGGCCGCAATGTGACCGTCTGGACAAGCGCCACGATCAACCTCTCGGACGCTGATCCCGGCGCGGCTCCGGGCGTCGCCACGCCGCTGGCCTACGCCAACTTTGCCGGGCGCACCCTGAACACGCTGCGGCAAAGCAGCATCGATCCCTTCGGCGCGACGGATGCACTCTTCGAGGAGACCGGCGTCCTCAGCGCGAGCATCGTCATCCAGCAGGCGCTCCACGGGCGCAGCCTGCTGCACGACGCCGATTCCGAGCCGGTGCGGATTTACGCGGGTGGCGGCGATGTCACCGGTTTCACGCTCTTTGCGCCAAAAGCCACGCGGGTACTGGCCGCGAACGACATCACCGACGTCGCGTTTTACATCCAGAACGTGCAGGCGGACGACATCTCCATCATCTCCGCCGGCCGCGACATCGTGCCGAACAACGCCAATGCCGCGCTCCGCTCGGTGGCGAACGACGCGGCGCGCGGCAACTTCGTGGGCGACGGCCTGCGCAGCACGGTCACGGGCGTGAATACCAACGTGCTGCCCGGCGACCTCCAGATCAACGGCCCCGGCGTGCTCGAGGTGCTGGCCGGGCGCAATGTCGATCTCGGCACCGAGGCCAACCTGGCCGATGGCACCGGCACCGGCATCACCAGCATCGGCAACACCCGCAACCCGAACCTCCCCACCACCGGCGCGGACCTCATCGTCATGGCCGGCGTGGGCGGCCCCGGCGGCGTGGGTCCCGCGCTCGGTTTGAGCCGGAGCGCGCTCGACTTCACCACGTTCCTCACGCCTGCTTCGAGTGCGGACGAATTCGAGTCCGCGTATTTGCTCAAGCCCGGCCTGACCACGACCGGCGCGGCCCTGACCGACGAGCAGCAGGCCATCGTGGGGCTGGAAAAATTCTACCGCACCCTGCGCGACACCGGACGCGATTTCACCACCGCCGGCGACTACGCCGCCGGTGAGGCTGCCGTCGCGGCGCTCTTCGGCCCGGCCACGACCGCGGGCGAAATCTTCACCCGCGCCCGCGACATCCGCACCAGCGTCGGCGGCGCGGTTTCCCTCGCTGCCGCGGGCGGTGGCGTGACCCTGGCCTCGGATATTTTTGGAAATCCGCTGACCCCGCCTGGCATCGTCACGGAGTTTGGCGGCGGAATTTCCATCTTCACTGACACCGGGGTGAATATCGGCCAGGCGCGCATCTTCACCCTGCGCGGCGGCGACATCCTGATGTGGTCCACCACCGGCGACATCGCCGCGGGCACTGCGCCGAAGACCATCGTGACCGCGCCGCCCACGCGGGTGGTGATCGACGCCACGAGCGCCGACGTGAAGACCGACCTGGGCGGGCTCGCCACCGGCGGCGGCATCGGCGTACTGGCCTCGGTCGAGGGCGTGATGGCCGGCGACGTGGATCTCATCGCGCCGCAGGGCGTGGTCGATGCGGGCGACGCCGGCATCCGCTCGACCGGCAACCTGAACATTGCGGCCACGGCGGTTCTGAACGCCTCGAACATTGCGGTGGCCGGCACCTCCGCCGGCGTGCCGAGCGCGCCAACGGTGGCGGTGCCAAATATCGGTGCCGTCACCCAATCCAACCCCACCACGACCACGAGCAACCCCGCTGCTGACCTCGCGAAGAAGCAGCAGGAAGAACAGCGCACGCAGCAGGAAGAAACCCCCTCGCTCATCACCGTCGAGGTGCTCGGCTACGGCGGCGGGGAATGACCCCGCCATCCTCACTCGCAACTTTTTCCACATGAAACTCCAGCCCATCGTCCACCTGAAACTCCAGCCCATCGCCACCGCTTCACTGCTGGCCCTCCTCCTGATCGCCGCGCCGTGCTGTGCCGCCGGGGCGGAAAGCTCTCCCGAAGAACTCGAAACCGCCGCCGGGAAGGGCGACGCGGACGCCCAATACCGGCTCGGCCAGGCCTGCCTCCGGGGCCAGGGTGTCAAAAAGGATGCGGCAATGGCCTTCGCCCTCCTCCAGAAAGCCGCCGACCAAGGGCACGCCGATGCCATGGGCGGACTCGGCTACTTTTACGCCAACGGCATCACCGTGAAAAAGGATCCCGCCGCGGCAGCCGAGTGGTTTCGCCAGGGAGCCGAAAAAGGCGGCCCACGTTCCCAGCTCAACTATGGGCAGGCTTTGCTCAATGGCCGGGGCGTGAAAGAGGATGAGGCGGGGGGCCTGAAATGGATCGAGAAGGCCCTCGCCCAAAACCTGCCGCACGCGTTCTTTGCGAAAGGCGAATTTTTCTACTACGGCACCCACGGCCACCCGCAGGACTACGAAAAGGCGCGCGAAAATCTGCTCAAGGCCGCCGAGGCCGGCCACGCCGCTGCCCAGAACATGCTCGGATCGATGTACCAGGAAGCGCTGGGCGTGAAGACCGACCTCGCCCAGGCGGAGGCCTGGTTCCGCAAGTCCGCCGAGCAGGGCGACCCCAAAGCCATGAGCAACCTCGGCCAGCTTCTCGGCCCCGACGGACCGGACGCGACCAAACACGTCGAAGCGCTCAAGTGGATCCTCCTCGCCCACCGCGCCAATGAGCCGCAGGCCCGCACCCTTTTGAACGAAATTCTCCGCACCCGTCCCCCCGAAGTGGTGAAGGAAGCGCAGAAGCAGATGGCGGAGTTCAAACCACGGCCTGCGCTCTTCTAGCTCGTCTGCCCAAAATTGTTTCCAGATCGCCTGGCCCGGAGGGCCTTCGGAAATTAGCCGGTGGCGCCAGCCACCGGACTCGTCGCCGAACGGCGTGCGCCCCGGCGGGGCGCAGGAAGTCCTGGCAATCCGTCGCCCCTCCGGGGCGAATTCCGCTTGCAACCGGGTTCCGGTGGCTGACGCCACCGGCTCATACGATTTATACAGTCCGACTGCACAAAGGTCCGCGAAAACGCCAACGGCGTTCCATCCTTCAGCCCAGGGTTGCGCGCCGCGCGCTACCCTGGGTCTCC
>Ga0105048_10012052_pt1 | contig 13593 bp, 8 predicted proteins | sample MAT05_FD_78382 | JGI IMG/M metagenome (GOLD analysis project Ga0105048, IMG submission 78382) | Freshwater microbial communities from Lake Fryxell liftoff mats and glacier meltwater in Antarctica - MAT-05 | ecosystem: Environmental > Aquatic > Freshwater > Ice > Liftoff microbial mat | place...
GAAGTACCCGACCCCGCTGTTGAACAGCACGACCCGGGTGATGGGCAGCGACACCGCCGGCTTCAAGTCCTGCTTGGCCTCGGCCGCGGCCTCGGCGGCGAGCCACCGGTCGGCCCCGACCCCGGTCCCGACCGCCCCGGCCACCGGCACCGCCCACAACAGCTTCCGCATCCGCATCGCACGCCCTCCGCCGAGAAGCCCCCGACGGGGGCGGATTACATTCAACCGACCGACACACCTGCCGATCTTACCCGTTCAGACGAGGCGGCGGCAGTGGGGTAACGCGATCTGCGGTCGGTTGTTACACCCCGTTACTTTCGCCGTCGGGGCCGATGGAGGGGCGGGGACCGCGTGAGCGGGCGGGGCTTGTCGGGCGAGGTAGAACCGCTAATCTTTGAAAGTGCTTGGCCAAGTGGCGGAATGGCAGACGCGGCGGACTCAAAATCCGTTTCCCTTTACTGGGAGTGTGGGTTCAAGTCCCACCTTGGCCACCTCTCTGTTCAGGTCTTCTAAGCGATGACCTTGCGGTACAGCGATTCGTAGGCGGCCGCGCTGCGGTCCCAACTCCAGTCTTGGGACATCGCCGTGCGGACCAATTGGGCGAACGCGGCCGGGCGGTCGCGGCGCAGTTTGAGCGCCCACTTCACCGTTTCGTAGAGCGCGCTAGGCGTGTAGGCGTTGAACGAAAAACCGGTCGCGGTGCCCGCCGCGAGGTTCTCTTCCGTCGCGTTCACGATCGTATCGGCCAGCCCGCCGGTCGCCCGCACCACCGGCGGGGTGCCGTATCGTAGGCTGTAAATCTGGTTCAGTCCGCACGGCTCGTACCGGCTCGGCATCAGGAACAGGTCCGACCCGGCCTCGATCTTGTGCGCCACCGCCTCGTCGAACCCGAGGCACAGCCCGACCTGTTGCGGGTGGCGTGCCCGGAACGCCTTCAACTCGTCGTGGTACTCCGGGTCGCCGTCGCCGAGGATGACGACCTGGCACCCGAGGTCGAGGAACCCCGGGGCGGCCCCCATCACGAGGTCGATCCCCTTCTGGCCGACGAGGCGGGCGACCATGCCCAGCACCGGGGCGTCGGGGTCCGCCGGGAGGCCGAACCGCGCCTGCAAGTCGGCCTTGCACGCCGGCTTGTTGGCGGCCACCGTCGCGGCCGTGTACTTCGCCGCGACGTGCGGATCGACGGCCGGATCCCACTGGTCGTAGTCCACGCCGTTGACGATCCCGCTCAGCTTGCCCCGGACCTGGCTCAACAACCCGTCGAGGCCGCAGCCGAACTCGGGGGTCTGGATTTCGCGGGCGTAGGTCGGGCTGACGGTGTTCACCGCGTCGGCGAACACCACCCCGGCCTTCATGAAGTTCAGCTGACCGTGGAATTCGAGCTGGGCGTGGTTGAACAGCCACGCGGGGAGGCCGGTCAGCTTCATCACGTCGCGGCCGTACATCCCCTGGTAGGCGATGTTGTGGATGGTGAACAGCGAGCGCGTGCGGCGGTACGCGGGCTTGACCCGATAAATCTCGCTCAGGTAGACCGGCACGAGGCCGGTCTGCCAGTCGTTGGCGTGGATCACGTCCGGGTTGAAGCCGAGGAGGGGGACGGTTTCGAGGACCGCCCGGGCGAAGAACACGAACCGCTCGGCGTTGTCCGGGTAGTCCGCCTTGTACCCGCCGGCCATCGTCTGCTGGTACAGCCCGCGGCCGGCCGAGGGGTCGTCGCGCTCGAAGAAGGGGGGGTGCTCGACGAGGTAGACCGGCACGTCCGAGTTGGGCAGGCGGGAGCGGAGCAGGCGGCAGGCGAGGGTGCGGTCGCCCATCGGGACGGGCAGCGCGGTGCCGGTCTTCTCGACCGGCACCCCGGCCTTGCGGATGGCGTTGTAGTACGGCATGACGACGGCGACCTGGTGGCCGAGGCGGGCGAGCGCCCGCGGCAGCGCCCCAACCACGTCCGCGAGACCGCCGGTCTTGGCGAACCCGACCACCTCCGACGCCGCCACCAGAATTCGCAGCCCCGCCACGGCACGCCCCCCGCCGACTGCCCGCTTTCCGGGCATTCGGACTATAGGCGGTGGTGATGAAAATAACAGGCCAAACGGCCCGCGGCTACTCGATCCGCTTCGTGACGGACAGGCTGCGCATGAGCCGTTCGACATCGCTCTTGAGGTCCGCCGCGGTCGCCAGTGGAAGCCGGGCGGCCACCGTGACCCCGCCGTCGGTCTGTTTCAGGACCGCGTACTCGATACGGACCGCGTCCTTGTCGAATTCGGCGTCGAGGGTGAAGCGGTCCAGGCGGGCCGGCTCGGCGCGGACCGGCGCGGGCTTCGTCTGCACCGTCACGCGGGCCTTTTCCTTCTGCAAGAACGCCGCCGTTTCGCGCAGGTAGTCGTCGGCGGTGGGCACTTTGTCCGCGGGTTCGACCGTCAGCAGCACTCCTCCGCCGAGCCGCGAGTGGTCGAGCGTAACCTGCCGCCCCTGCACCGCCCCGACCCGCCAGCCGCGCGGGTAGAGGAAGCGAACCCCCAGGTTCGTGTCGTCGTATAGAAGAAGTGTGTTCTCCGCGTCAGGCTTGAGGTTCAACCCGCGCAGGGAAGCGTCGGACAGGTCGGCCGGCGGCAGGGCGAGGGGCTTGCGCTCCATGATGAATTGCCCCTCGATCACGCCGACCGTCTGCCCGCTCGCGCCGTCGAGGAGTTCGTGCGTCCCGCGGATCGACAGGTAGGTGAGTAGGCCGGCGTCGAGGTTGAAGAACGCGGTGCCGTCGAGTTTCTGGCGGTTCGGGCCGTCCTCGTTCACCCCGCGGATCGTGCCAGATATCTTCAATCGCGCCATCCGCTTGCCGGCGGCGGCGACGCCGACGAACTCGACCGTCAGCCCGCCCTCGTCCACTTTTTGCATGTCGGTCAACTCGACGACCGCGGCGGCAGACGCCTTCCAAGTTTGTCCGGGCCTGACCGGCCCGGCTGGGAGAAGGCCCGGCACGGTCGCGGGGATGAAAACATCGGTCCGGACCACGTCGATCTCGCCCCAAGTGAGCGGGCCGTCGGGCGAGAACGGGGCGCGGCGGTCGCCGGCGCGGATGACCACCATCCGCCGCACCGACGGCCGGATGCCGGCGTCCTGGGCGTTGCTCCCGACCACCCGTTTGAACTCGACCTCGCGGTAGCCGCGGACCGCCTTTTGAGCCATCGCGTCGTCCGGATCGAGGATGCGCTCGTCGTATAGAAGGTGGCTGACGCCGACGAGCGGAACGAGTCGCGGCGGCTTCCCCTTTTCGGTCGGGACGGAGAGCTTACCGTCCACCTTCACTTGAATATCGACGCTGTACGTCAGCCCCGGCTTGAACGCTTCAACGAGGGCAACCGCTTCCTGTGCCTCCGCCCGAAGGGATTGCGTGAACCCGGTGGCGAAGAGGCATATCCCGACGAGAATACGGCCCGGTGACGAAACGTGAGTCATGTTTTCGGTGGGGGGTGGAGGAAGCGACAACACGCGGGTGCGGGTGTCGTGAGGGCGATACGGCATTCTAGCGGCCTGCGACAGCCCGACCGAACCCAACGCCGACCACCCGGCCGTTCCACTCCGCACGGTTTGCAAAGTTTAGGAGACGCATCGGTTAGTCCGAATGCGGTGAGATGGAACATGGGCAAACGGGGATGAAGAGGAAATGCAAAAAGCAACATGCTATGAGTGTAAATGTGACCACCTCCCTTGCGAGTTGACACGGCGGGAGCCAGTCTCGCGAAATGCGGGCGAAAATGCCTCTACATAAGACGTGATACTACAATCGCTAGCGTCATATTTCGTGCTCGCCCGGTCCATTTTCTTCCGACGCGGCAAGCGGCTTGCTTGTTGTTCCTCGCCGACACGACGCAATCGCAACGAATTCTGCCGAATCGCTCAATCTGTAACCGCTTCCGTCGAATATCTTGTGTTGCCGCCAGACTGCGAGAGAATACAGCCGGGGGTCGTCTTGTTAGGGCGTGAACCGACAGCCTGCTGCGACTCTCTAACTGTTCCAGCCGACGGGAAAGCGGGCAAGATGTTGTGCATCCGGTAAAGAATTGTCGGCGATTGCGGTACTCCTGGTGAGGTGAGTTGAGTCGCGGTGGGTTTGCGGGCAAACCGGCGCAATGGCCGAACGGTTTTTACGACGGAACACGGACGGATCGGCGCTAGCGGGAGGACTACGGTGAGCGATTTCAATTTCCCGGCTCTGAAAGAATTAACGGAACAGCAGACGCGCTACGCGCCGCCCGCCCGCCGGCAGGAGCAGGTCGCCCGGTCCCAGAAATTGCTCGCAGAAATCGACCCGACGAAGACGTACCCGTACCAGTACGTCTGCTTCCGCGTCACCGAGTACCGCTCCACCGCCCACCCCGACCTGCTGATCCCCGGCCACGCCCTCAAGCACGACCTGGCTCTGTTCGTACGGCGGGTCGAGCGGTCGATCCCGGCCGTGCCGATCGAGCAGGCCGTGGAACCGATGTGGACGCTCGACGAGGTCAGCAGGCAGTTCCACGTCTCGACGAAGACGATCTCGCGGTGGCGGCTGCGCGGGTTGTCGCCGCGGCGGGTGAAGGCGAACGGCCGTAGCCAGCTCGGGTTCCCGCGGAGCGTGGTCGAGAAGTTCGTCGCCGAGCACCGCGAGTTGATCGAGAAGGGGGCGAAGTTCTCGCACCTAACCGAGGCGGAGAAGGACGACATTCTCAAGCTGGCACGCGAGATGCGGGAACTCGGCTCGACGCTCACCGACGTGAGCAAGCGGATCGCCTCCCGGCTCGGCCGGTCGCCCGAGGCGGTCCGGTACACGATCAAGAACTTCGACCGGGGCCACCCGGACTACGCCCTGTTCCCCGCCGCGACCGGCCCGCTCACGCCCGCGACGAAGGAGCAGATTTACACGGCCAAGAAGCAGATGGACGACGACAGGAAGAACGCCAAGCACACGGGTGATAACGTGAATATTCTCGCCTCGCGGTTCCACCGCACCCGCTCCTCGATGTACCGGGTCATCAACGAGGTCCGGGCGAAGGAGATGATCCGGCAGCCGGTCGATTACATCTACAACCCCGACTTCGACGACCCGGCGAAAGCCGCGGCGATGCTCGCCGACATGCCGGGCAAAGCCGAGTTCGAGGGCAAGCTGACCCAGATGCGGCCCCCGAAGGACGTGCCCCCGCAGATGGTCCACCTGTACGAGTGGCCGCTGCTGACGAAGGACCAGGAGCAGCACCTGTTCCGCCAGATGAACTTCCTCAAGCACCAGCTGCACACCCTGAACCAGCGGATCGACCCGGCGAAGGTGCGGGTCGCCGAGCTGCGTAAGGTGGAGGAGTTGCAGGAGGGGATCAAGAGCGTGCGCGACATCCTCATCAGCTGCAACCAGCGGCTGGTGTACAACAACGCCAAGAAGCACCTCGGCACGGGCGAGAACATCGACGACCTGGTCAGCGACGGCAACCTGTCGCTGATGCGGGCGGTGGAGAAGTTCGACTACGGCCGGGGGTTCAAGTTTAGCACCTACGCGACGTGGGCGATCATCAAGAACTTCGCCCGCAGCATCCCGGACGCCAAGACGCACAAGCTGCGGTACATGACCGGGCACGACGACGTGTTCGACGCCAAGGCGGACGTGCGGACCGACGAGCAGGAAGTCCTCGCCACGGCGGACGCCGCCCGCACCCGGGTGACCCGCCTGCTCGACCACTTGGACCCGCGGACCCGCGAGGTGATCCGGATGCGGACCGGGCTGGACGGGTCGCGCGAGATGACCCTGGAGCAGATCGGCCAGCACTTCGGGATCACGAAGGAGCGGGTGCGGCAGATCAACGTCCGCGGGATGAAGCAACTCCGCGAGTGGGCCGCGAAGGAAAACGTGGACATGCCGTAGGGCACGGAGAAGTGGCGCAACGACGCGGTCCACCCTCAATTCGGGTGGGCCGCGTCATTTTTCGGCACTCAGATACGCGATTGCCAGTCGCCCGGGTCGCGACTCGCGTGAAAGACGGACAACACCTCGACGTGATCGGATCGTACTCGATAGTAGACGCAATAGTACTTGTACCGTCCCACGATGGCTCTGCGGACATCGCCGCGCACGACGCCGTGCTCCGTGGGTTCGCGGCGAGCCGGTCGAACGTCGCCTGGATCGCGTCGATGAATTTCCCCCCGTCGCCCGGCCGGCGCGACTCGAACCAATCGACCGCCTCGTCGTACTCGTCTCGGGCGGCGGGTCGCAGGCGGACCGGAAGATTCACTTCCGAGTCCTCCCGAGGGAGGCGGCCTTCACGACCTCCCACGGAATGCCGGCGTCCGGATTCGCGTCCGCCTCGGCGACCCTTTCGTCGAGTAAGGCTTTCATCTCGTCGGACAACTCGGGCACCGACTCCCACCCGGCGTCGATCAGCCCGCGCTCCAAGCGGCGGATCAACTCGGCCCGCTCCTCCAGGGTCAACTCCTCGGCGTTCTTCAAAACGGCTTCGACGGTCATGGCCGGCCCTCGTCTGGGTGGACGCCCCTACATCCTACCTGCCGCGGGGAAATGACTCCACACCGGATGCGCGGACGGTGTCAGATTTCCCTCGGTTAGACCCTCGGCGACGCGAGCAGGGTCGTGAGGAACCAGCCGAGCGAGAAGACGCCGACGGCGGTGAACAATCCGGACCGGGATCGGGGCGCGGGTCGGCCGCCCGGCGGCCGCGCTGCGATCGCGGCCTGGCAGCCGGCACACACCCGCAACGGCCTCCCGTCCGCGGCGGCCGGGAGGCGGCGGATGCGGGCCAGGTGGGTCGGGTCGTCGAGGGTTTCGATTTCGACGAGGTAGCGGAATTCCTGGGCCGGTTCGAGCGTCCGTGCGCAGAACTGGCAACGGCAAGTCGTCACGGGGTTCCTCAAAACGAGGAGGGACCGGAGGGACAAGCCCTCGGCTCCGAAGGGGGTGCCGGCGGGTAAGGTGAGAGGTGACCCAAGCCTACGGCACCGAAACGCGGGCGTCAAATCCCTAACGCCCGGCGAGCGGGGAATTGCACCCAAATCGGCTGGCCGCGTCAAGCCGAACCTGATAGTCGGTTCAATCCGTCACCCCGGCCTGGTCGAGGATCCGCCGGAGACGCTGCCGCTTGTCCTCGCTGAGTGGACTGATCGGCGCGCGGTTGGGGCCGGCCGGCCGGCCGAGGAGGGCCATCGCCTCCTTGATCGCCCCGTTGCCGGTCCCGAGGGTCATCGCCATGCGGATCGGGTGCAACCGGGCCTGGAGCGCTTTCGCCCCGTCGAAGTCGCCGCGGTTGAAGGCCTCGTAGATGCCGACGCACAGATCGGGGGCGATGTTGCACGACGCCGGGATCGCCCCCTGAGCGCCGTTCGCCAGCGCCGAGAAGATGAGCGTATCGCGGCCGTTCAGCACCGCGAATTTGTCGCGCGGCGTGCAGCGGATGAGTTCGATGGTGTTCTGCAGATCGCCGGACGAGTCCTTGATGCCGACGATGTTGGGCACCTCGGCGAGCTTGGCCACCGTGTCCGGGTCGATGCTCACCCCGCCGCACGTCGCCGGGTTGTTGTACAGCACGACCGGCAGCGTCGTACTCTCGGCGACGCGGCGGAAGTGGTCGGCGAGTTCGGTCTGGGTCGGCTTGATGAAGTACGGGGTGATGACCGAGACGCCGGCGGCCCCTTCGCGCTCGGCCATCTTCGTGAGGCGGAGGACTTCGCGGGTCGTCTCGGCCCCGGTCCCGGCGTAGACCGGCGACCGCCCGCGGCAGTGTTCGACGGCCGCCGCCACGACCGCCTGTTTTTCGCGGTCGTCGAGGGCGTAGAATTCGCCCGTGGTGCCGAGGACAAAGATGCCGTGGACGCCCTTGGCGAGCATGTGGTCGATGTGCGCTTTCAGGCCCGGGAGGTCGAGTTCCTGGTCGGCCGTCATCGGCGTGACGACGGGCGGGATGATGCCGCGGAGCTTCATGGCGGTGTCCGGAAATGTTCGGTGGTGGAAGATTCGGCGGGATTACATTAACAGGCCGGCGACGGCGGCGTTGAGGAGGGTGGCGAGGAAGCCGACGAACAGGGCGGTCATGCCGAGGCGGGCGAGGTCGGCGCGGCGGCCGGGGGCGATCGAGCCGATGCCGCCGAGCTGGATGCCGACCGACGCGAAGTTGGCGAACCCCGTCAGGGCGTAGACCGCGAGTACCTGCGAGCGGTCGGACAGCACGCCGCCGGCGAGCTTCCATTCCTTCAGCTTCAAGAACGCGACGTGCTCGTTCGCCGCCAGCTTGATTCCGAGCAGACTGCCGACCTTGTCGGTCTCCGCCGGGTCCACGCCGAGTAGGAATGCCACGGGTGCGAACACCCAGCCGAACACCGTTTCCAGCTTCAACCCCGTCACGATGCCGCCGAGGATGGCGTCGAACAGGGCGATGAACGCGAGGAAGCCGATGAGCATGGCGGCGACGTTCAGCGCCAGAGCGAGGCCGTCCTTGACCCCCGCGGCGGCGGCGTCGATGGCGTTCACGTAGGGGGTCTCGACGCTCGCCGGCGATTCCCCGAGCGTCACCGGCGTCCCGGCCTCGGGCATCACCAACTTCGTCAGGTACAGGCTCGCCGGGCAGGCCATCACGCAGGTGCAGAGGATCGACACCGGGTCGGCCCCGTAGCTGATGTACACGGCCATCATCCCGCCCGAGATGTGCGCCATCCCGCTCCCCATCAGGGCGAGGAGTTCGGAGCGCGTCATCCGCGCGACGAACGGCTTGACGATGAGCGGGGCCTCGGTCTGGCCCATGAAGACGTTGGCCGCCACCGAGAGCGTCTCGGCCCCGCTCGTCCCCATCAGGTACATCATCACCCGGGCCATGAGCCGGACGAGGACTTGCAGCACGCCGAAGTAGTACAGGACGCTAAAGAACGACGAGACGAAGATGATCGGCGGCAGGGCGCGGAAGGCGAAGATGAACGGGTGCGGCGGGCGGCGGACTTCCTCGGCCACCAGCATTAGCCCGCCGCCGACCCCTCCGAACGCTGTACCCGGCGGCCCCTCCACTTTCGAGAGGGGGCCGAAGACGAATTCGGCCCCCACGTCGGAGGCGGCGACGAGCGCCTTGATCCCCCCGCCGACGGTCTGGAACACCGCCCGCACCCACTCCGAATGGATGACCGCGACGGCGAGGGCGAACTGGAGGGCGATCCCCCACAGGAGCGTTTTCCGCTTCACGGACTGGAGGCTTTTCGAGAAGACCGCCGCCACGCCGAGGAAGCAAACGATCCCGGCGAGCGCCTGCACCCGGTAGCCGAAGGTGTCGCGCAGGGCGTACGCGATTAGCCCGACTGCGACGACCGCGCCGGCGATCCCGACCCGCCACGCCAACGGCGTCGGCGGGAGCGGGGTTTCGGTCGGCGGGGCGGGGTCGGCAGTGTTTCCCGGGGCGGGCGAAGTCATGTGGTCGGACCCTTCCGCGACGGTCACTTGACCGCCAACCCCTTGAGCAGGTCGTCGTCGTCCTTCGGCAGCCCCCACGCGGTCAGCGCGAAGGTCGCCTTGAGCGCCGCCTTCGCGTCCGGCAGGCGGACGACGGCGAGCCAACCGCCGCCGGCCCGGGGGACGAACCGCCACGTCGTCCCGGCCGGGGCGTCGGCGAGTTCGAGGACGGTCGCCTTGTCGCCGTCGGCCGGCAGGATCACGCGGTTCGTCCCGGCCGGGGCGGAGACTTCCGCCGCCTTCCAGTCGAGTGTCACCACCTGCCCGTCGGCCGTCACCACGCGCGGGGTTTGCGCCGTCGCGCCGGCGAGTAGCCACGCCTGGAAGTTCGCGGGGGCCTCGATCTCCAGCTTGCGGCGCAGCCCGGCGGCGATGCCCGACTTCACCGGGATGGGCGTCTCGCCGACCTTCAACACCGCCCCGCGGTCGTTCTCGGTCAGCGTGTACCGGAAGGTCGGCAGGCCCGTCGAGTCGAGGGAGTAGCCGTCGAACTTGACCGCCGTCGGTCCGTCGTAGACGCGGGCGGGTTCGAGCGGGAGCGGGGTGCCGAAGGCCGGGTTGTTCGCGCGGGCGAGGAAGTCCGGCGGCACCTGCGGGTTGACGGTCAGCCCCCACGGGTGGCCGGCGGGGGCGGTCCAGAACTTCGGCCCGAGCAACTTGGCCGGCGCGCCGCCGCGGTTATTCCACACCGGCGAGGCGTCGAGGAAGTTTCCGGCCCAGCCGTAGGCGAGGCGGCACTGGTCGGCGGCGAACGCGACCGACACCCCGCCGGGGTAGCCGACGGCGATGGCCTTGCTCCCGGCGTCGGGCATGAAGGTGCGCAAGACTTCCGGCCGGTCCTTCACCGAGATCAGCAAGCCCTTCGGCGGCTCCATGCCGTCGGGCAACGGCAGACCCGGCCCGAGCGACAGGTACGACCACATCGCCTCGGCCTGCGCCGCCGGCTCGCCCTTCAACACGGTCGCCAGGGTGGACTTGTTGTCCACGAACGCCTGCGGCATCCGCGTGCCGGGGGCCATGCGGAGCGGTTGGTGCAGCCAGCGCTCGTACCAGTCGTAGCGGACGCGCTGGTTGATGGTCGCCAGGTCCGGGCCGCGGGTGCCGGTGTTCGGCACGCCGGCGATGTCGTGGCACGAAATGCACCCCAGCCCGCCCTTGCCGATGATCGTCTTGCCGGCCCCGATCTTGTCGGCCGTCAGCGGCACCTTGTGAACTGTGTCGTCCGCGGTAGTGCCTTCGAGGGCCGCGAGCGCCTCGGGCAGCGCGCCGACGTTCTTCTCGCCGTACTGCGGCATCCGGAGCGTCATCCACGGCCGGGCGCGGGCACCCTGGGTCAGCACCGCCTTGAGCCACGACGTGCGCGACTTGTGGCCGATCCCGGTGAGGAGCGGGGGGCGCATGTCGTCGGCGTTCTCGGCCTTTTCGAGCAGACGCATCTGGTCGGAGAGTTCGGGCGAGATGCCGCCCTCGCCGTCCTTACTGTGGCAGTTGAGGCAGTTGAACCGACGCAGGTTGAGGCGGGCGGCGTGGGTCGGGGCCGGCGACCCGGCCCCGTCCAACCCGTCCTTGAGGAACGCGGCGACGGCGAGGATTTCCGGCCGCGTCAGCTTGTACTCGGGTGACTTGCCCGCGTGCGCTTCGTCGGACAGGCACGCCTTCACGCCCGCCTTTTTGATGTCGGCGAGGGTCGGCAACTTGGCCGCCGGCGCGAGCGCCTTGCCGCCCGGCTCGACCGCGTGGCAGTTGACGCACCCCTTCGTGACCACCAGCTTGCGGCCGAGATCGACCCACTGCAAATCGGCGGGCAACTTCTGGAACGCGGCGGCCTCGTCCGCCTTCGCCTCGGTCGCTTCGTACACCGCGGCAGCGATGGTGGATGGAATCAGACCCTTGCCGTCCGGCATCGTCGGGTCGATCGTCTCGTCGGTGACGCGGGCCAAGTAGCGTGCGATGTCGGTGGCTTCGGTCCCGCTCAGCACCATGTGCGGCATGCGGCCGGCCGGGTTCACCTTGATCGGGTCTTGCAGGTACGCCGCGAGGGTGGCCACCGTGTACTTGCTGCCGAGCGCGCCGAGGGCGTACTTGGCAGTCGGGCCGGCCGCGGTGCCGGCGGCGTAGATCGAGTCCTCGGGCAGGAGCGGGTCTTTCTCCTCCTCGTCGCCGCGGGCCGCCTTCTTCGGCAGCGGGTCGGCGTGGCAGGCGGCGCACCCGGCGACGGTGAACAGCACCCGCCCCTTCTCCATGCCCGACTTGTAGTCGTTCGACACGGTCGGCGGCTTCACCGGGTCGAGCGGCTTGCCGGCGAGCGAGACGAGGTATTTCACCACCGCGTACCGCTCGGCCTTGCCAGTGGCGTCGGTGCCGAACATTTTCGGCATGGCGGTGTGCGGGCGGAGCTTGGCGGGGTCGGCGAGCCAGGCGTCGATCCACCCGGCGTGGCCGCGCTTGGCCGCGTCGGTGAGGTTCGGGGCGGGGCGGTCCACGAGTCCCTTCGCCATCTTGTCGTCGGCCGCCGGCTCGTGGCAGCGGACGCAGGCGAGTTCCTCGAACGTGAACCGGCCGTGTTCGAGTTGCAGGTCGGTGGCGAACGCGGCCGGCCGCTCCTTCGCCAGGTGGCCGAAGAACTGGTACGGGATCGGCTCCTTGCGGAACCCCGGCCCTTCCCACAGCAACTCGACCAGCCCGGCCACCCCCTTCGGATCGAAGAGCGCCTCGATCGGCAATACCCCGCCGGCGAGTTGGACGGGTTCGCCCTGCACGTCGCCGGTCGCCCCCTCCTCTTTAACAGACAGCACGGTCTTGCCGCCGACTTCAACAGCGAACGCCCCGCCCTTCACCCGCGCCGAGAAGGTGTACTTCCCCGGGCGGACGACGTTGACGTACCCCCTCCACTGGACGATCCCCGTAGCGTGCAGCCGCGGGTGGGCGGTCTCGCCGGCCCCGAGGGCGATCGCAATCGTGGGTTCGAGCCGGGTCGCCGCGGTCTCGGCTTCGCCGCGCCCGCGCTGGCTGTACTTGGCGATCAGGCCGGGCGTCAGGTCCGCGGGATCGACGGCACGGGCGGCGGGGGCGAGGGCGAACAGGACGGCGGAGGCGGCGGCGGGGAGGTATCGGTACGTCATCGGCGGGAGCGCCTGGGGAGGGTGGGTGGGCGGCGGGCGGACGGTTGGTGTGATTATCGCAACCGGCGAACGGGCCGCAAGCGGAATCGAGAATCGCCACGCCCCCCGTCGGCGGATACCCTGTATGGTGCATCGGACGTCTGAGGCTCTTGTCCGAGCCTCTCCCCTTGAGGGAGAGGGTCGCGGCGCAGCCCGCGGGGTGAGGGGAGAAGGCTCCCACTAACCCGGCGAGCGCGTCGGTAAGGGGCGGGTCTTCCCCTCACCCCCAACCCCTCTCCCTCAAGGGGAGAGGGGAGCAAGAACCGCGCTCCGCTTGCGATGAAAGGGGTTTGCCGTGTTCGACCTCGGTGCGGTGCAGGTGGCGATCCGGGCGGCCGGCTTCGACGGCTGGCTGCTTTACGACTTCCGCGGCACCAACGTCCTCGCCCAGCGGGTCGCCGACCTCGCCGGCAAGAACTTGTCGCGCCGCTGGTTCTACTTCGTCCCGGCGACCGGCGAGCCGAAGAAGCTCGTCCACGCCATCGAGCCGGCGGCGCTCGACCACCTGCCGGGCGGGGCCAAGACCGTCTACCGCCGCTGGCAAGACCTGGAGTCCGGCGTCGGCGAGTTGGTGATCGGCTGCAAGCGCGTTGCGATGGAGTACTCGGCCCGCAACGCCAACCCGTACATCTCGCGGGTCGATGCCGGGACGGTCGAACTCGTGAAGTCGTACCACGTCGAGGTGGTGCCGTCCGGCGACCTGATCCAGCAGTTCGAGGCGACGTGGGACGACGACCAGGAGAAGTCGCACTACGCGGCGGCGGCGCTCTGCCGGGCGGCCTACGACGTGGCATTCGGGTTCATCGCCGACGAAATCCGCGCCGCCGGACAGGTGACGGAAGCCGCGGTCCAGGCCCGGATCATGAAACACTTCGCCGACCACGCGCTGACGACGTATAGCCCGCCCATCGTCGGCGTCGGCCCGCACAGCGGCGACCCGCACTACGAGACGACGCCGGCGTCGAACGC
>Ga0105048_10012054_pt1 | contig 13592 bp, 10 predicted proteins | sample MAT05_FD_78382 | JGI IMG/M metagenome (GOLD analysis project Ga0105048, IMG submission 78382) | Freshwater microbial communities from Lake Fryxell liftoff mats and glacier meltwater in Antarctica - MAT-05 | ecosystem: Environmental > Aquatic > Freshwater > Ice > Liftoff microbial mat | place...
GCCAGGGTTTCAGCTCCCCGTGTTCCTGGTCCATCGCCATCGGCGACAACCACAATGCCGCTCGGCTTGCGAGTCTTCACCAGCTCGATGATGTGCCGCACCCCGCCCGTGCAAGATGGACGACCGACCGCGTTGAGGAACCCGATACCGTGTGCCGCAATCGCGTCGGTCGCGCCTTCGGCGATCACGAGCGGCTCACCGGTCGCGGGTGTGCCAGTGGGCAGGAACAGCGATTCCTTGCCGCCGGATACGGAGAACTTCGCGCCGTCTGGCCGGCGCAACCTAATGCCCGTCACCTTGCTGGTCGTCGGATCGGTGAGCGGGAACGCCCACGCGCGATAGCTCGCGGCCCAACCCACTCCGAACGCGTTCAGGCTTGCCACGCTGACGCTCAGTTCAGCCGCGAACGTGGTTAAGCGTTCCACGGTCGCAGCTTCGCGGTAACTCGTCGCGAGCGTCGTCAGATCGGGTAGGGCAGTCCCGAACCGTAACTTGATGCGCCGAGGTTCTTGTGGTCGCGGTTTCTCGACGAGCAGGTGCAGATACCCGGCCTCGCCACATCGCTTCGCGGATTCTGTTCGCGGGCAAATGCACGCGGTCTTGTCGGCGGCGATCAGGCACCAGTCGAAATGGCCGCACACGGGGCAAGGCGTCTCGCGGGTCACTCGCAACCACCGCGTTTCGGTCCGCGCGGACGCAATCACTTGGCACCTCCGGTCGGGTAGAACTGCACAGTATCCTCCTGCCTCTGGCGTCGGATGCGGGATGCGGCCGGCGCGGCACACGTCGTCGAGCGTGCGGCCTCGAACGCCTCGATAGCCGCGGCGCTGATTCGCCATCGCGGCCTCTTCTTTCCGGGCTTTTGCCCGACATTCACGGCCTTGAGTTCGCCGCCAGCGATCCAGCCGAGTACGGTTCCCTGCGTAACGGCGAATCGGTTCATCAAGTCGCGGACGGTGTGCATCGCGATGCCCTCAATTACCCCGCGAGACTTCGCGGTACACTGACAACTTCACTCGCGGAAAACTTCCCTCCGAACTTTTCCAGTCGAAAAAAGAGAAAGCCCCGGCAAACGCCGGGGCTTTTGAATCGCAAAGAAATGTTCGCGGAAAAGTTGCTACCCGGTCTTGGGGCTGGCAGCGTTCATTGCAAGGAGATCGTGGCGGTAAATGAAGCCCCGCCCGTGGGGGTTCTTCTTCCGGGTACTCCTCAAGGGGTGACCATTCGGCAGTTTCGAGATGGCAGGCCCGGCCAAGTTGAATAGGAACTCTACGCGTGCGGTCGTCAGCAGCTGGCCGTTCGGCTTGCCACCCTCGCGGTAGGCATCGAGGTTCTCGCCCGCGTCGGTTTGTGCGGCCAGCAACTGGCCGTACAAACCGGCCATCTGCCGCACCAACCCGGGGACATTTTCTTGCCCCGCGGCAGCCTTCACGTCGGGCCGGGGGATGAGGTGCAGGAGTTCTGGCCGCAGTTTCCGGACCCCGTCGGTAATGGCCTGCAACTGGTCGCGCAGAACGCAGAACGCGCGATCGTGAGTAGTTGCGTAGCCTTCCTGTGCCGTGATCAACCGCAAGTCTCCAGCGTCTTCCTTGAATGAGTCGGATCGCTGGGTCGCTCGCTGGATCGCTCGCGCGCGGGAAGCGACGAATAAGGCTGCTGTAGCCTGGTGCTGGTGCGAAGTGCGGTAGTGTTCGTAGAGGCTTTCCCACCTGGGAATGTTCGTCCAGGGGCCGATGAGTGCAATGAGTTCGTTCACGACGCGGCACCTCCGACCGTGGCAGTGGCCGTGTCCCCGAACAGCCACTTTCGAACGTGATCTGCGACGGCACGCAGTCGGGCATCGTCGATCCGCTCGCGGTACACGGCTCCCATCGACGGGTCGGAATGTCCCATGATGGCGTCGATGGCGACGGGATCGCGGGCGCCGTCCGCGATGGTCCGAAAGATGTGACGCAATACGTAGAAACTGATGCCGTCGCGGTGGAGCTTCGACTTCACCAGCAGTTCCTTGAACCTCATTGTGATCATGTCAGAGCGGTTGTCTTCCCTGTGGCTAATCCAGGGAGTGCCCTTGCTGGTGAGGAACAACACCCCACACTCGGCGTAGGTGGCAGGCTTCGCCCGCTTAGCCATCGCTTCGCGAATCGCGGCGACTGTTTCCGGCCATAGCGGGCATCGGCGAGCAATCCCCGTCTTCGGGCGCGGGTAGGTGATCCACCCTGATTCCAGATTCACGGCTTGGACCGGCAGCGCCGCTACGTCGGCGTTCCCAAACCCACAATTGACCCCGAGCAGGATCATGGCCTTCATGGTGGGGGTCGGCTTCACGAGTACCGGGGCCTTCCCTTCAACGGGAACCTCTACCCCTTCGATGAGCGCGCGAACTTGCTCGGCTTCAAGCATCCTCTCGCCACTCTTGGCACGGTGCTTCCGAAGGACCGACTTGTCGGGCTTCTTGAACTCGGTGCCGTAGCGAACCGCTCGATCGAAATGACCGTTGTCGAGTCCGAACTTGAAAATGCTTTTGGTCCGGGTGATGGCGTTCCCGAGACGAACCGGCCCCCACCTCTTTGCCATGCGGCTCCGGAGCACACCGAAGTCATCGGCCGCGAGGTCATCAACCAGCCGGTTCGCTCCGAACGCGGCGACCAGCAAGTCGGTAACTTCCTTGTAGTCCGCGAACGAGCGGACCCCGAGTTCACCGGCTTCCTTCTTGCGAAGCTTCGACGTGAGGAGCCGATTGCAGAGGTCGGCCACAGTAAGCCCGTCGCTCTTCACCCGGGGTGTGCGGCCCGCGTGCAGGTCGTCGGCCTGTGCCTTGTAGTCCTTGAGGGCGGCTTCCCACCCGTCGCCCGGGATGCGTTCGAGCTTGCCGTTGACCCGTTTGCCCCACTTCCCGAAGTAGTGAACCTTGCCGCGAATCTTCTTCTGCCACGCGCCCGATGCGTGGGGTGTCAGGGGGAAGTCGGGGTAAGGCTTCTTTGGGCGGTTGGGTTTTCGATGGTCGCGCGGGGGCGTAGAATCAGACATGGCGGCACCTCACAGATAAACGGGTTAGGTGTCGTCGTCCCGCTCTGGCCACGAACCGGAGCGGGGCAACTTTTTACTACTGATTCAGTGTACGGGTAGTACAAACAGTAGTAAAGCAGATTCGGCCAGACAGGAGAGATGAGCAAGAAACGCTAGGAAAGTAGGACGTTGGAAGGGTGGCAGAGTGGTCGATTGCACCGGTCTTGAAAACCGGCAACGCGAAAGCGTTCCAGGGTTCGAATCCCTGCCCTTCCGCTGATAGCGCTGGTTCTGACGCTTCACTTCTTAAGTGCCGGTTGCAGGAGTAACTCGACGGATTCCTTCACCCAACCGCTGTGCCAGTCGTGCTTGCGGTTCGGGCCGTCGCGATACTCGTGTGCGATCTTCAACTTCTCCATCAACTCGTGGGCGGCCGAGGTCTCAGCCCGAAAGTTCCCGTAGCCAAGCAGGATCAGACGTTTCTGGGTCTGCAACCTCGCCGCGTTGTCTGTCAGCAGCTTCGACACATGGTAGCCGGTGAAGTTATCGTCGTTGCCGAAGATGTCGCTGCTGCCATATTTCCCGGGCTTCTCCAGCATCAGTGGGGCATCCCACGCCGCAGCCCGTCCAAACACGTCGGGGTTGCGAAGCAACAGACTGAACGCACCCCAGCCCGATTTACTGAACCCCAGAAGCAAGCGACTCTCCGCTTGGGCCTTCACCGGATACGTCTTCTCGACGAACGGCAACACGACCTTGAGCAGATACGTTTCCTGGCGAAGGTTCGGCTTCGTGGGGTGGTCGGCATACCAGGGGAGATGCGCGAACGTCGGCGCGACAAACACGACGCCGAGGGTGTTGTGCAGGTCGAGCTTCTTGACCTCCTTCAGGCCGTCCCCGAATCGGCTCTCGATGCCTGCTTCCACGGGTAGCACGTACACGACCTGATATCTCTTCGCCGGATCGAGCTTGTCTGGAAGCAGCACCCGGATTTGCGTTGCTGCGGCCTGATACGGAGATGTCACATCGTGAACGAGGAAGCCGTCACCGTCCTTTTTCGACTCGGAGAATTTCGAGGGTTCGATCCGCACCATCGTGAGGGGGAGCGGATCTTCGAGGTCGGTGAGACCGTCGCCGTCCGCGTCGTTCCCCGGGGTCAGGAAGTTCTTCAGATCAGGGAGCCGCTCGGGCAATTCACGCACCGTTGCCCAGAGGATGCGAGCGAGTTCGTAGCGCAGAAGTGGTTGTGTGCCGTCCTTCGTCAGGCCCGGTGGTGGTTTCAATCGGAGCGATGACAGGCCGTCCGAGAGATCCTTCCAGTTCGCGGTGCCAGTCCCGGCGAGCGGTCGCTCGGGCTTCCCCACGGGAACGATCACCAGTTCGGAAACGCGGGCCAGGATGGCCGACAACTCCGACTTCGACACGGGATCGTGGGCACGGAAATCGAGGCTGTCCGCATCCCCCGGCCAGATTCCACGAACCGCGAGATGATTGACCGCCTCGAAGTGTTGATCGTCAGGCGACAGGTCGTGGTATGGCCAGAGCAGGACACCGGGGGCACCCCCGGATGGTTGGACAAGCAACCGCTGAACATCGCGGACAGACTTCCAGTCGCGTGCGATCTCGCGCGGCTGTCGCGCTTCCTTGAGGCAGACCGCGGCCACGGTGCCCGCTGCCTGACCGCAGAGCACCATTTGCCCATGAACGCGGACGGCGGCACTAACGAGAGATGTCACACCGATGTTTTTCGACGACCCCAGCAAGCCATCAAGCTCGACCGGCACCAGTGATCGCAACGGTACCATTCCCCGGTCGGTATCGGTGTGCCAGTTCCGGTTCGCGGTGTGGACGAATTGCCACGGTCCCGTGTTGCCACCATCGAGGAACTTCCTGCGGGTGGGGTGAAAGTCGATGTTGAACTGGAATCCGAAGACTCCGTCGGGGACCATCGACTTCGCCCATTTTGGGTTCCGGTCTGCTGCGCGGATATCGGTTTCACGGAGCATGTAGAGCGCTTCGAGGCGTAGTCCTTCGCGGATGTAGGGCTTCGGGGGAAGCCGATCCGGTGTGCCAAATTCGTCGGTGAGCCGCATGTAGCGAAAGCTCTCGGGGAAGTTGCCGACACGGTCGTGAACTTTCGTCTGAAGGTGGTACAGCATCCCGAGCGCGTGTTGTTTCGCATCCGCGTAGACGATCCGCCGCTGAGCGGTCGTCATGTCCACGATGTTCTTTTTGGATGCACCTGCTTCGGTCGCTTCGAGTGCGTCCGCAACGGCTTTCGGAAATGCGTACAGCGGGTAGTCCTGCACTGGCCAGTTGAGGAACGTTGCCTCCGTGCCCTCCGCAAACTTGTTGTGGCGTCGATCCACAAGCCGACGATGGGTGTAGACACTCCAGCCGGCTTTCGAGTACACACCATCCACTCCGTCCCACTCCACGAACGGCGGGGTGGAATCGAGTGCCGTGAACGAGCGTGGGTTGTAGCCATCGGGCTTCGCGATGGTCGAATCCTTGCCGGCTTCGCGAAGCACGACGCACCACGAGAGCGGGTTCATCTCGTTCCGGTCGTCCGCAAGCGGACCCTCGGGTGCGCCCGGTTCGCCGAACCGCTTCTTCAGGTCTGGCCCTGCCGAATAGCGGGCACCACTCAAGCGAATCACGTCGCCCAGGTCTGAGCAGTCAATCGTCAATCGAGCGGTGACAACGAGCGTCTTCTTCGGGTCGTCGGGCGCGACAAACTCGACCGCACGGACGGCGTTCTTCTCGGTTCGGACGCTGACTGGTTCCCACGAATGCAGGTATGTAATCCGGCCCGTCTTGTCGTCCCGCGGCTTCTCGTACTGAGCAATCAAGTCGGCGAATATCTTCGCGGCCGCGGCGGGTTCTATGGTGTCGGTGCCGCACCAGGCGTTGCCGGGGTTGGGGATTCCGTACTTGATCGCGTTGCGTTTGCGGATCTCGCGAACGAGTTCGAGGAACAACCCGGATCGGGGGAAGTTCACTCGCTTCCCACGGTAGAGCGTCCACTCGTCGAGGCAACCGACACCCTCGGCACTGAACTGGCCGCCCAGCCACTCGATATCGTTCACGAGGACGACATGAGGCACCCCGAGACGGGCTGCCTGAACTGCTGCCGCGACCCCGGCTTCATTCCCGCCGACGATGAGCAGGTCGCACGTGACCGGCTCGGCTGCGTGGAGGTTCGACCCGAACGCGAGGCTCATGGCAAGGAGAAGGGGGTATCGCGAAGACATCGCGCACTCGGGGGAAGAGGTTGGGAGGGTCAACCAGGTGTGCTGGATTCCGTGGCGAAGACACGATCATACATCGCCACGGCATCGGCACCGAGTCGTTCGGCAATGATTCGGTAGCCCGCACGGCGATAGCCATAGCCACGCCGCGAGCGGGGAACTTGCTCTAACCAGTCGTACAGGTGGACGCGGCACAGGTCGTCGAACTCGGCCTGGTCGAGCAAGACCTCGACACCCGATCGTCGATCTCGCATGGGGTACGGTGGCTCGCTCCGTGTGAGTGCGGCGTCGAACGAGGCGCGATCCATCACACAATTCAAGAAGGCGAGCCGTTCTGCTCGCTCCCCGATGAGTGCTTGAAGATCCGCCCGCCGTTCCAGCGGCAACTGAAACCGCTGGAACTCTTCGGTGCCATAGATCGAGTGGAATAGCCCGGCCCGGCACGCATCTAGCCCGCAGCCCTGTTCCTCAAGGATGCGGTGAACCGCGAGAAGATGCCCCATGTAGGACTTGCCCGTATGGGACAGATCCCCGATTCCCTCCTGCATCAGGAAGGCCGTCATCTGCTTGTAAAGTGGGTCTGCCATCGTGCCACCTCGGTGCTCCGGCTTCAGGCAAGGGTGTAGTTTATGTGCAAAGCGGCATCTGGACTGCGGACGCGTTGCGCAGTGCCTCACCATGTGTGTTCCAACGGATTCCAAGGAGTGTGTTCGACAGACCGGAGAATGATGTTATTCTGTGTATCTTAACCCTTCATCCGTGTGAATTCTTTTGCCCGGATGGGTGTGAGTATTGTGTGAGTATCCCAACACGCGGCCGGAGATGGCTCATCTGCGGAGTGCTCGCCCTGTTCCTCGTCGGTGCCCGATGAGGGAATGCGGACGTAAGTGGACGGCAGCGCTTGCGCGGATCAGCAGAGACGTATCGTCGGTGAGGTGGCTACCTCCCGCCCACTCAATCTAAGGATCCTTCATGCCCGACCTCGCCTCGCCCGCGTTCGACTTCACCGATCTTGAGTCGCTCACGTCGCTGTACCCGCTGCTCGAGCGGGTACGGGCTGAAGACCCCGTGTACTGGTCGGAGCAACTCAACGGCTGGGTCGTGACGAGGTATGCCGATGTCATCGCGGCCCTCCGCGACCCGGCTCTAAGCAGCCAGCGTCTCGCGCTTATCGTCCAGTACCAACTCCGGCAGAGTGACCCGGCCATCGCGAAAGACTTCGAGAGGATCTGCCGCCAGCAGATGCTCTTCCGCGACAGCTCCGAGCACCACCGCCTCCGGGTGCTGGGCAACCGCGGGTTTACGCCATCGATGCTCGAACGCGCCCGCCCGATGGTGCAGCGCGTCGTGGACGAACTGCTCGACAAGGTGCAGGCGGCCGGGCAAATGGACGCGATCACTGACTTTGCCCAGCCGCTACCGGCGGTGGCGATCGCGGAACTATTCGGCATTCCCGCGGCCGACCGCGAGAAGTTCCAGAAGTGGTCGGACGATGTGGCGAAATTCTTCGGCGGCACACTCGGCGATCCGGCCACCGACGCCCGGGCCGCTAACGACAGCGATCTTGCCCTGGAGGAGTACTTCCTCGCGCTAATCGAGAAGCGGCGCGCGGAGCCGGGTCACGACCTCGTGAGTCTGCTCCTGGCCGGGCAGGCCGACGGCAAGTTGAGTGCGGAGGAGGTGTCCGGTCAGTGCATCCTCATCCTGGTCGCGGGGCATGTGACAACGATCGACCTGACCGGCAACGCCATCAACGCATTCCTCGATCACCCGGATCAGTGGCGGGCGCTGGTGGTCGATCCGACACGGGTAAGCAAGGCGGTGGAAGAGGCGCTGCGATACGACACGGCCGCCCCGTTCACGCATCGCATCGCTGTGGCCGCAACGCACATCGGTGGGAAGGCCATCGCACCGGGGCAGATCGTGTACGTCGGGATGGCGGCGGCGAACCGCGACCCGGCGGTGTTCGCCGACCCGAACTCGTTCGACATCGGGCGTGAGAACAACAACCACGTGAGCTTTGCGGTCGGGCCACACGTATGCCTGGGCGCAGGCTTGGCCCGGCGCGAACTGGAGATCGGCCTGGCGACCCTGGCCCGACGATTCCCAAACCTGCGTCGCGGTTCGGAACCGCCCCGGCGACGGTGCGAGAGCCTCGTCTTCCGCGGGTTCCACTCACTCCCGGTCGTGTTCTGAGCGGCAAGTTCCTGGCCGACCGCAGCGGGGGATTTTGCCATTTGCATGCGAACCCTGAGCACCAGCCGGCGCTCAGGGTTCGCCAAAAACCCCAGGGTTCGGAGACGCTCGTCATTCACAAGCGCGTGAAGAAGTGAATCAATCGGGGAACGCACACCAGTGCGACCGAATCCAGATAACTCTGACATTAATTCTTCCGGACAAACGTGGTCATTCCTGCCATATCACAATGGTTCCAGACGTGAATTTGGTTATTGTGACACGGTAATTTCGGCGCAACCAATTTCCGAGATAACGCTTCCGGATACTCTGATATAGTTTCTTCCGGACAGATAAAATGGTTCCGGAGGTGGGGTGGGTATCTCGCCCGGAACCATTCACAGCGTCGGAGTTCGTAGATACTCTTGCTCGCGTCCGTGGTTCTCGCGTGGTAGACTCCGTTGTCAGTCCCACCCGCCGGAATCTCCGCCATGCTCACACTTCACTCTGGCATCGCTCGCAACCGTTCGGGAATCACTCGCCGTGCCGCGATTAAGGCGGGTTACCTTGGCGTCGCCGGGTTGACGCTTCCCGACTACCTGCGTGCGAAGGCTGCGCAACCCGTCGGCAGCTCGCAGAAGTCCGTCATCCTCATCTGGCTTGATGGCGGCCCGAGTCAGCTTGAGACCTTCGACCCGAAGCCCGACGCACCCGCCGAGTTTCGCGGGCCGTTCGGCATCTGCAAGACAAAGACGCCGGGCGTCGTTGTGAGCGAGCTGATGCCCAACGTCGCCGAGCGGTTCTCGATGTTGTCCCTCATCCGGTCGCTCCATCACGATAACGGCGACCACTTCGCTGCGGCCCACTGGATGACGACCGGCCGCTTCGGTTCCACGAGCGTGAACCAGGCGCAGAAGTATCCGTCGGTCGGTTCGATCGTGTCGAAGGTGAAGGGGACCTACACACCAGGACTTCCCGCATATGTCGGGCTGCCGTCGGCCGAGACGGTCTATCTGTTCCCCGGCTACATGGGTGCGGCCTATCTCGGCGGCGCATACAACCCGTTTGACGTGGACCGCGAGAGCAAGTACCTCGGGGCGTTCGGCGGCACGCGGGTCCGTTCGCCGAAGTGGCTCTCGAACCTTGCGGGCAGCAAGGAAGCCGCTGAGAACACCGCGGCGAAGACGTCTCTACTGAAGCAGTTCGACACGATTCGCCGCGACATCGATCAGTCGGGAATCATGACCACGATGGACAAGTACCAGCAACAAGCACTCGATTTGGTGCTGGGTAGCTCGGCTCGCGTGGCATTCGACATCGACAAGGAAGACCCGAAATCCACGGACCGCTACGGCCCGTCGCCGTGGGGTCAGTACGCGATGATGGCTCGCCGCTTGGTGGAGGCGGGGGTCGCGTTCGTGAGCGTGGACATGCCACACTGGGACGACCACAGCAGTCTGGTGGCGTCGCACGCTCCGAAGATTCGCGTCGTGGACAAGATCGTTGCCGCACTGCTTGACGATCTCGAAGAACGCGGCTTGCTCGACAGCACTTTGGTGTGCGTGATGGGCGAGTTCGGCCGCACCCCGCGAATTAACACGGGCCAGCCGGGCATCCCCGTCCCGGGCCGCGACCACTGGGGGAACGCGATTTCGGTTCTGCTCGCGGGCGGCGGCATCACGCCCGGCGTCGTCGTCGGCAAGACGAACGAACGTGCCGAGCATCCCGTGGAACGCGCCCTGAAGCCCGAGGCATTGCTGGCGACGATCTGCCACCAACTCGGCATCGACGCGAACGAGACGTTCAAGGACCACAGCGGCCGCCCCGTGCCGATCGTGGACGACCCCACACCGATCAAGGAACTGGTGTGAACGCCGTGGTCCCGCTGGGACCACCGCTCAACGGAATGTGGGAATTGTCATGCCTACACGTCGCGCGTTTCTTGTGTCTGCCGCCACACTCGCCGTTCGGCGATTCACTCGCGCAGCAGATGTGCCTGTCACTGGGGTCGCGAATCCAGAATTGTCGCCGTTCGACGATCTGTTCACGAAGTTCCTGAAAGGGAACTCCATCCCCGGGGCAGGCGTTGCCGTCACGCGGAAGGGAAAGCTCGTATACGCACGCGGCTTCGGGCACGCCAACGTCGAGAAGAACACGCCCGTCGAACCGACGTCGACGTTCCGGATCGCCAGCATTTCCAAGCCGATCACGAGCGCTGGCATCATGCATCTGGTGGACGCGGGAAAGGTAAAACTCGACGACTTCGTGTTGAAGTACGTGAAGCAAGATGCGGCCCCGTTCCCCGGTGCCACGTTCGACAAACGCTGGAATCAGATCACCTTACGCCACTGCCTACACCACACCGCCGGCTGGGATCGCAATCAGAAATCTGGCTTCGACGCCATCGGCATTCCGTGGGACGTGATGAACACCCTCAAGATCAAGCACGCCCCGACGGCCGACGACGTTGTTCGCTACATGATGGGCCACCCGCTCGACTTCGACCCGGGCGCGAAGATGGTCTATTCGAACGTCGGCTACCTCGTGTTGGGCCGCGTCATCGAGACGGTCACCGGGCAGAAGTACGCACCGTGGATTCGCGAGAACGTGCTCAAGCCTGTGGGTGCTGCCAAGATGCACCTCGGCCGCGGGTTGCCCGAAGACCGCGCGAGCAACGAGGTTCACTACTACGACTCGAAGCAGCGAAAAAGCGACTGTCTGTATCCACTTCGGATGCGTCAGCAGGTTCCGCTTCCCGACGGCGGCGAGAACATTGAGGGCTTCGAGGCGCACGGCGGGTGGGTGGCGTCGCCGATCGACTTGTTGCGGTTCGCGACTGTACTCGACGGCGGGAAACGTTCGCCGCTCTCGGAGCAAGCGATCAATGACACACTTGCACGCCCCGATGGTCTCGCGGGCCACGACGCGAAGGGCCAACCGCTCGCCGCGTATTACGGTTGCGGGTGGATGGTGCGACCCGTCGGGAATGCCGGTAAGGCCACTACTTGGCACAACGGGCTAATCTCGGGCACCTCGACGCTTCTCGTCAGGCGGAACGACGGGCTAAGTTGGGCGGTGCTGTTCAACTCGGATGCGAACCCAAAGGGTAAGCAACCGGCCAGCTTGATCGACAGTCCGATGCACGTGGCCGCGGACGCCGTGAAAACGTGGCCTGACACGGATTTGTTTGAGCGATTCTGAGACGCGTGTCTTACGGCGCTGGCACCTTCATCCGTACCCTGATAGGCTGACGGTTCCGACACCTCTTTCGGAGACTCGCCATGCCGTTCACCCTCTCTTCTCCAGCATTTGTCGCAGGTCACGATATCCCCACCGACTACACCTGCGAAGGCGGCGATGTCTCGCCGATGCTGGCCTGGTCTGGGGTGCCATCTGGCACTCGAAGCCTCGCCCTCATCGTGGACGACCCCGACGCTCCCGACCCGGCAGCCCCAAAGATGACCTGGGTTCACTGGGTGCTTTACAATCTTCCGTGTGATACCACGCAACTCCGAGAAGCCATCGAACCAGATTCGCTCCCAGCCGGCACCCTGGAAGGGAAGAACGACTGGAAACGCACGGGCTATGGTGGCCCTTGCCCGCCGATCGGCCGCCATCGTTACTTCTTCAAACTCTTCGCGCTCGACGTTGTACTCCCCGATCTGAACCACCCTACGAAAGCTCAACTCGAGGCGGCCATGAAAGGGCATATCCTGGCGAACGCAGAACTGATCGGGACTTATCAAAAGGCCCGTGGCGAAGATTGAGCGTGACTAACGCCGCCCTGTTCGAAATGCTCTCACTGCCCTGCCTGCGTTATCACTTGGGCTTGACTCTTCCGAGGCGCCCAGGCATCACCCCTCTGCCATGCTCGTCGGAGGGGGGTGCGTGTCATGAGTAACCGATGGAACCGGACTGCGCTCAGGGGAGTGCTGATCGGTGTTGTGTGCTTGTTGAACGCTCCTCAAGCGTTTGCTCAGGCGCCGCCGGGTCAACCCGTCGAACCGCTGCAGACCGAGGCTGGGTCAGTTGTTCCACAGACACCAACCACACTCCCGAGCGGTGTGCCGGCTGTTCCCGTAACTCCCACGCTGCCATCGATGACGGAAGCGGCACCAGCAACAAGTGCAACACCGACTGCCAGCACAGTACCACCAGCAGCAGTTGCATCGCCAACGCCCGCGATGGCAGCACCCAAATTCGAAATGAGCTGGAACAACGGGCTATTCTTTCAGTCCGTCGATAAACGGTTCTCGTTTCACCTCGGTGCGACTGTTCAGTACGACTTTTCCTGGTACAGCGCCAGCCCCACACTCGAACAAGGTCTTCGTGCAGGCGATGGCATCGGGAACTTCAAGGATGGTGCGAACCTGCGGCGAGGCCGAATTTTCGCGGAAGGCACGTTGTACTCGAACATCGACTATAAGTTCGAACTCGAGTTCTTCAACGGGATTGGGTTCTCACCTGCTGGAACGACGAACGAAACTGTCGCAGGGTCGGTCACGAACAGCCCTGGCCCCACAGATGCTTGGTTAAATTTCAAGGATGTCCCATTCTTTGGTAACGTCCGTATCGGTAGTCAGAAGGAATGGTTCAGCCTCGAGCACTTGAACAGTTACCGTTCCCTGGAGTTCCTTGAGCGCTCGTACCTCTTCGATTTCTCTCAACCAACCGCGTTTAACAACGGCTTCAGCCCCGGTATCAGCGTGTTTCGCACATGGGCCAACGATCGTATCTTCAGCGCGGTTGGTATGTACAAAAACGTCAGCGACCTGCTCGGGTTCGGATTAGGGGATGGACAGTACGCTGTGACCGGACGCCTGGCCGCGTTGCCAATTTGGATGCCTGACGACAAGATCTTCTGGCACGTTGGTGGTGCGATGAGTCATCGCGATCCCGTCGAGGACAAGGTTCAACTTCGAATTCGGGATAACATCCGGAATGCCCCGTTCCCGTTGCTCCCTTTGCTTGTGAATACCAACCTCCTCGATTCCAGTTCACAGGAACTGTACAACCTCGAAACTGCGGCTGTGTATCAGCAATTCCCGACCGTTGATATTTCCCTGAAAATGTAGCCTTTCTTGATCTTCCCTTTCGTAAACGCACTCGGCGCAGTACTTTCCCAGAACCCCCATCTTTTCTTGTGGGCAGTCAGAC
>Ga0105048_10012056_pt1 | contig 13591 bp, 14 predicted proteins | sample MAT05_FD_78382 | JGI IMG/M metagenome (GOLD analysis project Ga0105048, IMG submission 78382) | Freshwater microbial communities from Lake Fryxell liftoff mats and glacier meltwater in Antarctica - MAT-05 | ecosystem: Environmental > Aquatic > Freshwater > Ice > Liftoff microbial mat | place...
AGTAAGAGGCATGAAAATCAGAACAAGGACATTTATCACCCAATACTGTTCACTTAAGAAAAGTCTGAGGTATTAAAAATGCCTGTATCTCCTGTAAACTCGTGAGATTAAATTCGTTTAAGAGCGTTAACTGAACCGTATTGATTTATCACCCTAGTTTTGACCATTCTGGTCTTAATTTTGGTGATTTATGCTATTTCTACCAGTGTTATTCGGTCCTGATTCTCGCAAATTGAAAAGCAAACTGCCCAACAAAATGTCGATCGCGCCACCCAAGGGATTTGGGATCAAGCAAGAAAACTTAGTAGCAGTATCCGCGATTGGTCTCATTGGGATAATGCCTACCAATTTATTCAAGATGGCCATGCCGAGTTTAGAGATATAAAGCTGGTGGATGGTGTTTTCACCAGCTTGAATATTAATATTCTGATTTTTATTAAACCCACTGGCGAGATTCTTTACTCTAGGACCTACGATTTCCTGAATAAAATATCTTTGCCAATTCCTATAGATTTAGAGGCTCACTTAAAAAACACCCAATCCTCTGGCAGCACACAGACCCCAAAATAATTTATAAGGGCTTAATTTTACTTCCTGCAAATACAAATAAGTTACTCCTTGCTTCTAGCCCTATTTTGCAGACTGAGGGGAAAGGAGAGATTAAGGGAACGTTAATTATGGGACGCTACCTAGATCAACCAGTCCTAGATATTTTATCGGCAGATCAGAAACTCTCTCTCGCCATATTTCGGGTGAAAGACCCCCAACTTCCCCAAGATTTTCAAGGAAGTCGGAGCATGATAACAGCCGATCAGCAGCTTAATCATGAATTCACAGTTTTTGATGACTCTCAGACATATCAATTAAGTCTAGAAGATAGAGAACGGGACATAGCTTCTCTTCCTGTTTTGCTCCTAGAGGAGGATAGAATTGCAGCCTATAGTTTACTGCGGGATATCTACGGTAATGGAGCCATGTTGTTGAGGGCGGATATGCCCCGGACTGTCTACCAACAAGGAGAGAGGAGTTTACAGTTATTTAGGACTTACGCGCAGACTCAATAAGTAGGGTGGGCAATGCCCACCTTACCCCTACCAAGAGCGGAGGTCAGCTTGTTTTGCGTATGTCCTGTTATTTTTGCTCTTTCTGGGAGTTGCCAGTCTAATTTTTGGGATTACAACCATCTTGCTATTAGAGAGAATTGTCCTCTCCCGTTTGGCAAAGCTCAATCAAGAAGTAATTCATATTGCTACAAATACAACAAATGCCACCAATAGTGATCCCAATCTGTTGGTTAAATTGCAGGGTAACGATGAATTAGGGAGTCTTGCTCAAGGGATTAATAAAATGTTGGGAGCTTTGGCTGAGTCTCAGGAAAGGTATCGGAGCATCTTTGAGAATGCTAGTGAGGGGATTTTTCAGAGTACGATCGATGGTAAATATCTGAGCGTTAACCCTGCACTGGCAAAAATTTATGGCTATGAATCGATCGAGGCTTTAGTTAATAATGGACAAAGAATCGATCAACAGATTTATGTAGCCCCCCAACGGCGGCAAGAATATATTACGGAAATGGATCGCCACAATAAAGTATCCCAATTTGAATCTCAAATCTATCGCCGGGATAGCAGCATCATCTGGATTTCTGAAAATTCTAGAGCTGTACGAAATTCTCAAGGATAAGTACAACTTTGAGTATAGAGGCGCAGTTAATATCAAGGGCAAAGGAGCTATGGCGACCTACCTTCTTCAAGGGGTTATTCCTAAACTATTGGTCTAAACTATTGGTCTAAACCATTGATCTAAACTATTGGGCTTAACTATGGGCTTAACCACCAGCGATCGAAGGAGTTACCCCCTGTTCTGCTGCCTGAGCCAAATGGGCTGCTACTTGCTTCATATAGGGTTGAATTAGCCACCACAGCAAGGGGGAGAGCCACCCCCGCAGATTGACAGAATAAGAGATATAGCTCCCCCACAGGGTAGACTCCACCCGATAAGTTACCCGATTCTCAACTCCGGGAATTGTTATCACTCGGACGCTCAATAGTTCCATGGGAGTTACCCGCTCCACGAAAATTCGGACGGGAATAGGCAGTAATCGAGTCACAACTTGATAGATCAATCCGGGCTTGGGAACTAGTCCTTGGGGAGCATTAGTGCTAGTTAGTAGAGGATGCCAAGACACATCCGCAAGATTAATTAACTTTTGCCACAATACATCCACCGAAGCAGCACTTACTACTCGGTAGGTTTTATCGTAGGCAAATTGGAGAGCTAATCCCTCACGGCGGACTATAAACTTAAACGAGAAATTAAGAATCAAGGTTTATCCTCCTAGCCATCCAACCTTGTCGGTACTAAATAAAGAGAAAAATTCTCCGTTTATTCGGGAGTTCTTATTTCTCTGTCACGACCAGAACCTTTAATTTTAACCAAATTTTCTTGTTAGGAGGCATTTTCTAAAGGATAATTTTCAATTGCAGGAACAATTTGTATTTATACCATTTTGAAAAAAGCTAGGGTGACAATCTCTTTTTGCAAAAACCTCGCTCTGTGGGGAATTCAAACGCTTATTGGTTGTGAATGCGATTTAAATTGATGTTAGGAAAATTATTATGACTACCGTGACAACTACCACTGAACTGAACCCCCATTTGCCCCCAGCCGACTCTAGAGCTAGGGTGAAAGAATTTATGCAAACTTTGCAGGATGAAATTTGTGCCAAGTTAGAAGCTGTGGATGGCAAGGGGAAATTCCAAGAAGATGCTTGGCAACGGGAAGAAGGGGGCGGGGGCCGATCGCGCATCCTCAAATCTGGAGCAGTCCTCGAACAAGGGGGGGTAGGTTTCTCTGAGGTGTGGGGAGATCAATTACCACCAGCGATCTTAGCTCAACGTCCCGATGCTGGAGGTCACAGCTTCTATGCTACCGGGACTTCCATGGTACTTCATCCTTGGAACCCCTACGCTCCTACGGTGCATCTCAACTATCGTTATTTTGAAGCGGGCCCAGTATGGTGGTTTGGCGGCGGGGCTGATCTTACTCCTTACTACCCCTTCAAGGAAGATGCCCAGCACTTCCACCAAACTTATAAGAATGCGTGCGATCGCCATCACCCGGAATATTACTCCGTCTTCAAACGCTGGTGTGATGAATATTTTTATCTTAAACATCGCCAAGAGACTAGAGGGGTAGGAGGGCTATTTTTTGACTACCAAAATGGTCAAGGAGATATCTACCGGGGTCATGAGGCGGAAAGCACTGCCGCTCTCTACAACAAGAAATTAGGAGAAATTCCTCCCCGGAGTTGGGAAGATCTATTTGGGTTTGTGCAAGATTGTGGTCGGGCTTTTTTACCTGCCTACGTGCCAATTTTAGAGGGGCGATCGGCGATGGAGTATAACGATCATCAGCGGCAGTTTCAGCTCTATCGCCGGGGACGTTACGTAGAATTCAACCTAGTGTACGATCGCGGCACCATTTTTGGCTTACAAACCAATGGTCGTACTGAATCTATTCTTATGTCTCTCCCGCCTCTGGTGCGCTGGGAGTACGGCTATCAACCAGAACCCCATAGTCCAGAAGCAGAACTCTATAGCTACTTCCTTAAACCCCAAGATTGGCTACTAGAAGGTAAATAATCGCACCCGCTATGGCGATCGCCATTTCCTCTTAGCTGTTGCTAAGGGATTTATAGTAGGCAGCTTAGATCTAGGCTGAGCTTACTAAAGTACGGAGTTAAGCAAAATTACTTGTTTTTTTAAGGTATGCCTGATAAAGTTCAGTAAGCTACTGAGCAAATCGGTCTGCGTATTGAAAAACCCTAGGGAAAAGAAATCCCTGTAGTTTATTACTCTTATCAGAATATCGATTCTCAAGGAATTCTACGCTCTTTAGACTTGGCAATATCAAACTCCTATCCTACTTTTCTGCGTAGATGTCAAAGTCCAGTGCTAAAATCCATAAAGAGAATTTGCCCAAAAAACTTACTCCTTACAGGGTGAGATGGTAGGCTAAAATAGCAAATAAACGCCCTTACCTCTGGGTACTAAGGGGAAATTGCCTAAAGGAGATGTATTGGTGATTCATATCGATCAGAAAACCCACACTACACAAGATGGTACGACCGTGATAGTTTTATCCCCCACGGGTCGTCTAGATATCACTACCGCTTGGCAATTTCGCTTGAAGTTGCAGGAGTGTATTTCTAAACTGAGCCGCCATGTGGTGGTTAATTTAAGCCAAGTAAATTTTATTGATAGCTCTGGCTTAACCTCCTTAGTGGCCGGGATGCGAGATGCTGACAAAGTGAAAGGCAGCTTTCGCATTTGTAGTGTTCATCCTGAAGCAAAGCTAGTGTTTGAGGTGACAATGATGGATTCTGTTTTTGAAATCTTTGACACCGAGGAGGAAGCCCTTGAGGGAGTCCCCCGCAGTATGGCTACCTAACGCTATTTTTTGTCTATTGCTAGCTAAAGCCGGAGTATTTAGTAAAACTATAGGCTCCCATTATTGCCCCCCAGATGGCTTTGCCGGAGGTGGGGTCTATTCCTTTATCATAGCTGAGAAACTTTTCTGGGCTAGTAGCAAAACCTAGGGAGACTTGATAGTTTTTATCCTCATAACTAAAGGAGCAGGGGCGATCGCTCGTGGGCAGAGCTTCAAAGTAATAGTTGGGGGGATTTGGCTGAGTAATAGAAACTTCAAGCACACAACCTGGCAGCAATTCCACCTGTTCTAGGGTGAGATTTTCTAGAAGCGATGGGTTGACTCCCGCACCTCGAAAATCTTCGGGGTTAAGGAATTTAAAGTATTGAACTTGAATTTTTAGGGGGTTACTTGCCATCTCCTTTAATTGTAGTAGTCGCTGCCGGTAGGGTTGATCGAGCTTCAGAATATTGGCTTGCTCGGCAAAAAGAGTAATTCCCTCAGGAAATAATCCCTCAAGTAATTTTGGTAAAGGACGATGCCAAAGACGGAGATTTACATACCAAGCTGGCTCTTCTAAGGCTTGGGTTTGATTAGTAAATTCACCAGTTAGGTAATGGGCAAGGATAGTTAATTCTGAGGTGTGAGACATAGGGAAGATGTGGAATAAATAAGTAGGCAAAATTGCTGGTTTACTATGGGGATGAGCAATGTTATGATGGTCTTCCTGTGAACAAAAATACTTTCATTTTAACTACTATCTATGGCTCATACTAGATCCTCCAACAAGCGAATTGCGATCGCTGAACGGAACCGCCTCCGCAATCAATTTTATAAGTCTACTGTAAGAACTTTGACAAAGAAATCTGTCATTGCCGCAGAAAGCTATGCTAAAGAACCTAATTCCGAAGCTTTAGACCTAGCTCAAAAACGCCTTTCTGAGGCTTACAGCAAAATCGATAAAGCCGTAATCAAGGGTGTTTTACACCGCAACACCGGAGCCAGAAAAAAAGCTCGCCTTGCTCGGAACCTCAAGAAAATGGTTATCAAGGCTACAGCTACTCCCTAACTAGCCAGGATCATGAGGAAGCTGTTAATCTTACTCTGTTTATTGCTTCTAGTTGTAATAGGGGCTGGTTGCCAAGACCTAGGGTTTAGCTCACCACCACAAATTTTTGTGGGAGGGCTAAATAGTCTAACCCCTGACCGATATCCTAGCTATAGCAGTGATGGCAGGTATTTAGCTTTTGCTTCCGATCGCAATCAACAAAGAGATATTTTTCTCTACGATTTGCAGCAAAAGCAATTAATTAATCTTCCTAACTTAAATAGGTTTGATTCTTCCCAAGACCAACCCGCCCTGAGTGGGGATGGTCGTTTTTTAGCTTATATATCTAATGAACGGGGTAAGAGTGATATCTTGGTTTACGATCGCCAACAGGAGCGATCGCAATTACTTACGGCTGATATTCGGGGTTCTGTGCGGCAACCAACTATTACAGGGGATGGACGGTATGTAGCTTACGAAACCAGCAATCTAGGGCAATGGCATATTGCCTTGATAGACCGTGGGGCAAAATTTGCTAACCCCAACAATTAGTTTAGGAGATGTAGTTTAGGGCAAGAATTCTACGGAACAGGGGTGAACACTACCGTAAAATAGAATTATGTAGGTGAAGTAAAACGGGGAACGTACTTTTCCTTCCTGAGTCCTTAAGATTTTGAGCTTTTCACTCTGATACTTTAATTTCATTGATTAATGACCTATGCCTAATGCCATGATCACCAAACGCCTGCCCTTGCTAACCACCGGAATAGTAGCGATCGCTACTACCATGCTGAATGCAGTTGCTCCCATAGATTTTCTTAGCCTTGCCAACCTACAACAACTCCAGCCCAATCAAGCCCTCGCCCAACTAGATGCCGATGAGCAAGCAAATATCCGAGCCTACCAGAGGGCAAGTCCTTCAGTAGTTTCTATTAGAGCCGGAGATGCAACAGGTAGTGGGGTGGTTATTAGTGCAGATGGATTAATTATTACCAACGCTCACGTAGTCAGAAATCCCGCAAATTTACGAGTAACTTTGAGCGATCGCCGGGAATTTCCTGCCCAATTGGTGGGCTATGCGAGTAATGGATTAGATCTTGCCATGCTTAGAATCACTGCTCCTAACCTAACCCCCATCACCCTTGCCCGGATTGGTTCAACTCAGATTGGGCAGCGAGCTTTTGCCCTTGGAAATCCCTTTGGGCGCTTTGCCGGTACTTTCACCAATGGGATTGTTAGCCGGATCGATCAAGACCGAGGCTTAATTCAAACAGATGCCGCAATTAATCCCGGTAATTCTGGAGGGGCTTTACTCAATAGCCAAGGCGAATTAATTGGTATCAACACCTCTATTTTTACGGGGAGTCGGGGATCAGGAGCCGGAAATATTGGCATTGGGTTTGCGATTAATATCGATCGCGTGCAGCCCTTTATTGCCCTAGCCCGACAAGGACAACTCGCCCAAACTCCTTCTCAACAGAGCCAAATTTCTGGCAGTCGCCGCCCCCCAGCACCCATCACAACTAACGGCGCACCTGTTACGGGAACTATTACCAGAGAAAGCAATGTCCTCTCCTCCGACAATAGCCTTTACAATATTCATTCCTTTGTGGGACGGCAAGGGCAACGAGTAGAAATTGAAATGACTGGGCAACAATTTGTGCCCTATTTATTTCTGCTCAACCCAGATAATCAGGTCTTAACTCAAACAGAACCCACCCCTTCTACCAGTCGGACTATCCGTCTGAGTGCTGTCTTGCCAAGGAACGGAACTTATTTAATTTTGGCTAATACTGCCACTGAAGGAGAGATGGGTGCTTACAGTCTCCGGGCTTCTACCGGAGGCAGTACTTCAACTCCTACCCCCACGACTCCCACGGGTAGATTTATTCTGCGAGAACAAGGAGTCCTTAATCGCGAAACCGGAAGGATTTTGGAGTCGGATGGTAGCTTATATCGCACCTACAACTTCCAAGGAGAGCAAGGGCAGTCTGTAACTATTAATTTGACTAGTCCAGATTTTGATACTTATCTGGCGCTGTTGGATAGTCAAGATCAGTTGGTTGATAAAAATGATGATGTAAATGATAGCAGCACTAATTCCCAAGTGGTAGTTACCCTGCCCCGGAGTGGTAATTATCAGATCATCGTCAATGCCTTCGATCGCAATGGACAAGGTAGGTTTTCCCTGACTGTACGTTAAGCCTTGGGCTGCTGATTCTAGCTATTCTTAGCAATTTTAATGGGTTGTAAATTTCCCTCTTACAAGAGAGCTATTTGCAGCCCTTAAAGTGTAGCCCTACTAAAATATTAAAAATCAGATAGAATTGCTAGGTCATTTCATCTAGGTTATTTCATCAAGGAGTAGCATTAAACTAAGAGTTTGAATCCACCACCAATCACTAATCGAGCCACTCAGAGATCTTATGCGTTACTCAGAACCGACCAAAGTATCCCTGCTTTCCTTGACTTTATTAATTTCCTTTGCAGGGATTTTAGAGGTTTTTGACCCTTATTCGTCTCAGGCTGCTGAGAGAACTTTAGAATTACTCACTGCTCAATCTGTCTCTAGTCCTACTAGTTTTCCGGCGATCCAGAACCTGCCCCCGGGAACTCAGGTTAAAATTGATAGCTCGGCTACTATGAAGGCGATTAATCAGGTATTGCAACAACGATTTCCTCAGAAATATTTAGGTACCGAGTTATTAGTGAGTTACAGTGGCTCAGAGGCAGCATTACAAGCATTGCAAGCCGGGAAAGTAGACTTGGCAGCTATTGGTCGTGCTTTAACGGAGGCAGAACAGAGTCAAGGGCTTACCTCTTTACCTTTAACCCGTCACAAGATTGCCTTGATAGTGGGGGCTGATAACCCTTTTGCTGGTGGTTTGACCGATGCCCAGTTTGCCAAAATATTTCGGGGAGAAATTACTAATTGGTCAGAGCTAGGAGGAGTTGATCGCCCCCTGCGTTTTATCGATCGCCCCAGTAGTAGCGAGACTCGTCAGGCTTTACAAAATTATCCCGTTTTTCGCGCTGCACCTTTCCAGTCGGGGACAAAATCTAAGCAAATGACTACGGAAGAACCAGAGCCGCTAGTCAAGGAATTAGGCAATGACAGTTTGAGCTATGCTATTGCCGATCAGGTGGTAAACAAGCCGGGGGTAAGAGTGCTGACTATGTATAATACTCTGCCGATAGATCCGCGCTATCCTTTCTCTCAACCCCTGAGCTATGTCTATAAAAGTGCCAACCCGACACCCGGTATCCAAGCCTTCCTAGGGTATATCACGGCGATCGAAAATCAACCAGCGATCGAAGCTGCTAGGGTAGCGGGAGTAACTACTGCTGTTGCAACCTTGGCTCCGAGTCCCGCTGCTTCCTCCTCTAGCCCTAGTCTGACTAGTACCGACAAAAGTGGTAATAGCAAATCTGCTGGGGGAGTTCCTAGCCCTACAAGTATTTCCTCTGGAGCGATCGCATCTCCTAACCTTGCAGGCAGCAGCCCCGGAATTGTAGCTAACACAAACCCTTTAACGTCTGGGGGTACAGGGAGTGGAATTGCCGATACAAATACTGGTGTTTCTGGTACTACAGGTCAAGGTAACAAAGAAGGAGCAGAGGGAAATCTTTGGTGGTTATTGCTTCTCTGTTTAGGATTACCGTTCTTGTTAGCATGGTTGATCTGGAAAGTTGGCCAGAAAAAAAAGCCTTCTATCCTAGTTTTGACTCCAGAGCCGGGGCAATCTGCCCGTGCTTACTGGGAACTAGACCCAGAAAAAATCCAAAATCTCCGTAAGCAAGGAGAGAAAAACCTTACTATTCGATTAACAGATGTCACCAATATCAATCCTCAAGTAACTAATCCTGCTCTGATCGCCCAAATTGAGTGTTCTATGGGTGAGTCTTTGATTAGTTTTCCAATTCCAGAGGTCGATCGAGAGTATCAGGCGGAGCTAGGTTACGTTACTACGGTCGGAAACTGGGTTTCTTTGGCAAAGTCTGCGTCTACCTACTTTTCAGCTCCTCGTGATTTTCTCGGAGGTTTAGGAGGGGCGGGGATAGTGACGGCGATCGGGTCTAATGCGATCGGCTCTATAGATAACCAAGGTTCTTCTTCAGGAGTTTCAGCTCCAGTACCAACACCAGCAACAACACCGATACCAACTCAGGATACAATCCAGACTAAATTGGAAGTTGCTGAAGATACCGGGGGAACGATCGCTCCTCCCACGCCTCCAATAGTTCAGTCGCCAACTGTTACAACCCCGCAATCTGTGCCTCTTAATACTGCACCTCCAGATTCTCTAAACATCTCACTTAACGAAGGAGTGGCTGGAGGAATAATAGGAGGTGTAGCTGCGGCAGCAGTAGTTAGTCAACAGGAGGGATCGATCGCAGAATCTGGGATAAAGCGAACCGGGAAAACACAAATTCACTTAGATAAACATGCTCTCCAAGAAGGCTATGCTTATTGGGATATAGCGCCTGAAGATCACCTATTCCTAGAATCTAAAGGTGAGGGAGATATGATCCTAAGAATTCACGACGCCACAGATATTGATATTGACTTTAGACCACCCCATGGAACCCAAGAGTATGTTTGTGATCTAGAGCAGTACGATCGCTACGTGCCTATAATTATTGGCGATCGTCCTTATGCTGACTATATTGCCGAGTTGGGATATTTGACCCCGACAGGAATATGGTTAAGGGTAATTCGTTCTTTACATACCAGATTTTCTTGGGATTAAATTCTATGCAGATCAATTACTATTGGTTACTACAAATCACTCCTTTGTAACCAGTAAATACAGCTAATATTTAACTATTAAATTAAAAGGACACAAATGGTTTTAGGGAAAGTAATAGGGCGGACTTTTGGGAAATGGCAGAAAAAATTGTTTTGGGGATGCTTGATGTTGCTGGGGTTTAGCTGTATAGCCTTGCCTAGCATTGCTTTAATTCCCGTCACTTCTATGGATGAAACTGGGGTGGATGCGATCAGAATCCATAACGCTCCTTACAATCTTCAAGGCAGAAAAGTAGCGATCGGACAGGTGGAAATTGGGCGACCCGGCCTTTTTAGCTTCGATAAAGTCGTAGCTTGGAATCCTCCTATTAACGTAGCTCAAGTATTTCTCCGAGATAAACCTCCTACTCCTAATCGGGATGTGGATACCCATGCTTTTATGGTAGCTGGAGTAATGGTGAGCCGAGATAAGGCCATCCCCGGAGTAGCCCCAATGGCGGATCTGTACTCTTCGGCAGTGGGTTCCACCCGCACCAATGGTCAGCCAGAAGAATGTCTTGCCACCCAACACATCGCTTTGCAAAATGGCGGAGATTTACGGGCCATAAACTTCAGCTTTGGGGAACCTCTGTCCCGCGATCCTCGCCGTAACGCCACCCTAGATGGCAATGCCCTCCTGACCCAGTGCATAGATTGGTCAGCAAGGGTGCATAATGTCCTCTACAACATTGCTGGCAACCAAGGAAACGGGGGGATCGCCATTCCTACGGATAACTACAATGGTATCAATGTGGCTTACTCCAAACGCCGAAACGGAGTTTTTGCCAAAATTGATTTTTCTAATTTGAGTGCCAATCCTGAAGGGGTAGGGCGCACTATCATCGAACGAGAAATTAATGCTGGTTCCCGGCGATCGATCAATATTGCTGCTCCCGGTCATGATGTCACCGTATTTAATCTCCGGGGCAGGTTTGATAATGTTAGCGGCACCAGTTTTGCTACTCCCCATGTCAACGCCACAGTAGCTGTCCTCCAAGAATTTGGAGATAAACAAACTATTGCTAAAGCCGCTTATTGGGATGTAGATTCTCGACAGAGCGAAGTGATGAAGGCAGTAATCCTCAACTCGGCAGATAAAATCCAAGATAAAGGAGATGGCAATCTGCTGGGCATGACCCGGACTGTTCTAGCAAAGGATGAAAAAAACTGGCTAGAATCAGATGCTTACTCTGATCCTAAAATTCCTCTGGATTTCCAGATGGGGACAGGACACCTAAATGTCTATCGTGCTTACCAGCAATTTAGTTCGGGGCAGCGAGAGGCAGGAAAGGTAGCACCGCCTATTGGTTGGGATTTTGGCAAGGTGGAGACGGGGAAATTTCAGGAATATCCCTTGGATAAACCCTTGACTGAGGGTAGTTTTGCCGCAGTTACCCTCACATGGCAGCGCCTAGTGGACTTGCAGGATAGCAATAATAATGGGATGTACGATCTTGGGGAGACTTTTAGCGATCGCGGCTTAAACAACCTCGACCTCTACTTGATGCCCCTAGAGAGTAGCGATCTCAATCAAAGTGTCTGCGCTTCGATTAGTCCCGCTGACAGTCTAGAGCATATATTCTGCCCTGTCCCTAAGACCGGCAAGTATAAAATTCGGGTACAGTATAAAGATCAAGCTAATGAGGCGATCCAGCCCTACGGTCTAGCTTGGTGGACTAAAGGATAATTATGATTCTTCGCCTAAACCTCCTGCCTAAGTCCAAAATTGATATCATCCCAGATCTAATTTTGTTACTTTCCTTACCTAGGGAGGTTTTAGATGGGAAGCAGCTTCTCGAAGAGTAACTGCTATAGGGCTTGCCAAGTAAGTTAGGAGGCAGAATAACGTGAGTTCGGGTTGAAATGAGTAAAAAATTGCGGGCGGTTTTGTGTGGTTACTACGGGAAAGGAAATGGGGGTGACGAGGCTTTGCTGGCAACGCTGTTGCAAATGCTGCCAGAGAATGTGGAGCCGATCGCCCTCACTGCTATTCCTAAGGAAACTAGCCAACGATACGGAGTGAAAACCTGCGATCGCAACTCTGCCCTGAGAATTTATCAAACCTTCCAGTCATCTCAAGCCTTCATCTGGGGTGGGGGTAGCCTAATTCAAGATGTTACTAGTGCCGCTAGTCCGCTCTACTACGCTGGGCTGATGGGTTTGGCTCAGGGGATGGGCTTGAAAACTATTGCTTGGGCGCAGGGTATTGGCCCTCTCCAGCACGGGACTACGAACTGGTTAGCGCAGAGATGTTTTACTAGGTGCGATGGGGTGAGTGTGCGGGATGAAAAATCTGCGGCTCTCCTCGCAAGTTGGGGCAAGGCGGGAGTGATGGCTCCCGATCCTGTCTGGGCTTTAGCTGGGCAAGAGATTAAGGATTTAACTACTAGATCGTCTAGATCCTCCCCAAGAATTGCGGTAACTTTGCGATCGCACCCCCTCCTCACTCCCCAACGGCTCCAAAATCTCACTCAAGGTTTAATCAATCTCCAGAAATCTACTGGGGCAACTATCCTGCTAATTCCTTTCCAACCTAAGCACGATTTATCCATTTCTCAGGCGATCCACGCGCAACTACCCCAAGTAAGTGAAATCTTGATTTTGCAAGACCCACGGGAATTAAAGGGTATATTTAAAGGGGTAGATTTAGCGATCGGGATGCGGCTCCATAGTTTGATCATGGCTGCTGCGGAGGGTTGCCGATGTTTTGCCCTGAGTTACGATCCGAAAATCAACCAACTGATGAATGAGCTAGACTTGCCGGGATGGAATTTGGCAGATATTCCTGAAGATGCAGAGAAGATCGCCCAGACTTGGTTAGAGGTGTATCAGGAGGGTAAATTCTTAAATCTGTTGGAGGTGAAGGAGTTGAGCGATCGAGCCTCCTTGCACCAAGAATTATTAACCACGATTTTGGGTTAAGGTGGCAATCCCTATAATTGCTGGAGAAACCTGCAAAAAGTTTGTAAATCTTCTGAAAAATTGTGGTAGCAGTCGGGCAACGATATCACTAATTCTTGGATGCGATCGAGCTTCAATTCAAAACCATAGCGATGAACTGCAACATGCCGAAAACCACGATATTCTTGGAGCTGTTCTAGGGTTTTTTCTTGCAGGACTACTGGGCGAACTTGCGGCAAGTCTAACCCCATTTGCTCTAATAGTTCTTGGTGGGAACTTGATCCTACAGGTAAAGATAGATGGGAGTATCCCAATTATGTAACCCTCACCCTAAATCCCTCTCCCAGGGCGGGAGAGGGACTTTAATCCTGCCCCCCTTCTCCCTTCTTGGGAGAAGGGGCTGGGGGATGAGGGCAACTCTA
>Ga0105048_10012058_pt1 | contig 13590 bp, 9 predicted proteins | sample MAT05_FD_78382 | JGI IMG/M metagenome (GOLD analysis project Ga0105048, IMG submission 78382) | Freshwater microbial communities from Lake Fryxell liftoff mats and glacier meltwater in Antarctica - MAT-05 | ecosystem: Environmental > Aquatic > Freshwater > Ice > Liftoff microbial mat | place...
CATCATCTTGGTTATCCAATCGTTTCCAACACTGCAAGGTTCTGCCATCGGCGCCCCCAGCCACTGGAGCATTGTATCCATCCGCACCTTGGGCTTCAGCCACCCGTGATCTAGCGTCATTGCAGTCTCCAGAAAGTACATTGCGGTTGTTCGTATATGAATTGGCATTATTGATTGAATTGTTGCAGATAAAGTTTTGCCATTCTAGTAAATTCCTGTCGAACCCTAGCCAACTATCTAATTCTTCACCAGCTAGAATACTTGCGCCGTTGTAGCCAGAATTTATAGGTGTCCTGCACACAACGCACCACTCCCGTTGTGGCTGAACAGGAGGTGGGAGTGTTGTCGTAATTGCTGCTGAGCAGACCTGATTAAATTGTTCTGGTCCGACCAGAGATAGATCTTCTCTAATCAGCTGCGATTCACAAGCACCTTTCAGATTACCACAATTCCTATTACAGCACTGACACCATTTAGCTTTTCCGGCCGTAGGAGTGAAAGCGTTTGGTAGGGTGCCAAAGTTCCAATCTAACATTCCAATACTTTCATTGAAAGCCGTACAGTTTTGCTGACAAAATCTATTGCTTCCTTCCTCTACTGCTGGTTGAGCCTGGAGGTTAGTAATGAAACTATTCGTAGGAAAACTGTTAGACTTTTGACTGGGCAATAACCCTACTGACTCTTCTCTTTGTCCGAGTATAATATCCTCTAAAGGCTTGTATTGGGACTGTTTGAATTTAAATTTTGCCCTATTGAATCTGTCATTCACTACGATACCCTCTATGTTTTTAGGGTTTTTCTGAGTATCGGGCAAAAGATTAAGATCGAAGCTGTAATTACTTTCTTCATTTGGAAGAATACTTAAATATCCAGCCTCAGTACTTGTGCTATCTTTCAGGAGTAAAATTGTGTCTGCTGCTCTTACCCCGATAACACTGCCATAGGCCGGGTCTGGGGTGAGGATTTGATCTGCTAAATTTTTAGTTAGAACGGTATTCTCGTCTATCACTTTCCCGGTAATATTACCCCCAAGTCGAAAACTATATAAACTATTGGGCTTGAGATCGCGCACCGTAATATGATGAGTAAACCTTGGTTTAGACTTATTACTATCAAGACTGTATCGCCCATCTGGCCCTTGACTAATGTCTCTATCATCCAACGCCGTGGACGAAGCTTGAGCAACAAATATTATTGGCCAGTTATGACCTTCCTTGTAATACAAGCTGCCTTCGTATGGTTCATCCGAAACCCATGTGACAGTGAAACCTGTGTCAGTAACATTTGTAACTAGGAGTTCTTTAACGGGTAATTGCTGGTCATTTAAATGTAGTACGAAGATAATTATAGCTATTAAAAAAAATAGCGTGGCTACGAATAAATATCTTTTTCTTTCTCGAAGTAATCTTTGTATTGTTTCCACAGCTATTTATAAGCAATGTATAACAATAAGTATAGCCTTTCAGGTCCGATAAATCATCAGCTTGAAATGACACTAGAATATACTATAAAGATAAAAAAGTGGCCTAATCTTCGACCGCGGGAGGCTTCTTCGCTCCTTGAAGCCTTTTAATTGCCTGAAAAGCGAGGGTAGCTATGGTTATCCCTGTAAACACAGCTAAATAACCGGTCAACTCCCCGTTACCCCAAGCTATTGGTTCTACATTAGGAGGTTTACATAAATAAAAAGGCGCTGTAACTACAATACCAGCGCCAACAGATCTAAAAAGAATTCCTAGTAATGTAGCCTTCTTAGGAGTTGGAGTAACTTCTGTTCCTGGTACTTCACTTCCAGGTGGATTTATTTCTGTACGCATAATATTTTAAAAATATTCTTCCTCTACGTCCTATAATATGTCGAGATTATCCTCTAAAATAGGGGGTTTGTCAATGTTTACCTACTGTGAAGATTTACTTAAAATGTATTAGAAATGGCGGTAAGGGTGGGATTTGAACCCACGATAGGTTTGACCCTATGCCTCGTTAGCAGTGAGGTGCTTTCGACCACTCAGCCACCTTACCATTTCTTGGTCGATATTACTGGGTAATTATACCTCGAAACCTATCCTACAAGCTACTTGTACTTGCAGCTATAAAAAGTTAGATTAAATCATGGAGCCAACTGCCAAACCCAAAGTAAGCGTATTGCGTGTTGAACTAGAAACATTGCAGGCAAAACTAGCTCTGGCCGAGGCTAATGCTCAAATAGCTAGCGAAGAGGCAGCGCTATTAGAGAGTTTGCACCGCTGGGAGGCGCCAAATCGCCTGTTTAAAGAGCGTTCCCGTGGCTATTACGTAGGTATTTCCTTAATAGCCGTACTTGTGATTGCCTTTGGGGCACTAGCTCGCGAGATCTTGCTAATCTTCGTCACCATCGCAGTGCTGGTTTTGCTCTATGTCAGCTCTACCGTGAAACCGCGGATTATCCAACATGAAATTACCAACAAAGGCATCCGTAGCGGTAGCCAACTTTACACTTGGAAAAATATCTTGGGATTTTGGACCAGCCGTAGAGATGGTCAATTATTATTAATAGTCGACTTAGTCCAGACTTTCACCCCCAACCGCGTAATTTTGTTGATGGGCAGCGGCGATCCTAGGACAATCGTCAAAACTCTGATCCGCCATAGCGCTTACCTCAATCAAAAGCAAGCCAGCGTCGATATTGTGAACGTTTTCACTGTAGGAGAGTACCTGCCAATTACTGCTTGGGTGGAGAAACAGGTGGAGAAACAGGTGGAAAAGCGAGTCGAAAAGTAAGCCGGGGAGTGTCTCGAAAGGTCGGTCTACCCCAACCGCATTCTCTAACCTTAATTGTATTCTCACACCTTATTTACCATCTTTTGCTTCTACCGTCTTTTGCTGCCCTTATGAACCAGTTGTCCGAAAGTGGCATAAAAGTGGCACGAAAGTCGTCGATTTGTACCACCGCTTCATAATACAGCCAAACAGTATTAAAGTTAGAAAATTTTGTGCATGCTAGAATTTAAACATGAACGCAACCTTAGGCGACACAATCTTAGACCAACTCGCCAGTGTCTATCCCCAGGACGCAGAACGCATCAGTGTTGAATTATCAGATTTCGCGGGGCATTTTACAGAAAATTACTCTAGGCAAGACAGCACCAAATTAAGACCAGATTGGTATAAGAACATTCAAATGTATGTTGTGTATCCAAATAGTATCCAATATGGCTCTAGTACTGGCTTTTCTGCTCTTGAAAAACACTTAGAATATATTAAGTTATTAGGTTGCAATGCCATCCATGTTCTACCATTCCTGCAGTCGCCAATGATTGATGGTGGCTTTGATGTAAGCGATTATCTGAGTATTAACTCCCAGTTTGGTGACCATAAAGATCTAATCAGTTTCTTAGATACAGCTAGAAGCCTAGGGATCCAGGTGTTTATGGACATGGTACTAAACCATGTATCAGCCCAACATCCATGGTTCCAGCAAGCACAGGCTGGTAGCGATTATTATCGAGAATACTTTTTCTCGCGGCCCGATAAGCCCAAATTCCTGCGCAAATTTAGCAAAGACTCCGCAGTTTGGGCTGAATATGAAGAGAATGGCAAAGAAGTCCTAGCCAGCATTGTTTTGCCAGAACAAGCTGGAGAAATCCCGCATTGGCTTGAGGGCAAAGATGGCAATTGGTATTATCATACATTTTATCCTGAACAATTAGATGTTAATTGGCTGAATCCGCAGGTATTTATCGAGTATGCCAAAATTCTGGTGCACTGGGCGCAGTTGGGGTTTAGTTTCAGGCTTGACGCAATACCTTTTGTGGGCAAGACCCCCTATAAAAACTCCAGCCAGGCCTCGCACACCACTCATAAACTAGTAGCAGCTTTAAATACTATAATTAAACATATTAATCCCCAGGCACTGATATTAGTGGAGTCTTACGAAAGATTACCCAGCATTATTTCGTATTTTGGTGAAACTAATCGGCCTGAAGCGGAATTAGCCTATAACTTCTTTCTCTGCACCAATCTATGGCTTAGTGTCGTAACCCAAAGCGCGGACCACACTTGGGAAATACTCGCGCAAATGCAGAACGTGCCAGATCACGCCGGCTGGCTCAATTTCCTGCGCAGTCATGACGAGCTAAGTTTGAGCTATTTACCTGAAGATTTGCGCAAGGAAGTTTACGCTAAACTTGAGCCTTACGGCGAGCCTTTCCGAGGTGAATTCGGAGTCACTGGTAGAACTTTCGCTTTTGCTGGGGGTGACATGCGCAAATTTCTAATGCTTTACTTTCTCTTAGCTTCATTGCCGGGCGCAATAGCAATACCTTTCGGCGACGAACTGGCCGCTGCCAGTATTCCTTTGAATGAATTACCAGCCAATCTGGGCAGAGACACCCGTAATATCAACCGCGGCAGCATAACCACTGAGTTGCTCAATTCTACTAATGGCAAATACGCATATCAGGTGATTGCTGAAATTCTTAATAATCGCCGAGAACTAGTTGGCAAATTCCAAACTGCAGCACTTGTTCGAATCAAATCCCCAAATATTCCTAAATCTGTGTTTGCCGGTAAGTACAGCTTAAATGACCATGGCCGTAGATCAGAGTTAATTGTCTTGATAAATTTGGCTGCAGAATCTAGCAGGATCAATCTAGACGTTAGTGAATTTACCAAGGTAGCGCAAGTAAATAGTGTAGATATCAAAACCCAGGGAGTAATTTTAGAGCCATACGGCAGCGTATGGCTGCAAAAATGATATAATTGCACAGTGTCAGCGTCTGGTTAATTGCTCTCATAGCTCAATTGGATAGAGCATCACTTTGCGGAAGTGAAGGTTACAGGTTCGATTCCTGTTGAGGGCATGCTTACATATCTATCGCTCCCATCCCCTAAACAGCTATTGCTAGATCAATCCAGGTAGCAATTTATTCTTCCACGCTCTCAGCTTTTCTGTCAGCGCGTAATATGCTGGGAAAGCAAAGATGACTGTGAAAGTACTAGCTAGTAGGCCAAAGACGATTGTGAACGCCAAACTCTCCCAGAAAGGGTCGCTCAATGCCAATGGCAATAATCCTGCTACTGTTGTGGCAGTGGTCGTCACCAAAGGTCTAAAGCGCAGTTTAGTTGCTTCTACAATCGATTCTCGAATCGATTTGCCAGCTTGTCTTTCTTGGTTGGCGTAATCCACCAGCATGATTGTATTATTGACAGCAATACCAGCCAAGGCAATTGCCCCTATTAATACAAAGAAGCTCATAGGATTATTTGTCAAGAACAGCCCTGGGAATACTCCCCATGAACTGAAGATGATCGCCATAAATATCAATATAGGCTGACTAAACGAATTGAATCTCAGCAGCAATAAGCCGTACATCAAAAGAATCGCAATCCCAAAAGCTAGAATTGTCGATCCGAATGCTTCTTGGTTATCACTTTCGAAACCCTGGTCAAAGGCAATAGCGCTTTCATCTAGTCCCAAATCGCTCAATCTTGTCTCTGTAAAAGCTTTTCTAACCTGATCTGTCACCGCAATTACACCAGCAGAGTCGGGAGCCTGGTCAAACTTGGCTGCTACCTCAATATATCTTTTGCCATCCTGGGTGGCTATATTCAAAAGATTCGTAATTACTACCTCAGTGACTTTGTAATCCTTACCAGCGCTGGAAAAGATATTGCTGTTAAGATAATTCTTTAGTTCTGCTCCAGTCTGCTCTAATTTTGACTGCTCTTGAGAATAAATCTGTAATTTAAATGGAAAGTCGCTCGTAGGAGGGCCTACGGAGGCAGTAGACACCTTGATCTCAGCTGACTTGATTTCACTAAATTTGCTATTCAAGCGCTCAGCGATCTCAGGAGCTGTCAAAATGCGTTCATTTAGATCAGTTAAATTTAACGATAAACTTGCCCCACGTACGCTGGCTCCGAAATAATCAACTTCTTTGATCTCCGCACTATAATTGGCTTGCAATTCAGCTTCCACTTCAAGCGCAACCTTCTCCGCAGTTGCCAAGTCAGTTCCCTCTGGATAACCTATACTAATACTCAGAGCATTGGCATCCTTGGGTTCAGGAAAAATGGAAAAGCCCAATCTGCTTGCAAAACTGAACCCAAAAACCACTAACGCCAGACTGCCAAGAACTACAATGATTCCCACAAGCTTGCGTCTCAGATAAAAATCTACAAACCTACTTACCTGCGTGCCCAACCACTGAACGCCCAGACTAAAGCCGTTAAGAACATAATACAATGGCCCTTGGCGCTTAGTTTTCTTGAAAGTAGGAATTAAGACGTTGCTTAGAAATGGCAATAGCGTCAGCGAAATCAGCAGTGAAATACTCAAAGCTAACATTACTGTGATAGGGATCAATCTGATAAACTCTCCTAATACCCCGCTGATGAACAGCATCGGGATAAATACTATCAAAGTAGTCAGAGTGCCAATTATGTCTGCTAAACCTACCCTGCGCAAAGCGATAGTTACCGCGGCCAGCCCCTTCATGCCCTGCTTTTTATAGTGATCTATAGCCTCCACGACTACAATACCATCGTCAACAAACAAGCCCAGCACCAGAATCAGTGCAAATAGAGAGATTACATTTAATGTATAACCAATCAAATAGAGTGTTAAAAATGTTGCGCCCAATACCAAGGGCATAAACAATGCAGTGGCAATACTAGCCCGCCAATTGATAAACAAAAATAATACTAAAGTGATGGTGAGTAGACCCAAAACTGTATTTTCTTCCAAGGAAGCGATTTGTTCGTTGACTGTATTGGCAGAATCACCGCCGTAGCTTACTTCGATATCAGTCAATTTGCCTTCATCTTGAAATTTGCTGACCTCTGCTCTAACCCGCTTCGATAATTCAACTGCACCTACATCGCCTTGCTTCTTAATCCCGATACTAACCGCTGGGAGGAACTTTAATTCTTGTTTGTTATTATCATTAATAGTGCTTTTACCCACTCGGTTGAAACTCGTTTGCACCTCTTGAGTGACACCTGTAACCGGGTTAGTAAAAGTGCTATACAACGACTGGACTTGTGCTGACATCACGTCTGTCAATGGTTCAAGTCTGACCGCCAACTCAGTTGCCCTAGTTTCTAGTTGCTTTTGATCTAGCTTACTAGTAGCCAAACTAAACAGCAGATCATTTTCTCCATCTACACTAGAAGCATTAATCCCTACCACCTCAGGTTTCACCCCAGCAGGCAAGCCAGCACTGCGCGCTTGCAAGGCCTCTTCTAAAAGCTTCACACCAGCTGCTGTTTTGGTATCCTCTTTGAATTGCACGACCACTACTGAAAACTGCGGATTAGAACTGGTACTAATTTTTTCGATTTCTGGAATTGCGGTAATTGCTCCCACTACAGGCTGAGTCAATTCAGTCTCAACTGCTACTGCGTCTTTGCCCAAATAGAAACTACTGATCGTGGCCACTGGAAACTGGATTGGCGGAAAGCCATCTCTTTTGAGCAGACTGGTATAGGTGTAAGCACCAATACCTAATATTCCGATAATAATAATAATTGTGATTCGATACCTGGCTGCAAATGCGGCGCCAATAGTAGCAATAAGCTTATCCATAGAAGTTGAAGAGGCTAATTTGAATTAAAATGGTCCTATTATTATAGCTTATTTTACAACTTATTCGCTGTGAATCTCTCACCTAACTGACCGCAATTGCCGCCAATGTAGATACATGGATTGTAGGGACCGCCTGATCTGGTCCAGGGAGGATTGTATTTGCCAGAATAGATAGTGAAATGCAAATGTACATTACGCATATTAGGGAAAACGTCGCTTAGATTGCCCTGACTTCCAATCTGCTGGCCTTTCCGGACCCTCTGACCCTGACTCACGCTGATGAACTGTTCTTTAGTATCTGCATGTCCCATATGCCCATAGTATGTAAACACCTCATCATAACTTGGGACGCTATAGCCTTTGTCGCGAGGGATGTTGTCACACAAAATAGTCACTGCGCCGTTACCGGGATGCATTTTGGTGACTTTACCGTCACAGGCTGAATAGACCGGATTGCCTCTATAGCCAGGAATAAGTCCATTATTTTCTCTGGTTGTCCAAATGTCTACGCCCCAGTGCTGATAACTATACATATTGCCCCCATACATCCCAGCAAAAGTTACGATCTCACCAGAGCTAGGTATTGCAAATGGATATTCCTGCAAGAGCTGGCTGGGTACCTTGTCCAGCTTTTCTTGGGTCGTACCCAGTTCGTCGCTCAGACCCGCCACCTGGCCACTAAGCTGTTGCAGCTTGGCTTGATATTCTGTCTCAGCTTTGAATTTCTCGGATTCGGCCTGTGTCAATTCGTGTCCCAAAGAATCTAGATTCTCTGAAGTAATTTTCAAACTGGATTCTATGTAGGCTTTGTGGTCGATTAGGCCCTTTAGTTGCGCCTGGGATTTATCTATATCCGTCAAGACACCCAGCTCGAAGCTAATCACAAGCATTACAGCTACTACGATGTACTTCAGTAATCCTGAAAATTTAGTCAATTTCTGCATGAATAATTTAGTCTAACAAATTGTATAATTAGTACTAGGGGCAATGAAAGAGGAAGCGTGCCGGAGTGGTCAAACGGCTCCGACTCGAAATCGGCTGGGGACGAAAGTCCCACGGGGGTTCGAATCCCTCCGCTTCCGCCAAGGATCATACAAACTCAAATACTGGCGATATTCCGGGCGGCAACTGCAAAATCGTCGAAATATTTCTGCAAGCTTTCTGCAGTAGAGTTGTATTGGTTGTCCCCAAAGATGAAATCGCACCATACTTCACGGGCACGATTGAGTTCAGCTTTTTGGCTGGAGGGAAGAGTCTTGATTTCTTTGGATAGGTCAAATAGTTCTAACGAGCGATCAAATGCTGCCTGCCACATTTCCTCTCTACCCTTCTCTTTCCATTTGATTGCTCTACTGGTCTCGCTGCCAATATTGCCCATAATTTCAAAGATGTTTTGTCTAGACCAGGCTTCTAGAGTTAAATCTTGATGAAATTTGATCTGGAAGTCTGACATTCTAAATATTAGCTGACATTATTTCGTAACAAGTCTACTAACTATATTGAGAATTTTCTGCTGGATAGCAGTATCATCTACCCCACGTGACCTATTGCCCTGGTTGGGACGAATATTGATCATAGAGTCAAACTCAACGAAATCTTCAGAATCGTATAGATCTGGATAAAAATTAATGCCCCACAGATCCACTTGCGCAGAGCCATCCTCAAGTAAACCTTTTTCTTCATCCGCATGCATTGCTGCGTCGACCATTATAATCTCTCTCTTGATATCTACTACCGCTTTAACCAGACCTCCAAACATTTTCTTCGACATTTCTTTTAGTTCATTTGTAGAAATGGAATCTTTTATTTGCTTCATTATTCATTATAACAAAGTAACTTTGAGAACTTGCTGCCTCTCCCTGAATCTAAAAATACTAGTTTGACAGCCTCTCAAAGATTGATTACAGTTTTGTATGATTGCATCTAATATTGTCAGCTACAGTGCTAAAGTTGCCGTATTTTTTCTGATAATTCTAGTACTTCTAGTCTCAATGCCCTCATTCAAGATACTAGCCAGCTCTTCTACTGACTACAAAATTGACTCGCAGATTGAAACCAATAGCTCTGGCGCTGACTCAAATTCAGCCAATTTCTCGCTTAAATGCCAGCAACTGGGAGATTTGGCGGTGGGAGAATCCACTGACAATACTGGAGTCAAAATCCAGCATGGACTACAATGCGACGATACCGCTACAGCCACACTTGACTTAATCTTTAGCCCCCAGGGGAGATATGGCGCAGTCCTAAGCAATGACCAAACCAAAGTCACTATTGAAATCAGACCTGTGGGAGGCAACGCGGGTAGTTTTATATTTTCACAAACAGTGACCACCCTTGCCGACGGGTCATACTCAGGCCTGAGCTTAAATGCTGTACCTCCTGGCACTTATGACATTACAGCCAAGGGCTGGGCCAGCTTACGAGTCAAAAAAACTATTATTTCAATAATCTCTGGCCTCAATTCTATCGATTTCACTGATGCTGGCTCAAATAGAGCTAAAGTTGGTGATGTGGATATTAGCAATAGATTTGGAGTAGGCAGCGCTGAGGAAGGTGACAATGAAATCAGCGCAGCAGATTATTCCGTTTTAGTTGGCAATTACAATCTTAGCGGCCCCGCCTATGACAAAATCAATCTTGATCAATACGACAGCTCAGCCAGCGCTGCAGACTACTCCATTTTGGTGAGCAATTATAATTTAACCGGAGTTAATTGAGTTATGCTAAAGAAAACTAAACTGCTGCTTTTGGGAATCGTCTTTAGCTTTGGGTTGATGTTTGTGCAGGCGCAATCGAATCAAGTGAGCGCTGCTTCAAATATAGACGCTGTACTTAGCGTTTCTGGCACCAAATATATTGGGCAACAATTTAGCGTGGACGTACGGATTGATACCGATGGCAACGCGGTGGACACAGTGTCTATGCGCAACCTGAATTTTGATAACAGCAAAATTCAGTACATTAGCACCAGCGTGCAAACTATCTTCAGCTCGCAAACTACTTTGATTAATACCGGAGCGAGCGGTTCTAGGAGACTGGATATTGGCAAATTGCCACTTACTGCCAATTATTCCAACACTTCCCACGCTACATTTGCCCGTATTACCTTTTTGGCAATCAACACTGGTGGTGGACCCACAGGCAATACTAATATTAGTTTTGACTTTGACGCGACTCCTGCCACCACAGGTAGTTTTCTTGCAGGTGTGAAAAATCTGGCTGGAGTCACTGGACTTACAATCAATCTGGCTGAAGACAACACAGCGCCGGTGATCTCTAACTGTATACCTACAGCTGGAAGTACTGGAGTGGCCGTCACTACCAGTGTGAGATGTGATGTGCAAGACTTTGAGACTGGAATACATTTAGCTGGCACCACTCTAACAGTCAATGGAGTGACATACAGCAATAGCGGTCCCAATCAATACTCGACAGCCACTATTTCAGGCGGGTTTAGACTTACAGTCAATCCCGCCAGTCAATTTGCATATTTTAGTGATATTCCTGTGAGCGCTACTGCCCAAGACAATGCTTATGATAATGGCCCAGTGCTTGCTCGCAATTCCACTACTCTGCCTATCTATACCTTCAAAACTGAAGATGATAACGACGCCCCTGAAATCTATAGTCGTAACCCCAATAACGGCGCGATTAATATTGCCACTGACACTAATGTAAACTTTAGTATCCGTGATATTGCTAGTCCAGGCGGCTACCCAGGTACTGGAGTGGATCTAGCCAGCTTACAAATAACTATTTCAGCCCCTGGCTGGGGACCAGTCACTTATACCCAGAGCGGAGCAAATACTTTCAGCTCTGCAGTAATTAACTCACCTTGGAATTATGCAATCTCTATCAACCCAGGTACTGATTTCCCGCAAAATGTCGCAGTCAGCGTCAATGTAGTGGCAGCAGATTTTGACAATGTTGCTCCCGCACCGAATACTTTGAACACCAGCTATAGCTTCAATACCCTGGATTCTACACCGCCAGTGTGTACTTTCGTCTCACCAAACCCTGGAAGTGTGGATAATCTACCTTCTGTCAGTGCAGTGGTGAAATGCCAGGATAGCGGCTCTGGGGTAGATATCGATTCACTGATTATTATTTTTAACAGCGTGGCCTACTTTTCTAGCGGTGCTAATGTTTTTGCATACTCGGGGACACCTGCTGAATACACCATTACAATTGATCCTGCTAGTAATTTCAATAGTAACTATGCTTTCGAGCTGGTAGTGATGGGCGAGGACTTCAGCAATAATCCCATGCAAATCTTGTCCTATGGACTTGCAACTGGGACCACTCCCACTACCTGTGAAGTCTGCACTGTATGCGCTGCTAGTGGCTCTGGTAATGCCAGTCCAGAGCAAAGTTCTGCCGTTTGCAACGGCGTAAACAGCTTGGTGAACATAGCACGAGGGGTGCAAATTAAAGAAACTGTTGTGCAGGTTCCATTTAGAACTACTGAGGCGGAATTGCAGAACATCCAACTATATCGCATCAATGACATTGAAATTGGTATTGAGGTTGAAAGAGTGGAAATATCCGGCACTAAGATCACTTTCTCCGGAATAGCGCAGCAATACGCTAACGTTACATTATTACTGGAGTCCAACCCTCTGATTCTCACGACAATTGCTGATAAGGACGGCAAGTGGATTATCGAAGTACAGAATATACTTGAGCCGGGTGAGCATAAAGTATTTGGGATCGCACGCAATGAAAAAACCGGCGAAATTGTGCAAAAGACTCTATTTGCCTACCTAGATATCAAGCCCCAGCCAACAAGCTTATTTTCAGCTGTATTACTGCTGTGTGTGCTGACTTTGCTGGCACTGGTAGTAGGGTTGATTGCTGGTTATAAGTTTGCAAAACGCGCTGAATCGTCCCAATCAACAAAGCCTAGGATGCTCAAAAAAGATTTAGTTAAGTCTTTGTAACATTGTTACATTGTTACATTGTTACATTGTTACATTGTTACATGTAATTTAGTATATTGTGATATGCATATAAAGTTTTCTTCAGTCTTGCTAACGAGTTTTGTACTGATGCTAATCATGGGCATCGGTTTCAGCAGCCCTGTCTCAGCAGCTCCTAGCAAGATTCTGAACTATCAAGGACAGTTAAAGAACAACCTTAATGTACCCATTACTACTCCTACCACTATCCAATTTAGTATCTACGGCAATCCCAACACTGGAACACCTGGAGATACGCCATCTGCATCTGGACCACTACTCTGGACTGAAACATACGATGGATTAGTATGTGCAAAAGTTACCCCCAATAGCTTGGGAATTATTTCGGTGCGCCTGGGATCGTGCGTAGCTTTGCCGTCGTACTTAAAATTCGCTCAAAACTATTATCTCGGGCTAAAAATCGATACAAATCTAGAAGCCACGCCCAGATTGCAACTTACTAGCACGCCTTATTCTGAGAACGTCAGGAATATCAGCTTTGATGAAAATTCTGCTAGTGCTTTCAACATCGGTACCAGTATCGCAGATTACCTGAGTTTCAACTCGACCACTGGCAGTGAAAGTATCACTTTGAGCCAGAACACTACGATAGGCACTTCCGCCCAACAATTGACTATCGGTGCTATCTTGCAAGGTGCAGCACCATTGGTATTTGAAGGCGCTACCAACGACATCTATAAAACTACTTTGGCTGTCACTGATCCCACCGGCAATAGAATTATTACACTTCCAGATGCCTCAGGCACCGTAGCATTATTGTCTGATCTACCAAGTGCTATCACTGCCTCAAATGGAATATCTAGGGTTTTAAACAATATGCAACTGGGAGGGGTACTCACACAGGACACACTTATAGATGGTAATGGAGGAGCCTTCGATCTTACATTTCAAGACTTAAAAAGCTTTGATATAGGCGGTGGCGGGGTTGGTGCGCTTGGGTCAATTTCCAATACCAACGTAAATATAATAGCTACCAACCTATTGCAATTATTATCTCCAATGACTTATGTACAATCCGGCACGCCAGATGTTTCGGGTCTTAGG
>Ga0105048_10012059_pt1 | contig 13589 bp, 9 predicted proteins | sample MAT05_FD_78382 | JGI IMG/M metagenome (GOLD analysis project Ga0105048, IMG submission 78382) | Freshwater microbial communities from Lake Fryxell liftoff mats and glacier meltwater in Antarctica - MAT-05 | ecosystem: Environmental > Aquatic > Freshwater > Ice > Liftoff microbial mat | place...
AGATTATATGGAAAATCTCCATCGCTTTCCTGTTTCCACAGAAGTGTTCTATAATGATATCGCTCATTTTTATGACTATTATAAGCCAAATTTTGTTCCATACCCTTCATTAAGTAAATTTTCTATTCAAAGTTGCGGGCAATTACCTTTGCCCAAAATGATGAATATCATGATTGGTAAAAAAATTGGATTGATTTTGATGTTTTGTTGGTTTAGTACTGTTTCTCAGGCACAATTGCCTGCGGCAGACAAGTCACCTATGGATATGAGTTATGCTCCCCATAATTATCCCATTCTTAAATTTCAGGACAAAACAACCTCACAACCTCTTGCCAGAGTTATTTACAGTAGGCCACAAAAAAATGGTAGGGAGCTTTTTGGCAAAGAACTTAAATATGGTACTTTGTGGCGGGTAGGCGCCAACGAAGCCACAGAGATATCCTTTTATTCAAATGCCATTTTTGGGGGTAAAAAAGTAGCTAAAGGTCGTTACACGCTTTTTTGTATTCCCAATGAAAATAACTGGATTTTGATACTGAATAAAGATACTGACAGTTGGGGTGGTTTCAGCTACAAACAAAGTAATGATGTGCTGCGGATTACAGTACCCGTTACCAGCATACAGGGCTATTCAGTGGAGCATCTTACTATATATTTTAATGCAGCCAATAATTTGATAGTAGCATGGGACAATGTACAGGTTACAGTACCTATTAGTTTTACTTCCACCCGGTAACCTATCTTTACTTTATGTGTGGAATAGCAGGGATTTTAGTAGCGCATCCGGCCATCATCCGGCATGGTCAGCTCCATGCCATGCAGGACGCCCTTGCGCACAGAGGCCCCGATGAGGCGGGTAGCTGGGTGCATCCCAACAAAACCTTACATCTGCTGCATCGTCGGCTGCGTATCCTCGACCTAAGCGATCAGGCAGCACAACCCCTGCATTACCTGCATTATACGCTCGTATTCAACGGCGAAATATATAATTACACCGAACTGAAAACTATCCTTGCATTACATGGCTATTCTTTTTATTCCACCGGCGATACAGAAGTAATTGCCGCCGCATACGATTATTGGGGTCTTGCATTTTTGCATCAGTTGGAAGGGATGTTTGCTTTTGCTCTATATGATAACCAACAGAAAAAGCTTTTGATTGCCCGGGACAGAATGGGGGAAAAGCCACTCTATTTTTTTGCCCGCTATGCCCTTGCAGGCAAACTGGAGCAACTCCTTTTTGCCAGCGAAATAAAATCTTTACTGGCAGGAGGAATCCCTGCTGTGCCAAACCCTTCCATGCTGCTTAATTATCTTAGCCTTGGTTATGTGCAGAATCCGGTAGTAAAAACAGATACTTTTTACAAGGAAATATTAAACCTGCCACCAGGGTACTTACTCGATATTGATACGGCGGCCTTACGGTTTACTATGAAGCGCTGGTATGAACCATTTAAAAGTATAGGACATCTTGCTAAGGCTGATTGGCAAAACGAGGAGGCGGTAACCGAGAAATTCTACAACCTGCTTTTACAGTCTGTCAGGCGGCAATTGCGTAGCGATGTATCGGTGGGTACAAGTTTGAGCGGAGGCATTGACAGCAGCAGTATAGTAGCACTCATTGATGCATTAAAAAAACAGCACACACCAACCGGTGGCTGGGCCAATGTTTGTTTTAGTGCTGTTTTTCCGGGTTTTGCACAAGACGAATCTGCCTGGAGTGAAAAAGTAGCCGACCAATTTGGTATTAAAAGGTACACCGTAACACCCGATTTGGAAAACCTGCCAAACGATCTGGAACAAATGTTTTTTTACCAGGACGAACCGGTGGAAAGCAGCAGTGTACTCAGCCAGTATCAGGTGTACAAGGCTGCTAAAGATATGGAAATACAGGTGCTGCTAGACGGACAGGGCGCCGACGAAATACTGGCTGGGTATAAAAAATACAGCCATTGGTACCTGCAGCAATTGCTCAGGCAAAACCATAAAGCCATGCAGGTGGAAAAAAGCCTTTTACAACAAAATGGGATGCTTCAAAAATGGGGATGGCAAAATTACCTCGCGGCTTATTTGCCCTGGCAAACAGCTCAGGCTTTGCAGCAAAAAACGCGCAGGGAACAAGATGCAGCTCCTTTGCAAAAAGAATGGATGAACCAACACCGCGACCCGGCCACTTTTTTTAAGTGTGAAGTGCGGCAACTTGAAGATATTTTGTATTTCAATACCTTCAATTTTGGACTGGAAGCCCTCTTGCGATACGCAGACAGAAACAGCATGGCGCATAGCAGGGAAGTAAGGTTGCCTTTTCTGAATCATGAATTGGTGGCCTTTGTTTTTTCACTGCCGGCTCATTTTAAAATCAGACAAGGTTTCGGTAAATGGATTCTGCGTAAAGCAATGGAAAAGCTGCTGCCCGAAGAAATAGCCTGGCGCAAAGGAAAAGTTGGTTTTGAGCCTCCGCAAAAACAATGGATGCAGGATAGTCGTATCCATGAGAAAATTATGGATGCACGTAGTTTACTCATCCACAAGGGGATTCTTGATGCAGGATACGGTAACCAACCTGTAAACGATGCTGGTGCGCATGCCAGCGGCAATTACGATTGGCGGATACTTTGTGCTGCCCATTTGCTCAGCCGTTAGGCAGGCATTTCATCCCAGCTACCTTTTGCTCCATTCCAGATGGCTTTACGGTTTACCACCATGCAGGGCAGATTACCGGCATCTAAATGAAGAAAAAGCACACCCAGTCCAAAAATGTGTTGAACAGAAGGATTGGATTTTTGAAGCAGTAAAAGAATCCTTTCGTCAATGGCTTCATATATTACCCGGGTAGCTTCCACTTCGGGAAATATAGCTTGTAAAATCCTTTCTTTTTGTCGGAAAAGAATCCGTTTTAAGGTATCTTCTTCAAAATCTAATTCATCTTGTTGACCTGCTTGTAAGATCCCGTCTTTCAGCAACCGGAGTGCTGCTATTGCTGCACCGCAACAGGGTGAGGCGTACTTTTGCCCGGTACGCAATACCATACCTATTACCCCATCTTCCGTAAAGCCAAGGTGCGGCCCATATACCAGCGTTAAGGCACCATTTTTGGGTACATGCGCTTCAAAAGCTTTTATTCCAGAAAGCCCTGCAAAAGGAAATCCGTTTAGTCCCCCCAATTGAAAAGGTCCCAGCATTTCGCGGGTCACTTCGGGAAATTCCATGGCTACAATATCATCGCTGCAAAGAGAGGTGCCAAGCAATAACTGATTTGCCTCGTAGCCAAAATGAATTCCTATCTCATCCATCCAGCGGGCAAGGGTAACAGATGCCGGAAGCGCAGTTGGTAAAACAGTTTTCACATAATGGGGGATTTCTGTACGGTACATAATTTTCAAAAATTAATTAATCATTGTTTTACAAAAATAGATAAAAGGTATTTTTCTATTAATCAAATTTAATAAAGACCTGTATGTGTGGCTTTATGGTTTTGTAGCATATTCCCACAGCTAAGTTTTTTTTATTAACGGGATAGCTATGCTTTTGGAGGTTACCTTGTATCAGCAAAAATTTCAAAAAAATGAGCAGTTTGATTTGGTTTGAAACCAGTTTCAAAATGAAAATAACAGTAAATGGCCTGTATGAAAATATTGGAAAATTTTATCGTTAAACTGTCCGGAAAATCTGTAATCGGGTTCTGTGAAATTCGAAATATATGACAAAATTTTAGCCATCCGAAACACAAATGTTACAGGTTTGCTCTATCCAAAACTGAATGGACAAAGGGCAATGGAAAATACTGTTCTTACGCTTTCGTTAAGCGGAAATTCCCTTCCTCAACAAGGATCTTTCATTTACCCGGGTATCACAATATTTCAGATAGTAAAGAAAAAAGCAGTTTCCTTGCTTAAAAGATGGTTCCCCGCTGAATGCCTTGTGGCATCATGCATTTGTATGATTGGGATATTGAATGCCTGATGTTTGCATTTTATTAACCAAAAAAACGTCAAAGCGTTTAAACTTTACAAGATTAACCGGGAAAATAAAGTGACCTTCGGGCGGCTGTTAAAAAAGTGAGATGAGGCTTTAAAAAAGTCTATTTTGTTCGTCTGCTGCAGGTGAAATGTTTTTCTCAATATATAAGAGACTTGAAAAAAAATAAATTAAAAATTAAAATACGTTTATGAAATTAGCTACCCGTTTTATTCATTCAGGAGCACATCCCGATCCTGCGACCGGCGCCATTATGACCCCTATTTATCAAACAAGCACTTTTGTTCAGGAAGCACCGGGTGTGAATAAGGGTTTTGAATACGCCCGCAGTCAGAATCCTACCCGCTTTGCACTTGAGGAAGCGATGGCAGGTATTGAAAATGGAAAATACGGTCTTGCTTTTAGCAGTGGTGTGGCTGCTACCGATGCCGTAATGAAGTTGCTGCAACCGGGCGATGAAATTATTGCGGCCAATGATATGTATGGTGGTACCTACCGGTTGTTTACCAAAATTTACGAAAAATTCGGGTTGAAGTTTCATTATGTAAACATGCAGGATCCTGAAAACATAAGGACACATATAAATGAAAAAACACAACTGATATGGACGGAAACACCTACCAATCCTTTGATGAATATCACCGATATTGAAGCGGTGGCTGCCATTAGTAAAGAGCATAAGTTGGTGCTTTGTGTTGACAATACCTTTGCAAGCCCATACCTGCAAAACCCTCTTGATTTGGGTGCGGATATTGTAATGCATAGTGCTACCAAATACCTTGGTGGCCATAGCGATGTTATTCAGGGCTGTCTTGTAGTAAATGATAAGGAGTTGCGCGATCAGTTATATTTTATTCAGAAAAGTGCTGGAGCTGTTCCCGGGCCTATGGATTGTTTTCTTGTGTTACGGGGCATTAAAACCTTGCACGTAAGGATGCAGCGACACAGTGAAAATGGGGAAAAAATAGCCCATTGGTTAAGGGCACATCCTAAGGTAGCAAAAGTGTACTGGCCCGGATTTGAAGATCATCCTAATCATGAAGTTGCTAAAAAACAAATGCGTGGTTACGGAGGGATGATTAGTTTTGAGCTTGTGGATGACGGCATTGCAGCGGTAAATAAAGTATTATGCAATACTAAACTTTTCAGTCTTGCTGAGAGCTTAGGAGGTGTGGAAAGTCTGATCAACCATCCTGCAAGCATGACACACGCAAGCATCCCAAGGGAAGAACGTATAAAAAACGGGTTGAAAGATTCATTGATCCGGTTAAGTGTTGGGATAGAAGATGTGGAAGACCTGATACAGGATCTGGCAGATGCTATAGACAGGTAGGTCAATACTATTTAAAGATGTTATAACAGGGGCGTTTTACTTTAGCAAATATTAAAATGGGTTGGGTATGAAAAGATCATATCTGACCCATTTTCGGCTAAAGAATTATTGAAAGCTAAGTACAAAAAGCCGCAATAAAGGTCATTTTTAATGGAAAAAATCATAGAACAGCGTTTACATGGGGGTTTGTTTTACAGGCTTCATTTTTCATAATGTAAATTCCCGTTAATAAAGTTGCCCCGCTACTTCTCCCATTTAATTAAACGGTTTTCAATTATTTGTAATGGATGGTCGCTTTTTTTCTTCAAGATACTTTTCCAAATCAGGTAGTTTATGCAAAAGCTATAAATGATATAGCAGAATACCGGGTAGTTGGCTACGAGGATTTTGTATTGGGGAGCCCGCACACAAGACGGAACCGAGCTGGAACTCGACCTCAATTTGGTAAAAGGTTTCCCAGAGAATTTTTATTATACCTGAACTTGAAGTATTTTTTTATTAAAATACTAAGGTAAAGCCTTATCAATTATAGCTTCAATGTTGTTGAGTTCTTTTTGCACGGTATCCTCAGATATATGCTGTGACACTGCCGCCTGATCCTGCGTAGCATACCAGGCCATCACCATACTTACATAGTCCTGCATATCTTTGCCAGCATAATTCTTTTTAAACTCGTGAACTTTATCGTTTAAAAACTTTATCGTTTTACGCACCAATTCTTCATTTTGGGGTTCCACCTTGATGCGGTAATTCCGATCGGCAATGGTAATGGTAATTGGTATCATTTCTTCCATAAGGCAATTAATTATCCAGTTTGTAAAACTACCATGTAGCGGGTTTATTTTAGGATTCAGATTGAAGATGGGCAATCACTTTATCTATATCTTTAATAAATCCATTGATCCTTTTTTCAAACATCCGTTTGGCTGGATCGTCCATTTGTACGGTAGCTGTTTTTAATATGGCTACCTGATCCTCGAGCAAACCAATTTTTTGATGGAGCGTTTTTGCTTCATTCTCCCTTTTGGAAAGTTCAGACAACAGTTTTTCCTGATCCCGCTGCAATTGTTCCTGCTGTTTGAGTAAGCCCTGCAGTTTTTGCCCAATTCTCTCTATGGTTTCAATGGATGCGTTCATGTTTTTTAAAATCCGGGATTATTATTTTCTGATTGCTGCATTGAATTCCTTTTCAAACACCGTGGTCAGTTTGCTCATAGCTCTGTCAATATCGGCTTCTGTCATGGTTTTTTCTGAATCCTGAAAAATGAAATTTAATGCCATAGACTTTTTACCGATACCCAGTTTATCGCTTTCATAAATATCAAAAAGACGAACACCCTGCAGAGAATTGATTGTAGCTTTTTCGGTAGCCTCCTCCATTTGCTGCCAGCTAACCGATTGATCTACCACCAGGGCAAGGTCGCGCTCTACCGATGGATATTTGGGTATTTCCCGATAAGTAATCGGATGCCCGAGTGCTAAAGGAAGCAAGTTATCCCAATAACAGTTGGCAAACCAAACAGGCTGTTTGATGTCAAAACGCTTAAGCCTTGCTGCGCTTACCTCACCAAGTTCAGCTATTACTTTACCTTTCACTTTATACACCACTCCATTTATATGTTGGGTATGGAAAGCCTCCAGTGAACCGTTTTTTACATGCATCAGTTGAAGCAGCCGCTCCACAGCTCCTTTCAGGTAAAAAAAGTCAGCAACTTTATCTTTTTGCTGCCAGCCTGCTGTTTTTACAGTACCGGTTACCAGCAACGACAATTGTCTTGGCTCAGCATATTTGCCTACAGCAAGCTGTTGGTAAGTTTTCCCTATTTCAAACAATTGCAAATTGCGGTTGCGGCGGTTCAGGTTATGTGCTACTGCTTCCAGTCCTGTTTCCAGCATCGAAGGGCGCAGAATATCAAGTTCCGCACTTAGATTGTTCTGCATTTTAACGGCGGTTTCCTGTTCCGCTTCGTTATAGTATTGGCTGTTGGTGATGGAATTGGTAAATATTTCCTGAAATCCCAATCCTGTAAGATAATTGCATACGGTTTCCTGCCATTTTTCTTCACCACCCAGGAGGTCTGCTGATGGAGAGACTTTTATAAATTCGGGTATTTCTATATTATCTAATCCATCAATGCGCATGATTTCTTCTACCAGATCGGCGGGCAGCGTTACATCTGGTTTGTGGTAAGGCACCGCAAACCAAAGATCGTCGGCGCCTTCTTTAATGAACTCAAAACCCAGTGCTCCAAGAATTTTTCGCACTGCGTCAGGATGATAATTTTTGCCACTTAATTTTTTGAGGTAATGGTATTTAAGCGAAATCTCCGTTTTGGGCTTTGGATTGGGATACATATCAACCACAGTACCGGTGATTTTTCCACCTGCTAACTCTTTTATAAGCATTGCCGCTCTTTTTAAAACGACAACCGTTTGGCTGATATCCACCCCTTTTTCAAAACGAGTAGCAGCATCGGTTCGCAACCCATGCCGTACACTGCTTTTACGGATACTTGTAGGTGAAAACCAGGCACTTTCCAGAAAAATATCCGTGGTTTTTTCAGAAACACCACTGTTTAATCCGCCAAAAACCCCTCCAATACACATCGGCTGATGTTCCCCGTCACAGATCATCAGGTCTTCTACGGAAAGCTTACGTTCTTTTTCATCGAGCGATTGAAAAATAGTACCTTCTTCAAGCGTTTTCACCCGGACTTGATTGCCTGCTATTTTCGCAATATCAAAGGCATGCAGAGGCTGTCCGGTTTCATGCAAAATGAAATTGGTTATGTCAACAATATTATTGATAGGACGCAATCCTATCGAACGCAATCTGTTTTTCAGCCAGTCGGGGCTTTCTGCTACCGTTATGCCTATTATGCTTAATGCGCTGTAACGTTGGCAAGCGGTTTCATTTTCAAGAACAACTTCTATCTGAAGCCCTTTGGGATCGTCTATTTTAAAGGTATTGCCACTGCCCTGTAGAGGATTTTTATATGCATCCGATTTTTTGTCATGATGAACAAGGTAGGCGTGTACATCACGGGCTACACCCAGGTGGCTCATGGCATCCATTCGGTTGGGAGTAAGCCCGATTTCGAAAATATAATCAGTTTCCGGTTTTAAATAATTGGCAAGCGGCGTACCGGGGGTCAGGGTATCGGGCAGCACAAGTATGCCATCATGGTCAACACTCAGCCCTATTTCATCTTCGGCACATATCATCCCATGGCTTTCCACGCCCCTGATCTTTGCTTTTTTCATTGTCATTGGTTCCCCGTTGATAGGATAGATAATGGTACCAATGGTAGCAACAGCCACTTTTTGGCCAGCAGCTATATTTGATGCACCGCATACAATTTGCAAATGTTCTTTATCGCCTACAGAAACAGTTGTAATTTTTAGTTTCTCCGCATCAGGATGATTTTCACAGGTTAGCACTTCTCCCACTACCAACCCTCCCAATCCTCCGGGGATGGTTTCTCTTTTCTCCAATTGCTCCACTTCCAACCCAACGGCGGTCAGAATTTTGCTTAGTTTTTCTGGTTCTATTGGTTCAGGCAGGTAGGTACTCAGCCAATTGTGTGATAAAGTCATGTGTATATTAATAAATATGGAACCCCGCAAAGATAAGCGGGTAAAGCACTCGCTCCCCACCATTCCTGAAAGCGATTTTTTTTTAACGGGTACAATTAAAAACTAAAATGAAAAGGAACTACAAAAGCAAGGATGATGTTTTCTTTTTTTACCCACAGCGTATTGTGTATATGTTTTATACAAGTTGAGAGTAATGTTGAAAACCTCTTTTTCCATTGTGGAGAAACTGTTGTACCTGGCTGTTTCCGGTGGATAAGATTGTGTACGGCTCGTGTATTAATATAAAGTCTTTATGTTTTTTTTATTTGAAGCTTTTGCGGTTACCTTCGATTTTATCTTTCAATGCTAGCATGCAGGTAACCTACGGAGTATTAGCTACTTAACTGTTTTTTCATTAATAACGGGGTGTAATTGGAATTTTTTCCGCTTGTTTTGGTAATGTATGATGTCAGGTAGAATAGTAACGGGATAAAAGAAGGAAGAGTAATTTTGATTTTTTTTAAACTTAATTTTAGTAACCCCCATGGAATTAACGAATACAGCGAAGGACCGAAAGAAAAGATTAAAGGGAAGTCCTGACCTGAGTAGCCTTGTATATGGTAAAGTTCCCCCACAGGCCCGCGATCTGGAAGAAGCTATTTTAGGAGCCATTATGCTTGAAAAAGGTGCTTTTGATACGGCTGTAGAATACTTGAGACCCGAATGTTTTTATGTAGATGCTCACCAGCGGATATTTTCGGCTATGCAAAACCTTCAACAAAAAAGCCAACCAATTGATATTTTAACCGTGGTGGAGGAGCTTCGTAAAAAAGACGAACTAGATGCCGTAGGTGGCGCCTATTTTGTAACCAAGCTTACCAATTCGGTTACAAGTAGCGCACATATTGAAGCGCATAGCCGCATTTTGGTTCAAAAGTTTATTCAAAGAGAACTGATAAGGTTGAGTGGAGAAATAATTGGGGATGCCTACGAAGACAGCACCGATGCTTTTAGCCTGCTAGATGATGCCGAACAGAAATTATTTGATATTACCAACAGTTATGTAAAACGCAACTACAGCGATATAGGGGCGGTATTAGTAAAAGCCATTGAGCGCATAGAAGACCTGCGCCATAGAAAAGATGATATTTCAGGCGTACCTAGCGGCTTTGCAAAGCTTGATAAAGTTACCAACGGTTTTCAGCCTACTGATCTTATAGTAATTGCTGCCCGCCCATCTGTTGGTAAAACTGCTTTTGCGCTGAACATTGCCCGCAACGCTGCCATGCACCCTACAAGACCAACCGGCGTGGGTGTTTTTAGCCTTGAAATGGGAAATGCTCAGTTGGTGCAGCGTTTGCTGAGTGCTCAAAGTGGAATTATGATGGAAAAGATTTCAAGAGGGCAAATGGCTGATTACGAAATGGAGCAATTGTACGCCACAGGAGTAAAAGCGCTGACCGATGCACCCATTTATTTGGATGATACCCCGGCACTAAATATTTTCGAATTGCGTGCAAAATGCCGCAGAATGGTTTCCCAACACAAAGTAGGCTTGGTAATCATTGACTACCTGCAGCTAATGGGTGGAGGAGGCGAAAGTCGCAACATGAACCGTGAACAGGAAATCAGTGGCATCAGCCGATCATTAAAGGGGCTTGCCAAGGAATTGAATATACCCATCATTGCCCTGAGTCAGTTGAACAGAGCGGTGGAGGGTAGGAAAGATGGAAATAAAATTCCACAGTTGAGTGACCTTCGCGAATCGGGAGCCATTGAACAGGATGCGGATATGGTTATGTTTTTATATCGTCCTGAGTACTATGAAATGAATCAGGATGAACATGGTGAATCCAATAAGGGTGCCACCGTGGTAAAAATTGCTAAACACAGAAATGGTGCGCTTGATAGTATAGATCTGAAAGCCTTGCTGCACATTCAGCGTTTTGTAGATGCGGATGAAACTGACCAAAATTTTGGTGCCGGACTGCCACCGGGTTTTAAACCCATTGGGCCAGGCAATAGTGGTGCGCAGGGCGAGGGTGGTGCAGCAATGTTTATTCAAAAGTCAAGCAAAATGAATCAGATGACTGAGTTTGATGAAGGATTCGACGAAGAAGATTTGTTCTAAATGAGTCAACTTTTTGTATGAATAGAAAATAGGTGATTTTATCACTTTCGAAAGGCTTGTCGCCCAAAAAAAAGGGTAAAAAAATGTATCAACAAGAGAGAAAAGTCAGCAGGCATTTAACAGGCTTCTTTTCAATACTTAGGGAAGGTTGATTTATTTTAAGAATGATGTAAAGATACTGTAATACGAAAAAGCAGAATAACTGTTCCGCTATAAAGTGGTGAATGATGATTGTGTAGTAGCTGATGAATAGCACGAATTGTTTTTATGTCCTGACCTAATAAGAAATCGCCATCTTTAAAATCCCATGATTTGTCGTTATATTTATAGCATAATACCAGAATAAAGAGGTATGCTTTTCCTTTCTATTCCGGTATTATTCAATTATCAAGCCTTGCCTTATATTCTTTTATCGCTCTAAAAGCCCTGCTTACCGCACAACCACATTGCCCCGCATGCCATTGTGGTTGGCGCAATTGTAAGTAGAAACCGCACTGGTAAAGGAACTACTTGTAGTAAAACTTATCCCGTTGGCTTCCCGTACGAAATTTATGGAGACATTGCTTTCAAGATTGCCCATGCTGCCTTCGCTTTGCGAAATCAAGACCCCATTGGATGTATTTCTAAATTCAAAAGGGTGAATGGTAGCTGCTGCCATGCTTACAATTTTGTACCGCCTGTCTTTTTCAAAGGTAAAAGGGGTATTGTTGGTTTCCAGCACGGCAGTGTTGCTGCTATTGGTTACTGAAACAACTTTCCAGGAGCTGAATCCTACATTCACTACTGTAATTTCTATTGTTGCCATACTAGTTGCCACGTTATCATCTTTTTTACAGGCAACCAATAAAACAGAAAGGATTACAACAAAAAAGAAAGTATTGGTTAATTTTTTCATAAGTATATTTTAAATAGATACGGATACTGGAATATTTTGGTTTGCCTTGAGGGGAGAAATTGGTAGACTGATATACCATTTTATAAGCTTTTTTATCTTAAAGTGCCACAGCCGAAGATTATGCGTTTGGCCATTGCATGGTCAGATCTTACCTTTCCGGGACAAATATACAGAACTCATGATTACATTAAAACTGGCGCTTGACTGGACGATTAATACCAACCATACAGGATTTGTAGTGGCGCAAACGCAAAAATATTATGAAGCGGCAGGAATAGAATTGATCCTGCTTACCCCCGATGAAGACAATTATGCTATAACACCAGCCAAAAAAGTGGAGCTCGGTCTGGCAGACTTTGCACTTTGTCCACTGGAAAGTATTCTGAGTTATCAAACCAAGAATAACCCTTTTGACGCGGTTGCTATTGCAGCCATTTTACAGGAAGATATAAGCAGTATAGTAGTGCTTAAGCAGTCTGGTATTGAATCTCCAAAGGATCTTGCCGGAAAAGCTTATGCTTCTTATAAAGCCCGGTACGAGGATGAAATGGTAAAGCAAATGATTTCAAATGATGGCGGTAATGGGGAACAATTACAACTGATATATCCAGAAAAACTGGGTATTTGGGATACGCTTTTGACCGGAAAGGCTGATGCTACCTGGATTTTTGACAACTGGGAGGGCGTAATAGCTCAGCAAAAAGGAATTGAACTGAAACATTTCCGTTTGGCTGATTTTGAGGTGCCTTATGGCTACTCTCCGGTAATCATGACCTCCCGAAGTAAAATGAAAGAACACCGCAAAGCATTCCAAAATTTTTTACAGGCTACAAAGGCTGGATTTTTGCAAGCGCAAAGTAATCCCGAAACGGCTGTTGAGTGGTTGCTCCCTTTGGTTCCCGAAGCCGATCACCATCTTGCTTTTTTACAGGAAAGCCAACGTTTTACCAGTTGCTTTTATGGAACCGGGGAAAGCTGGGGAAGAATGAACCCAAAAAGGGTGAAGACTTTTATTGATTGGATACAGCAAAGAGACCCCACTGCCCGGCAGATTTCCTATCAATCTTTGTTTACCAACGAACTGCTCTCTGAATGAAACAAAAAAAGGAAGGAATGTATGCCTTTGCTTTCACATCCTTCCTTTAGTACCTGGCCGGGGGGCTTACCAGCCGCCACCACCACCGCCGCCGCCGCCGCCGCCACTGCTTCCACCGCCGCTGCTTCCGCCGCTGCTGCTGCTTGGCGGGGTAGATGCGGACGAAACAGTACTGCTTAAGCCGGAGGATATGCCTTTGGTAAGATCACCCATTTGAAAGTTGCTGCCAAAATTGGTGCGATGATTACCGCTGTAATACCCGGGTTCATAGCCCCCCTCTAATGCTTTTTGGAGAATGCTATCAAACTTATCCGCCCATGCATTTTCTACTCCCAGTGCAATGGCATAAGGCAGGTATTTTTCAAAAAGTTCCAATGTTTTATCGGGAGGGGTTAAAAAGTCAAACAGTTTTTGTTCTGCTGTTTCCAGATACATTTTAAACCCTTTAATATGATCTGCAATCTCTCTCCCTTTTTGTGTGTAGGCACTCATAATGGACACAAAGAAAATTTGCAGTACCACAACCAACAAAAACAGTACAATAGTTGCAATGAGTATCTGTTGGGAGTAATAGTTGATG
>Ga0105048_10012061_pt1 | contig 13589 bp, 11 predicted proteins | sample MAT05_FD_78382 | JGI IMG/M metagenome (GOLD analysis project Ga0105048, IMG submission 78382) | Freshwater microbial communities from Lake Fryxell liftoff mats and glacier meltwater in Antarctica - MAT-05 | ecosystem: Environmental > Aquatic > Freshwater > Ice > Liftoff microbial mat | place...
CGCGGCGGCGAAGCGCCGACCGGGATCACGAAGCCGTCCGGGACCTCGAAGCCCAGCCGCCGCAGCGCGGCGAGGCCTACGGCCTTCTGTCCACAACGCGAGGGCATCGGTCGGCCAAGCCGACAGCTCCGTACTTGGAGTAAATTCTGATACCGCAGGACGCGAAGCGAAGATGGCGTGACGCTCCGGCAACTTCTTGATGAGCCTGCGCCTTGCCGGTTGCTGTGGGTGGAACTCAACAGTATAACGTCGCGCACACTATGAACCTTACTCGTCGCTCGGTGCTTGGTTGGGGAACGATGGTCGCAGGCAGCCTCGGTTTTGCTGGCCTGGCGAGTCGTCGAGCGGAGGCTCAGGAGTTTGGTTCTCTCGTGACAGATCTGAATGGCGTGTTGGATCTTCCTGCGGGCTTCTCCTACACGGTGCTTCAGCGCTCCGGGGCTACGATGACCGATGGGGGCACTGTGCGCGGCTCCTTCGATGGGATGGCGGCCTTCCCGGGTCAAGATGGCCAGATCATCCTGATGCGCAACCACGAGCTGGGGGTAAACGGTGGTGTGAGCCGCCTGGTGCTGGCTCCTGGCACGCTCGAGCTTTTGTCCAGCAACGATGTGCTGACAGGCACCGTGAGCAACTGTGCTGGAGGCCCGAGCCCCTGGGGATGGCTGAGCTGCGAAGAGGTTGCTGGGATCGGGGGCGTGTGGGTTTGCCCAACGAATGCAAGCGCTCTGTTGGAAGGCGACAACCGGCGCCGCATTGATGACTACGGCAGCTTCAAGCACGAGGCCGTGTGCATCGACCCCGCCACGCTCGTCGCGTACCTCACGGAGGACGACAGCGACAGCCATCTCTACCGGATGGTCCCGACCAATGCCGCCGCCGATCCATTCACGGGCCAGCTGCAGGCCATGAAGGCCGTCAGCGCAGACGACTTCTTGACCCCAGACATGACCGTGGGGCAGAGCCTCCAGGTGGTGTGGGTGAACGTTAACCCCGCCAAGGCTCGCGCGAGTGCCAAGGCGGCACATGCCGCGGTGGTGAGGCGCGGCGAGGGGATCTGGTGGTCCGACGGTGAGATCTACTTCACTGCCACCAGCAACGGGCAGGTCTTCAAGCTCGTGCCTTCGGCGGAAGGCGGGACGTTGACGCTTGTTGCCAACAGCCTTCAGGGGCCTGACAACATTACCGTCGCGCCTTGGGGTGGGGGTGACCTCTTCGTCGCCGAAGACACCAACGGGGACAATTACATCAAGGTCGTCGATGCGCAGGGCAACGTGAGCCAGTTTGCCCGCAACGCTGTCGCGCAGAGCGCGGAGATAGCTGGCGTTTGCTTCTCACCGGACGGCACTGTCCTCTTCGCCAACCTACAAAAATCCGGCCATACGTTGGCGATTCGAGGGCCCTTTCCCGTGGTTAACCCCGAGCCGCCTCCGGGTTCTGGTGGTACGAGTGGCACGGGGGGTAACGGCGCCAACGCCGGCACCGGCACGCCCGCGACGGGTGGTGCAACGGCGACCGGGGGCCAGGCTGCGTTGCCTGCGATGGGAGGGAGCGAGGCCGTCTTGCCTGCGACTGGCGGAGCCGAAGCGACGCTGCCGGGTTCGAGCGGCGGCACGCCCGCTGCCATGGGCCTAGCGACGGGAGCCGCTGAGGATGCTGGATGCGGCTGCGTCATGGGCGGAGAGCTTGGGGTCGTGGGTGGCCCCGCGGCTACGGCAGCCCTGCTTGTCACGGCCGTCGTTCGGCGTCTGCGAAAAGACGACGGCGACGTTCGGAGCGACGACGGCGACGCTGCCGGCTCGACGAATGGTTCAAGCTTCACCAGACGTCCTCACTGACCTCGTCAGAGGTTTGGCCTTGCGGGGTAGCACCGGGAACAGGAAGCTTCACCGCTCGTCGCATCCTGACAAAACGCCGGGAAACACGCAAATCAGTATCGGATTATCCGACACTGAGAAACCCATGTTGCGCCGCCCGACGATTGAAGCCTTCGACCGCCACCTGCTCGGGCTTGGCCTGCGCTTCGAGGGGGTCGTGATTGGTGGTTCGGCGCTCGGGCTCATGGGCGTCATCCAGCGGCCGACGCGGGACTTCGACATATTCGTGCCCGAGCTGCCTCCGGCGATCGCCTAGGCTGCGCGCGACTTCGCGAAGGCACAACGCAACGCGAGAGTCGAGCGGTTGGAGGTGCAGGACGGCAAAACGCCGACCGGCTCATGCGGCTCGTGGGGGCCCATCCATCCGAGCGCGTCCGCTCGTGCTGGGCGGCCATCGCGACGTGGCTCAAGAAGGATCGTCGTCTCGCCCGACTCGCTGGCGCATACGCGGGAGCACCTATCGAGCTGTTGCCAACAGGGACCGAGTTTCAGATGAAGCGACGCGGCGAGGACGCTCGCTTCATCGGATCGAAGCTGCGCGTGCCGACGGGTGCCCTCCGAGATCGCCACGAGCACGTGCTCTCGCCGGAGACTCTAATTCGACGTCACGCGGGCTACCGAAACTGCGTGCTCATGGGCCCGTCGTTTCGCGCCGACGTGTGGACTGCGCTTGAGCACGCTCCTGACCTGTGCATCGCCGACGTCGCGCGGAAAGCCTCGTGCTCATTCGCGACAGCGTGGCAAACGGCGCCGCCTACGCACAGCCGGCGACAGTAGTGCGCAGAATTCCCCTTAAGCATTCGTCGGGTGCGTGCCGTTCATAGGCTCGAGCAGTGACAAAAATTCTCAGAACACGTCGGATTGCCGAGAAACTCGGCATGGGCGTGTTGCCAGCATTACTTACAATGTGCGCGTTTGGCTATGACTCGTTACCGTTCGACGAACCCAGTTATGGCGGCGCAATCGCGGGTATGCCGGGAGTCGAACCGGCAGGCAGTACGGGCGGTGCTCAAAGCGCCATTCTTCCAGGAACCGGTGGCCAGGGTACTGGCTCGGTGGCTTCGAGTGGAATGTCCGGAGGGAGCAACGGTCAAGCAGCGGGAGGCGTCGGTGGCACTCCGGCCGCTGCAGGTGGCGAGCCCGGAATCGGAGCGGGCGGGACAATGGCCTCAGGAGGAGGAGCGCCTCCGAATGGTGGTAGTGCGACCGGAGGCAGCGGTGTGACAGGAACCAGTGGCGGTGCTACAACCGGAGGAGCCGCAACCGGAGGAGCGCCTGCAAACGCGCCTTCCTCGGTCGCCGTTAGTCGCCAGATCAGGGGAAGTGGTTCGCTTGATGATCTGACAACCACCGTGTGTGTTGACTCCAGCAACAATGTCCAAATTGGCGGTATATTTGACGGCACCGCCAACTTTGGCGGCGGCAATATCGGCTCGGGCAACCAAGGCTCGGACGGATTCTTTGCGAGCTACAATTCGAGCGGTGCGCACCGCTGGTCCACGCATCCAACACTCGCGCGCAATGACGCCACGATGGGCCTGGCGAGCACGGGATCGGGTACGGCATTTGCGATTAGCATCGAGCAGGGAACATTGACGCTCAACGGCCTCCAAGTAGCCACTGGTACCACCGGCGGTGCTGCCGTCGGTGTCATGGACGCCAATGGACAAGCAGTCTGGATGAAGAGGGCTCTGCTCAGCGCTTACTCCTTCGCCGATGCCAATACCGAGGGTGTCGCTGTGGGAGCGTCGGGAAACGTTTTTATGTTCGGGGCACATGAGACGAACCTCACTGTGGACGGCACAGTACTCAACGCGAGCGGCGGCTCGGGCTACTTGGCCATGTTCAACAGCGGGGGCACCTTACTCGCTGCTAGCACCCGTCCGGATTACCATTGGTTTCAAGCGATCGAAAGCACCACGGCCACCTACGCGTTCGGACGCACGCACAGCGCGCCCTTCGACGCCGCAATCGCCACGTACACGCTCGGAGGTGTTTATTCCACAGTTGCAACCTTCGGTGCAGCGGGCGACGACGTTATCACCGACGCGGTCAGGGATGCCGCCGGCAACATTTACATCACTGGCTACTTCACAAACTCCATCAACTTCGGCGGTGCAACGCTCACCACCAAGGGAAATATCGACATCTTCGTTGCCAGCTTCACCAGCACATTGGTGCACCGCTGGTCCGTTGGGTTCGGCTCGAACGGCGCTGACCAAGCAAGTGCAATCGCGGCGGACAAGGATGGCAATATCTATGTCGCGGGCGATCAGATGGGCACGATCAATTATGGCGGAGGCAATCTGAGCATCTCCGATGGTCTATTCCTAGCGAGCTTTACCTCCGGCGGGGTGCACCGTTGGTCGCAGGTTTACGACGCCGGACCAGGTGCGATCACCGCGCTCGCGGTAGACTCAAACTATTCGCTTTATGTCGTTGGGGCGACTGAGAATCTTGGAATCGATATGTTGGGCACGCACCTAGATCCCTTGAATGGCACGGCCTTCTTAGTGAAACTCGTCCAGAACCCCTAGCGGGCCCGCCGGCCACACGACGAAAGTTCGGGGGTTACTTTCAAGTTGCAAGCGCGTCATCAGAACGGAACTTGAATCGGACTAGTGTGCGCCGTTGGATTCTAAGAGCCGACGGAGGAGAGATGGTCCGCATGAAAGCTTGGCTCAATATAGTTAAGATCTGCGTCCTGCCCGTCGTCGCCCTAATGGGCATGCTCGGGTGTCGTGCCAACGTCTCCGGGGAAAACGTGGACCAAGTCACCCAGGCGCTCGTGCCGAGCAAAGGCGCGCCCAACACGCTCGACGTTGCGAGTTGGAATATCGAGTGGTTTGGGGACGAGACCAATGGGCCGACCGACAAGGATCTTCAACGCCAGAATGCGTATGACGTGATTTTTGGGGCCGATATGGATATCTGGGGCCTCGGGGAGCTCGTGAGTCAGAGCCAGTTCAACACGCTCAAAGGTCAGTTAACCGGCTACTCAGGCTTTCTGGCCAATGATCCGAGCGTCATTAACGGTCCAGCCTATTACAGCGACTTTAGCAACAACGAACAAAAGGTGGGCATCCTCTACAAGTCCTCGCTCGCCAACGTGTTGGAGGCTCGCATCATCTTGACGGCGAACAATTGCGACTTCGCCGATCGCCCGCCCATGCAGGTCAAGCTGCGTGTAACGCTGAACGGCAATACTCACGACGTTGTCGTCATTGTCCTGCACGCGAAGTGTTGCAGCGACAGCACCAGCTACCAGCGCCGCCTGAACGCCTCCAACGCACTCAAGTTTTACCTCACGACCACTTTCCCAACACAAAAGGTTTGGCTCATCGGTGATTTCAACGATGACGTGGATACTTCCATCACCGTTGGCAATGCTTCGCCCTACGCCAACTTCGTGAATGACGCCGCCAATTACGTCTTTCCGAGCAAGGCGCTGTCGGACGCGGGCGTTGCATCGACCACCGGCTATCCTGACATGGTCGATCATCACCTGAATACGAACGAAAGCAATGCTCAGCTGATCTTGGGATCCGCCGAAATTTATCGCGTTGATCAGTATATTGCAGACTACGATCTCACCACGAGTGACCACTATCCGCTGCTCAGCCGCTACACCTGGGCGAGCGGTGGAGCACCATCGGTGACGGTGACGGTGACGGCGCCACGGCACCAAGCTCAGGCACACCTTCGCGACGGGAACGACGCTGCAGCCGGGTAAGGCCATCGCCGTATTCGGCGCTGTACGCGAGATCCCGGGTGGTCTCGCTAACGCCATCGCAGCTTCCACCGGAATGTCTTCGCTGGCTAACATCGACGGAGTGTCAATGAATCGTAGCCCAGATGGCAGCGCAATCGGGTCGTTCGCGAAGCACACGCTGCTGGCGTCACTGTTTAGTTCTGCGGGAACGCGAGTGAATGGCGCTGCCTGGTAAGCACCAAGATGGACCTCACCCGTGCGATTGAAGGAACGATTCGACCGAGAAGGAATGGCCATTCCGGTTCCAGCGCGAGAAGTGCACGTGCTCACCGGTTGATGTTTTCCCGGAAATCAGGCCTCTTTTAGCTCCTCTTGTAGCCCGGGACCGACCGGGTTAGAGATGAGCCAAAACACATGCTAGAAACAGTACTCGACGTCGTGCTCAACTTGGACACGCACCTTTTGGATTGGTCTACGGCGCTCGGGCCTTGGCTCTACGTCGTCTTATTTTTGATCATCTTCTGCGAAACCGGCCTCGTGGTCACGCCGTTCTTGCCTGGAGATTCGCTCTTGTTCGCGGTCGGCGCCATCTGCGCCATCGAGGGCTCTTCGATGAACATCGGCGTCATGATGCCTTTGTTGATCGTGGCGGCGATCTTGGGCGATGCCGTGAACTATCGCATCGGCCATCATTTCGGCAAGAAGGCCTTCGCGGGGGAGTACCGCTTTATCAATCCCCTGCACCTGAATCGGACGAAGGGTTTCTACGAACGCTATGGAGGCCGAGCTATTGTCTTTGCGCGCTTTGCGCCAATTCTCAGAACATTTGCCCCGTTCGTGGCTGGCTTTGCCGAAATGCCGTACCGCCGCTTTTTCATTTTTAACGTGGTGGGAGGCGTCGTGTGGGTAGTGAGTTTTCTTGTCGCAGGCTTTTGGTTTGGGCAAATCCCTGCCATCAAGCAGAACTTTCACATCGTGATTGTCGCTATTGTTGTGATCTCTCTATTGCCTGCTGTTTTCGAGACGTTTCGGGCGATGCGAACCAAGAACTCCGCCACCAAATAATCCCACTATGAGTGACGAAGTTTCAAGTCCCAAGGCCCACGGGCGAAACCTAGCCGGACTCTCGCTCGGGGCGCTCGGAGTCGTGTTCGGAGATATCGGCACGAGTCCCCTCTATGCCTTCCGTGAATGCTTGCACGGCGCGCACGGTGTCGACGTGACTAGAGCGAATGTGCTGGGCGTCTTGTCCTTAATCTTTTGGGCACTGATGGTGATCATCTCCGTCAAGTACGTGGCGTACGTGTTACGTGCTGACAATCAAGGAGAAGGCGGCATCTTGGCGTTGATGGCGCTGGTTACGAACGTTAAAGGCACGGGCAAGCGCTCGTATCAAGTCGCGATTGTCCTCGGGCTGTTTGGCGCGTCGCTCTTGTTTGGGGACGGCATCATCACGCCCGCGATCTCGGTGCTCGGCGCGTTGGAGGGCATCAAGATTGTCACTCCAGACTTTAACTCGTTCGTCGTGCCTTTGGCGGTCATCATCTTGTTCTGCCTGTTTTACGTCCAGAAGCGTGGAACCGGCAGCATGGGGGCAGTCTTTGGGCCCATCATGGTCGTTTGGTTTGTCAGCATTGCTCTTGTAGGAGCCAACCAAATCGCGCTCACGCCGCAGGTTCTGAATGCGATGAATCCTAGTCACGCCTGGTCCTTCCTGACGACCTCGGGGCATCGAGGCTTCATCGTCCTTGGATCCGTTTTTCTCGCTGTAACTGGCGGCGAAGCGTTGTACGCCGACCTCGGACACTTCGGAGCGCGGCCGATGCGCATCAGTTGGTTTTTCGTCGCTCTACCTGCACTGGTTCTCAACTACTTCGGTCAGGGGGCTTTGTTGCTCCGAGATGCGAGTGCCGTTGAGAATCCGTTCTATCGCATGGTACCGGCGTGGGGCTTGATCCCCATGGTGGTCTTGGCGACGCTCGCCACTGTTATCGCATCGCAAGCCCTCATCACCGGCTCCTTTTCCCTGGCGCGGCAGGCACTGATGTTGGGATATTTCCCCCGCGTTAAGATCAGCCACACCTCCGCCGCCCACATGGGGCAGATCTATGTCCCCATCATCAATTGGCTTTTGATGCTGTCGACCATTGCGCTGGTGCTGGGTTTCCGCTCGTCCAGCGCGCTGGCCGCGGCCTACGGCGTAGCAGTGACGCTGAACATGCTCATCACCACGCTTTTGGCCTACGTGGTAGCGCGGCGGCTGTGGGGATGGAAGACGTTGCCAGCGCTAGCCGTGACGGTGTCTTTCCTTATTCCGGAGTCCATATTCGCAAGTTCGAATCTGGCAAAGGTGGCAGACGGTGGGTGGTTTCCGCTCGTAGTTGGCGCCGTCTTGTTCACGCTGTTCACGACCTGGCGTCGCGGGCGCGAAGTCCTCAACGAACGCTTTCTCGAACGCATGGTACCACTTGAAGATTTTTTCGAGCTCATGCGAGTTGAACGCGCGACTCGCGTGCCCGGCATGGCGGTGTTCATGAATGGGAACTCTGAGGGCACCCCTCCAGCCTTACTACATAACTTTTTGCACAATCGAATTGTGCACGAACATGTGGTCTTGCTCACCATCGTCACCGAAAATGTCGCACGTGTTCCTCAGTCTGAGCGCGCCACACTCGAAGATTTGTCGAGCGGCTTTCGACGTGTGGTGGCTCATTTCGGCTTCATGGAAACACCGGATGTGCCCGCGTTGCTGGACCAACTCGAGATACCCCACTACGCGCTCGACTATGTGACGTTCTTTCTTGGGCGAGAGACCCTCCTGCCCACTCACCGCCCCGGTATGGCGCTCTGGCGCGAACGCCTCTTTGCCTTTCTCTCTCGGAATGCGCAGCCTGCGACCGCATTCTTCGGAATTCCACCCTCTCGCGTGGTGGAAATTGGAGCCCAAATCGAACTCTAGCTGCGGCCTAACTGGGCCATTTCCTCACTCAAGGCAACTGCACCAGTAGCCTCGCCGCTGGCATCAAGCGTGGACTGGTACCGTTGATCGCCGGCAATTTGATATCGCGACTGCGGTTTTCTATTGCGAATCAGTAGGAAATCCTCCTCATGGCCGACCACGCTGCGAAAGTAGCGGAGCTCCATCGCTTCTCCGAGCACGTCTTCCGCAAAATGGCAGAAACGCATCAGGTGCACCGCAATTAGGTTTTCAAAGCGAGCAGCGGAGTTCTCGACACGCGCCCAATCCCAGAAGTAGAGCTTCTGCTCTTTCTTAACGGCCTTGATGCGCGGGCCACCGAACGGTGGAACTCGGAATACGGCGTACGTCCTCTCGAGAATCGACACCCAATTCTTGACCGTTTGGAACGCCACTTCGAGATCTTCACGCAGCGCATTGATCCTCTCGAACCAGCGTTGTCCCATAGGCGCGACGCCAGCGGCTCGAAACCGGAAGCGGCGCGTCCTTGATGGCATCAAGCTCCTTGAGCTCATTGGAGACGCCCATCACTTCGCTCAACGTCAGCGGGCGCAGGTGATGCAGGAAAAACCTACCTTGCATCGAATCGCCACCTTGATGATAGACGTCCAAGCGGGCACTTCCCGTGACGAGATTCTTCCTGTTCTCGCCATGCAGATCGAATTGCCCTTTGAGCCAGTTTCGCCAGCCGCGAAACTTGTGGATCTCGTCGAACATCGCGATTTATTTGGATTGCTAACCTACCGGCACGCTATTCGCCCGTAGCAATAGGTCGCTCCGCCTTCGCGATCACTTGGAGCCACAAAGCAACGCAAGCGTGAGGCTGTTCACGGCTTTGCACATGAGGTTCGTGCAATCCTTGGACGCGCATTCTGAATCGCTCGCACACGCTTGGCCAACCGCACGCGCACTAGCACAGACGTTGCCGCTCGTGTTGCAGTAGGCACCTTCAACGCATTCCTCGTCACTCTGGCAGGTGCCCATAAGGGGCACCAGAGCCTTGCACTTGTGCTCGGCCAAGTCGCAGTAGGCTGAAGTGACACAGTCATAATAATTGCTCGTGCAGGCGCCACCGATGGGCGTCATTGCTTTGCAGCTGGCGCTTGGGCCATCACATTTCAGCCCGTCGTTCACGTGGCACAAGTATCCGGTCGAGGGGGTGGTGTCCGGGAGTCCACTCGAGCCAGGAAGAGGGAAAGCCAGGGTGCTTTCAGGAGAGAGCTACGAGTTGCGAATGGCAGCATCTGCGGAAACGATAATCGCGCGCGTTCGGCTGCGATGTCGAACTATGTCACATGCGCACAGGTCGGTGGACCGTCCTAGGCAACTGCAGATTTCTTTTCTGTCTATGATTTCTAGGGTTGACGTTGGCGAAACGATTGCAGTATCCAGGCGCAACGCAGGTTAGGGGAAGAGTCGGATAAGGGAGCGTTGGGTCGCGTATGATCGGTTTAGGCACAAATCTTGCGCGTCGCGTTCATAGCCGCTGCGATTCTCCTTGGCATTTGGGGTGCATACCGCACTGCTACGCACCGCCTGTTCGCATCTGCGGAGAGCGGCGAACAATACCAGCGAGCAACTCAAGCACCGCAAGCCTTCTACAACCCATGCCGACGCGGTAGATGGCGGATTGTGGAGCGGAAGCTCCTCCCGGGATCTAGTTATTCAATCTCTCATATTCTGATTCGTCACAGGGAGAGTTCGCGTGAATTGGTGCCGTTCTCGTTTCTCGACTGGCGCGCCCAGTTACCAGCTGTTACTCGCACGCGAAGCGAAGCAATCAAAGAAGCAACGGAATTGGCGGCGAGGCTGCGCCGCGGGGATGATTTCGGTTCAGTGGCACGCACTGTGTCTGAAGACCCATTCACGCATAGCGGGGGCGGGCGGCTAGGTGTTTTTGCCGCAAGCGAGCTCCTCGTTTGGCCGCAAGTCTTGGATTGTTTAGGAGAAGGGGGCGTAGGGAGCGTCTCACAACCTGTGGAGACCGAGTTTGGCATCCACTTGTTCCGAATCGAAAGCCCACCGGATCTGCTAGAGTTTGCCGCCCGAAGAATCGTAGTTGGTTACGGCGATGCCCCATTCCTCCAGTATTCAGCCCGGGATGGGCGCTGGGAGTCGGCACAGCATCGCAGCCGCGAAACGGCACGGGAAATTGCGAATAGTCTGTCGAAGAGCGCCACGCGGGAAACGTTCAGCGAATTCGTGGCGCAGCATTCAGATCACCGCGACGCGGCCCAAGACGGAGACGTGGGGCAATGGGCGTCTCGCAAGGCTACCATATTTCCTCGGGTCCTTTCTCGTCTTCTGACTCTGCCCGTTGGGGCAGTGAGCGAAGCATTTGACTCCGAGATTGGCTTTCAGATCTTCTTACGTGAGCTTCCTAGGGACCGCACTCGATATGCAATGGAGGCAATGCGGTTCGCGTTCGAGCCAAACGCTTCAACGGGCAAGGGCACCAGAAATATCGCACTGGCGATGGCGACAGATCGTCTTGCGTCGTGGCGGCAAGGGCGTCCCGATCCTTTGTTTTTGACTCCCATTGAAGTGTGGTCTGAGGGTCGCGGCCCCTGGGGAGTAGAGCCGCTCCTAAAGAAAGGTAGCATTGGGGATTTTCTTGAGGCGCCCCTGGTCTCTGATTCCGCCTATGTGGTGGCCAGACGCGTGGGACCACCCGCGGTCGAAGAAGAGAGAACTTGTACGGGCATCTGCCCTGGCCGCGCCAGCGCAGCCAGAGCGGCTGCTGACGGCAACCTTCGAGCGCTCCTCCAGGCGCTCGATAGCACCGCTAGTGCCATACCTTCCCAGCAGAGGCTGGCGTTTGAGAGGGCCCTCACGACTCTGCGAGCCAACTTGCGCACGGCGACTAATCCAGCTGCCCGGGAAGAAGTCTGGAGCCGCTTCGCCGCAGGCATCGTCAGCACGTTTGGGGCGAATCTTGGACAAAATATTCTTAATTTGTGCGCCACAGAGGTTGAGCTATTCACGCTTGGGTTCCCGGCAGAGGCGAAGCCATGAACAGGCTAGGATACTCCGTGGGTGGTGTATTTGCTCTGTCAGCCGCAGTGCTGCTCTTTTGGCTGAGTGGCAGCAAGGGGATATCGGAACAAGATCCCGTTGCCTTGCGCCATCCCTCGTCAAGCGCGCTTTCTGTTCGTCACAACTCCCCATTGATTCCCGTTTCGACTGATGAAGACCCGAAGTTGGTTGTCGACGGAATCGTGACTGATGAGCCCGGGGACTCTGTTTTCGGGGCTCGAGTGTGTCTATGGGCGGCGGGTATTTTCACCAACCTACCATCGAACCCCATTAGCTGCGTCGATACTGACCGGAAAGGCGCCTTTCAGTTTAGGGCCAGCCCGTCATCCTCCGGGTTCGCTGTGTCGGTTCGGAGCGACCCTCTTTGCGACTCGCGCGTGCAGGTCTTGACGACGCCAGCCAGAGGAATTCGGGTGACAATGAGTTCCGGGTGCAGTTTAGCGAGCGGAAGGGTGAAGGATGCCAATGGGGGCGTTATCGAAGGCGCCCGGGTCGGCCTGTTTCGGCTCACTCCCGAAGGCGGAATGGCGGCTACCCCAGATACGCTCGGACTGACCGATGATCGGGGTACGTTTTCTTTAAACGTGCGTTCTGGGGAGTACCTAGTGCGGGCAGTTGCGGACGGATACGGAGTCACGGAAGCAACGACCTCGATTCCAGGTTCTTCGATCGAAATTCCACTCTCAGCAGGGGGGGAGATCACGGGAAAGGTGATCAACGAGCAGCAGGCGCCACTCAGCAACGTCTTGGTTAGCGCTGAGCGACTCGGCGGAGTACCTGGGAGCGCGTCGGCGATGAGCGACGAAAGGGGAGAGTTCCTGATCGCAAATGTGTCCATCGGGCGGTATGCCGTTAGCGTCAAGAGTGATACCTGGTCAGCAGACACCCAGGTGATCCCTCTGGACAGTGGAACCCGCAGCAGTCCCTTGCTCATCAATGCGCATCCCGCATCGTCGGTGGATGGTGAGGTGCTGGTGGCGGGCGGGCATTGCGAGTCGGGGCGTGTCACTCTGGCGGGAACCACGTTGCTCAGCGGAGATGTCGACCCAGCTGGCCGCGTCAAGATCATGGGCATTCCAAAGGGTCTTTACCGAGTGAACGTCGAATGCGCCAACGCGACGTCTCTCCATGACACCTTGCGTGTGGAGACCGCCGGCCTGCACACCAAACGTTGGGTGCTGGACCGAGGAATCCAAGTGAGCGGGCGCGTGCGTGGTTGCGATTCGGTCAAAGTCCGAGGTCTGCAGGTGCGCATGGTGCCGGAGTACACTCCGAATGCCGCAACGGCTGACCTGTGCTTGACGCCCTCACCATCGGAAAGTTGCTCGGCAGAACCTTTGGCGCAGGTCACGTGCCCGTTGAGTCTGTCAGGGGATTTCTCCTGCACCGGGCTGGTAAAGGGTCGATACACGTGCGTTGTCGCCGCGGACGGACAACCCATCGTACAGGTTCCCGTGGATGTCTCTTCCGATTCAGTTGTCGCGGACTTGGTGGTGCACGAGTGTGCCCTGTTGGGGGGGGCCGCTGTGGCCCGAGAGGTTCCTACTCTCGGTCGCAACGCGGTAGTCCAGGTAGTCGACGCGCGCGGCGAGCCGATGGCCGGCATCTGGGTAACGGCAGGCGCCATCGCCGGCTTGACCGATGAGAGCGGCCAGTTCGCATACGAGCAACCTGCGTTACCCTTCCTGGTTAGCGCTTATACACCCGAGGGTGACGTGAGCACTCAGGTGGAGGCGGCGGCAATTCTCACCCAGCTTCGAGTCATCCAGCCGAGTGACTCCGCGCAGGCGTTCTCCCTGCCACAGTAGTTGGGGTAAAGACTTCGGGCATGCTGCCCGGGAAAAAAGGAAACATAGAAAGGTAAATCACATGAACACAAAGAAAGCATTATCAACACTAGTGGCCCTCGGGGGCGTAGCCCTCGCCACATCGAACGCCTGGGCCGGTATTTGCCAAGTGTACAGTACGACCTTCATCGAGAAGAGAA
>Ga0105048_10012062_pt1 | contig 13587 bp, 9 predicted proteins | sample MAT05_FD_78382 | JGI IMG/M metagenome (GOLD analysis project Ga0105048, IMG submission 78382) | Freshwater microbial communities from Lake Fryxell liftoff mats and glacier meltwater in Antarctica - MAT-05 | ecosystem: Environmental > Aquatic > Freshwater > Ice > Liftoff microbial mat | place...
CGTGGACCGCGTGCTGTTCAACTCCGTGTTCGTCGACCGGGCGCCGCTGGAGCTCCAGGCGGGCAATATCGACCTGTACCTGTATGGCCTCAAGACCGAGGCCGCCCAGGAGCTGCAGGATGCCGACGGCATACAACTGTTCCAGGCACCCGCCACCACCTTGTCGCTCGTCCTCAATCCGGCACCCGCGCCGGAGGGCAAGCTCAACCCGTTCTCCATCCCGGAGGTGCGCCGGGCGATGCAGTACCTGGTCGACCGGGAGTTCATCGCCCAGGACCTCTACGGCGGACTGGCGCTGCCGATGCTCACCCACGTCAGCCCATCCGACTATGACTTCCTGACGGTCTATGACATCGACAGGGGGTCCGGCATCCGCTACGACGCGGAGTACGCGCGGCAGCAGATCGCGACGGCGATGACCGCCGCCGGCGCCGAGCGAGCGGGCGACCCGGCTGTCTGGAGCTTTGGTGGTGCGCCCATCCGGCTCAAGTTCATCGCGCGACCGGAGGATGAGCGTCGGCAGATCGGTGACCTGGTCCGTGCCGAGCTGGAGGCTGCCGGCTTCCAGGTGTCGATGACCTACAAGGACTTCGCGCCGGCCGTGCTGTCGGTCTACTCCACCGATCCGCAGGCCTTCGAGTGGCACCTGTATACGGAGGGCTGGAGCCGCGGCAGTGCCCAGCGCTACGACTCCAGCACCGTTAACTCCATGAACGCACCGTGGCTGGGCAACATGCCCGGCTGGCGCGAGCAGGGATTCTGGCAGTACGAGAACGAGGAGCTGGACACCCTTGGCCAGCGACTGTTCCGGGGTGAGTTCCAGAGCCTGGAGGAGCGCAACGAGATCTATCGCACGATGACCAGCGCTGGCCTGGATGAGTCCGTGCGGGTCTGGCTGGTGAGCGTCCAGAACACGTTCCCGGCCAGCGCGGACCTGACCAACGTGACGCGTGACATCGTGGCCGGCCCACGAACGCCGTACACGCTCCGCGAGGCGTCCATCCCGGGCAAGGATGAGCTGCGCGTCGGCAACCTGTGGGTCTGGACCGAGCGCACCACGTACAACCCCATCGGCGGGTTCGGGGACGCCTACAGCAACGACGTCTGGCGCAACCTGGTCGACCCGGCGGTCTGGAACCACCCGTTCACGGGTGACCCGGGGCCGTACCGGGCGACCTATGAGGTCTCGACCGCGGGTCCCGGTGGCACCCAGGAAGTGCCCACGGACGCGGTCACCTGGGATGCGCCGAGTGATACCTGGGTACCCATCGCGGCCGGTACCACGTCTGTCAGCTCCGTGATCTTCGACTACAGCAAGTACCTGTCCAGCAACTGGCACCACGGCCAGCCCATCACCCTCGCGGACGCCGTCTACTCCGTCGCGCAGGGTTTCGACCTGGCCTACGACGCGGACAAGTCCAAGATCGAGGTGGCACTGGCTGCCACATCCCGGCCGTATCTCGAGACCATCAAGGGGATGCGCATCCTGGACGATGACCGGGTCGAGGTCTTCGTGGACTTCTGGCACTTCGACGAGGACCAGATCGCGGCATACGCCAATCTGACCTCGTTCGGGATGCCCTGGGAGGTCCTCGCGTCGATGGACGACCTGGTGTTCGACCAGCGTCGTGCCGCCTTCAGCAATACGGCCGCATCGCGCTACAACGTGCCCTGGCTCAGCCTGGTGCTGCCGCGTGACGCACGCCTGGTGGATCGCACCCTGCGCGAGTTCGCGACTCGGGATGTCGTACCGGCGGGCGTGTTCGAGGTAGGCGATCGCTCCCTGGTGACCCCGGAGGAAGCGCAGGCGCGCTATGCGGCCGCGCAGGAGTGGTTCGACACGACCGGCAACCTGGTCATCAGCAACGGGCCGTTCTTCCTGTCGCGGTTCGACCAGGGCGCCCAGTTCGCCCAGCTGGATGCGTTCCGTGATCCGACCTATCCGTTCCGCGCCGGCGACTTCGCCTTGGGCGCGCCGCCCACGCTGGTCATCGCGCCGGTCGAAGCGGATGTGGTGGGACTTGGCCAGGAGGCGGCGATCCCGGTCACCGTTGACGGGCCCGGCTCACTGGTCCTGCGATACCTGCTCATCGACCCCGCCGATGACACCGTGAAAGCGTCCGGCGAGGCCGCCCCAGGTGCGACGCCGGGCACCTTCGATGTGACCCTGGGTGCGGACGTCACGGGGAGCCTCTTCCCGGGCCTCTACCAGCTGCAGCTGGCCGCCTCGAGCGACGCGGTGGCCCTCATCAGCGAGCGGCGTGTGGACCTGGAGGTCGCGCCGTAGCGCCATCGCTGTGGCGACCACTGGCCGTCAGGGCCGCCAGCCTCATCGGCGTGCTGATCGCGGTGCTGGTGCTGCTGGTCATCACACTCGGCGCGACCGGATACTCCGACCGGATCCTGTCCGCGGTCGTGGGCGAGGAGATGCGCGGCCTGCGCACGAGCCTCGCCGACACCATCCGTGACCCGGCCGATCTGGAGCAGACGCTCCAGGTCCGCCGGATCGAGCTGGAGCACTCGTATGGCCTGGACCGGCCGTGGTACGACCGGCTGCCGGGCATGGTCGGCCGCGTCCTGACCTTCGACCTGGGCGAGGCGCGCACGCTACGCAGCACAGAGGGGTCCAACCGGGTCTCGGACATCGTGCTGGAGCGCCTGCCCAACACGATGTTGTTGCTGACGACCTCGCTGCTCATCACGGCGTCCATCGGCCTCGCCGTCGGCCTATGGCTCTCGACACGTGTCGGGTCACGCATCGACCGCTTCGTATCCTGGGCCGCCGCGGTGTCGTACGCGCTGCCCGGTTGGTGGACGGGCATCATCCTCATCCTCATCCTGGGATTCGGGCTGCGTCTCCTGCCGGCGGGGGGCATGTTCAGCTCGCCACCACCGACCGACCAGCTGGGCCGGTTCGGTGACCTGCTGTATCACGCCATCCTACCCATCCTGACCTTGGTGGTGGTGAGCATCGGGCCCTCGATCTATGTCGTGCGGACCATGACGATGACGGTTGCCCAGGACGATCACGTGACGCTGGCCCGGGCGAAGGGGATGCCCGGTGGCATCGTGGCCCGACGCCACATCCTGCGGCCGGCAGCACCGCCCATCGTCACGGGTCTCATCCTGGGACTGGCGGGCACGCTGGGTGGCGCGATCCTGGTGGAGACGGTGTTCGAGTGGCAGGGCATGGGGCGGCTGTACTACGACGCCATCGCCGGCACACCGGACGAGAGTCTCATCGTGGGCCTGACCTTCATGTTCACGCTGCTGTACGTGATCGCGCGACTCATCCTGGAAGTCCTGTACGTGTTCCTTGACCCCCGTGTTCGGTACGACGATGGCCCGGCGCGGACTGCTTAGGGAGCTGCTCCGGTCCGGCGTCGGCCGGTTGGGCGTGGCCATGGCCGTGGTGCTGTGCCTGACGGCGATCTTCGTGGTGCTGACGTATCCGGCTGACTTCGGCCCGGCGCGTTGGAGCAACCCACAGGTGTGGGCGGACTATCCCAAGGCGGTGCCGCCCGCATGGACCAACCTGGCCGGCGGTGACCGGGCCGTCCACCGCGTGCTGACTTCGTCGGCACCGGCTGAGGTCGGGCAGGCGGGGCCCGCGGAGGTGCGCACCTACCGGATGCCCTTCGCGTACGGGGAAGGGGAGCCACCCACGTTCCTGTCGTTCCGCATGGGGCTCGTCAGCTACACCGGACGCCCGCCGTCCTACTCGGTCGTGCTGGTGCGGCCGGACGGCCTGGAGGTGCCCCTCTACCGGGATGTCGTGCGGGGTCCGCGCCCGGCTGAGACCGCACCCTTCGTGCGCAACGCGGAGGACCCGTTCCGGGTCAACCTGGGTGCCGAGGACTCGGCTGCGGATCAGGTCGTCAAGGTCCTGGGCGAGGCCTACGGGGTGCCGCTGGACGCGACGGACCTGGCCGGCCGACCCGAGCCCGCACTGTTCGGGGTGCCGGACGGTGCGGGTGGCTTCACGCCGCTGCGTGGCGACTACGCGGTGGAGGTCCGCATCGCGGTCGCCGACCCGACCGACACCGTGGCAGACGTCGCAGCGGTCGTGGGGGGCTCGGTATACGGCGTCTTCGGCACGGATGCCCAGGGCCGGGACCTGCTGGAGGGGCTGCTGTTCGGGTTGCCGGTGGCACTGCTCATCGGCCTGTCCGCGGCGGTCGTCAGCACGGCCATCGGCACCAGCCTGGGCCTGGTGTCCGGCTTCAAGGGTGGTCGGGTGGACCTGGTCATCCAGCGCACCGCGGACATCGTCAACAACGTGCCGCTGCTGCCGCTGCTCATCTTCATGGTCTTCGTGCTGGGTTCCCAGCTGTGGCTCATCCTGCTGGTCCTGGTGGCCTTCTCGTGGCCGGGCCTGACCATCCTCATCCGGTCGATGATCCTGGGTCTGCGCGGCAGCCAGGAGGTAGAGGCTGCCCGGGCCATCGGCGCCTCGACCCGGCACATCATCCGGCGCCACGTCTTCCCGCATACCGCGCCGTTCGTGTTCACGCAGCTCATCTTCTTCGTGCCTGCGGCGATCCTGGCCGAGGCCGGTCTCGCGTTCCTGGGTCTGGGCGATCCATCGCTGCCGACGTGGGGCCAGATCCTGGAGAACGGCTTCCGGACGGGCGCCGTGTTCCTGGGCTACTGGTGGTGGGTCGGTGCGCCGGGCCTGATGATCGTCGTCACTGCTGTCACGTTCATGCTCCTGTCGCTGGCCATGGAGCCCATCGTCAACCCGCGCCTGCGGCGCGAGTCATGAGCCTGCTGCGGGTCGAGGACCTGATCGTGGAGTACAGCACGTCCGGAGGGCCGGTCCGAGCCGTGGACGGCGTGTCATTCACCATCGACAGCCCGGGCGAGGCGCTGGGCATCATCGGCGAGTCGGGCAGCGGCAAATCCAGCCTTGCCAACGGCGTGATGCGGGTGCTCGCCCGGAACGCCCGCATGGCGGGCGGTCGGGTGCTCCTGGATGGTCGGGACGTGTCCGGCTTGCCGGAGGAGACCTTCCGACGCGAGGTGCGCTGGAAGGGCATCGCCATGGTGTTCCAGGGTGCGATGCAGGCGCTCAACCCGGTCATCCGTGTGGGCGACCAGGTGGCGGAGCGGCTGCGCTACGACGGCCTGGCCAAGGCCGCGGCCACGACCCGCGTGGTGGGGCTGCTGGATCGGGTGGGCCTGCCGCGAGGCACCGCCGATCGATACCCGCACGAGCTGTCGGGTGGCATGAAGCAGCGGGTGATGATCGCCATGGCCCTCACCCACGACCCGTCGTTGCTCATCCTGGACGAGCCCACCAGCGCCCTCGACGTGAGCATCCAGGCCCAGATCATGAACCTGCTCAAGGAGCTCAAGCGGGAGCGGGGCATCGCGATGCTGTTCATCACCCACGACTTGGCACTGGCCAGCGACCTGTGTGACCGCATCGCGGTGGTCTACGCGGGTCAGCTGCGCGAGCTGGGGTCCGCGGAGTTGGTGCTGGGCGCGGCGGCGGACCCGTATACCCAGCGGTTGCTGGCCAGCATCCCGCGCCTCCATGGCGACACACCGCCGGGCTTCCTCGCCGGCTCACCACCCGATCTTCGGACGCCGCCGACCGGGTGTCGGTTCGCTGCTCGCTGTCCCGTGGTCTTCGAACGCTGCGCGGAGCCGCCGCCGCTGACAGAGATCGCAGCCGCGCATCTCGCTCGCTGCTGGCGCGCAAACCCGGCATGAGCAAACCCGGCATGAGCGAACTCCTGCGGCTGGATGGGGTGTCCGTCGACTTCTTCGTGCGTCGCGGCTTCTTCTCCACGACGCCCGTGCGTGCCGTGCGGGACGTGACGCTGACCCTGAAGCGTGGCGAGAACCTGGCTGTGGTCGGTGAGTCGGGCAGCGGCAAGACCACCCTTGGGCGCGCGGTCCTGCGCCTGGTGCCCATCGCGGGGGGTCGTGTGCTGTTCGATGGCAGCGATGTTGGCGCACTCGCGGGTGCGGACCTCATGACCTTCCGGCGTCGCGCCCAGTTGGTGTCCCAGGACCCGTACAGCAGCCTCAGCCCGTACATGCGCGTGTTCGACCTGGTCGCGGAACCACTGGTCGTCCATGGCGGCGTGTCCCGCGGGGACCAACAGCGGCGGGTCAGCAGCGCCCTGGAGTCGGTCCGATTGGCGCCCACCGCGGACATGCTCGCGCGCTATCCACACACCCTGTCCGGCGGCCAGCGACAACGGGTCAACATCGCCCGTGCCATGGTCCTGGAGCCGGACTTCATCGTTGCTGACGAGCCGGTGTCCATGATCGATGCCTCCAGCCGGGCGGAGATCCTGTCGTTGCTGCGCGACCTTGGCGTGGCGCGCGGCCTGACGATGCTGTCCATCACCCATGACCTGGCGAGCGCCCGCCACTCGGCGGACCGGATCGCGGTCATGTACGCGGGTCGGGTGGTGGAGGTGGCGCCGGCACGGCAGCTCATCGAGGACCCTCGACATCCGTACACCCGGGCACTGCTCGCCGCGGTCCCTGAGCCCGATCCCGCCAACCGGCTACGGGAGCGTCCGGTCGTTGGCGGCGAGCCACCCAGTCCGAGTGCTCTGCCGACGGGTTGCGCGTTTCACCCCCGTTGCCCGGTCGCCATCGCGGGCACGTGCGAGCTGGTCGATCCGCTACTCGTTCGAGTGTCAGGTGGTGGGCTGGTCGCCTGTCATCACGAACCGGCAGTCGGGGTCGGCGACACGGCTGGTGACGCTCCGGGCGTCGCGGAGACCTCCGGTGACGTAGAGACCTCCGGTGACGTAGAGACCTCCGGCGACTCCGCCGCCTCCGGTGACGCCGATGCCGCGGGTCCCGCGGACTCCAGGAGCTCGAGAGCAGCAAGGATCCAGGGATCCTCCGCCTCCGGGTAGCTCAGCCACTCACCCTCGAGCGCCACGTCCGGCGTGACGCCACTTCTGCCGGGGCGTGTGCCGTTGGCCAACTCCAGGCCGACCGTTACGTACTGGAGCACCGAACCGTCCGGGAACGGCACCTCCGTGACCCCCCGGATGCGGCCGGGCGTCGCCTGACCCAGGACCGTGGCGCGTCCGGACGCCTGGAGCATCAGGGCGAGTCGCTCTGCCTCACCTGCGCTGCTGTCGTCGACCAGCACGGCGATGGGTACCCCGGACAACCCGCTCCGCAGCGTGCTGTCCGGCAGCTCGAGCGTGATCGTCTCGGTGCGCGAGTAGAGCGCGCCCGGGCTACCGTCGGTGACGTGGCTCATCAGCGCCAGGGTCACGCCCAGTGCGCCCCGGTTCGCAGCCCGGACGTCGATGACCAACCCATCGATCGGGTCGTCATCCACGAGGCTGCCAAGGGCCGTGGCGATCGCATCCGGCATCGCCTCGCCCTCGACGGACGGCAATCGCAGGTAGCCGATACGGTCATCCGCGCCGATCCTGTGTGCGACAGGCAGGATGAGCGGCTCGATGCGCCGTCGCTCCACCGTCACCTCCCGGACCGGTCGACCGGGCGACTCCACGCCCAGCGTGACCGTGGTGCCTTCCGGCCCACGTACGGCACGGATCGTCACGCACGGGTCGCCGTCGACAGAGACGAGGCGGTCGCGCGGCTGGATGCCCGCCTCCGCGGCGCCACTGCCCGCAAAGACATACAGCACCAGCGGCCCGGCGCTGTCATCTGCGGAGGAACTGGTGTCCAGCAGCGTGCCGATGCCGCCATAGGTCGCCTCCGCCGGAGGCAGCGACTCCACGAGCAGCGGGCTGCCAAAGACCACCTCGTCGTCCTGGAGCAGCCCGACCATCTCCTCGACGAGGTCGTAGACCTCCCAGGCATTCTCGGTCTGCAGGAAGTACGGCGCGTACTCGTCGCCCACGGCCGCCCAGTCGACGCCGTTGAAGGTGTCGTCCAGGTACCCCGCGTTGATGGCACCCCATACCGCGTCGAACAGGCCGAGGCGGGCATCCTCGGGCATGAGCAGGGGTGCATCCGGGGTCCGTTCCGGCACCGGCGACGCGATCAGGCAACCGGGCCCGGCGGACTGGGCCGCTACGGGTATCGAGGGTGAGACGGTCGAGACGACCAGGAGCACCAGGGTGGCTCCCAGCAGCAGTGCCAGCGATGGCCTCATGGTTCTCCTCGGGTGCGACGACTTCGTGGGTGGAGGGTAACGCGCCGTGGGCATGTGAGCCGCAGACTTGACCCGGTGGCCGGCGACCCGGCAGAGTGCAGGCGACAGGAGGTGCACGATGGGCGACACGACCCCCAAGCGACCGCCGGGACCCATGCAGCAGCAGCTACCCGCCTGACCGACTCGAGGACCGCCGATGCCAGCCCCGTTGACCATCCTGTTCATGCCCGAATCGGCATACGGACCGACCAACAACTGCGTGGGCATCGGCGACCGGTTGTTGCAGCTGGGGCACCGGGTGGTCTTCGCTGCGGAGGCCTCATGGGCCGGCAAGCTGGCGCCCCTGGGCTTCGTGGAGGACCTGGTCGACCTCGCACCTCCGCCATCGGCCTCGGGTGCCCCACAGGATGCTGGCTCGTTCTGGAAGGAGTTCATCCGGGACACTGCGCCGGAGTTCCGGAAACCGACCATCGACCAACTGCGGACGTTCATCCAGCCCACCTGGCAGGCACTCATCGACGGGGCGAAGTATTGCGAACCGCAGTTGCGGGACATCCTCGCTCGCCAGCGGCCGGACGTCATCGTGGAGGACAACGTCGTCTGCTTCCCGGCCCTGATGACGAACGGCGCCTCGTTCGTGCGCATCATGTCCTGCAACCCGCTGGAGATGCCCGGGCCGGACGTCCCACCAGCGTATTCCGGCCTGCCATCCGCTGACCGGTCCGGATGGGCGGCGTTCCGGGCGGAGTACGACCGGACGCACCGGCAGATGTGGACCGAGTTCGACACCTGGGTCCAGGAGCAGGGAGCTCCTGCGCTACCGGACCTCGAGTTCATCCCCGCAGCCGCGGACCTGAATCTGTATGTCTATCCCGGCTCGCTCGACTACATCGATGCGCGCCCGCTGGACGTGACATGGCAACGCCTGGAGTCGAGCGTCCGGACCACCGATGCGCGCTTCGAGCTGCCGGAGGTCGTTCGGGACCGACCCGCGGACAGCGCCCTCATCTACCTGTCGCTGGGCTCGCTGGGTTCCGCGGATGTCAGGCTCATGCGCCGCCTGGTGGAGGTGCTCGGGCGGACGAGGCATCGGTTCATCGTGTCCAAGGGGCCGGAACACGCCGAGTATCAGCTCGCGGACAACATGTGGGGTGCCGAGTTCCTGCCCCAGACGCGCATCGTGCCCCAGGTCGACCTGGTCATCACACATGGCGGCAATAACACCACGACGGAGGCAGCCCACTTCGGCAAGCCGATGATCCTGCTGCCGCTGTTCTGGGACCAGTACGACAACGCCCAGCGGGTCCACGAGACGGGGTTCGGGGTCCGGCTCGCCACGTACACCTTCACGGAGGCGGAGATGTCGCGTGCCATCGCCCGACTGCTGGGTGACGACGCGTTGGCGGCGCGGCTAGCCCGGACGTCTGCGGCGATCCAGGCAGCGGATGGCGTGACGCGGGCCGCCGATCACATCCAGGCGCTCGGCCTGCGTCGCGCGGGCGCGGCGTAGTGGAACTGACGGACGACCTGCCCGTCATCGATGGCAGAGGGGTCGTCGGCGACGGCCCGGCACGATCCCTCGTCGACCCAGCCACGGGCGCGCCGGTCGCCCAGATCCGCGATTGCACGCCCGCCCAGGTGGACACTGCCGTCGCGGCCGCGCGGGCGGCGCTGCCCGGGTGGAGTGCCCGCACACCCGGCGAACGGGCGCTCGTGCTGCTCCGGCTGGCGGACCTCGCGGAGCGGCATGGGGATCGCATCACCCAGGTCGAGGTGCAGGAGTCGGGCAAGCCGGTGTCCACCATGCGTGACGGGGAGCTGCCGTTCGCCGTGGACAACCTGCGGTTCTTCGCGGGGGCAGCGCGGTCGCTCGATGGGACCGGTGCCGGGGTGCTGTCCGCCGGCTACACCTCGATGCTGGTCCGGCGACCCATCGGTGTGGTGGGCTCCATCGCACCCTGGAACTTCCCGTTCATCATGGCGGTCTGGAAGCTGGGTGCGGCGCTGGCTGCCGGCAACTGCGTGGTCATCAAGCCGTCCTCGCGGACACCTCGGTCGGCCCTCATCCTGGGCCGCCTGTTCCTGGAGGCGGGCGGGCCACCTGGAGCCGTGAATGTGGTCACCGGTAGTGCCGACGTGGGCGAGGCGATCGTGACCCATCCCGGGGTGGACATGGTCAGCGTGACTGGTTCCACGGGCACCGGGCAGCGCGTCATGGCGGGTGCGGTGCCGGGTGTCAAGCGACTGAGCCTGGAGCTGGGCGGCAAGGCGCCGGCGCTCGTGTTCGCGGATGCGGACATCGGCGCCATGGCTCGCGCCGTGGCGCTGGGCGGCACCTACAACAGTGGCCAGGACTGCACCGCGGCCACGCGGGTCTACGTCCACCGGAGCCGACTCGCGGATGTCGTCGATGCGCTGCGGGCGTCGATGGCTGCCATCCGGTTCGGCCCACCGGGAGCGGAGACGACCGATATCGGGCCCCTCATCTCGACCGCGCACCGGGACATGGTCCATGGGTTCGTCAGCCGCGCCAGCACGGCCGGCGCGGAGATCCTGGTGGGTGGCCAGGTGCCGGATGGGGCCGGCGCCTACTACCCGCCGACGCTCGTCATCGGCGCGGATCAATCGAGCGAGATCGTCCAGGGCGAGATCTTCGGTCCCGTGTTGGTGGTGGTGCCCTTCGACGACGATGACCAGGCGATCCGGCTGGCCAATGACACGCCATATGGCCTGGCTTCATCGGTCTGGACGAGCGACGTAGGGCGGGCGCTCCGGGTCAGCCACGCGCTGGACGTCGGCGTGACGTGGGTCAACGACCATCTGCCCATCGCGTCCGAGGCGCCGCACGGCGGTGTCAAGGGCAGCGGCTTTGGCAAGGACATGAGCCAGGAGGCGGTCCTGGAGTACTCCGTCACCCGCCACATCATGATCCGACATGCCGTACCGCCCGAGCGTGAGGGCTTCCGGCCCGCCTGAGCCGGTCAGCGATCCCTCCGTTGACCACGTGGGTCGGCAGAGTGAGTTCGCAAGTTCGACCCGGCGATGCTGGGGTGCCTCGCCGAGGGCGCCGAGGGCGCCGAGGTGGCGCGGCACGGGATGGCTATCCTCTTCTCGATGCATGACACGACCCATACCCTGACCGCCATCCTCGACGAGCACATCGCACTCGCCGGCCGGACCCGAGCCACGCTGGTGGAGGATATCGCGGCCCTTGCGGCGGACCTGTGCTCGACCCTGGAGCGCGGCGGCAAGCTGGTCACCTTTGGCAACGGCGGGAGTGCGGCGGACGCACAACACTTCGCCGCCGAGCTGACAGGGCACTTCGTCGTTGAGCGTGATCCGTTGCCGGCGATCGCGCTGACCGTGGACAGCTCGGCAGTGACAGCCATCGCCAACGACTACAGCTACGACCAGGTCTTCGCCCGCCAGGCCGCGGCCCTGTGCGGGCCCGCTGACCTGGTCGTGGGCATCAGCACCAGCGGGGGTGCCGCGAGCGTCGTGAACGGGGTCCGAGCAGCCCGGGTCGGTGGGGCACGCACCTGGGGCCTCACAGGCGGCACCGGCGGTCGTCTGGCGACCGAGGTCGACCGGACGCTGATCGTGCCATCCAGCGCGACGGCCCGGATCCAGGAGATGCACATCCTCGTCATCCACGCGGTCTGCTCCGTACTCGACGAGTGGTGGGTGGCGGGCGGTCGACCCGGCGGTGGGCCCGCGGCCGGAGCGTGAGCGAGGCCTCCCCAACACTGGTCGACCTCGTCGCGGATGGCACGGTCGATGCCGAGCTTGGCGCGCTGCTGTGGCTGCTCGCCGAGTCGAGCGTACCCCTGACCGTCATCGGCCCCGCGCCCGTGGACGACCGGCGGCGCGTCGCGGAGGCGATCATGGCGGTGCCCCCGGCCGTTCCCTGGCTGATCGTGGATGCCGACCTGGAACGACCCGGACTGGCGACACTCGGCGCCCGACTCCGAGGCGGCACGCGCGTCGCCATCACCCTTGATGCCACCGATCTGCGTGCCGGCCTCGCTCGGCTGTCGGCACCACCTGACGGCCTGCCCGAGGATGCCGTCCGTCGACTGGGTGTCGTGCTGGTGGTCGGCGTGGCGCCAAGCACGTCGGTCGGGCCTGTCGTTGACCGCGCCCGGGTCCTTGCCGCCCACTATCTCCGGCCGACGGAGCGAGACGCCCAAGGCCACGTGCAGCGACGACCGCCAGCAGTGCTGGCGACCTGGGTCGCGGATCGGGACACCTTCGACCACTTCGCGTGGGGCCTGACACCCGAGCTTGCGGATCTCGTCGATCGAAGCCAGGCGAGCTTCGAGGAACTGCAGGTCGGCCGTGCGATGGAGCTCCGGCAGTTGGCCGCGAACCGTCCCGCCGACGGAGGTGCGGCCCTCGCCTCGGTCCTCGAACGGGAACCCGCGAGACAGCCCGCGACGGCACACGGGGTGCCCAGGCCGTCGTCGGCCGGGAGCGTGCTCACGGACCCGCATATCCACTGACCGATACCCAGTCGTGACCGGGTCGGACGGCCGGCGATGGTAGGCTCGCGACAGGGCCGCATCGAATCTCCCGTGAGGACTCCATGGACCAGCCAGCCATCCCCGTCCGACCTGCCACCCTGGGTGCCCTGCGCGCCAGCGGCTACCGGCCGCAGAGCGTCAAGGCGGAGCTGCGTGCCAACCTCATCACGGCGCTGGCCACGGACGAGCCGCTGTTCGCGGACATCGTGGGCTACGAGGCATCAGTCATCCCGGCCATCGAGAACGCCATCCTGGCGGGCCAGGACTTCGTGCTCCTGGGTGAGCGTGGCCAGGCCAAGACGCGCCTCGCCCGCTCACTGGTGGCGCTTCTGGACGAGGCGATCCCGGTCGTATCCGGCTCCGAGCTCAACGAGGATCCGCTGGCACCCGTCCTGGAGGCGACGCGCGAGCAGATCGCCACGGAGGGGGATGACACGCCCATCGAGTGGCTCCCGCGCGACCGCCGGTACGGCGAGAAGCTGGCGACACCGGACATCACCATCGCGGATCTCATCGGTGAGGTGGACCCCATCAAGGTCGCCGAGGGTCGCTACCTCTCGGATGCCTCGACCATCGCGTTCGGGCTCATCCCGCGCACCAACCGGGGCATCTTCACGCTCAACGAGCTGCCGGACCTTGCGGAACGCATCCAGGTGGGCCTGCTGAACGTCCTGGAGGAGCGCGACATCCAGGTGCGCGGCCACAACCTGCGGTTGCCCCTGGACCTGTTCTTCGTGGCCACGGCGAACCCTGACGACTACACCAGCCGAGGACGCATCATCACGCCCCTCAAGGATCGCATGGGTTCCCAGATCCGGACCCACTATCCCCGGACCATCGACCACGAGCTGCGTATCATGGCCCAGGAACGGGCGCGCTTCGACGACTCGGACCTGGTCATGGACGAGCCCGACTTCATGCTCGAGATCGTGGCCGAGATGTCGCAGCTCGCAC
>Ga0105048_10012063_pt1 | contig 13587 bp, 8 predicted proteins | sample MAT05_FD_78382 | JGI IMG/M metagenome (GOLD analysis project Ga0105048, IMG submission 78382) | Freshwater microbial communities from Lake Fryxell liftoff mats and glacier meltwater in Antarctica - MAT-05 | ecosystem: Environmental > Aquatic > Freshwater > Ice > Liftoff microbial mat | place...
AAGCCGGCATGAGTATCGGAATGATGTTGATCAGCGTTGAGTTGCTGATCATGCTTTGCATTTTGCTCTTTGTTCCCAGACAGTACGCTGGGGCTTGTTTCATCGGGTTTGCCATTGGCGAAAGCCTTGGTGCGGCGGCACTGCGAATTGCCGGCGGTATCTTTACCAAGATCGCGGACATCGGCGCCGACTTGATGAAGATTGAATTCAAGATCAAGGAAGACGATGCTCGCAACCCAGGGGTGATTGCCGACTGCACAGGTGACAATGCGGGCGACTCGGTTGGTCCAAGTGCCGACGGCTTCGAAACGTACGGTGTAACCGGCGTCGCGTTGATCACTTTTATCTTGCTAGCGGTGAATCCTACGTCTGCTGGCGCTGGGTATGAGACCATTCAAGTGCAATTGCTCGTCTGGCTATTCGTCATGCGAGTCATGATGATTGTGGCCTCGTTCGTATCGTACTTCATCAACGAACAATGGACGAAATCGAAATACGAATCCGCCGCAAAGATGGATTTCGAGATGCCCCTGACGCGCCTCGTGTGGATCACCAGTATCATCTCCATCCTCATTACGTACGCTGTGTCGTATGTAATGATTCCAAGCCTTAAGGACAATACTCAGCTTTGGTGGCAGCTTTCCACGATTATCTCTTGCGGAACGTTTGCCGGAGCGCTGATCCCCGAATTGGTCAAGGTCTTTACCTCGACTTCGTCGAAGCACGTCAAGGAAATTGTGACGTCAAGTCGCGAAGGAGGAGCCTCGCTCAACATCCTATCGGGGTTGGTTGCTGGTAATTTTTCTTGCCTTTGGCTTGGAGCGGGAATCGTCGGTTTGATGGCCATCTCGTATGGGATTTCAACTCAAGGCCTCGGAAAACTGATGGCGGCCGAAGCGGTCTTTGCATTCGGTTTGGTTGCGTTTGGATTCCTGGGGATGGGACCTGTTACCATCGCGGTCGATTCGTATGGCCCAGTCACCGACAACGCGCAAAGCGTTTTCGAACTTTCTCTCATCGAACAGGTTCCCAACATCCACGCTCAGCTTAAGTCCGAATACGGAATCACGGCCAACTTTGAAGAGGCCAAGCATTTGCTAGAAGAAAATGACGGGGCTGGCAATACCTTCAAAGCCACTGCCAAGCCGGTTCTGATCGGCACGGCGGTCGTCGGTGCGACTACGATGATCTTCTCTATCATCATGTCCTTGACTCATGGCTTGACGATGCATCAGGAGAAGCTGTCTTTGCTTTATGCCCCGTTTGTTCTCGGGCTAATCTCGGGTGGGGCGATCATTTACTGGTTTACCGGGGCGTCCATTCAAGCGGTTACTTCGGGTGCCTATCGGGCTGTCGAGTTCATCAAAGCCAATATCAAACTCGATGGCGTAGTCAAAGCATCGGTTGAGGATAGCAAGCGAGTGGTTGCGATCTGCACTCGGTACGCTCAGTTGGGAATGTTCAATATCTTCATGGCCGTGTTTTTTATTACTCTCGGTCTTGCGTTTGTCGAACCATTCTTCTTCGTCGGCTACTTGTTCTCCATTGCCATCTTTGGCCTTTACCAAGCCATATTCATGGCCAATGCTGGCGGTGCTTGGGATAACGCCAAGAAGATTGTCGAGGTGGAGCTTAAGCAGAAAGGGACTCCATTGCATGATGCTTGCGTGGTCGGAGATACAGTTGGCGATCCGTTCAAGGACACTTCTAGTGTGGCGTTGAATCCAGTTATCAAATTCACGACGCTATTTGGATTGCTCGCGGTCGAACTGGCAGTGAAACTGAAAGAAACCAAGGGCGGGCCAAACCTCGGAATGTGGCTTGCCATCGGTTTCTGTAGCATTGCAGTCATCTTCATTTGGCAATCGTTCTACGGAATGCGAATTAAGAGCGAAAGCAAGTAAGTCGAGGGGCCGTTTGAAATCTACCTGTAAATCGTGTGGCACGCTCTGAGGTAAAATCGTGTGGCACGCTCTGAGGTAAAATCGTGTGGCACGCTCTGAGGTACGAAGGGCGTGGTGGATCGCTAGAAACATCTGCCACACTTCCCACGCCCATCGCTATCGCGCTATCGCTTTGGGCGTGCCACACTTCGCGCTAGAAACATTTGCCACACTTCCCACGCCCATCGCTACCGCGCTACCGCTCTGAGCGTGCCACCCGGTGCGCAACCGATTTGCTTTACGGTGCTCGCTTGCGAAGCTTTCGCTGCAGCGAACGACGATGGATTCCCAGCCTGCGTGCTGCCTCGGAGATGTTATTGCTGCAATCGGCCAGAACACGATGAATGTGTTCCCATTCCGCTTGAGCCAATGTCGGCACCGGGATTAGCTCGTCGTTGTCCACGATGTGCACTTCGGACCCACCGCGTTTGAACGCGTTGAGGATATCGTCGGCGTCGGCCGGCTTCGGCAGGAAATTGACCGCACCCAATCGGATGGCGTCTATCGCCGTCGCAATGCTTCCAAAGCCAGACAAAATCAAGACTTGCACGTCGGGCCGAATTTCTTTCAAGTCCGCTATGATGCTCAACCCAATTCGCCCAGGCATTCTCAAATCAACCACAGCCAATTCCGTGGGGTCGTGCCTGTACAATTCGACCGCTTCGTCGCAAGTGCCAGCAACTAGCACTCGAAAGCCTCGTTCTTGAAAGGCTAACGCTAATCGATCGCGCAGCACGAAGCTGTCGTCCACCAACAAGATGCTTTGAAATTCTTGATGCAAGGAGTCTGGCATTTCGGAGGCGTTCATGGAATTGGTTTGCATCAACTACCTCGCCACTGAATTGGTGTTCTAAACAGTCCTCGCTGATGCCGTGACTGAATTCGTAAGAACTCAACCACGGTAATCATCTTTTTGGCCGCCTGCCTTAGCCTAAAGCAGCCATGCACTTTTCGAGTAGTTTCTTGGTCGCCATGATCCCATCCTCTTCGCTCAGCTTGGATCCCTCGTACTCGATTCCAACCCAGCCGTGATAATTTGCATCCATAACGATCTTCAACATTTTCATGAAATCGATCTTCGTCTCGTTGCCCTCGGCGTCAAAATCGTAGCTCTTAGCACTGACCGCTTTGGCAAGAGGCATCATATCGGTAACCCCTTGATATCGATCGTATTCATCGAAATTGCCGAAGTCGGGAAGCGTTCCGCAATTGGCTAAGCCGGTCATTCGAATGGTTTCCGATAGCCATTTGCCATTGGAACTCAATCCTCCGTGGTTTTCTACGATAACATTCATATCTAATGGCTTGGCGTATTCCGACAGCCGACGAAGTCCGTCCGCTGCGAGTTTCTTGCCCTCCTCGTACTCGGCTTTCGTCCCTGCATTGACTCGTATCGAGTGGCATCCAAGGTATTTGGCAGCGTCGACCCATTTGTAGTGGTTCTCGACAGCCTTCGTTCGCTTTTGCTTGTCGATGTCGCCAAGATCACCTTCACCATCCACCATAATGAGAACATTGGTAACACCTAGATCGCTAGTTCTCTTCTTCATTTCAGCCAAATAAGTCTCGTCCTTGGCCTTATCCTTGAAGAACTGGTTCACGTACTCAACCGCAAGAATTCCGAATTTCTCCTTTGCGACTTTGGCAAAGTCCAAATTGTCGAGTGTCTTTTTTTGAAGCGATTTGTGAAGTGACCATTGTGCCAGCGAAATCTTGAATGGCTTTGGCTTGTCACCTTGCGCAAATAGGCAAGCATTCGGCAACACCATCGCTGCGCCCAAGCCAACTGTCGCAGTGGAAATAAAATTACGGCGGGAAAAATGATTCGTCATGGAATGGGGGGATTCTGGGTGGAGATGGTTGGAGAAGACAATAAGCGGCAGCCTGATCAGCTCACAATTGTATTTTGGCCTTAGTTTGCGAGCAAGCAATGAAATTACAACTTACCCGCCAAAGATATCGGACACTGGCCTATCGTTTCCAAACTGGCCGAAAAAGTCCGGCGATTCGACACTATTTTACGGTCCACCCCCGATAGGCTATAATTGCAGCTCCTACCACCTTCGGAATCTCGACCACAAATTGGTCCAATTCAACTAATCCCCCCCAACAAGGCAACAAATATGCAATCGGTTGTAAAGCGATTCTTGCTTCTCCCAACTCTTTCTTTATGCGGTTTCGGGACGCAAACGGCGTTCGCCGATGACTACGACCCGACTGCCGTTGCAAAAGCCGGCATTGCGAAAATGAAGGTTGGAGCTAAGGATTGGCCTCAATGGGGAGGATCACCAGAACGGAATAATGTTCCGGAAACAGGGGCCATGCCAACTGAATTCAACGTCAAGACCGGCCTGAATATCCGCTGGTCCGTGCCGCTTGGGTCGGAAACCTACGGTAATCCAGTCATCGCCAACGGAAAAGTTTACGTCGGCACCAACAACGGCAATGGATACGTCAAGCGATATCCCAACACGGTCGACCTAGGCGTTCTTCTTTGCGTCGATGAAAAAAACGGAAAGCTGCTTTGGCAACACAGCAGCGAGAAACTCATAACGGGTCGCGTTCACGACTGGCCGGCCCAGGGCATTTGCTGTGCACCCATGATCGAAGGGGACCGACTGTGGTACGTGACGAGCCGCGGTGAAGTTGCTTGCCTTGATACCGAAGGCTTCAACGACAACGAAAACGACGGCCCATTCAACGAAGAACCAAACGAAAACAAAGACGAAGCCGACGTCGTTTGGAAACTCGACATGATGTCCGAGCTTAATGTGTCTCAACACAATATGTGCAGTTGCTCAGTAACTGCTGTTGGTGACCTATTGTTCGTCAATACTTCCAACGGCGTGGATGATGGCCACTTGACCGTCCCTGAAGAAAAAGCTCCAAGCTTCATTTGCTTGAACAAGCAGACCGGAAAGGTGCTTTGGACCGACAACACACCAGGCGCCAATATTCTTCACGGTCAATGGTCTTCGCCCGCTTCGGCAACCCTCGGCGGCCAAGACCAAGTTATTTTCGGCGGCGGGGACGGTTGGCTCTATAGCTTTGATCCTAAAGGCAACGGCACCCAATCACAAATGCTCTGGAAGTTTGATTGCAATCCCAAAGACTCGATCTATCGACTCAACGGTGCAACGCGAAACCACATCATCGCGACTCCAGTCATCTACGACGGTTTGGTTTACGTGGCAGTCGGCGAAGACCCAGAACACGGCGAAGGGGGCGGTCACCTGTGGTGCATCGATCCAACCAAGCGTGGTGATGTTAGTCCAACCCAAGTCTTTAATTCAGCCGACATGAAAAAGGTGATTGCGCCCAAACGCAAGCAAGCTATGGTGCCTGCCGACGGCGACGTTGAACGAGACAACCCCAACTCCGCTGCCGTATGGCATTATATTGGTAACGATCCGAAAGAATTTGAAACAACGATGCATCGCACGTGCGGTACCGTCGCGATCAAAAACGATCTGCTCTACATTGCTGACTTCTCAGGCATGCTGCATTGCTTGAACGCCAAGACAGGCGTAGCACATTGGACTTACGACATGCTGGCATCCTCATGGGCTTCCCCATTGATCGCCGACGGCAAGGTGTATATTGGAGACGAAGACGGAGACATAACGATCTTAAAATTAGAAGTCGCGGACAAGATCAATAAAATCGCTGAAATCAATATGGGATCGGCACTGTATACAACCCCGGTCGCAGCCAATGACTCGATTTACATTGCCAATCGAAACCGACTCTTTGCCATCGAAGCCGGAAAGAAGAGCGAACCAGTCAAATAAATATTGAATAATTGCTCGTGTACTCGTGTGGCACGTCCCTGAGGTTACGAAGGGCGTGGTGAATCGCTAGAAACATTTGCCACAGTCCCCACGCCCATCGCTATCGCGCTATCGCTGTGGGCGTGCCACACGTCCCGTCCCCTGACGTTCACGTGTGGCACATATCCCGACCCTGACGTTCACGTGTGTCAGGTCCATCGGACTCCAACACCACTACTATCCCTAGAGCTTCACTATGAGAAAAATGCTAATAGCTCCACTTTCTTTCTTTTCTCTTTTCGCCGCTACCTCGATCTCCATGGTCGCTCAGGTAGTTGCTCAGACACCACCTAGGCCCGGCGTGGGCTATACCGACACTCCACTTCTACCGAACAGCCTGTGGCGCGTTCACGACAAATACCGACCTCGGCCCACCATCGTCAAACCCGGCGAGGCACCCGGACAAGCTCCTTCGGATGCAACGGTGCTATTCGATGGCAAGGATTTGTCGGAATGGAAGCGAGCTGGCAAAAAGGATGTACTCGCGCCATGGAAGGTTGGCGACGGATTTTTTGTAGCCGTTGCAGGCAGTGGATCGATGGTCACACGCAAAGAATTCGGCGACATGCAACTGCACCTCGAATGGTCAGCGCCCGAAGTCATAAAAGGGGAGTCGCAAGGCCGAGGAAACAGCGGGGTCATCATCATGGAAAAATACGAAATCCAGATCCTTGATAGCCACGACAACGATACTTATGCCGACGGTCAAGCCGGTTCCATCTACGGCCAGTACCCACCGCAAGTTAACGTGACAAAGCCAGCCGGGCAATGGAATGTCTACGACATTATCTTTGAAGCACCTCGCTTTGATGGCGACAAGTTGGTCAAGCCAGCTCGGGCTACGGTACTTCATAATGGAGTTCTGGTTCAAAATGCCAAAGAACTGATCGGGCCCATGGCGCACCAAGCGGTTGCAACGTACAAGCCGCATCCACCGACTGGGGCAATCCTGTTGCAAGACCATGGGAATTCGACTCGCTTCCGCAACATTTGGGCTCGACGCTTGCGGGAAGAGGTCGATCCGTGGGTCATCATGCCGGGTGCAGCTCAGGCCAACTTGCACGGCAAAGGAAAGAAGATCGTTCTGATTTCTGGCGACGAAGAATACCGTTCGGAAGAATCGATGCCGATGTTGGGCAAGATTTTGTCCGAGCAACATGGCTATGATTGCGTTGTGTTGTCCTCGATCAATCCAGAGACACAAACCGTCGACCCAAACTACCAGTCCAATATTCCGGGTTTACATCATCTCGATGACGCGGATGGCATGATCATGTGCTTGCGCTTTCGAGGGTTGCCCGATTGGCAGATGGCTCACGTCGAGAAATTCATGATGGAAGGCAAACCCTTCATTGCCCTGCGAACGTCAACACATCCCTTCAACTTCCCCGGCGATTCCAAGTCCCCCTACAAGAAATGGGCTTTCAATAGCAAGGAATGGGAAGGGGGATTCGGTCAACAGATCGTTGGCGAGACTTGGATTTCGCACCACGGCGATCACGCTTCGCAGGCGACGCGGGGCGTCATCCCTGACGCCGCTAAAGCATTGCCAATTCTCAAAGGCATAAGCGACGTCTTTGGTCCGTCTGATGTGTACGGTGTCGTGCATTTGCCGTCCACCGCAACCGTATTGCTGCAAGGGCAAGTATTGAAGGGCATGAAGCCAACCGATCCGCCGCTCGAGGGGCCCAAGAATAATCCGATGATGCCATTGGCTTGGACAAAGGACTATCAGATGCCAGGCGGAAAGCCTGGAAAGTTGTTCTGCACAACGATGGGTGCCGCTAACGATTTTTTAAGTGAAGACTTGCGGCGGTTGGTTGTGAATGCCACTTACTGGATGACTGGGCTGGAAGGCAAAATCCCAGATAAGTCTAGTGCGACCGTCTCCGACAAATATGTACCGAGCAATTTCGGATTCAAGCCCGCGACCTTCTTCAAAGACCAGTTGATCAAGCCGAATGACCTTGTTAGGTAAAACCAGCTCGTCTAGAACAGAGCTCGTCTAGAACAGAAGGTCAGAACCCCTGGCGTAGGGCCAGGGGCATGAACGAATGCCGCCGAATTTATTTCGGGGGATCTTTACCTTTCGTCTAGACACTATTTGGCACTCTTTTTGGCCACGCCGAGCTTTTCCAACTGCTCGGCCAAGTCTTTCCCGTGATTCTCAGTGTTGACTTTAGAATCGACAGCCAGAATCTTCCCGTCTTTGCCAATGATGAAAGTGGTTCGTCCAGCCTTCGAGCCGTCGGTGCTTAGAATGCCAAACTTCTTGGCGTTTTCACCTTTTGGATCGCAAAGGATCGGATAGTCGAGTTCGAGACTCTTTGCAAAATCGGCATTCTTGTCAACTGGATCGGTGCTGGCCGTGAAGTACGCGACGTCGTATTTTTTGAGCAAGTCACCCGACTCCTTCATCGATTTGCATTCCTTGGTACAGCCACCGGTAAAGGCTCGCGGGAACCAAGCGATGATGACCGCCTTTTTGCCTAAAAAATCTTTGGTCTTGTACGTCTTGCCGTCGCTACCCTGCATTTCAAAATCCGGTGCCGTATCACCGACCTTGGGAATTTCGGCAACAGCCGTAGCGGGAAGCATCGAAAAACAAGTTGCAATGGCAACGAAGGCACAGCCAATGAACGTTCGCATGATGAAATCACCTATAGGAGGGAAAGGAACAGGAGGTGGGGACAGGCTCCAGTATATGGCTTTGAGAAGCCTAGTGTTAGAAAGCGGCTCGCATTTTGTTGAAAAGGTGATGGATCACGCCGGAGACCAGCCCGCGACAAATTCTGAAACACTTTGCTTGAGCTGTTCGAGCGTTCCATCGTTGTCCAACACGTCCGTTGCGTGCAATCTCTTCTCAGACAAACTCAACTGAGCGGATTCTCGATCGCTCCATTCCTGAGCGGTCCAGCCTCGCTCCATCGCCCGCTGTTTTCGCAAGGCATCCGGCGAATCGACGAAGATCACACGATCGCAAAACGGTAGCCAGCCACCCTCGATGAGAAGAGGTGCATCCAGGATGATCATGCGTACAGATGCGTCTCTTTTGAGTGTTTCCAATTCGGACCTAGCGATCTGCCGAATTCGCGGATGCACAATCGCTTCGAGCTTTTTGAGCTTCGTCTGGCAGTCCGCCGAATCGCCAAAGACCAGTGAACCTACCTTTTTGCGGTCAATGACTCGAGAACCAACAGGGTGGCGGCCTGTTTCACTTAAAATCTCATTGCTGAAAACGTTCACTAATGCATCGATGACATCTGGTTCCCGCAGAACGCGATGCGCAATTTCATCCGCGGAAATGATGGTGGCATTCATTTCGCCCAACAGTCGAGTCACTTGACTCTTGCCGCTCGCGATCCCACCGACCACGCCGATAACCAATGGCGGACGAAGTTGTTGTGCAATGGTCATAACAGCTCACACGCGGCCCAACTGCCGCCATGTTTCACATCCACCTTGAGCGGTACGCTCAGCGGCATCACCGTCGTCATGACTTCGCGAACCACAGTCGCGAGCTGATTCACGTAGTCATCTCGCACTTCAAAGATCAATTCGTCATGAATCTGCAACAGCATACGGGCAGGCCAATCCAGCGATTTCATTTCTTTTTGAAGCGCGATCATGGCTAGCTTGATCATGTCGGCCGCGGAGCCTTGTATGACTGTATTGATGGCCATGCGTTCTGGCTCGAGCAACTGCTTTTTCTTTTGGTCCGGCAAGGCCGCGTAGTCTCGAATGCCTCGCAGGAATCGCTTGCGACCTGACATCGTCGCGACATATCCGTTGCGTCGACAGTCCATTAACGTCGAAGCGATGAAATCCTTGACGCCTGGGTACTTCGCAAAATAGGCATCAATAAAGGTACTCGCGTCCGTTCTTGATATCCCAAGTGCCTTGGCAAGGCCGAAGGGACTCTGGCCGTAGATGATGCCGAAGCTAACGGCCTTGGCACTGCGACGCATGTCGCTGTTGACTTGGCTCGGATCGACACCGTTCACTTGGGCAGCTACGCTCGTATGGATATCGAGATCGTCCTGAAACGCTTGATGCAGCGAAACGTCCCCACAATAGTGGGCCAAGACGCGCAGTTCAATCTGCGAATAATCGGCAGTCATCAGGGACCAACCGGTCTCTCGGGGCAAGAAAGCGGATCGAATCGATCTTCCCTCAGGGGTCCGGACTGGGATGTTCTGAAGGTTTGGTTCCACGCTGCTTAGCCGACCTGTGGCAGCTATGTCCTGACGAAACGACGTATGAAGGCGACCGGTTCGAGAGCTGATCAATCGAGGCAGTGATTCCACGTAGGTGTTAATGAGCTTAGTCAATTGTCGATATTCGACAATCTTAGCTGGCAGTGGATGTTCCGAAGCGAGTTCTTCTAAAACTTCGGCATCCGTACTTGGTCCCGTCTTGGTCTTCTTAACCACTCGCAGCCCAAACTTATCGAACAGGATGTACGCCAGTTGCTTGGGGCTATCCGGATTAAATTCCTCTCCCGCCAACTCCATGATTTCGCCGCGCAAGGCGTCCGCTTTCAATTGAAACTCGCTGCCCAATTGCTTAAGCCTCGCGCAATCAATTCGAATCCCCTCGTATTCCAACTCGGCCAGCACGCCCATGAGTGGGATCTCGAGACTCTGCATCACATCAATCAACTTTTCATCACGCAATCGCTCCTTCATCGGGCAGATCAACCGGTAAGGAACGTCGACGTCTTCGCATGCATAAGTGGCAATGACAGCGATGGGAACTTGGTCCATCGTAATTTGAGTTTTGCCCGAACCGATCAAGGACTCGGTCGTGATCTTTGTTTGTCCCAGCCAACGTTTGGCAATGTCATCCAGATCATGATTGCGTCCACCTGCGTCCAGGAGATAGTCCGCAACCATTGTGTCAAATCCGATGACGGCGATAGGCATGTCGTGCGATCGCAAAACGATCGCATCGTATTTGATGTTTTGTCCGACAAAGATCTTACTGGTATCTGCCAGTAGAGGAGCAAGCAAGCCTTGAACAAACTCGAGGTCCAACAGCGCCGAACCTTCAGGCCCGCGAACTGGGATGTATGCTGCTTTGCCTTCGGCCCACGATAGACTTATTCCGACCAATTCTGCATCGCGAGGACGAGTCGATGTTGTCTCGGTGTCGATGGAGATGGTCTCGACAGCAGCTAGTTCATGAACCAATTTCAGCAACTGGTCTGGCTGGTCAATCAATCGATAACCGTCGGTCGGAAGTTGGAACGCAACTGCAGGTTCAATCGTGCCAAGCAAAGACACAAAAGCTTCAGAGAGTTTTCGGAATCCGAGTTCACGAAACAAATCCATGGCTTGGTTGCGATCAAAAGTACCGGGTCGCATTTTGGGCCACGGCAAATCGATCGGGCATTCTCGACTTAACCGAACCAAGTCGCGGCTCAATATTGCAAGGTCCCGATTGTTCCTCAAGTTTTCTTTGCGTTTTTCGCCAGTCACCAGATCGATGTTTTCGAATACTTCATCGAGCGTATTGAACTGCTCTAGCAACTGTTGGGCAGCTTTTGGACCAATCTGAGGTACGCCGGGGACATTGTCCACAGAATCGCCGACGAGCGCTTGAAAATCGACGACTTGATCGGGACGAATCCCCCAGACGATTCGCAATTCTGGTTCGCCAAAGACTTCGTTTTTGCGAACATTGAGCATTTGCACTCGGTCCGAAATCAATTGCCTGCAGTCCTTGTCACTCGTGACCAATAAGACGCGCGCCCCCTGCTGTTCGGCTTGGAGAGCCAAGGTGGCCATGATGTCGTCGGCCTCGAAACCAGGGGCGGAGACTTTGGGAATGGCCAGGGTATCAAGGCATCGATGTATGATCGGAATTTGCTCGCGCAAGGCGTCTGGCATCGATTCGCGGTTGGCTTTGTATTGATCATACAGATCGTTGCGAAAGGTTTTGTCGGAGACATCAAACGTGCAGACGAAAAAATCGGGCTTCCATTGTTCCAGAAGATTGGCAATGTCTCGAAGAAAACCATGGGCGGCACCAACCTCGACCCCTTGCGGGCTAGTCATGGCAGGCAGTGCATGGAAGACTTGGTAGATGAGCGAATGAGAGTCGACAAGGATGACCAGATCCCCTTCGGTAGGGAAGGGAGGCTTGGTCCGCACGGGTTGCGAAGACAGATCACTAACCGGCGCATTCGCGTTAAGCATTGTTTCTTTTCGCGACGCGTCGGCGGGTGGCAAGGATTCCGCCAGTGGCGGTACTTCTGGAAACAGTGAATCAAAGCCGATCAACATCGGTTGATTCTTGGCAGCCCGCTTAGCCATTCGAAATCCATTCTTAGAACCGTTAACTAAATAACTGGGAAAAATCAAACCCGCACAATTCGATTTCGTACCGCATTTTGCAGCAAGATGCTTACTTTGCCAACCGCCATTGACAGCAATCTTCAAGATGGCACCACCACGAAAAGGCTGAATCAATTCGCATTTTTTCAACCGATATCGTAGAATTCTTCTCGACGAAAGCCCTTCCCGCTCCATCTGAAGGTTGGCAAATGGCAATAGATATTCGTACGGATCAAGCAATGAAGGTAAGCGAACCTGGGCCTTTGCCCATGGAGCAATGGCCATCGGTTGAGCATTTGGTTACGGAGGACAACAAGCCCGTGGATAATCTGTTTTGTGAGAAGCAACAGCGACTCTTGACGGAGCCGCTCTACACGAGTTGGGGGTCCAAGGTTCCTTTCATAGCGATGGCCAACGTGGGCCTTTTTTACGCCATTCGAGTTCCCCCTTATGTTCCCGATGTTCTGTTGAGCCTGAACGTGCAGGCGCCAGAGAATCTTTTCCCAAAGTCCAACCGATCGTACTTTGTTTGGGAATACGGTAAACCGCCCGAGGTGGTCATTGAGATCGTTTCCAACCGCGAAGGAAACGAAGATGGAGACAAACTGACCGGTTATGCTCGCATAGGGATTCCGTTTTATGTTATCTATGATCCGGAACTCTGGTTGCGAGCCGAGAGGCTGAGATTTTTCGAATTGCGAGGTGGACGGTATGAACACATTCAGGGCGAAACGCTTTTGATGCCATCGATGGAATTGGGACTGAAGTTATGGAAAGGTAATTACGAAGGACACACAGACGAATGGCTGCGTTGGACGGATCTCTCAGGTGCCCCAATAGCGACAGGTGCCGAAAGAGTTGGACAAGAACAGCAACGCGCCGACGCAAAGCAGCAACGAGCGGACGCAGAACAGCAACGCGCCGACACAGAACAGAAACGGGCGGACGCAGAACAGAAACGGGCGGACGCAGAACAGCAACGCGCCGACACAGAACAGAAACGGGCGGACGCAGAACAGAAACGGGCTGAAATCCTGGCTGAGCAGCTTCGGCAACTTGGCGTTAAGCTTGAGGATGATTCATGATTATTGTCTGCAATGGTCCAATATTCCTTGTGTCTCGGTTCCGCGGGGCAAGCCTGGGCTGTTAAAACAATGCTTTTGCGAGAGCAATTGGATTGCGCATCTTTTTTTCCACTTCGCCTGATGGAACAGACAGGCAGACCGATTCCTTTTGCTTCCGTCGGTTTTCAACCGGCGGGGCAGCATCTGTCAGCTACCAATTCGCAGTGATCGTTCTCCGTCGGACTCGCGGGCTGTTGATTTAATAGGTTTCGCCAAAATAGGGCAACTTTGGAAACCCGAAGCGTGAGCGAGTGGGTGTATCTCGTCCCTCACTGACGTGTCGGGTTACTAAATCGACAAGTCCCTCGTCCGGCGGAAGCAACGTCCTCAAACGTTGCTTCCGCCCGAATAA
>Ga0105048_10012064_pt1 | contig 13587 bp, 12 predicted proteins | sample MAT05_FD_78382 | JGI IMG/M metagenome (GOLD analysis project Ga0105048, IMG submission 78382) | Freshwater microbial communities from Lake Fryxell liftoff mats and glacier meltwater in Antarctica - MAT-05 | ecosystem: Environmental > Aquatic > Freshwater > Ice > Liftoff microbial mat | place...
ATCGAGTTCACCTGCCGTCAGGCCCGCATCGAGCTGAACGAGATCAGCGTGGTTGCGGTCGATCTCGGCCCCGGCCTGTTCACCGGCCTCCGGGTCGGCGTGGCCGCCGCCAAGGCCATGGCCCACGCCCTGCGGGTCCCGATGATCGGCGTCCCCAGCCTCGACCTCGTCGCGTTCCCGCTGCGCTTCAGCCCCAAGCTGATCGTCGCCGCCGTCGACGCCCGGCGGGGCGAGCTGTTCACCGCCTCGTACCGCCAGGTCCCCGGCGGCATCCAGCGGCTCACGCCCCACCACGTCGTCTCGCCGGATGACCTCGCGTCGGAACTGCTGGCCACGGCCGAGGAGTGCCTGCTCGTCGGCGACGGCGCCGTGCGCTACCGCGAGGTCTTCGACGGCCTGCACAAGGTCGAGATCATCGAGGAGGGACTGGCGTACCCGGCCGCCTCGTCGCTGGTGATGCTGGCCCACGCGCAGGCGCTGCGCGAGCAGTGGGTCAAGCCGTGGGATCTCCAGCCGCTGTACCTCCGCAAGCCCGATGCGGAGATCAACTGGCAGACCCGCGAGAACGAGCAGTGAGCGCCATGCGGGCCGATCTCGTCCCCGGTGGTCCGGCCGACCCGAGGCCGCCGCTGGCTGCGGTCGAGGTCTCGCCGATGCGCCGCCGTCACCTGCGCAGCGTCATCCGCATCGAAGCCCAGGCCGAGCACCGGGGCTGGTCGGTGGGGTTGTACCTCGCCGAGCTCCGGCGCGAGCACGACCGGCTCTACGTCGTGGCCCGATCGCACGATCGGGTCGTGGGCTTCGGCGGCCTGCTCCTCCAGGACGAGGACGCGCACATCACGACCCTCAGCGTGGATGCCGACCACCGCGGCCGCCGCCTGGGCACCCGGCTCATGCTGGTGCTCTGCCGCCACGCCGTCGCGTGCGAGGCGTCCAACCTCACCCTCGAGGTCCGGGCCGGCAACGAGGCCGCCATCGCGCTCTACCGGACGTTCGGGCTGGCTCCGGCGGGCGTACGCAAGAACTACTACGCCGACCTCGGCGAGGACGCGCTGATCATGTGGGCTCACGACATCGATTCGGCGGGGCACCGGCGGCGGCTCGACGCCATCGAGGCCTCGTTGCCCGATCCCACCCGAGTCGAAGGATTGCGCGCATGACGAACCCCGAGTCCTCCCGTCCCGACGATCACCTGCCCGACCACCCGCTGCCGGCCGACGCCGTGGTGCCCGACTCGCCCGCGGGCCTGTTCGGCGCCGACGGCGAGCTGGCACCCGTCGACGTCCCCGAGCCGTCGGCGATCGGTCCTGCCCCGACGGGCGGCCAGCGGATCCTCGGGATCGAGACCTCGTGCGACGAGACCGCAGCCGCCGTCGTGATCGATGCCCACCACGTGCTGTCGTCGGTCGTGTCCAGCCAGGTCGACCTGCACGCACGGTTCGGCGGGGTCGTGCCCGAGATCGCCAGCCGGGCCCACGTCGAGCTGCTGACGCCGGTCATCGCCCAGGCGCTGATCGAAGCCGGTCTCGACGACGGCCACGTCGACGCGGTCGCCGCGACCTACGGACCCGGTCTCATCGGGGCGCTGCTCGTCGGCGTGAGCGCGGCGAAGGCGCTGGCACTGGTGTGGGACGTCCCCTTCGTCGCCGTCAACCACCTCGAGGCGCACCTGTACGCCGCGTTCCTCGAGGAGCCCGAGATCGAGCTGCCGCTGATCGTGCTGCTCGTCTCGGGTGGGCACACCATGATCGTGCTGATGGAGGGCCACGGCCGCTACCGCCTGCTCGGCTCCACCATCGACGATGCCGCGGGCGAGGCGTTCGACAAGGTCGCCCGTTACCTCGGCCTCGGCTACCCGGGCGGGCCGGCGATCGATCAGGTCGCCATGGACGGGGACCCGACCGCCATCGCGTTTCCCCGCGCGATCATGGCCGACGGCTTCGACTTCTCGTTCAGCGGCCTCAAGACGTCGGTGGTCAACCACGTCCGCAAGAACCCCGAGGTCGCCACTGCCGACGTCGCGGCGTCGTTCCAGGAGGCAGTGGTCGACGCCCTGATCACCAAGGCGCGCCGCGCCGCCCAGCAGTACGGCGCCAAGGGGTTGTGCCTGGCCGGCGGCGTCGCGGCCAACTCCCAGCTCCGCGAGCGGGCGCTCGACGTCTGCATGGCCGACGGTCTGCACCCGTTCCTCCCCAGCCGCTCGATGTGCACCGACAACGCGGCCATGGTCGCTGCGGCGGGCTGGTGGCGGCTCAACCGCGACGGTCCCTCCCCGCTCGACACCGGCGCCGTCCCCGGCCTCAAGCTCCCGGTTCTCTGACCCGCTTGGTTGGGCGACCGCGTGGTCGGCGTGCGCGCGGCGGACCAGGGGTGCCGATTCGTTGGTCACGGCACCAGGAACCAGATCCGACGACCGAACGTCCCATCACCGAGGTCGGTGCGCTCCAACGCGCCGGGCCGGGTTTCGATCGTCGAGGGGAGCCGACATGGATGCACAGGATCAGGACGGATCGGGTGGCCGCCCGGTCGGGAGGCGGTGGCTGGCGAGGACGGGCGCGCTCATGGCCTTGGTCCTGCTCGCTGCTCCGGCGTGTGGTGGCGGTGACGGTTTCGAGGCCGAGGCCCGTGCTGAGGTGCCCCGGTCGGTCGCCTCCGAGACCGACGCCGGCCCCGCAGTCACCGCCAACGACGCGCTGGCGGTCGACCTCTACCGCGAGCTCGCTGCGGCCGATGACGCCAACCTGATCTTCTCGCCGTACAGCATCACGATCGCACTGGCCATGACCCGCAACGGAGCGATGGGCGACACCCGGGCCGAGATGGATCGGGTTCTCCACGCGCCGCCGGGGACCGATCTGGATCGGGGGCTCAACGCCCTCGACGGCTCGCTCGCTGCCCGCAACGGCGAACGGGGCCCCGAGGAGCGGCGCGGTGAGGTGATCCTGCGGTCGGCCAACGCCCTGTGGGCCCAGCAGGGACTCCCCTTCGAGCAACCCTTCCTCGACACCATGGCCGCCGAGTACGGCGCGGGAGTGGCCCTGGTCGACTACCGGACCGACGCGACCGGTGCCCGGCGCTCGATCAACGCCTGGGTCTCGGAACGCACCGAGGAGAAGATCCCCGAACTGGTGCCCGACGGGGCGATCGACGACCGGACGCGCCTGGTCCTCACCAACGCGGTCTACTTCAAGGCTCCCTGGGTCGAGGCCTTCGGGCTCATGGGCGATCAGCCGTTCCGCACGGCCGACGGATCGACCGTGTCGGTGCCGACGATGGTGGGGGGCGAGGGCGGTCGCTACGGGGAGGGACCGGGATGGAAGGCGGCGTCGCTGCGCTACCTCGGCGACGAGCTGTCGATGGTGGTGATCGTCCCCGACGACCTCTCGGCGTTCGAGGCCGGCCTCGACGCCACCACCCTCGTCGAGATCACCGGCGGTCTCGACGGCCAACTCGCGGCCATCACCATGCCCACGTTCCGGTTCCGGTCGCAGGTCCGGCTGAAGGACCAGCTCACCGCCATGGGCATGCCGCTCGCGTTCAGCGACGCGGCCGACTTCTCGGCCATGACGGCCGCGGAGCAGCTGAAGATCGCCGACGTCGTGCACGAGGGGTTCATCGCCGTCGACGAGGAAGGCACCGAGGCGGCGGCGGCGACGGCGGTCGTCATGCAGGCCGTGAGCGGCCCGGTTGGCGAGAACCTGGTCGCCGACCGCCCGTTCCTGTTCGCCATCCGCGACGATGCCACCGGTGCGCTCGTCTTCCTCGGCCGGGTCACCGACCCGTCCGCCACCAGCGACTGACGGCAGCGGATCGGAAGGCAACGCCGGTGCCGGGTTGCCATCTCTCCGAGGTCGTGCCTATCGTTAGCACTCGCCTAGTGAGAGTGCTAACACACGCCTTTGGAGGGCTTGCACCATGAACCTTCAGCCCCTTGACGATCGCATCGTCGTGAAGCCCGGCGACGCCGAGGAGACCACCGCCAGCGGCCTGGTCATCCCCGACACCGCCAAGGAGAAGCCCCAGCAGGGCGAGGTCCTCGCCGTGGGACCCGGCCGTCGCTCGGAGCAGACCGGCGACATCATCCCGCTCGACGTGAAGGTGGGCGACAAGGTCGTCTACTCGAAGTACGGCGGCACCGAGATCACCGTCGACGGCGCCGACGTCCTCATCCTCAACGGTCGCGACGTCCTCGCGATCCTCAAGTAGGAGCCCTCATGTCCAAAGTCCTGAAGTTCGACGACGAGGCCCGCCGGGCCCTCGAGGCGGGCGTCAACAAGCTCGCCGACGCCGTCAAGGTCACGCTCGGCCCGAAGGGCCGCAACGTCGTCCTCGACAAGAAGTTCGGCGCCCCCACGATCACCAACGACGGTGTCTCCATCGCTCGGGAGATCGAGCTCGAGGATCCCTTCGAGAACATGGGCGCCCAGCTCGTCAAGGAGGTGGCCACCAAGACCAACGACATCGCTGGTGACGGCACCACCACCGCCACCGTGCTGGCCCAGGCCCTGGTCAAGGAAGGCCTCCGCAACGTGGCCGCCGGCGCCAACCCGATGGGCCTCAAGCGGGGCATCGAGGCTGCCGTGAAGGCCGCCGTCGCCTCGCTGGCCGAGCAGGCCAAGGAGATCGACGACAAGTCCGAGATCGCCCAGGTCGCGTCCATCTCCGCCGCTGACACCGCCATCGGCGAGGTCATCGCCGACGCCATCGACAAGGTGGGCAAGGACGGCGTGGTCACGGTCGAGGAGTCCAACACCTTCGGCATGGAGCTCGAGTTCACCGAGGGCATGCAGTTCGACAAGGGCTACCTGTCCCCGTACTTCGTCACCGATCCGGAGCGCCAGGAGTCCATCCTGGACGACCCGTACATCCTGATCGTCAACTCGAAGATCAGCTCGGTGCAGGACCTGCTGCCCGTGCTCGAGAAGGTCATGCAGTCGGGCAAGCCGCTCCTGATCATCGCCGAGGACGTCGACGGCGAGGCCCTGGCCACGCTGGTCGTCAACAAGATCCGCGGCACGTTCAACTCGGTCGCCGTCAAGGCCCCGGGCTTCGGCGAGCGTCGCAAGGCCATGCTCGTCGACCTCGGCATCCTCACCGGTGGCCAGGTCGTGTCCGAGGAGATCGGCCTCAAGCTCGACAACACCACGCTCGACATGCTGGGCACCGCCCGCAAGGTCGTCATCACCAAGGACAACACCACGGTGATCGAGGGCGCTGGCTCCCATGAGGACGTCAACGGCCGGGTTGCGCAGATCAAGCGTGAGATCGACGACTCCGACTCCGACTGGGACAAGGAGAAGCTCCAGGAGCGTCTGGCCAAGCTCTCCGGCGGCGTCGCCGTCGTCAAGGTCGGCGCGGCCACCGAGGTCGAGCTCAAGGAGAAGAAGCACCGCATCGAGGACGCCCTCTCGGCGACCCGTGCGGCCATCGAGGAAGGCGTGGTCGCCGGTGGCGGCACCGCCCTCCTGCGCTCGCGTGCCGCGGTGACCACGGTCATCGAAGGGCTCGAGGGTGACGAGGCCACCGGTGCCCGCATCGTGTTCCGCTCGCTCGAGGCTCCGGCGCGGCTCATCGCCGACAACGCCGGTCTCGAAGGTGCGGTCATCGTGCAGCAGGTCGAGGCCGAGTCCGGCTCCACCGGCCTCAACGCCGCGACCGGCGAGTTCGTCGACCTCATCAAGGCCGGGGTCATCGATCCCGCCAAGGTGACCCGCGCCGCGCTGCAGAACGCCGCGTCGATCGCGGCCCTGCTCCTCACCACCGAGGCCCTCATCGCCGACAAGCCCGAAGAGGGCGGCGCCCCGGCCATGCCGGGCGGCATGGGTGGCATGGGTGGCATGGGCGGCATGATGTAGGACCCTCGCCGCCCGGCCCGCCGGGTGACGAGTTGTTGCAACGAACTTCCTGGCCGGCCCTGCGGGGCCGGCCATCGTCGTTCCCGGGCCACCGCGACCCGCTCCCGGCTCGCTCGGCTCCGGGGCGGCGCCGGTAGGCTCGCCCCATGGACACCCCGCTCACCCCGCCCGACCCCGTCAAGATCCTGGACCTGTGGATGGAGTGGGAGAAGGGCGAGGCGGGCGAGCCCGGGCAGCTCATCAGCCGCCTCAAGACGGCGGGCCTCCCCGTCCTGCTCCGCGAGATCGTCGAGCAACGGGCGTCGGGCTCCTGAGCCCTGAGCGGGGCGGAGCGCAACGGATCCCGCGACCGACCTCCTGGCGGCCCGGCGGGCCGCCGCCGTGGGCGCACCTGCCGGCGGCGGAACGGCACCTGACCCTCGACGGCATCCGAGCCGCGCTCCGCGCCGCCGGACCCCCGAGGTCGTGGGAGGACGAGCGTTCGATCACCCGGGCGTCGGCCGTGCTGGCCCCGCTCTACGAGGAGGACGGCCTGGTCAAGGTCGTGCTCACCCGGCGGGCCCAGCACCTGCGCTCGCACCGCGGCGAGGTGAGCTTCCCCGGCGGTGGCCAGGACCCGGGCGAGGACCTGTTGACCACAGCCCGGCGCGAGGCCTTCGAGGAGGTCGGCCTCGACCCGGACCGCGTCGAGATCATCGGCGAGCTCGACCACCTGGCCACGGTCATGAGCCGGTCGTTCATCGTGCCCTACGTCGGCGCGCTCGACCGCCGTCCCGATCTGGTGCCGAGCCCGGCCGAGGTCGAGCTCATCCTCCACGTCCCGCTCGACGACCTGCTGGCGAACGACGTCTACCACGAGGAGCGATGGGGCCTCCCACCCATGGACCGACCGCTGATCTTCTTCGAGATCGAGGGCGACACCATCTGGGGCGCCACCGGCACGATGCTGCGCAACCTGCTGGCGCTCGCCACGGAGACCGACTGGCGCACGCCGGCCTGATGGCCGCTACTTCCCAGACCACACGTCGGACCCTCTCATGCGCGACTGCGGTCACGACGGGCCGTGGGAGGCCCCCTCGGTCCTGGTGAGCTCGGTTGCGTCGTTCTGCTCGGCCCCGGTGGCGGCGCCCTCTGGCCGAGGACCGGCCACGTCTCTGAACCCGGTCCCGGGGTGAGTCAGGTGCCACGAGGTACCGTGGACCCATGCCCAAGGTCATCTTCGAAGGCGACACGCAGGCCGAGATCGTGGCCCAGGTGAAGCGCTGGCTGCAGTCGACCGAGGCCGAGCTCGACGGGTCGATCTCGGTCAGCCAGGCCATCGAGCAGGGGGCCGAGGTCACCAAGGACGCGCTGCGCATCATCGCCGCGGCCGCGCCCAAGCCCGTGGCCGAGAACGAGGTCGTCAAGGCCCTCACCGACATGGGCTACAAGGCCACCGACGCCACCAAGGCCCGTCTGGTCGCGGGGCTCGACCAGGTCGAGGACCTCACGGGCGGGAGCGTGCTCAGGACCGTCAGCGAGCGGGGTCGCAACGCGGTCTACGAGATGAACGTGGTCATCGCCAAGCAGATCCTCAAGAACCTGCACGGCAAGTAGCGCGCCGACGGGCAGCCCGGGTGATCGGCCCGGTGACGACACTCGGCGCGCGCGCCGCCTCGCCCTTTGCGGTTGCTTTGCGCGGGCGCGCCAAGCTGGGCCGTTCTCCGGGTGGTCCATCCCGCCCCGGTCGGTCCGGTGCGGGGTGAACGGGTCGGGCGGTCGGTGCGACGCCCGGGGCCCTCGACGGCGGACGGAAGGAACGGCATACGGTGGCTCGAGACGTACGGCGGCCAGGTCTCGTGATCGGCGTGGTCCTTGCGATCGCCGTGCTGGTGGTACCGACGGTGGCGCAGGCCGAGCCGTCAGCACCGGTGCCGGCCTCGGCGGCCGCGCTCGCCTGCCCCGAGCTACCCGGATCGCCGGTTGACCGACCACGAGCCGGCCAGGCGTCATCGAGCGGCCAGGCCGCCATCGATGAGCTCGGACCCGAGCGCCTCGCCGCGGTGGCGACGCGCGTCGGCGACGGACCCGACGAGCTCCGGGATCGGCTGCTCGCCGACCCGACCCTGCGGGTCGACTCGTGCGGGCTCCTCCTCTACGCCGACCCCGCGACCGACCGGGAGGCCTCCGACGTGGCCGGCCCGACGACCCAGGGTCCGTTCCCCGCCAACCAGACCTTCCTGCTGCACAGCAAGCCTGGTGCCAACCGGGTTCTCTACCTCGACTTCAACGGCGAGACCATCGCCGGGACGAACGCGTGGGCCCAGGGCTACAACGGCGGGGCCGCGTGGACCGCGCCGTCCTTCGACCTCGACGGCCAGCCGGGAACGTTCTCGAACGCCGAGCGTGACGTCATCCAGGATGCGTGGCTCCGGGTGGCCGAGGACTACCGGGCCTTCGACATCGACGTCACCACCCAGGATCCGGGCGCTGCCGCGATCGAGCGGACAGACCTCGCCGACCAGTCCTTCGGGGTCCGGGCCCTCATCGGCAACGATCAGGTCATCAGCCCCCAGTGCGGGTGCGGCGGCATCGCGTACGTCGACGTCTTCACCCGGACCTTCAACGGCCAGTTCTTCCCGGCCGAGCACTACATGCCGGCGTGGGTCTTCACCGACTCCGGCAGCTCCGGTCGGGAGATCGCCGAGATCACCTCGCACGAGGTGGGACACACCTTCGGCCTGAACCACGACGGGGCGCCGGGCCTGGGCTACTACGCGGGCCAGGGATCGTGGGCGCCGATCATGGGCAACGGGTTCCGGCCGATCTCGCAGTGGAGCGCGGGCGAGTACGCGGGCGCGACCAACATCGAGGACGACCTGGCCATCATCGCCACCGGCGCGCCGGTCGTCGCCGATGACGTGGGTGGAAGCACCGCCACGGCCACCGTCCTGATCCCGGGGCCGAGCCCGACAGCCAGCGGGATCATCTCGACCCGTACCGACAAGGACGTGTTCCGGTTCACCGCCAACGGCGCGACCACCATCACCGTGAGCCCGGCGCCGGTCGGGCCCAGCCTCGACATCCGTGCCGATCTGCTCACCGCCGCCGGGTCGCCGATCGCGTTCAGCGATCCACCGGCGGCCACCGTCACCTCGTCCATCGCCTCCGGGCTCGGTGCCTCGTTCAGCCAGACCCTGGCACCGGGCCAGTACCACCTCCAGGTCGACGGCGTCGGCTTCGGCACCGCCGCCTCGACCGGCTACAGCGACTACGCCAGCATCGGCGCCTACACGGTCCAGATCACCACCCAGGTCGCCGCCGCCGGCGTGCCCTCCACGCCGGCGGCGCCGACCGCGGTGGTCGGCGACGGCCAGGTCACCCTGTCGTGGACCGCGCCGGCGGACAACGGGTCGCCCATCGACCGCTACGTCGTCACTCCCTACCGCGCCGGTGTGGCCCAGACCGCCCTCACCACCACGACCGCGGCCACCACCACGACGGTGACCGGTCTGACCAACGGGGTCAGCCACACCTTCACCGTGCGGGCCCACAACGCGGTGGGTGACGGACTCGATTCGCCGCCCTCGAACGCGGTGGTGCCCACCTTGCCGCCCACCCGCTTCAACCCGCTGGTGCCGGGGCGGGTGCTCGACTCGCGACCCGGAGGCTCCAACATCGGCCCGTTCTCCACGCCGTGGCAGCCGGGCCCGGCCGGGATCCGTGACGTGCAGATCGGCGGCGTGGTCGGCGTACCCGTCGATGCCGCGGCCGTGGTGCTGAACGTGACGGTGGTGAACCCGACCGCGGGGTCGTTCCTGCAGCTGTGGCCCACCGGGGCCGCGCAGCCGACCTACGGTTCGAGCCTCAACTTCAACCCCGGCCAGATCGTCCCCAACGCCGTGACGGTCAAGCTCGGCACGGGCGGGAAGGTGCGGGTGTTCAACGCCGTCGGCTCGACCGACGTGATCATCGACGTGGCCGGCTACTACAGCGGCGCAGCCGGCGGCGCCGGGTTCACCGCGCTGACCCCGGCCCGGCTCCTCGACTCCCGCCCCGGCAGCTCCAACGTCGGCGCGTTCACCACCCCGTGGCAGCCGGGAGCCGCCGGCATCCGGGACATCCAGATCGGTGGCCTGGGTGGCGTGCCCGCCGGTGCGGATGCGGTGGTCCTCAACGTCACCGTGGTCAACCCGAACGCGGGCTCGTTCCTCCAGCTGTGGCCGACCGGCGCGGCGCAGCCGACGTTCGGCTCGAGCCTCAACTTCAACCCGGGCCAGATCGTCCCCAACCAGGTGACGGTCAAGCTGGGCACCGGCGGCAAGGTGCGGGTGTTCAACGCCGTCGGCAACGTCGATGTCATCGTGGACGTCTCCGGCTACTACGACGTCGGCACCGGCATGGACTTCTACGCGATCGTGCCCGGGCGCGTGCTCGACTCGCGAGCCGGCGCGAGCAACATCGGGCCGTTCTCGACGCCGTGGAACGCCGGCATCGCCGGCATTCGCGACGTGGTGGTCGGCGGCCTGGTCGGCGTGCCGGCCGGTGCCGACGGCGTGGTGATGAACGTGACCGTGGTGAACCCGACCGCGGGGTCGTTCCTCCAGCTGTGGCCGACGGGCGCGACCCAGCCGACGCTGGGCTCGAGCCTCAACTTCAACCCGGGCCAGATCGTCCCGAACGCCGTCACGGTCAAGCTCGGGACCGCCGGACGGGTCCAGATCCTCAACGCGGTCGGCAAGGTCGACGTGATCGCCGACGTCGCGGGCTACTTCGCCTGATCCCGGCGCGGCGACCGGCCCCCGATGCGCCGGTTCGGGCCCGGCGGCCTGCCCCGTATCGGAGCCGCCGCCCCCGTGGCTAGAATCGACCCTTTCCGATGGGCGCCTCCGGCGCCTGCATCGGCATCGGGAACATGAGGAGCAACCGTGGCTGAGGTCGAGGTCGGCCTGGGGAAGTCGGGGCGTCGGGCATATGGACTCGACGACATCGCCATCGTCCCCAGCCGGCGCACACGCGATCCTGAAGACGTCGACATCTCCTGGGAGGTCGACGCGTTCTCGTTCGAGCTGCCGATGATGGCTGCAGCGATGGACGGGGTCGTCAGCCCGGACACCGCGATCGAGATCGGACGCCTGGGCGGCGTGGGTGTGCTCAACCTCGAGGGCCTGTGGACCCGCTACGAGGATCCCGAGCCTCTGCTCGCCGAGATCGCCGAACTGCCCGCCGACAAGGCGACCGCCCGGATGCAGGAGATCTACCGCGAGGACATCAGGCCCGAGCTGGTGACCGCCCGAATCCGCCAGATCCACGGCGCCGGGGTGGTGGCCGCAGCGTCGGTCACCCCGCAACGAACCGCGGGCCTCACCGATGCCATCATCGAGGCCGAGCTCGACCTCCTGGTCATCCAGGGCACGGTCGTCTCCGCCGAGCACGTCTCCAAGTCGCAGGAGCCCCTCAACCTCAAGCGGTTCGTGCGTGAGCTCGACCTGCCGGTCATCGTCGGCGGGTGCGCCAGCTACCAGGCCGGCCTCCACCTCATGCGCACCGGGGCCGCCGGCGTCCTCGTCGGCGTGGGCCCCGGCCAGGCGTGCACCACCCGGGGCGTGCTCGGCATCGGGGTGCCCCAGGCCACCGCCATCGCCGACGTGCGCGCCGCTCGCATGCGCCACCTCGACGAGACCGGCGTGTACGTCCACGTGATCGCCGACGGCGGGATGGCCACCGGTGGCGACATCGCCAAGGCGATCGTCTGCGGTGCCGACGCCGTGATGATCGGTTCGCCGCTCGCCGCCGCGACCGAGGCACCCGGCCGGGGCTTCCACTGGGGGATGGCCACCTTCCACCCGTCGCTGCCCCGTGGGGCGCGGGTGCGCACCGACCAACGGGGCACGCTCGAGGAGATCCTCGTCGGCCCCGCCCACGACAACGACGGCCGCATGAACCTCTTCGGCGCGCTGCGGACCTCCATGGCGACCTGCGGCTACGAGACGCTCAAGGAGTTCCAGAAGGCCGAGGTCATGATCGCCCCTGCCCTGCAGACCGAGGGCAAGAGCCTGCAGCGGGCCCAGGGCATCGGCATGGGGCAGTGACTAGCGGTCCCCGTTGCCGCCTCGTACCGGTCCACCGTCCTCGAACCCGCCCCTCGGAGCACCGCCCATGTCGTCGGTCACCCGCACCTACTTCACCCTGAGCGTCACCGACATGGCTCGCGCCGTGGCGTTCTACCGCGGCGTGCTGGGCCCGGTCGTCCGGGTCGAGTCGCCCACCTGGAGCGAGCTCAAGCTCGGCGAAGCCACCGTTGCCCTGCACACCACGCCGGTTCCGGCACCCCGCTACAGCGGCCTCGGGGTCGAGGTCGTCGACCTGCACGCGGCGTACCACGCGGTGGTCGCCCTCGGCGGCCGGATCCTGAGCGGCCCGAGCCCCGATCCCCTCGGCAACGCGTCCTACGAGGTAGCCGACACCGAAGGCAACACCTTCACCATCGCCGGAGCGACGCCCGGCACGGAGCCCGATGCGACCGCTCCGCCCACCGCCGGCGGCGCCGGATGAGGACACCATGACCACCGACTCCTTCGACACCGTGCTCGTCGTCGACTTCGGCGCCCAGTACGCGCAGCTGATCGCCCGGCGCGTGCGCGAGGCCCACGTCTACAGCGAGATCGTCCCCCACACCATCACCGCGGCGGAGATCGCGGCTCGGAACCCCGCCGGCGTCATCTTCAGCGGCGGGCCCAAGTCGGTGCACGTCGAGGGCGCGCCCTCCATCGACCCGGCCGTGTACGAGGCCGGGGTGCCGATCCTCGGCATCTGCTACGGCGCCCAGCTCGTTGCCCTCGACCTCGGCGGTGAGGTGTCGCGCACCGGCCGCGGCGAGTACGGGCGCGCCGACCTCGTCGTGAACGAGGGCGGTCTGCTGTTCGGCGGCCTGCACGACCAGCCCCGCGAGCAGCGGGTGTGGATGAGCCACTTCGACACCATCACCGCAGCGCCCGACGGCTTCACCGTCCTGGCCACGACCGCCGACACCGCCGTCGCGGCGTTCGAGCATCGCGAGCGGGGCATCTACGGGGTGCAGTTCCACCCGGAGGTCATGCACACCGAGCACGGCCAGGAGCTGCTCAAGCACTTCCTCTACGACGCCTGCGGGTGCCGGCCCACCTGGACCATGACCTCGATCATCGAGGAGCAGGTCGCCGCGGTGCGCGCCCAGGTCGGCGACGCCCGGGTCATCTGCGGCCTCTCGGGCGGGGTCGACTCGTCGGTCGCCGCTGCGCTGGTGCACAAGGCCATCGGCAACCAGCTCACCTGCGTCTTCGTCGATCACGGGCTCATGCGCAAGGACGAGGGCGAGCAGGTCGTCGAGACCTTCCGGCGCAACTTCGGCATCGAGCTCATCCACCTCCAGGTGGCCGACCGGTTCTTCGATCGGCTCGCCGGTGTGGTCGAGCCCGAGGAGAAGCGCAAGGCCATCGGCGAGACCTTCATCAGGGTCTTCGAGGGCGCAGCCGGCGGCGTCACCGACGCGACCTTCCTCGTGCAGGGAACCCTCTACCCCGATGTCATCGAGTCGGGGACCGGTCAGGCGGCGAAGATCAAGAGCCACCACAACGTCGGCGGTCTTCCCGACGACATGGAGTTCGAGCTGGTCGAGCCGCTGCGGCTGCTGTTCAAGGACGAGGTCCGCGCCGTCGGTCACGAGCTGGGCCTGCCCGACGAGATCGTGTGGCGCCAGCCCTTCCCCGGACCC
>Ga0105048_10012065_pt1 | contig 13587 bp, 12 predicted proteins | sample MAT05_FD_78382 | JGI IMG/M metagenome (GOLD analysis project Ga0105048, IMG submission 78382) | Freshwater microbial communities from Lake Fryxell liftoff mats and glacier meltwater in Antarctica - MAT-05 | ecosystem: Environmental > Aquatic > Freshwater > Ice > Liftoff microbial mat | place...
ACCGAGCGATGGGTACACGCAAAATTGGCTCTACACCATGTCGCTTTCAGTCGGCTTCAGCGTGAAGGCACCTGGGCGACAGTGAGCGATTCGACACGTATCGCAGCTGCTGCCGACGCGAGCAGTTGAACTGCGGCATGAACCGCTCACCCAGCGGGCCGTTCTCACCGCATGTTCGACCAAGTCGCGCGCACATCGGCTGAAACGATCAGGTCCGGCATTGGAGCGAACCCCTTGCCCTCGCTCCAGAAGGCGCAGCGATCGAGCTGCGCCTGCAGCGTCGCCTTTGGACAACCACCGCGATCAGGTTTGCCGCATCTCAGCCTCGACCGTCAGGTGCTCGACGGTGAATTATCAATTGCCCCGCGCACTCGACGCGCTGGTGAGACGCTCGAGGTCGAGTTCAGTTGATCTACTTCGAGCACAGGCCGCGCGCAGGTCACCCACCATCGGCCCGCCTGGGAGCGATCGGCACGACCCGGGCCCACGGCACGAGGTTCTGAATCAACCACTCGAGCGCGGCGGCGCGAGTGGGCAGGTGCTGCGCGTCGTCGGCCAGCGCGGCGCGGGCCGCGTCATCGAAGCTCAAGCGAGCGTGGTCGGGCAGCAGTGGCCAGAAGCTCTGTTCGCGCGCGATGAGGTCGCTGGTCAGCCCTTCGACCAACTCGCGGGCGATCTCGAGGTCGGCGCGGGTCACCCAACCAATCCAGTAGCTCGAGAGCCGAGGCGTGACGAAGGGCACGCGCAGCACCCGAGCTTTGAGGCCTTTGAGGGCGGCTACCCTTTCCATGAGCGCCTGACCGGTGAGCGCCTCGGGCCCGGGCAGCGCGTAGCAGCCAGCGACTATCGACTCGTCGGTGCCGGCCCGCACCAGCGCAGCGACCACGTCGCCCACCGCGACGGGCTCTGACTGGTGCTGCAGCCAGGCCGGCAACAGCATCACCGGCAGCCGCATGCTCAGGTCGCGCACGATCTGCCAGCCTTCACTGCCGGTGCCGACGATCATCCCCGCGCGCAGTTCGACCACTGGCACCTTCCCCGCGCGGAGCACTGCGCCGGTCTGCAGCCGGCTGCGCAGGTGCTTCGAGGCGGTGCCGCTGGGTGCCACGCCTCCAAGGTAGACGATGCGCTTGATGCCGGCGTTCGCGGCGGCGATGGTGAACCGGGCCGCGCTGGCCGACTCGCGTGCTTCCCAGTCGCCGCCTCCTCCGGCCGAGCCCATCGCGTGCACCAAGTAGTACGCGCTCTCAATGCCGTCGAGCGCGGGCCCCAAGCTCGACTCGTCGTCTACGTCGACGCGCACCCAAGTTCTGCCCGGGTAGCGGGCGCGCGCGTCGGCCTCGTGCCGCGACCCGCAGCGCACCGTACAGCCGGCGGCGATCAACGCCGGGTACAGCGCCTTCCCCACGAACCCCGTCGCGCCAGTCACTAACACTGATTGCATGCGATACCGTAGCGCCCTCGCCCGGAGCGCGCTCGCCCGCGGCACGAGACTTCAAACTAGAGGCTCGATGTCATTCGAGCCTGAATTTCAACGTGAGCCGATCTGTGAGCAATGGCCTGCGTCACAACGTGACGTTCACCTGAAACACACCCGTGCCGGAGGTCGCTTTGCCGGTCACGGTGGTGCTGCCGGCCTTGCGTCGAACGGTGCCGCCGTCGCCCGCTTCGAGTTGCCCGGACAGCGCGAGGTCGAGTCGCACCGTGCCGGTGAGCCCGCCCGACATGGCGAAGTCGCCGTTCAGCGCGCCCGTAAAGGTCCCAGTGGGGATGCCCTTGAGCGAGAGGTCGAGGGTCGGCGCGGTCCCTCCGTCGAGCGGCGTCGCGTAGGTGATGTCAACCGTCGAGCCAGCATCACCATCGGAGTAGTTCGCCATTGCGACCTCGAGCCTCATGCCCTTGTTGGCCGAGGAGCCCTGGTCGACCTTCCCGGTGATCGTCAGGGTGCCGGTCTTCGCTCCGGCCGTGGTCTGAGCCGAAATGCTCGCGCTGTTCGCAGAGTTGAAGCCATCAAACCCGAGCTGCATTGACTTCGACACCGCCTGGTCGAGACCAGCGTAAGCGCGGCGCGCTTGCTCCTCGGAGGAGACGGCTGCCCCGGAGCATGCGAACAACGAGACAAGAGTGAGGCTGAGCACGCCAAAACAGGGTCGAAGAGACATGTGCTGCGTGTACCACACGCGCAAACTGCTGAGTCTCTCTCTGGCCGTTCGCAGGCTTTCGATCAAAGCTTGGGAATGTGCTTCAGACCAACCGCAATCGTTCTCTTCGCTGCTGGCGTGGGCTCAGGGTGCCTCGGTTCTCTTTCTGAATTGCCCGACGCGTCGAACTTCGTCGCTTCGGCCGACAGTGGTTCGAGCGCCGATGCTTCAACCGGCGATGCTTTTGTGAGCGACGCAGCCGTGACCGTGACCCCTGACGCGGCGGTGCGAGACGCCTCGACGATCTATCTTGACTCGTGGGACGCGGGCCCCACCGTGCCGGTGCTTGGCTTCGGCGACGGAGGTGCGGTTGGCTCATTTTCTGCTGACGCTGACGTGTGGGTACCAGGTCGCAATCAGGCCGGTCACATCAACCAGGCCTCATGGGACCTCGTGCCTCGGCTGCGCTGGGTGACCGTCGCAGGCACCAAAATTGAGGCCCTGACCCCAGAGATCGAAGCACTCGTGCCGGGGTGGAGCAGCTACACCCCCAACCTCAACTGGAACAACTGGACCGACTCCTGGAGCGGAATCATCGCCGACCCCGAAGGCGCTCGGCTGTGGTTGTTCGGTGGAGGTCACAGCAACGGCTCCAACAACGGCCTCTATCGGTTCGACGCCTATTCGATGCGGTGGTCAGTTGAAGGGCTGCCAAGTGACCCAGCGACGTGGTCGAGCGCTTACAAGCGAGTTGCCGGCGGGAACTCCACGGGCTACCCCGAAGCCGCCGCCAATTATAATTCTGCGGTTGAGGCAGGCACGCTGCGAGCCGTCGACGATTGGTACTACGACCAGTCTCCTTTCGACAACAAACCGACGGCGCGACACACCTACAGCGGCCTCGTCTTCGACAAGGCCCACAACGAGCTAGTGATGATGTCGCGGCGCATGTGGCGCTTCGATTTGACTGCGCGGAGGTGGTCGCAGCGACGATTGTATTTCGATGATCTCACGAGCGGCTACATGGACGGAGAAGGCCTCCTCGCCTTCTACGATGAGGTTAAGACGCTGCTCGTCGCCACCTCGAATGGCTCGACCTACGGAGGCAACGGGCGGTACGTCAGCTTCAACCGGGCGACCGAAGCGTGGGTCAGCGGCTCTTCGGTGGGCGGCGGTTCACCCTGGCAACGTCTGGCCAGCACCGACGCACGATGGGGGCGAAACATCGCCTTCATTCAGCCCCCGGTCGCGCAGACGCACGACGGTTATTTCATGCTTCACAATCTCGACACCGGCACCGTCATCAGCAGTGGCAACGACTTTGGCACTGGCGTCGGCTTTGAGTATGGCGAAGGGCTGACCCAGGCCATGTTCTCACGCAGAGACTCGTACTACGACGGTACCGGGCTGGTGTACGTGCCCACCCTCAACCGCTACTGGATGCACACGCTCATGGGCGACGGTGCGATGAGATGGCTCGAGATTGACCCGACCACCACACCGAAGTGGACGCTGCGAACCATCAACTTCGTGGGCGCGGTGCCTGACATTCAGCGCTATGGCAAACGGCGAGCGACCTATCTGCCGAGCCTCAATGCCGTCGTGTGCTTGTCGGCCTCTGGCAAAGACATGTCGGTGTTTCGATTCTGAAAGCGCCATCTACACTGATAGACGAGTTCTCACGGCTCCCGAAGAACCACCCGCCGAGCGATGCTCGATGGAGCGATTGGAGCGGAGCGGGTCTCGGATCGACTGATTTTTACGAGCAGAATACGCCAGCGATCGCGCGGGCAACATTTGCAACGACCTCGATGAGCAAGGCGCTCACACCGTATTCGCGGTCGCCAGAGCCTGAGGTTCGCCGCCTCGCTGCGAAGAGAGACTTGCCGCCTTGGGCTTTCCGCTGCCCAGCAGCCTCCTGCCGACGTCACCATTGCCGCCACAACTCGCCTTCGCTGTCTAAGCACACCTGATGTTCACCGCCTCAAACGGCTGCGGCAGCTGCACCGGTCTCTGCATCGCTCGCGAGCTCGGCCGGTTCGGGCGCGAGCAGAGAGCGATCGATTCTGCGCGTGAATGCGCCGCCTTGCCCACGCTCTCATCAGAAGGGCCTGAGCTGAACGAGGCGCGGCTTCTGAAGAATCCACTCCGCGACGAGCGCGTTGATGAGCCAGCCCGCCGACATCGACGCCGTGGCGAGCTCTTCGCTCATGTACGGGCTCATGAAGGGCAGCGCGGTGAACCCGGCGGTGAAGACCTGCGTGCCCGCTCCGAGGAACAGGGCGTAGGCGCGCAGCATCCACGCGCCGTGCGCCTCGAACTGACGACGTCGCGCCGTGATGAAGCCGAGCGCGACGAAGGTGACCATCGCGAGGGCCACCACCGTGCGAATCGCGTTGAGCGCGGCGCTGTCGAACGCCTTCGGGGCCCAGCGCAGCGCCATCCACGTGCCTGCGAGCGCCGCGCTGATGCCGAGCGCGCTCAACAGGCGGCCGACGATGCGATGCCACTCGCCCCGCCGGAGCGACGGCACGAACTGAAACGCGCCGAGCGTGGCGAACGCCGTCGCCCCGATGATGTGCAGTGACGCGACCCAGGGCTCCGCCGCGAAGCGCTCGTGGCCGTCGAGCGTGAAGGCGCCCGTCGACAACGAGAACAGTCGACTCAACCCGGCGAGCATCGGCACTGCGCTCAGTATCAACAGCCCCGTGATTCTCTTTTTCATACGGCCACGATGACCGCCGCCGAACCGCGTCACATCGGGCGAAGGTCTCGCAGCGGGTGAGCCGAAAGTACGAGTAGCCCTGTACAGATGAACTGCCCCGGTTGCCGTTCAGGCCCAGCGGCGTCTCCTCGACTCACAGTGGTGGTGCTCTCCGATCGATCAAGTTCGCGGTACCCGACCGGTCTCCCACGCCCACAGCGCGAGTTCGACGCGGTTCCGCGCGCCCAGCTTGCCCATGAGACTGGCGACGTGCGTCTTCACGGTGCTCAGGGAAATATGCAACTGCTCGGCGATTTCGTCGTTGGTGGACCCGCGTGCCAGCGTGCGGAGTACCTCATGTTCACGGTGCGTCAGCGGCTCGAACGGTTGCTTCGACGGCACCGCGGCGCTGGCAAACCGCTCCAGCAGCCGCGCGGTCGTCTTCGGCGAAATGAGCGCGTCTCCGCTCGCCGCGGCGTGAACGGCCTGCACGAGCAACTCGGGACCTGCGTCTTTCAGCAGGAAGCCGCGCGCACCGGCCTTGAGCGCTGAGAACACGTATTCATCGAGGTCGAACGTCGTGACGACGACGACCGCGAGCGGGAGCTCCACGCCGGGTCCCGCGATTCGCCGCGTGGCCTCGAGGCCATCCATCACCGGCATGCGGATGTCGAAGAGACACACGTCGGGACGCAGTGACTGGGCGAGCCTCACCGCGCTCGCGCCGTCTTCTGCCTCGCCAACGACTTTCAGGCCGTTCGCCTGGAGAATCATCTTCAAACCACTGCGCACGAGGTGCTGATCATCGGCAATGAGAACTCGCAGCGTCATCGCATGACTCTATTGCGTGGAAGGATCGCGTCGACGCGCCAGCCGCCTTCCGGCAGCGGGCCGGCTTCGAACCTTCCACCGAGCAGCGCGACCCGTTCGGCCATGCCCACCAGGCCGAAGCCCGCCCCATGGAGTGAACTCGGCTCGCCGTCATCATGTGCCGAGAGATGAACGTCGGAAGCTTCGCCCACGATTCGCAGAGTCACCCTCGAGGCATTCCTCGCGTGCTTGATGGCGTTGGTGACCGCTTCTTGTGCGAGCCGGAACAGCGCACGCTCCATCACCGGGGCGAGGCCCTCGAGGTTGCCGACCAGAGCCACCTCGACCGTCGGGCCCGTGGAGCTCCGAGCGAACTCGAGAATCTCCGCGAGCCCCGCCGCCGGCGTGAGGGCTGGATCGTCACGCAACGCACCGACGATGGCGCGCAGCTCGACGAGCGTTCGTTTCGACTCGGCCTCGATCGCGGCGAGCGCATTCGCCGTGTCATCGGGGCTGCTGCGAAGCACCGCGCGCCCCGCCTGCGCCTGCAACGTGATGGCCGTCATGTGGTGCGCCACGCTGTCGTGGAGTTCACGCGCGAGTCGATCCCTCTCCAGTAGTCGCGCTTGATCCACCGCGAGTGCTTGCGCTTCGTCTCGGAAGCGAACGACGGCGCCAATGGTGAAGGGCAGAATCATCACCACCGCGCTGCCGACGACCTCTTCGACATTGACCATCTCTCCTGCGAGCAGCGAGGTGAACCAGGTGACGACGACGAACGCGGCACCGGCGGCGACCTGCCGTGGCGACCCCCACCGGCAAAGCGCGTACGGAAGAATCAGTATCGCCGCCGACGACACAGGAACGAATTCAGCAAGTGCGAAGTGATGGCGAACGAACGTGGCCGCCGTCGCGAGGCTGAACGCGAAGCCCGTGGCAGCGACCGGGGCACTCCGCCTGAAGCCGAGCGCTCCCGCCACCGCGAGCGCGAAGCACGTCGCGGCGACCCGGCTCGGCAGATCTTCGCGTACCCCCACCTCGACGAGCGCCGCGAGCCCGAACACCACTGGGAGCCACCACCCACTGCCGCGTTTCATCGCCGCCAGCGTAGATGAATCGGTTGGGCTGGCAATCATCTGAAAGTATGACGAGGGGGCGGCTGGCGCTTCCGAGCGGCGACTTCTGTCGCGATGAATCTCAGTTCGGGCGTTCCCAGCGAAGTGCTCGCCGTTCCTCGGCGAACGAATCAACAGGTCACGCCTTTGCGACCTTTTCGTTCATCAGCGCGAGCCACTGTCGACGCAGGGTTCGACGCTGCTCGGGGTACCGCTCCTCGAGGCACTCGACTGCGACAAATTCGAAAGTTGCTTCGAAGCTCACACCAGGCCGCCAGGATGCGCGCGCCCGACACGTGCCGATCAGAAATCGGCCAGACCGTGCGCTTGCTTCACCGCCCCACTTTCGTCTGCGTACTGAATGCGCAGTTTCTGTTGTCTGCGGCACCAGTCGCGCAACTTCGCGACGTCGATGCCACTGCCTTTTCGCTTCTGGCGCGCAGGAGGCGTACCGACCACCGTCGTCGAACATCTCGCGCAGGTGCTTCGGCATGATGGCGGAGATCTTCGAAAGCACGTCGAGCGCCGACGACGAGAGCTGCGAGTCGGCGTTGGCGACCACCCATTGAGAGCCCAGCACGACGGCTCGGCGGAGAACTTGAATGATTTCGAACAGCCGCTCGGCGCTTCGCATGGCGAGGGCTTACTGCATGGCCGCGAGAATCGTGCAGTCACGACGTTGCCAAGCAGAAAGAACGGTGCGTTCACCGCGCCGTACATCAGCAGCCGGGGGATGTTGGGGTTGATCGCGACGTTGACGACTGTAGCCATCAAGTACCCGACACCAACGACCACCGCGAAGACGATCGCGTTGCCGACCGACGTCACACCAACCGCATGCATCAGAATGCCGTTGGAGATGGTGAATGGTGACGATGGCACTGCAGACGACGACGATGAAGTGAGGTGGACCCCATCGTTCGGACCATTTTCAGGCCCCCGACCTTTGCATCCCGGGACAGCGTTGTTGAGTTGAGTGTTGATCGTCTTGGCGTCGCGTGAAGTTGCTTGTCGTGTTGTCGTCGAGCCGGAGCGAGGCGAAGTGCCCAAGTCACCGGGAACATTCCTCGTTGTTCATGCCCACCCGCCGAGGTCAGCGTTCTATGCAGAAGGCAGTGCGCATGGCCAGGACGCACGGCCGGTTCAAAACGCGAAGCCGAGACCCAATCGCCCTTGAGGTCGAATGGCTAACTGGCTCGTGTCACTCCACAGAGCAAGCGACTGGAGGCCCAGCGTGAGTTCTGCGTCGACCCACCATGCTTCACTCAAGGGCACAAGCACTCCGAGCGAGACGTCGCCTGCCGGGGCGAACGCGCTCCTCGACGGTTCGGAGCGGCCAAAGACGCGTTGCACGGTGTCGGCGTCGACTCGAGTGACCCGTTGAACGATGTACGAGAGACGAACATCAACTCCCACCGTGACCAGCGCGACCCAGATGCGAAACGTTCGGCCCACACCAAGCCGACCGGCGACCTCTGACTCACGCATGCTCAGGAGCTCGTAACGCGCACCGCCCGTACCAAACTCGGCTGAGAATCGTGCGAACCAGGCACCCCATTCTCGAGACACCGAGGCGCCGAAGCCGCCCTGTGTCTCGCCAAGGGGGCCAGCCCCGACCAGGCCGAACACCGAGACCCGAAAAGGTCGCAATTGAATCGGTTCAGAACCTCGAAGCGTCACCCGCCGCAATGGCACGCGAGACAAGTCGAGAGCGTTGATGATTCGCGAGCCGCTCCAAGCCAGGTTGAGGTCGGTGGCGTCGGCAAATTCACCATCGGGTTTGATCAAGCGATACCAGCCTGGAGTGAGGCCGATGGTGGTGCGCTCGCCCCGACGCTTGGCGATTTCGGCCACCAATTCTTGCCGCGCATCGATGAGCCAATAGGTGCCTTCGAGCTCGCGGCCGAGAGTCAACGACGCGCCGAGTTGCACCGGTACGGTGAAGACCCAATCACCCCACCCAGCGATCGCCATGTCGAAGCTCGGTCGTTGCACACCACCCTTGGCCGACACCGAGCCAGAGGCCGTTTTGCCAAAGGCGTACGAGTACGTCTCAGCCAAGGTCACTTCACCGTCAGTATTCGCGTCGGCGAGGCCACGCAGGCCCGCCAAGAAGTGATGCGTGAAGAGCGAGCCGCGCAGCGAGCCCCATTCTTGTGCGGGTTCGCCTTCTCCTGCTGCGAGCACCAGCACCGAGCCTTCGACTCGAGAGGGCCGCTCAGCCGATACCCGCACTTCTGGCCCCGGCTTGCCACCCTTCGCCTTCAACGGCACCTTGGTTCGACAGGCATCGACGATGCCCAAACGCAGATCGGCCGGAGCGTCAGAGAGAAAGGCCCGAATTTCGGCAATCGGCAATTCACTGCCGGCCAAGTGCACCGCGCGCTCGTCTGCGTGCGATGAGATGTAGACAATGAGCACTGTGCGCCCGCGAGCTCGGAGCTCTTGGAGGCGACCGCGGGCTTCGACTAGCGCGCGCCTCGCAGTCTCGGCGCCTCCGCTGGTGACCAGATACGCACGACTGGGCGCCACATGGCCCAGCTCGAGCAGCAGCGCGTGAAAACGCTCAGCATCGGCTTCGGCGTACTCGAGCGGCGCCTCATCAGCGTTACCAATGTTGCTGCCGATCACCACTGCCACACGAAACTCATCTTCGGCGTGGGCATTCGCTCCGAACAAACACACCGCGAGGGCCAGACACCATTTCATGGCGTCTTGTGGTGCAACTTGATTGCGGTGGCACCCGGCAACTCGAGCGCTTCAATGGCTTCGAGCCGCTGACCTGATTGAGCAAAGGCTTTGCTGGCCGCGCTCGACACCTGCGCTTCGGTCAGGGCGGCGTTCGAGACGACGGCAATGATCAACTCGTCGCCTTGCACCGCATCGAGTGCGACCGAACCAGGCAGCAGGTGCTCCCCGCGTCGCAACGCCTGGCTCGCCCGACCCTCCGTCGGGAAATACCGGCTCACGTGGCCTTGCGAATCGAGATTGGCGACGAAGAGAAACCCATCGCTTGGCAGGGTGACGGCAAACTTCAGCAAGTCGCCTTCACGCAGTGGCACCGTGGGCGCCCATTCCGTTGCCTCAGCCCCTTGGCGGCTCACCAAAATTCGCAACTGGGGTGCGGCGCCCTTCAATGAAACGTCATCAGGTAGCTGGCCGCCAACGAATACCAGCAGCACCGTCACCAGCGCGAAGGCGGTGGCTGCCGGCAGCAGAAAACGAAACCACGGAAATGGGCGGTGACTCGCACGTTCTTGAACATGCACGATGAAGGGCCTCGCGGGCCGCGCGGTAAGAAAGGCAGCGCGTTGCCGTTGCAACTCGGCCACCTGGCCCTGACACGCTTGACACGTCTGCAGATGCAGACTGGGCGCGGCGTCAGGCGCAAACGCAGCCTGCTCTAGCGCCCACGCAGCCAAGTGTGGAGCGGCAGCGTGGGGCTCAAGAGAATCGATTGTTTTCATCGCGCGGCCTCTTCGCCATTCACCAAGCCCAAAATTCGTGCGGCGACTGTTTTGAACTGCGCCAACTTTTCTTTCACAGTCTTCCGTGAAACGCCGAGGCGGTTGGCCACTTCGTCTTGAGTCATTTCGTCAACGTAATAGAGCGTTGCCGCGTCTCGAGCCCGCACGCTGCAGTTCGCCAGTACCATCGCCACCAACTGAGTTCGCTCGAGCGATGGGCCCTCAGAACCTTCGGCCGCCCGCATTGCGACGGCGTCGACTGAACCATCGATTCGTTTTCGTTTCGCCAGCACGTCGAAGCAGTGGTGGTTGGCCAGGGTGTACAGCCAGGGCAAGGGCTCGGCGACCGAGTGTGTGCCAAACCGTTCGACGCGAAGAAACACTTCTTGAAGTGCATCATCGGCTTCGGCGTCAGAGCCCAGGAGTCGACTGCAGCGGCGGTGAACCGCGAAGCCATAGGCGGTGTAGAGCTGTTCGAGGGCTTCGCGGTTCACAGGCCGTTACTCGCAGGGCCAGTCGGCCGGAGGCGCCTCGCCTTCGGCCAAACAGCGAGCTCCCGAATCGAAGGTAATGACACATGCATCGACCACGCTCTCGTTCCACGTGTAGCCGCGCTTCGAGTCGATGCAGTTGATGCTTGGGTTCGGCAGGTACGAACGATTCGAGTACCCGCGCAGGACAATGGCCGAGCACCCCACGAGCGGCAGAAACCTCTTGGAAACCGCGTCAGACTCAGCTCGCAAGGTGATGGTGGTGTCAAGGTCGAGCACTTGGAGCGTTTTGCTTCGCGTGATTTGGAGCCACGAGAAGCCCTGAGGCAACGTCAGCGCCACCTCACTGGGCAACGCTCCATCGAGGTAGACTAGGTACAACTGCGGTTCGACACCCGAGAACGCGACAATGGGTTCACCTGCCTTGCTGGGTGTGCCGAAGTCATACTCCGAGTTGCCATTCGAATCGTTGTACGCGACCACGGCTCCCATCGAAAACGTACCTCTGCCCCCGTATATGGCCAGATCGATGTTTGAACCGTTCGGAGGCAGCGCGGTGAGCGATATCGAGAAATTGACGGGGAAGGTGGCCGAGTACGTGACCGATTGCGACACCATGGGGTTGAGCTGACTGGGCGAGTCTTGCGGCCCGAACGAGGGTCGGGCGCAAAAAGCCTTGATGGTCGTGTCGTCAATCTTCCCGATGCCTCCCGAACCCATGCCTCCCGCTCCGGCATCTGCATCGGCGGGTCTCAATATCGGGCTGAGAATACCCGAGACCTGGTCTGGCGCTTGCCAAAAGACCGCCATCGACACGGGCTGGTCGCCGTTCGTATCTCCTGCCAGCAGCTGACCTTTGACGGTGCCGAGAACGAGGCCGGGGTACTTCTGGTTGGCCAAGTCACCGCAAGCGGTACAGGCAGCGAGAACAGCAAGAACGAGAAGAAGCCGAGTCATATGAGGTCCTTTGGGCCACGAACATTCGTGGTGTTGCTCTCATGACTGAGCGAGGGCCGTGTTTTGGCACCCCCAACTGCAGGTCTCTTAATCGTCGTCGCGTCAGCCCAACCAGAACCCGATGGCGGCACCGATCAGACCGCCCCCCAGCAGCGGCGGCATTGCAGAGGCGACCTCTGCCGCGCGAAACGCTGTGAACTCAGCCTGGTGGTCAGATAGACCACGGGCGAGAGATACGCACCTCCGGTGACCTCGATGGCCTCACCGTCGGCGTGGTGCGAAGCTGTCAGCTGGCGAACGCACCGTTGACCACTCTGCGAGCGAGCCGCCTCTTCTGCGCCTTCTGCACGGTGATCTGCCACACGAATCGAAACCCGCGGTTCAGGCCGCACGAGCAGATCGTTCGCCCCAGTGCCCCAGCCTACCGGCCGGGTCGACCGGTGGGGCTCGACGCTGCTGGGGTGTCGCAGAACGACGATTGGCTTTGAGACGGGCAGGCGAGGCCGTGGTTCACGATGACGGTTCTCGAGTCGAGTCGAGTTGAGCCGCTACCTGCGCTGCAGGCGGGTGTTCTCTTTTGGGCGTTACAACGCGGCGACCAGCCCGAGAAGCCGAGTTTGTTCTGCTAGGCCTACTCCCAATTGCCGAGCCGCAGCAGTCAGAGCCGCGGCGCCCTTCCGTTTCTCGCGGTTCAGAAACGCCAGCCGCAAAGCTGTCGGGGCCGCTACGACGCCGCCCGCTTCGACGAGGTCTCGCCAAACTGGTTTTGCAACTGAAGAGAGAATTAGCAATTTCTTTATCTGGGCAGGGCTGAGGGTCGGGTCGAGACACAAGCACTTTGCGATCACATTCGTGACCATCGGCGTCGCAAAGGAGGTCGACTCTCTGCGGCGATAGGTGCCTTCTGTTTCAGCCGCATCGACGTTGACCTCGGCTGCCACAGTGACGAAACGCTTGCTGTAATTGGACTCAATTTCACGTTCGCCACCGATCGAACTCGCGACGACGACCAGATTGGGGAGCACTTGGGCGGCGACGAATTGGTCGGGTTCGAGGTTGCGACGCCCCCTGGTACCGACTTCTTGAAAATCGTTGCCTGCGGACATGACGAACACCACTTCAGGGTGAGCGACCATCAACTTGCGCACCGCCCTCGTGTAGCTTGGGTCATACCAACCCGCTGAGATGTTGACGACCCGCGCACCTTTCTCAATCAGATAGGCAAGTGCTGAAACAACCGTCTGGGGGCTGGTGGGCTGAGGCCCGATGCCCCTCGCCAGCACGGCACGAATTCGAGCGGAGTTTGCCGTCGCAAGGCTCAGAGTGCCCGTACCATGCTCACCCATCGGTGACGTCGGCTGATGAGCAGCGACTCGCCCGTCGTTCTCGATGAAGTCCCACCCGTTCACGTCATCGGTTTTGCCGTTTCGATCGTCATCTGCGCCGTTGAAGGCATCTACGGCGTTGGTCCAGATATTGTCTGCTACCGCAGGAGTCGTGATCGAAAACCCAGTATCGAACATGCCAATGAGCGTTTGCTGACTCGAATTGCCGAACCCGCTGAGCTTCTCGAAGACGGGGTCCGGTCTATTGATGGGTTGTCGCTTGTCTGCGGCTGTAAGTGCGCTCGTATTGATGGTGATTGTCATTGGTCGCCGTCGGCCTCGAGTTGTCGGCCCGGCGAGCGCAAAAGTTACCGCTCTCATGACGTGAGGGTGCACGTTCGATTTCAGGAGCGCTGGGCGGGTAGAAAAATAAGTGCTGGAGGATCAACTCTTTGGCAGGGGAGCTCGATCATCCAGTTATGACCGAAGAAGACCGAGAAAGAGTCTTAGCAATTGAGAAACTGCGGGCCATCATCGAAGAGGGCGTGAGCAAGAAATGCCTGATGAGCCAGTCCGA
>Ga0105048_10012067_pt1 | contig 13585 bp, 10 predicted proteins | sample MAT05_FD_78382 | JGI IMG/M metagenome (GOLD analysis project Ga0105048, IMG submission 78382) | Freshwater microbial communities from Lake Fryxell liftoff mats and glacier meltwater in Antarctica - MAT-05 | ecosystem: Environmental > Aquatic > Freshwater > Ice > Liftoff microbial mat | place...
CGCGGCTGAAGGCAAGCCGCCGACGGCACCTGCGCCGCAGTTCGATCCCATGGCGCGCCAGGTCTTGCACGCCGCACTGCGACAACGCGCGCCCAGGACTGTCAACCTGCAGCCGGGCCAGTGACGGTCGCGCAGTCAGAACAAACCGGATATCCGACCATCGTCATCGATGTCGATGCGCGCCGATGCCGGCTCCCGCGGCAACCCGGGCATGGTCATGATGTCGCCGCAGATCATCACGACGAACTCGGCCCCGGCGGCCAGACGGACCTCGCGGATGTTGACCACGTGTCCGCTCGGCGCGCCGAGCAGCTTCGGATCGGTGGAGAAAGAATACTGCGTCTTGGCCACGCACACCGGGTAATGACCGAACCCGTCATTCTGCAGTTTGGCGATCTCCGACCGCACCGCCGCGTCGGCCGAGATGTCCGATGCACCGTAGATCATCGTGGCAATCGCCTTCATCTTGTCCCACAGGCTGGCGTCGTCCGGATAGACCAGCTTCATGCTGGCGGTGCCACCTTCGGCCAGTCGCACCACTTCACGCGCCAGGTCCTCCGCGCCGCGGGAGCCCTGCGACCAGTGCCGTGCAACCACGACCGGAACGCCTTGTTGGTCCATCTCGCGCCGCAGCAGATCCAGTTCCTCTTGCGTATCCGCCGTGAAATGGTTGATCGAGACGACACATGGCAGGCCGTAGTGCTGGCGGATGTTGCGCACGTGGCGCTCCAGGTTGGCCATACCCCTTTTCAGCGCGGCCAGGTTGGGTGTGTTCAGGTCCCTGGCATCGACACCGCCGTGGTGCTTGAGCGCGCGCAGCGTGGCCACCACCACTGCGCAATCGGGGCGCAAGCCAGCCTTGCGACACTTGATGTCGATGAATTTTTCGGCGCCGAGGTCGGCGCCGAAGCCCGCTTCGGTGACCACATATTCGCCCAGCTTGAGTGCAGCCTTTGTCGCGGTGACGGTATTGCAGCCATGCGCGATGTTGGCGAATGGGCCACCGTGGATGATGGCCGGGTTGTTCTCCAGCGTCTGCACCAGGTTGGGTTTGATCGCATCCTTGAGCAGCACAGCCATCGCACCGTGCGCCTGCAGGTCACGCGCGCGGATCGGCAGTTGTTCGCGCGTGTAACCCACGATGATGTTGCCCATCCGCTCCTTCAGATCCTTGCGCGAGGTGGCCAGGCAGAAGATTGCCATCACCTCGGACGCGACCACAATATCGAAACCATCCTCGCGCGGAAAGCCATTGCCCGGACCGCCGAGCGACACCACGGTGGAGCGCAAGGCGCGGTCGTTCATGTCCATGACCCGGCGCCACACGATGCGCCGCACGTCGAAGCCCAGCGTGTTGCCATGGTGAATATGGTTGTCCATCAGCGCCGCGAGCAGGTTGTGCGCCAGCGCGATGGCGTTGAAGTCACCGGTGAAGTGCAGGTTGATGTCCTCCATCGGGACGACCTGCGCATACCCTCCGCCCGCAGCCCCGCCCTTCATGCCGAACACCGGCCCCAGCGACGGTTCGCGCAACGCGATCACGGTGCGTTTGCCGATCCGGTTCAGTGCATCGCCTAGGCCAACCGTGGTCGTGGTCTTGCCCTCGCCCGCCGGCGTGGGGCTGATCGCGGTAACCAGCACCAGCTTGCCGTTAGGCCCGGTCTGCGTCTGCAGCCAGGCCAGGTCGATCTTGGCCTTGTAGTGGCCATAAGGCTCCAGCGCCTCGGGCGGAATGCCCAGACGCTCCTGCGCCAACTGCAGCACGGGCCTGAGCGTGGCAGCCTGAGCAATTGCGATGTCGGTCTGGGGCATGCTGTCTCCTTGGTTTTCAGGGGGTTCGCGCACAGCCGACATGGTAGCCGTCTGGCGGCGTGAACTGCCTGCGTATGCACCAAAAGTCGATGGCGGTCCGCCTTCACGACCGCCGCGGCTGCCGGGGACATCGACGGTCCATCCAGGCGCTGTGTGCGCGCCTATAACGCGCCGAGCGCCCGCGCCAGCCCGTCCAGGTAAACCGCAAACTCCTGCAGGTCGTTATGCCCTGCGCCCGGCACCAGCAGCAGTTGCGCGTGCGGCGCCAGTGCCTGGAGCGCGCGGCTGTGCGAGGCGCCGATCAGCGCATCACGCTCGCCGTGGATCAGCAGCAGCCGGTTCGGGATCCGGTCGACCAGCGCGTCGGTGCGCAGTGGATACCGCAGCAGCTGCTGCGGTACCCAGGGGTAGTGCTGCGCGGTCAGTGCCAGGACGCTGCTATAGGGCGAAACCAGCACCGTCAGGTCCGGGGCTTCGCCGCCCGGCAGTTCCACCGCCAGCCGTGCCGCCAAGCCCGAGCCCAGCGAGCGTCCGTAGAGCACCCGTTTGCGCCCGACATACCGTGCGGCGATGCTGTCCCAGGCCGCGCGCACGTCAGCATGCAACTGCGCCTCGCTGTCGATCGAACCGCTGCTCTTGCCGTAACCGCGATAGTCGATCATGAACAAGTCGTAATTCGCCTGGCGGTAGTAGTCCGGGCTGACGAACCAGCTCTCCAGGTTACCGGCATTGCCATGCAGGAAAAACACCACACCCTTGGGATCGGGCAGACGCAGGTGCAGCGCCGACAACTGCGCACCCGGCACCGCAATGCGGGTTTCATGGATGTCGTCGGCACGGGCCAGTACCCGGTCGGGTGGCAACACCGTTGGCACGAACAGCAGCTTCTCCTGGCCCCACCACAGGCCTGCGAGCACCACGCCAAACAATGCCGCGACCAGCGCCAGCACGCCCAGCGCGGACGCGCCCCAGCTCATGCCGGGCCTGGGCTTGCTCCCGGCCATGTCTTTCTCTGGGACGTCATCGACTGCAGTGTAGGCCGGCCACGGATGTCCGTGCGCCTTGCCGGGCCTGGCTGCGTTGTGTGCCTGCAACGCGGCCACCTTGGCGCAAAATCGGGTCATGTCCCATCCACCCCAGCCACGCCGCAACGATGGTCTGGAGGCCTTGCTGCGCGATGCCCATGCGGCGCTGGACCGTGGCGACGTCGCGGCCGGCCGCGACATCTCGCACAAGGTACTCAAGGCCGCCGAGGGCCTGTCGAACCCGCGCTATGAGGCCAAGGCGCTGCTGTGCCTGGCGCATTGCGATCGCATGTTGTCGCGTTACCGACGTGCTCACCGGGCCAGCCAGCGGGCTGCACACCAGTTTCAGCTGCTGGGCGACACCTCGGGCGAGGTGATGGCCCTGACCACCCATGCCATCGTGTCGGTCACGCTTGGACGCAACGAAGAGGCCATCGAGGCCGCCTTGCTCAGCGTGCGGCTGAGCCAATTTCTGGAGAACGATGAACACTGCGTGCTGTCGTACAACGCGCTGGGCGTTGCCTATTTCTGGAGCAACGGCTTCGAAAAGGCGGAACAGGCGCTACAGACCGCGATCCAGATCGCGCAGCGCGCGCAACCCCCGATGGGCATCTTCCAGCCACGGGTAAACCAGTGGTGGACCGAACTGGTGCGCATCGTGCACGAACGGTACTACGTGGGCGAGTTTCCCGCCCTTGACCGGCTGCGCGAGCGGCGCGAGGCCATCGTGGCGCGCATCGCGCACGGCGACGCTGGCCATGCGTCGCCCGGCACCCATATCACGACCGAAGCCGTGCTGCAGTTCGGTCTGTGCCTGGAACAGATCTGGCACGGCCGAGTCGGCCAGGCCCGGCTGGATGTGGAGGTGCTTGCGCAATGGGCGGCGCGTTACCAGACCGTGACCTGGCTGTCGGCGCTCGAGAGCTGGGTGCGGGCCGAGATCGCATGGGTCCAGCGCGACTGGACCGTCGCCATGCCACAAGCCGCGCGCATGATCGAGATCGCGGTCGAGGTGGAGCACGAACAACTGGCCTGCCTGGGCCATCTGCTGGCCTCGCAGCTGTATGTTGCGCAGGGACGCAACGGCCAGGCACTGGACGAGTTGCGACGGCTGCGGCTGCGCGATCAACTGATCCGAACCGATGGCCTGGAGACGCGCGAGAAAGTGATCGAATGGCAGGTCGACCTGCGCCAGCGCCAGCAACATGTGCAACTGCTCGAGATCACCTCCCGCCAGCTGGAAAAACTCTCGCTCGAAGACACGCTGACCGGCATTCCGAACCGGCGCAACTTCGAGTTGTATGCAGGCGAGTTGCTGCGCAGCGGGCCAGAGCGCGGCTTGCCGCCGTGCGTGGCGCTGATCGATGTCGACAAGTTCAAGCAGATCAACGACCACTTCTCGCACCAGGTCGGCGACGAGGTGCTCAGGCGTATTGCGCAGATCCTGCGCTTGCATGTCCGCGAAGACGACATGGCGGCGCGGCTGGCGGGCGATGAATTCGTCATCGTGTTCAAAAACCTGGAGCCGGCCGTCGCACGCCGGGTCTGCGAACGTATCGCACTCGCGGTGCACACCTTCGACTGGTCCTCGATCGCCGCCGGATTGCAAGCGGGCATCAGCGTGGGTGTGGCCACTGCCGAGCCCGGCGACACGGTCGAGAGCTTGACACATCGCAGCGACGCAGCGATGTACCGGCACAAGCGGGAACGCGCCTGAGCCTGACCCACGGCGCCAACGGTGTCGGATATTTCCCACAACAGGATCCGGCGGGCGCCTATGGGCGGTGAGGCCCCGATTCGGGACACTGTGCTGCAATGCCGCACACATCGGCTGGTCAAGGAGGAAACAAAATGCAAAACACAACGAACCGGCTCACCAAGGCAGCTGTTGCCTGCGCCGCTGTTCTGGCGCTGGCAGCCTGCGACAACAAGCAGCCCGACCAGACTGCCGGCCAGAAAGTCGACGCAGCCATCAACACCATGGAAAAAAAGGCAGACGTGTTGGGCGCCGAAGTAAAACAGGGCGTCGCGGCTGCCAGGGAAAGCGCAACAACCGCAATGGACAGTGCAGCCGTCAAGGCCCGCGACGCGGGGATCACGACACAGATCAACGCCGATCTGGCGCGCGACCCAGAACTCAGTGCCCTGAAAATCGACGTGGACACCCTGCAAGGCAAGGTTGTGCTCAGGGGCAGCGCACCGACCGATGTGGCACGTGAACGTGCCGCCGCGAAGGCACTGGCCGTATCCGGTGTTACGGCGGTAGACAACCAGTTACGCGTTGGGGGCTAGGATGAAACTGACCCCACCGGGTCCGTCAGTAACTTCTGAAACGGCAGGCGGCAACGACATGGCGCAGGGCCCTCGCCGTCTGCGCGCGCAAGGCATCACGGCGCCAATCGCAGCAGTCGTCGCCGTACTCGCCATTGCGATGGGTTCCGCGGCTGTCTGGGTGGCTTACGCCACGGCACCGGCGCCGACGGAAAGCGCCGAGCCTCACTGGTGGCCGGGCCTGGGTGCGGTACCGACCCGGTGAATCGCCGGCTGGTCCACAGATCACCCGCGACCAGTCAGCGCCGGCGGAATTCCCGGTACAGCAGATACAACCCGCTGGCCACGACGATGGCTGCGCCACCGACGACGGCCGCGTCCGGCACATGGCCGAAAATCAGCCAGCCGAACAGCGTCATGTAGATGATCTGCTGGTACAGAAAGGGTCCGAGCACGGCCGCCGACGCGTAACGGTGGGCCTGTGTCACCATCAGGTGTCCCAGGCCACCATACACACCCATCGACAGCACCAGGATCCAGGTCAAGGTGTCCTGTGGCGGCGTCCACTGCCACAGGCCGAACGGCGCCAGCAATACGGCCGCGCCGCCTGCCGACCACAACTGGGTGGTGGCCGGCAACTCGGTGGCCGCCATGTACCGGGTCAGCATGTTGAACAAGGCATACAACACCGCGTTGATCAGCGATAGCACGATCGCCGGATGGAAACCCTGCGACCACGGACGCACGATCAGCAACACGCCGGCGAAGCCGACCAGAATCGCAACCCAGCGCCGCGCGTCGAGCCGCTCGTCCAGCAGCCGCGCACTGATGACCGCGATCAGGATTGGCACCGAGAACTGGATCGCACCCGTCACGTCGAGCTGCAGATATTGCAGCGCCCAGAAGTTGAGCGCGGTCATCACCGCCTGCATCAGCGCACGCAGCAACTGCAGCCGCGGCAGCTTGGGCCGATACAACGACCAACCGTAACGCGGCGTCAGCGCCACCGCGGCCAGCACCGTGTGGGTAACGAACCGCAGCCACACCACCTGGAACACCGGCAGTGCCAGTACCAGCCACTTGGCAGTGCCGTCGAGCGCGGCAAAACACAGCGTGGTGACACTCACCATGGCGATGCCAAGCTGGCGGTTGCGCGCGGTGTCCTGCTCCAGCATGGCTAGCCTGCGCGCCTCTCAGACAAATGTGGCTCTGCCACTTTGCCTGACCCCTGGGCGCGGGAATGACGCATCCATTGCCTGGGGGGTGCTCACAGCGCGAAATCCGGCCACCGCGGTGCCGCCGGATACGGGCTCACAGCCTGGCTTCGACCCAGGCGCGCACGCTGGCCAGCGCCTGCGGCAGCGCCTGGGCATCGGTGCCGCCGGCCATCGCCATGTCGGGCTTGCCACCGCCCTTGCCGCCGACCTGGCTGGCCACATGGTTGACCAGCTCGCCGGCCTTGATCCGGCCCAGCAGGTCGGCGGTCACGCCGGCGGCCAGCTGCACCTTGCCACCGTCGGCCGTGGCCAGCACGATGACGGCCGACTTGAGCTTGTCCTTGAGCCTGTCCATGCTCTCGCGCAAGGTCTTGCTATCGGCGCCGTCCATTCGCACTGCCAGCAGCTTGACGCCCTTGATCTCGACCGCCTGCTGCACCAGGTCGTCGCCCCGGCTGGAGGCCAGCTTGCCTTTGAGCGCAGTGACTTCCTTCTCCAGCTGCTTGACATGGTCCAGCACCTGCGCGATCCGGCCATTCAGTTCGGCAACCGGCGCCTTGACGGCGCCAGCGGCCTGCATGACCGTCGATTCGAGGTGCTGCAGGTAGGCCAGCGCACCTTCGCCGGTGACGGCCTCGATGCGCCGCACACCCGCCGCCACGCCGCCCTCACCCACGACCTTGAACAGGCCGATGTCGCCGGTGCGCTGCACATGGGTGCCGCCACACAGCTCGGTGGTGCTGCCAATGTCGAGCACCCGTACCATTTCCCCGTATTTTTCGCCGAACAGCATCATCGCGCCGGTCTGCTTCGCCGACTCGATGTCCATCTGGCGTTCCCGGGTTGCCACGTTGGCCAGGATCTCGGCGTTGACCTGCGCCTCGATGGCATGGATCTGCGCGTCGCTCAAAGGCGCGTTGTGTGTGAAGTCGAACCGGGTCCGCCCGGCGTCGACCAGACTGCCCTTTTGCTGCACGTGCGTGCCCAGCACGGCGCGCAAGGCCTTGTGCATCAGGTGCGTAGCCGAATGGTTGCGCATCGTGGCCGAGCGCTTGGCGGTGTCCACCTGCGCGGTCACCGTGTCACCGATCGACAGCATGCCGGAGGTCACCGCCCCATGGTGCGCGAACACGTCCGATTTGACCTTCTGGGTGTCGGCAACTTCGAACATCGCGCAGCTGGATGCGATCGACCCCTGGTCACCGACCTGGCCGCCGCTCTCGGAATAAAACGGCGTGGTATCGAGCACCACGACGCCGTGTTGCCCGGACTGCAACTGCGTGACCGCGAGTCCGTCCAGGTACAGCGCGCGCACCGTGCTGTCCGGCTGCGTCAGATGGATGTAACCCACAAAATCGTTCGCCTCGCCGCTGTATTCCAACGCCTTGTCCATGCGGAACTTGCCGGCGGCCCGGGCCTGGGTCTTCTGCTTGTCCATCGCGGTATGAAACCCGGCCTCGTCTACCGACAGGCCGCGCTCGCGGCAGACATCGGCCGAAAGGTCGAGCGGAAAGCCGAAAGTGTCGTGCAACTTGAAGGCCACCTCGCCCGGCAGCACGGTCACTCCACCGGACAGCGCTGCGTCCAGAATGCCCATGCCGGTCTCCAAAGTCTCAAAAAAACGCTCCTCCTCGAGACGCAACACCTCGGTGATGCGCTCGTGCTGCTCGGCCAGGCGCGGATAGGCCTCGCCCATCACGGCGACCAGATCCGCCACCAGCTTGTGAAAGAACGGCGACTTGCGCCCGAGCTTGTAACCGTGGCGGATGGCGCGGCGAATGATGCGCCGCTGCACATAGCCACGCCCTTCGCTGCCGGGAATCACGCCGTCGCTGACCAGGAACGCCGTGGCGCGAATATGGTCGGCGATCACCTTGAGCGAGTTGTTGGCCAGGTCACTGCAACCGGTCTCCCGCGCGGCCGCTGCGATCAGCGCGGTGAACAGGTCGATCTCGTAATTGCTGTGCTGGTGCTGCAGGATCGCGGCCAGCCGCTCCAGGCCCATGCCGGTGTCGACACAGGGCGCCGGCAGCTGGACCAGGCTGCCATCGGCCTGCATGTCGAACTGCATGAACACATGGTTCCAGATCTCGATGAAACGGTCGCCGTCCTCGCCCGGGCTGCCCGGCGGGCCGCCGGGAATATGATCGCCGTGGTCGTAGAAGATCTCGGAACATGGCCCGCACGGACCAGTGTCGGCCATCATCCAGAAGTTGTCGGATGCGTACTTCTTACCCTTGTTATCGCCGATGCGGATCACCCGTTCGGGCGGAAGGCCAATCTGTCTGGTCCAGATGTCGTAAGCCTCGTCATCATCAATATAGACCGTTGCCAGCAGCCGCTCGGGCGGCAGCTTGTAGACCCGGGTCAGCAGTTCCCAGCCCCAGGTCAGGCTGTCGCGCTTGAAATAGTCGCCGAAACTCCAGTTGCCCAGCATCTCGAAGAAGGTGTGGTGGCGCGCGGTGTAGCCGACGTTCTCCAGGTCGTTGTGTTTGCCGCCGGCACGCAGGCAGGCCTGCACCGAGGCGGCGCGCACGTAGGAACGCTTGTCGGAGCCCAGGAACACATCCTTGAATTGCACCATGCCCGAATTGGTGAACATCAGCGTCGGGTCGTTACCCGGCACCAGCGGGCTCGATGCCACCACGGTATGGCCCTTGGAGGCAAAAAAGTCCAGGAAGATCTGGCGGATGTCGGCAACGGTGATCGCGGGAATGGTGGTCATGGACGTGGGGCGCAAGGCGCAAGCAGAGCTGGGCACCGCGGGCTGCAGGGTGACCGGGTGCGCCGGAATGGAAGGCCGCGCGATTTTACCCGCACGCTGGCTGTTACCCGCACGCTGTTACCCGCACAGTGCAGCGCGCACCGGTGTCTGCCACACGGTTTCCCGCGGCGGCCCTGCCACTGTACCGACGGGTTGCCATCGACCCTTCAAGCCGTGGGACCTTGCACCACATGGGCCAGCCGCGCAGGCCGGTCGAAAAACCACAACGCAACGACCAGTGCGACGGTCATGAACGGCATCGCCAGCGGGCGCACGATGCCCACCACCAGCGGTGCGATGATCAGGAAGAACCGCAGCGCCCAGCTGTACAGCAGGCCGGCTCGCTTGACGTACTCCTTGGCCATCGGATTGAGCGCCGCACGCTCGGGCGCCGTGATCGGCATCGACATCACGAAGCCGGCATGGCTGAAGTACCGCATCGACATTGCCGAGCAGACATAGGACGCGAACAGAGTGGCCATCAGCAGGATCTCGAGCACGATGCGCAATGGCGGCGTGCCGTCGAACGTGGCCGCCTGGATATTGCTGCTGGCCAGGCTGACGGTGCCCATCAGGGCCAGCGCGGCCGTCGATGCGGCTATCGTGGCCGACATCAGCGAGTTGCGCAGCGCTTGCACTGCGACGATCTCGAAACCCGGCTGGCGACTCAGCGCATCGACCCAGCTCGCGCGCATGAACGCATGCGCCGACCGTGCGATCCGGCCCGGGTGGCGCCAACCGACCCACAGCACCCACACCTCGTAAATGGCAAACAGGATCGTGGCGATGCCAAAGGCAATCCAGTCGTGGGAGGCGTTCATGGAGGCGCTCGGTATCGTGTGGCTGGCCATGCTCCCGCAACCATGTCGCGCGCTTGGCCGAGCCACTATGGTAACGACATCCCGGCCACTGCCGTCTCGCGTCGCGCGAAACGGTGGCCGAAAGCGCGGTGGCCGAAAGTGCGGTGGTGGAGAGTGCGGTGGTGGAGAGTGCGGTGGTGGAGAGTGCGGTGGGCGACAGGGCCTGATTCGACCGCGGCTGGTGACGCCCGGGTAAGCCGGGCTGCGCGATGCGACCGCAGCTGCTAGGATGGGCAAAGTCGCGCTCCGCGATTTCCTGCATCGGTATTTGCGCAAGCCCCTGGGCATCGCAATCGGAGAACACCATGAGCGAACTCGACCGGCTGGCCAACCAGCACATCCTCGAATCGGAATCCCACCTGCGCCATATCGACGAAATGATGGCCAAGGCGCGAGAGCCAAAGGCCCGTCAGAAGTTGAATGCAGACGCCGCGAGCACGCTCGGCCGCCTGGAGCAGGAACATGGCCGTGCAGCACAGGAATTGAAGGCGCTGCTCAGTCGGCCCAAGCCCGCGACGGCCGATACGGTGGCGCAAAGCGAAGGCGTCATGGGCGTGTTGCAGAAGATCGGGCTGGAGCTGGAAAGGACGCTGGCAGCCGTGGGCGACCAGCGCGGCTTGTAGCGCCACGGGCCCCCATGTCGGCTGGCCCATTCCCCGAGCCAGCACGGTTATGCAGGGCAGCCTATATTGCGGACATGATCTACCCGCGCCGTCTGCTCGTCCTGCTCACAACCGCCTTGCCTGCGATGCTCGTGTGGCCTGGCGCACAGGCGCAAAAGCCCCCAACAGCCAGCTGTCCGCCCATCCTGCAGCAACAGTTCAACCGGCTGCAGGACGAAGCGCCCCAGGCGTTATGCCAGTTTTCCGGCAAGGTGCTGCTGGTGGTCAACACCGCCAGTTATTGCGGTTTCACGCACCAGTACGAGGGCCTGGAGAAGTTGTATGCCCGCTACGAGAAACAAGGGCTGGTGGTGCTCGGCTTCCCATCCAACGACTTCGGGCAGCAGGAGCCGGGCTCGGCCAAGCAAATTGCAGACCTGTGTTTCAACACCTATGCGGTGCGATTCCCGATGTTTTCGAAGACCGTGGTCAAAGGCCCTGCGCGCAACGCCTTCTACGCCGATCTGGCCAAGGCCACCGGAGTCGCGCCGAGCTGGAATTTCCACAAATATCTGATCGCCCGCGACGGCCAGGTGGTCGCCAACTTCGCAAGCCAGGTCGAACCCCTGTCGCCCGCAGTGGTCAAAGCGATTGACCGTGCGCTGCTGCCGCGGCCCTGACCGCAGCGCGGCGGCGGGTCCCGATCACGTCAGCCGCGCCGCGCCGGTGCAGTTCCGGCGACAAAATAAGGCGCTACGGAACGCGGCAGTGGAGCGCGGCCGCGGATGTGATCGGCGATCTTCTCGGCCATCATGATGGTCGGCGCGTTAAGGTTGCCGGTGACGATCTCCGGCATGACGGACGCATCCACCACCCGCAAGCCCTCCATTGCGTGCACCCGGCCCTGGCCATCGACCACCGCCATGTCGCCGCTGCCCATGGCGTTGGTCCCGCACGGATGGTAGGCGGTCTCGGCGTGCCGCCGTACGAAGGCGTCGAGTTCGGCGTCGCTCTGCGCAGGTTCGCCTGGCGTGATCTCGCGACCGGCGAACGGCGCCAGCGCCGGCTGGCGCATGATCTCGCGCGTGATCCGGATGCCGGCACGAAATTCCGCCCAGTCCTGCTGGCTGGACATGTAGTTGAACAGGATGCTCGGATGCTGGTGCGGATCCTTCGAACGCAGCTGCACCCGGCCGCGACTGGGTGATCGCATCGACCCCATGTGCGCCTGAAAGCCGTGGACCTTGATCGGGTTGGAGCCGTTGTAGTTGATGGCCACCGGCAGGAAGTGGTACTGGATGTTCGGCCACGCAAACGCCTCGGAGCTGCGGATGAAGCCACCGGCCTCGAACTGGTTGCTGGCGCCGATGCCGCTACCCAGGAACAACCACTGGGCGCCAATGGCCGGCTGGTTCCACCATTTCAGCGCGCCCACCAGCGAAACTGGTTGCAGGCACTCGTATTGCTGGTAGACCTCCAGGTGGTCCTGCAAATTGGCGCCCACGCCCGGCAAATCGTGCACCAGTGCAATGTCGAGTCCGCGCAGCAACCCAGCAGGCCCGACGCCGGATCGCTGCAGGATCTGGGGCGACGCGATCGCACCCGAACACAGCAGCACCTCGCGCTGCGCCTGCGCCGTGCATTGCTGCCCCCGGTGCAACCATGACACACCCACCGCGCGTTTGCCCGAGAACAGGATGCGATCGGTCAGTGCATGGGTGACGATGGTCAGGTTGGGCCTTTGGCGCGCCTGGTCCAGGTATCCGCGCGCCGTACTGGAGCGCCGTCCCTGCGGCGTCGTGGAGCGGTCCATCGGACCGAAACCCTCCTGCTGAAAGCCGTTGAGATCGTCGGTGCGCGGATAGCCCGCCTGCTCGCCGGCCTCGACCATGGCCTGGAACAACACGCTGTTGCCGTTCTTGGGCGTGGTCACGCTCAAGGGGCCGCTGTCGCCGTGGTAATCGTTGGCACCGATGTCCCGGCTCTCGGACTTGCGAAAGTACGGCAGGCAGTCACGGTAGGACCAGTCTTCCAGCCCGGGACGGGCGGCCCAGCCGTCGTAGTCCATCGCGTTGCCGCGGATGTAGCACATGCCGTTGATCAGCGACGAGCCCCCCAACCCCTTGCCGCGACCGCATTCCATGCGACGGTTGCCCATGTGCGGCTCCGGCTCGGTCTCATAGGCCCAGTTGTAGCGCCGGCCCTGCAGCGGGAATGCCAGCGCCGCCGGCATCTGGGTACGGAAGTCGAGCCGGTAGTCCGGACCACCGGCCTCGAGCAGCAACACGCGCGCGTCGGCGTCCTCGGTCAGGCGCGTTGCCAGCACATTGCCGGCCGAACCGGCGCCGATGATGATGTAGTCGTATTCCCTGGCCTGCATGTCGCGTCGTACCTTCAAAGGCGTCAGAACACCGACGCGTAGGCGCCGAGTTCCACCTGAATGGATTTGGTGCGGGTATAGGCGCGCAATGTTTCCAGGCCGTTCTCGCGGCCCACACCCGACTGCTTGTATCCCCCCACCGGCATCTCCGCCGACGATTCGCCCCAGGTGTTGATCCAGCAGATGCCGGCCTGCAGCTGGTGAATCACCCGGTGTGCGCGATCGAGGTCCCGAGTAACCAGGCCAGCCGCCAGCCCGTACGGTGTGTCATTGGCGCGGCGCACCACCTCGTCTTCGTCATCGAACGCCAGGATGGCCATCACCGGGCCGAAAATCTCCTCCTGCACGATCTTCATGCTGTCGTGGCAGTCGGTGAACACGGTCGGCAGCACGTAGGCGCCAAGGGCCAGCGCGCCATCGGTGGCGCGTGCGCCGCCGACCAGCATGCGGGCACCCTCCTGCCGGCCCGATGCGATGTAATCCAGCACCTTGCCCATGTGCTCCAGGCTCACCAGCGGGCCGAAGTTGGTCGACGGATCCTGCGGGTCGCCGATGCGGATGCGCTGTACCCGCTCCAGCACCTTGTCCTCGAACGCCTTGTGCAAAGAGCGGTGCACGAACACGCGGGTTCCGTTGGTACAGACCTGGCCCGAA
>Ga0105048_10012068_pt1 | contig 13585 bp, 8 predicted proteins | sample MAT05_FD_78382 | JGI IMG/M metagenome (GOLD analysis project Ga0105048, IMG submission 78382) | Freshwater microbial communities from Lake Fryxell liftoff mats and glacier meltwater in Antarctica - MAT-05 | ecosystem: Environmental > Aquatic > Freshwater > Ice > Liftoff microbial mat | place...
AAGATCCTGACGGCGATGGTGCTCGCGGGCGGCAGCGCCGCGGTCAACCACCTCATGGTGTCGCTCGGGTTCCGCCAGTTGCGTACCCCGGAGAACACCACGCCGAAGCCGCCTGCGGGCAAGGGTTGGATCTCGGTCAGCATCGCTCGCACGGGACAAATCAAGGGTCCCGTGACGGTTTGCGTCGGCGTGGACACAGGCACGGGGGTTCCTGTCGTCGCCAGCCTTGAGAATTCGACCCACACCGGCGTGCGCTACTTCCTGCGCGACCGTGGACGGTTTCCCGCCTGGGGCGGCTACGCCATGAAGACGGGCGACAAGGTGACGGTGAAGGTGAGCGCGCAGCGCGCGGACGGGACGGGGCAAGCCGTCGATGCCTGGGGGCCCGAGGTCATCGGGGAAGGCGCGATCATCGACCTCACCTTCACGATGTGAGTGGTGAGTCGATGGGACGGTTTGAGTGTTCTCTTTGCCTCTGTGTTGGCGGGTCGTCTTGCTGGTCCTCTGTCGGAGAAGCACCCCGCGCAGTCCATGACTTTCGCCGGCTGAGCCTCGATTCCCTCGACCCGTGGCTGGGCATGGTGCTGACCACGGGCCCCGGCGGGACGAGCTTTTTTTCAGACTTGATGAGGCATGCAGTTCGCCAGGAATCGCCGGTAGGCCAGCTGCGTAGGGCCGCTCTTCCCCAGGTGTCACAGTCCTATTGCATTCACAGGGTTGACGACATACTTGGCCAGCCTCGGCAGCGAGGTCGAGGCAGTCAGTCGCGACTGCCTAGTTTGAGGAAACGGGCCGGCAAGTCCGTTTCGTAGTCCACAGCTAGTCGCGAGGGCGCCATGACTGATGACGAAGCAGAGCATCGCATTAACCGTCACGCACGGTGGTTGAACAAGCTATCGCAACGCGATCCCAGGTTGCACGCGGAGCTGATGGCCAAGGGGAGGCGGTTGGTCCGGGAGCGGCGCGCCGCCTTGCCTCCGGCGGCAGAGGACGGCATCACGCTGGAGGCAACTGGCGGCGACGAGGTCTTTGACGACCTCGTTCTTGAGACCCTAGTTCGCGAAGGCAGGCCGGCGCTGATGGTCCAGCGCAACGTCATCCAGTTCAGAGGCACGGAGGCGGATGTGGAAGCCCGCAGCGTCATCGACGAGCTGCGGACTGCCGCGCCGACCATCGAACCCTGGTTACCGTGTGTTGGCCGCATCGATGTCGCAAACTACGCCGGCAACCTTCCATTCCTCGGCACTGGATGGCTGGTGGCGCCCGGGATTGTGGTGACTAACCGTCACGTGGCGGAGCTGATGACAAAGGCCGGTAGCGAGGGATTCGTCTTCAAGCCTGGTCGCTTTGGAGAGAGGCTCATCGCCACGATCAACTACCGGCACGAACATGCCGCTCCTGACTCCGAGGCAGCGGAGATCAAACGTGTGCTGTGGATCGAACCAGATGCGGGAAAGGCGGACATAGCCTTCCTCGAAGTGGGGGAGGCGAACGCAGGGGCAAGGCGCGACCACCTGATCCTGGCGGTCAAGGACGCTCAGGACGGCGACTCCGTCGTGGTGGTCGGCTATCCCGCGCGCGCACCGGAACACATCATTCCGGACCAGTCCTGGATGGACCGCGTCTTCGGCAGCACCTACGACATCAAGCGCATCGCGCCGGGCATGATGGGGCCGAGGAGCCGCGGCTGGGCCACCCACGACTGCTCAACTTTGGGGGGCAATTCCGGTGCGGTGGTCATGTGCATGGAGAGCGGACATGCGGTCGCTCTGCATTTTGCAGGCTTGTACCGGGTCGAGAACTACGCCGTGCCGGCGTCGGAAATTCGGCGCTATCTGAGCCGGCCGCCCTGGCGCGTGGCCCAGTCCTCCTCGTCCGCGCCGCCGCCGCCTCCGAGGCTGATGTCGGAAACGCGGGCACTGGCACCTGGTGGAAGACCGCCTGCAGCGTCCGGCGTGCGGAAGCTCTCAATGAGCATTCCCTTGCAGATTGAAGTCTCGATCGGCCCGCTCGACGTCCTGGATGTGCGCGGCCGGATCGAGTCGGCTAGCGCGACCGGCTCCAGCACATCTTCTGAGGCTGACCAAGCCGCCGAAGCTCTCGCGCGCGTTCTCGAAGACGTGCCGGGCGTTCATGCGGTGCGTGCAGGAGCAATAGTGGCCGATGGGCGTCTGGCGTCGACGGGCCTGGTCGTTTCTGCCCATCCGGAGCGAGTCTCGGCGGTCGAGGCCGCGGCGCCGCAAAGCTTCCAGGGATTCGAGGTTGTCGTCGAACCAGCGTCCGTGCTGGATCAGCTCGGCCGGACGACGAAGGCGACGGTGGCTGAGGCCGCCTCTTCGCGCACTTCGTACAACGACGACGACCGGCGCGGCGAAGAGTTCCGCTGCAAGTGGCAGAACGAGGAGATGGCTTTGACTTTGCATGTCGGGCCTGAACGCAGTTGGACGCAGTTGGCGTCCTTCCTGGCCGGGGCGAACAATCAGCTCGTATCGTCAATATACGAGTTCCATGCGGCGCATATTGCCCACGCGGTGAGCCAGAAGCTCGACGCCGGCATCGATCTGAAGCTGGTAGCTGCGAGACAGACACGCAACCCCGCCAGCGGCAAGATCGCCCCTGGCGACTTCGACCGCAAGAAGACGTTTGCAGACTGGGAACGCCGCCACCCCGACAGCTTCGAGAACATCTACGTCCCGATAGGCGGCAGTGGACTCGTCGCCAACTCATACCACATCAAAGTCAGTGTGCGCGACGAGGACGGTGTCTGGCTCTCCAGCGGCAACTGGAAACGCGCCAGCCAGCCGCTGATCGCCGATGCCGACCTGAACGATCCGCGAGCGACCTCGCGCTCAGGTAACCGCGAATGGCACGTCTGCCTGCGCAACCGGAAGCTGGCCGACCTGTTCCGCAATCACATCCTCGAAGACCTGCGGATCTGCCGAGACGAACTCGGCGGGACGCTGGAGGCGGTCGGGGACGAGATCATGGTCGACGTGCCAGCCGTCCTGGAAGAGTCAGTGGTGCTGGAGGCTGCAGCCGAGCGTGTCTTCGAACCGCTGGACATTGGACCGCGGCGGGTAAGGGTGAAGCCCCTGTTGACACCAGACCGCCAGGGCAAAGTGTTCACCGAGGCGGTGCTTGCGTTGATCGAATCTGCCGAGGAGCAGCTCGTCTTCCAGAACCAGTACATCAGCTTCGCCGGTGTGAAGTCGGGCAACCTGAAGGTCCTGGTCGATGCGATCACCCGCAAGTCCCAGACCCTGGAAGACTGCCGAATTGTTCTGCGCAGCGGCGGCGACGGTTTCCTCGACGACATGCGAGCGCTAAAGAGCAACGGCCTCGACGTCGAGCGCTGCGTGAGGCGACTTGCTAACACCCACACCAAGGGCATCGTGGTCGACGGCCAGCGCGTGCTGATCGGTAGCCACAACTGGAGTTCCGATGGCGTCACGAGCAACCGCGATGCCAGCCTGATCTTCGACGACCGTGAGGTCGCGTCCTATTTCTTGGAGGTCTTCAACGTCGACTGGAGCCGTGCGAATGCCGTTCAGTTCGACGCCATTCAGCCGGAGGCGGCACCACGACTGGCGGAAGGAGCCGAGCCGCCCCCGGGTTTCGCGCGCATGAGCCTGGCCGAGTACCTCGAACGCTAGTGCGGGTATGAGCGGCTTCGACGCACTCCTGGCAACCACGCGGCAACTGCTGTCGGCGGGCGGGGCCTTGCAGTCGATCGGGGGTAGTGAACAGATCGACCGGGCCCAGCTAAAGCAAGGGGTGGTCTTCCATCTGGCGCGCTTGCATCCGACCGACCCGACCAGCCTGGAGGCTGCCGCCCAAGCCATCCTCAACGCCGCGGACCGTGGGCTCGATGGTGCGGCGCTGCAGGGCGACGCCGCTGCACGGGAGTTCGTGTACGACGCGCTTGAGGTCATCGTCCAGGTGGTAGGCCGTCCGGCCCTGCGCATGCCATCTGGCAAGGTGCAGTCTCCGGAGCACGCCAGCAGGGGCAATGAGCTCTGGACAGCCTGGCTCGGCACGCATCGCAAGCAGGTCGACAGGGCGGCTGCGTCGGTGGCGAAGCTGTATCGCGTCTTCGCGAACGGCAAGGAGGAACACATCGGCACCGGATGGCGTCTGGGTGCCAACCTGATCGTGACGAACAGGCACGTGGCAGGACTCCTGGTTCCCGATGCCGCGTTGCCGGTGGCGGACTGGTCTCTCGACCCGCGCTGGACCTGCGTCGCCGACTTCGGTGCCACCGACATGCCCGCCACGCCGCTACGCTTCACCGCGAACGCGCTGTTGGCCTGTGCGCCCGAGCCTGCGATCGACATTGCAGTGCTGCGGCTGGCGTCGAACGGCGCAACCCTGCCGCATCCGCTGGCGGTTTCCGACGACGAGGCCTTGCTGGGTGCTTACTCGGACAGTCCTACGCCAACCTTCGCAGGGCAGCCGGTGTACGCGATAGGTCACCCGCTGCAACGTCTGGCGGGCACCGAGGTGCTGCTGGTGTTCGGAGACGCCGACGGTCGCAAGCGCTGCTCTCCCGGCCGGACCACGGCGTTACGCGACCGGGCGACGAACTTCGAGCACGACTGTTCGACCCTGCGGGGCAACTCCGGGTCGCCAATCTTCGACCTCTACACCCACCAGGTGCTGGGCACGCACCGGGGTGGACGGTCTTCGAATCCGGATGGCACCACCGGGGACTCGAATGTGGCGGTGGCCGTGTCGCGACTGGCCACCCATGTCATGGGAAAGATCCTCAAGAACGGCGTCGTTGAGCAGCATGACAAAGCCTAGCCCGTCCCAAGTCGAAGACCTGGTGCAGCTCTTCGTGCGCACGCTGTCGCCCGGCAGCCTCTCGTGGCTCGCGACCGCTTCGCTGAACATCGACCTGCTGCGTGCGGAAGGCGGCAGCGTCGGCGATATGGCGGCGTTGTCGAGCAAGCTGGTGACCCGGCTGATCGACGCTGACAAGCTGGAGGAAGCACTGGCGCTGCTCAAGTCTGAAGCCAAGCAGAACCCCTATCTGGTCGTCGGACTGCGAGAGATCTTGGAGGGACGCAGGCTGGACTCCCCGCAGCTGCAGTCCCTACTAACGGACTACGAACCATTTTTCAATTCGGCGAGATTCCAGCGGATGCTGCCGCGCGTCAGCAGCGTGGTCTGCGCCGTGGCCGTGAAGAATCAGCTCCGGGGGACGGGGTTTCTCATCGGCCCCGACCTGGTCCTTACGAATTACCACGTTATCCCGGAATGCCTGCGCCCGAACGGCGTTGCGGACACCTTCATCCAGGACGCGGTCGGGAACGAACTCCAATTCGTTTTCGACTACCAGCACGAACCGCCCCCGCAACTGAGCGGCACTGCGGCGGATCGTTCAGGCAGGGGCATGGTCGTGCGGGCCGCCGCGAAGTGGCTTGTCCATGCACGGCGGACGCGCAAGGGAGAAGGAACCGTTGCCGCCGAGGCCGTCGGCCTGCAGCATGACTACGTGGTCGTGCGGCTCGAGCGCGACATCGGCAACCGGCCAAGCCGCGTCGGCGGGGGATGGATCCGGGGCTGGCTGCCGCTGCCCAAGCAGGAATGCGACTACGTAAGCCAGAAGCGTGTGGTCGTCTTCCAGCACCCGGGTGGCATGGCTCAACAGCTGGACGTCGGGTACTTCGTGCAGCTGGACGGGTCCTCGACGCGAGCCTGGTACCGCGTCAGCACTGCGCAGGGATCGTCCGGCGGTGCGGCCGTTGATGCGAACGGCGAACTCCTGGCCCTGCACAACGCCGCGGTCGAATCGCCGCCCGGTCCTCCCGCGCCCACGCGGGAGGACCGCGTGAACCAAGGCGTCCGAATCGATACCATCGCAGCCGATCTTCGGGGTTGTGGGGCCTGGCAGGACCCACCGGATCCCGACAAGCAGGCGACGACGGTCTGGTCGCTGAACGACAACACCCGCGCGCCGCGCCCCGTCATCGGCAGGCGCGTGTTCCGCGAATGCGTCGAGGAGATGATGTCCGGTGACGGGAAGCGGGTGATGTCGGTCATCGGCGACTACGGCACCTTCGTGCGTTTCACGATCGCATTGTTGCAACGGATGCTGGGCAATCAGGCGCAGGTCGTGCGCTTTGGCCCCGGCAATATGCAGAAGCTGGCACCGGAAGATTTTGCCCGGGCCTTGGTGGAACAGCTCGGCGCGGCTTCCGATCTGAACGATCCCCGGCCACAGCAGACATCGACGGAGACCCGCGAGCGTTGGCTGGGACTCGACCTGCCGGCCTGGGTGGCCAGACAGCTGGTGCGACATGCGAAGGCTCAGCCCGGCAGCTTTCCGGCATGGGTGATCATCGACGTGGCGGTCCCGCCGAACGATACCGTCTTGTGGACGGATGGCCTGCGCGAGCTGGTCACCGCGCTGGTCGGCGTGCGCGATGCCGGTCAGGTCGTCGACATTCCCCAGCTGCGCTGGCTGTTCCTGAGCACGGCGCCCTTGCCCGCCGCCGGCACGGATCATCTGAAGGAAGACCTGCGCGGCGACGCCGACCTGCCCGATGGCTTTAGGGAATGCATGCAGAACGCCTGGCAATCGATCGATCAGTTGGAAGCGGCACTGCCCGAAAACTTCCTGCGCGCCATTGCGGTCACCACCCTCAAGGAGAACAGTCGTGCCGCCGCGCCACAGTTGGCCCGCAAGGTTCTGGCCGCGAAGGTCGTCGATTTCCTCGAAAGCGCGCACACGCCATGAGCACCCCACCGAGCGAAGAGGAAGACCTGTCGTCGCTGCCCGCGTGGGCCATGCGCGCCATGCGGGGTGCCGATTCGAAGACCGTCGAGTTGAAGACGCGCGACCGACTGGACGTCAGCCCGGCTTGGCCTCTGCTGCTCGACGCAGCCGTTGTCTCGACCTTCCTGCCCTCGAAGCTGGGCCAGGACTTGACGATCAGGACCGGCCGTGCCGCTGCGGAGGAGACCGTCCTTCAGTTCTGTGAACCGTCGATCACAGCTACTGGCACCGAGTGGGAACTGCGCCACGACGCGCGCATCGACGTGCTGCGGCTGGCCGCGAGTTCGACCGAACTTGAGGCGGCGGTTGCGCGCACCGCCGGGCTCTTCGTAGACCCGGTGAGCGAGGCCCTGCGCCTGATGCTCCAGGGCAAGGCGCTTGTCGATGAATCGACGGACCTACCGCGCCTGGAGGCGCTGCGCGCCGCCACGTCGGTGCTGAGCGGTGTGGATGCCGTGATACCGCCGCTACCCTTGAACCAGTTGGATGGGCTGATCCGCAAGCGCCGGATGGTCGAGCAGTTCGAGCGCGTCTGTGGCAAGGACTTCGAACGCGAAGTGGTGGGGCGCGACGACGAGCTCGAGAGGCTGCGAGCCTTCGTCGGAACCATTTCGGCGAAGTCGCTGATCGATACCGTGTACCGCGGCTTCGGGCATGTCAAGCGCGCGCTCAAAGGCCGAAAACCGCTGGTGATCTGGGGAACGGGAGGTGTCGGCAAGACGACTCTGCTGTCCCGCTTCATGCTCGAGCACATGAACGCCGCGGACCGGAAGTATCCGGTCGCATACCTCGACTTCGATCGGCCGAGCATAAGCCCAAAGGATCACTTCGGAATGTTCGGCGAGATCTGCCTGCAGTTCACCGCGCAGTTCGCAGAACTGGATGAGGAACTAAGTGAACTGCGCAATCGAGCTCTGGGGCTTCAGTCAGAGAGCGTCGCCAGTGGGCCTGACTCGGGCACATACATGCGCGAGTTCGTCGAGGAACTCCGCCATAGGGTCGACAAATTGTTGGACCGGCTGGAAAGTACGTTCGAATGGCAGAGACCCGTGCTGATCGTGCTCGATACCTTCGAGATCGTGCAGTACGACGCCAACCAGGTGTCCCACATCGAGCGTTTCCTGCGGCCCTTCATGAACGCCGACTGGCGCAGGCTGCGGCTGGTGATCTCCGGACGCCGTCGCCTCGACGAATTTGCGATCGAGGTGGACCAGGAAGAGTTGAAGGGGATCGACGTCGACGGCGCGGCCATCCTACTCAGCCGCTTGGCCGAGCGGGCCTCCAAGCCAATGAGTCCAAAACTCGCCAACGAACTTGCCGAAAGCCTGGCCACGGGACGCAAGAAACTCACGCTGGAGAAGCTGCGTGTGCACCCCTTGCGCATCCGCATGGCTGCCAGCCTGCTGCAGCCAGATCGCCCCGAAAGCGGCAATGAGATGGCGCGTTCGATCCTGGAGGAACTGGCATCCGGCGGAGCCGGGGAAGTAGCGCAAAGCATGATCAACGGCATCCTGATCCGAAGGATCCTCGACCATGTGCGGGACCCTCGCGTTCGCGTACTCGCCGACCCAGGGCTGGTTGTCCGGCGCATCACGCCGGATGTGATCGTTAGTGTCATGGGACCCGGCACACCCGCACCAGACCCTGCCATACCCGGTTTCAACCCGGCGGCCATCGACGAGGCGCAGGCCCGGGATATCTTCGATGCCTTCTCCAGGGAAGTTTCTCTGGTGGAACGCGACCACATGGCCCTGAGGCACCGACAAGACGTGCGCAATGAGATGCTGCCGCTGATCAAGCTTCGCGACCAGACGCAGTTCACTCTTCTTCATCGCCTCGCGTTCGATCACTTCAGCGAAATGGCCGCGAAGGGAGACCCGGAGGCGTCGGCCGAAGCGGTCTATCACGGCCTGTGGCGAGGCGAGTCGTTCGAGGCCTTGGACAAGCTCTGGACCGCGGGACGGATCACGGACGCGCGGATCGACCCGGAGGAGTTCACTGAAGGCTCCGATGCCGAGTTGTTCCTCAAGGCTCGCAACCGCGAGGGCCTGGTGCCGGAGGAAGTCGGCCGCCTGCCGCGCGGCATGGCGCTGGAATGGGCGGCGGGCTTCTGCAACCAGTTCCTGCTCAGCGACAAGCCGACGCTTGCCGTGGAAACCATCCGCGCAGCACTCGGACCGGACTTCGAGCATGGTGCCAAGGCGCCGGCACTGGTTGCCGTAGCTGCTCGGCTGCTCTTTCGGGCGGGGCAATGGAAGGACTGCCGGGCTCTGATCTCCCGCGCACTGGACAACTTGCCAAGATCCCGCGGCGCCGGCCGAAATGCACGCGCTGATCTGGTCCGGCTGGCGATCCACATTGCGGCAAAGTCGGGCGACTCGGCCGCGCAACTCTCCGAAGCCGCCGAGTACCTGGAGACATGGGATCCCATCGTATGCGCGGAAGCCACTTCCTTTCTGCTGATCGCCCGTCTGCAGAAAAATGTCCACACGACGCTGAAGGACCTGCGGGACATGCAGGGCGGGGACATCGCCCAGATCTCGGAAAGGCGCTGGACCGCGTCACGGCACATCCTCCGGTGGGCGATCCTGGCCAGCCCGCGGGCAGAGCGCGAGCTTGTCGCGAAATGGGTGCAGGTGTCCAGGTTCCTGCCGAGGGTGCGGAGTTCCCGACCACGCGACCCGCAGCTGGCCACCGTCTTGAAGGACGTGCTAGGGAGGAGTCCGCCCGACGACCTGAACGAGCGCGACCTGCTATGGCAGGAGCGCAGCCGAATGCTGGCTACCGCCGTGCGTGAGAAGGGTGAGTTCATCTCCTGCATTCGCTACCTGATGGTGTTCGACCACAGCGACTGGAACTTGGTGTTCGAGAGTGCGCTCGCGACCGCCTTGTCGGGGGGCGAACCCGGCTTGCGGGAATACCTTAGCGGACAAGAGTTCCTACCCTCGCAGTCCGCCGGTGCGGGCGACATCATGTTCGCGACGGTGAGGTCGGGCCGCTTCCTGGAACTCGCGAAGGCACTAGCCAAGTGGAAGGCCGGGAAGAGAGCGCAGTTTCTGTTGCCAGAGTCCGAGGGGACGGATGCCTATCCGCAGACGATCTCGGCCATCGCCGTCGCCCTACTCAAGTGGCATGAAACATTGAAGGTGCTGGCCCTGCAAAGGGGTTGGCACGATTGATGATCGCGCAAACGGCGCAGTCCGTCTCCGCGTTGAAGCGGTTTACTCGGCGCACGAACTCGGTCCAGGACGGCTCTGCTTCGCTGGCGCGACCTTCAGCCCGAACACTTCATGCTGGCTGTCGGCGTACTCCCCAACGGTCTTTGTCACGGCCGCGCTGATGATGTGCAGCCATAGGGGACTCAGGTGTCGAGACGCGACACTTGAGGAGAGCGTCGTAAGCGCGGCCTCAAGGCCCTCTTGCCCGAGGCAGTCCAGGTGAGCAGCATTGCGTGATCAAGCGCGCCTGCGATGGTGTGCATCAAGCCGCGCTAATGCACATCATGGACAAGCCAGTCGTAAGGGCGCCGCGTCGACGGCGTGAACACAGCGCGGAGTTCAAGAAGGAACTGGTCGTGCGCAGTCTGGAGCCGGGCGTGTCGGTGGCGGCCATCGCGATGGAAGGCGGCATCAATGCGAACCTGCTGTTCGGCTGGCGCCGCATGTATCTCAACAGCATGGCGCAAGCCGACCGTGCATCGCGCCAGCCGTCGGCCGTGCTGCTTCCGGTGTCCATCGAGGCAGCGCCGGCAGACAAGCCGTGCACTCCCTCGTCATCGCCGATGCGACCTGCAGGCGGCGCCATCGAGATCGACATCGGCAACGCCCGCGTGCGGCTTCTCGGTGCTGTCGACGAGGCCAGCCTGCGCACCGTGCTGACGGCACTGCGCAGCCTCGCATGATCGGCCTGCCGTCGAACACGCGGGTGTGGATCGTGGCCGGCCACACCGACATGAGGAAGGGCTTCGACGGTCTGGCTGCTTTGGTGCAGACGGCGCTGGCCGAGAACCCGTTCTGCGGCCACGTCTTCGTCTTCCGCGGCCGGCGCGGTGACATCCTCAAGGTGCTGTGGTTCGACGGCCAGGGCCTGATGCTGTTGGCCAAGCGATTGGAGCGTGGCCGCTTCGTCTGGCCGCAGGCCACCTCGGGCAGCGTGTCGCTCACGCCCGCGCAACTTTCGATGCTGCTCGAAGGCATCGACTGGCGCATGCCGGTGCGAACGCACCAGCCCGAACTCGCCGCCTGAACCACTGGATGAACTCGCCTCCGGTGCGCCACCAATGGCCGGCGTTGCCGAAGGTCGGCACAGTAGATATCCGTGCCGACCACCAACCACACGCCCCACACCGTCGAAGCGCTGCTGCGCGTCGTCCAGGAGCGCGACGCCGAGGTGGCATTCCTCAAGCTGATGGTCGACAAGCTCGCGCTGCAGTTGCTGCGCGCACGCCGAGCCCAGTACGGCCGCTCCAGCGAGCAGTTGGATGACCCGCAGATCGCTCTGATCGAAGGCCAACCACTGTATGAACATCCGGCGCCCAAGGCGGCCCCGAAGGCAGAAGCTGCGAACAGCCCAGGCATCGACAGGCAACTTCCGGCGCACCTGCCGCGCGAGAACCAGGTGCACCGCCCTGCCGCGACGGATGCTGCGCATGACGCGAGCGGCAACGCCTGCGGCTGCACTGCGTGCGGCGGTCGTCTGCGTCAGATCGGCGCCGACGTGTCGGAGCAACTCGAGTACGTGCCGGCCCGCTTCAAGGTGATCCGCCATGTACGGCCCAAGCTCGCGTGCGTGAGCTGCGAGACGATCTTCCAGGCCGCGGCACCGAGCCGGCCGATCGCGCGTGGCGTGGCCGGACCGGCGCTGCTCGCCAACGTGCTCGTCTCCAAATACTGCGACCACATCCCGCTGCACCGGCTGGCCCGCATCCACGCCCGCGAAGGCGTGTGCTTCGATCCCTCGACCTACGGTGGCTGGGTCGAACAGAGCCACGCCTTGCTCGACCCGCTGGTGGCCGCGCTCGGCCGCTACACGCTGGCCAGCGCCAAGGTGCACGCCGACGACACGCCGGTGCCGGTGCTCGACCCCGGGCGCGGCAAGACGAAGACCGGACGGCTGTGGGTCTACGTGCGCGACGACCGCCCGGCCGGAAGCACCGAGCCACCCGCGGCCTGGTACCGGTACTCGCCGAACCGCAAGGGCGAGCACCCGCAGAACCATCTGAAGGATTACAGCGGCATCCAGCAGGCCGATGCCTACGGGGGCTACGGGAAGATCTACGCGACGGGGCGTGTCGAGGAAGCAGCTTGCTGGGCGCATGCGCGACGACCGTTCTGGGACTTGTATGAGAACCAGGGTCGAGTGGCCGGCTCCATCGCGGAGCAGGCGCTGCAGCGCATCGCCGCTCTCTATGCGGTCGAGGCCGACGTCCGCGGTCAACCGCCGGACCTGCGGCGTCGCGAACGACAGGCCCGCGCCGGGCCAATGCTCGAAGAACTGCGCGCCTGGCTCACCGGCATGGTCGGCAGGGTGTCGGCGAAGTCGGAACTGGCCAAGGCGATCGGCTACTCGCTCACGCGTTGGCGGGCGTTGACGCGTTGCCGCGACGACGGGCGCGTCGAGATCGACAACAACGCCGCGGAACGCGCCCTGCGCGGAGTTGCCCTTGGAAGAGGCAACTACCTCTTCATGGGTTCGGACGCCGGGGGTGAGCGCGCGGCGTCGATCTACAGTCTGGTGGAGACGGCCAAGCTCAATGGGCTCGACCCGCAGGCCTACCTGCGGGAAGTCCTGACGCGCATTGCCGACCATCCGATCAACCGCATCGACGAGCTGCTGCCGTGGAACATCGCCCAACGCGACGAAGACAAACGACAGGCCGCCTGAGAAGGCGCGACACGCTGGCAGGCAAGAGGAAGAAGGCGTGAACTCACAAGCCACCGACCCGCGGATGATCGAAGCCCTGGAGGGCGCGAGCAGCCTGCAGCTGTACCAGCTCAAAGCACTCATCGAAGGGATGCTGGCCGACCCGCGTCGCGGCATCGCCGCTCGCGCGAGCCTGCATCTTGGACAGCCTGTGCAGTTCGTCGACTTCCGCGACGGTCAGATGCGGCGCGGCAAGATCATCGCGATGAGAGACACGCAGGCCACGGTGCTGGAAGAAGGCACCAAGCGAACCTGGAAGATCCCGTGCTTGGCGATGCAGGGCTACACCGAAGTCGAACGCCGAACTGAGCAAACGCCGTACGAGCCGCCGCCAGAACCCGTCATCGCGGCGACCAAGACGCGCCAGTTCCAACGCGGCGACACCGTCACGTTCGAAGACCGTGATGGCCGAGGCATCACTGGCGTGGTCGTGCGCATCAACCAACGCACCGCCACGATCGGCACCGGCACCCCTGACGGTGGAACCTGGCGCGTGCCGTTCCACATGCTGCGCCACGTGCTCGACATCTGAGCATCGTCCGCCTCATGCATCGGCCGTAAGCGTCTGGGCGCTGCATCTTGAGCTGACGCGACCGGCATCCGACCATCGCATGCATAGCGAACGTGGTGGCGATGACTGGCAGGGCAGCGATGACGGAACTCGCGCGCTGGCTGCGTGCCGGCGCCTTGGTGGCCTGCATCGGCCAGCGCACGGCCGCGTTGTTCACACGGCGCGTCTGCGCCGCCTGGTGGAGCTCAGTCCGCGCGTTGCCACCGGTGCGGCAGCAACTCCTCGATCCGGCTGTTCAGCTGCGTGGGCAGTCGCGTGAGCACGTCCTTCAAATAGGCCCACGGCTCGTGCCCGTTGAGCTTGGCCGACTG
>Ga0105048_10012069_pt1 | contig 13585 bp, 14 predicted proteins | sample MAT05_FD_78382 | JGI IMG/M metagenome (GOLD analysis project Ga0105048, IMG submission 78382) | Freshwater microbial communities from Lake Fryxell liftoff mats and glacier meltwater in Antarctica - MAT-05 | ecosystem: Environmental > Aquatic > Freshwater > Ice > Liftoff microbial mat | place...
CGTGCAGCTCAATGAGCGTGCAGCTCAATGAGCATCGCGCATCAAGCGACCATCCTCGGGCACGTGGAGACCGCACTCGCGCTGCGTCGACTCTTCCCACCACCAGCGCGCCGCTCGTTCGTGCTCACCGGGTCGCGCCTGGCGGGTGCACGGCTCACAACCGATGGAAATAAAGCCCCGATCGTGCAGTTCGTTGTACGGCACAGCGTTCGAACGAATGTAGTCCCACACCTCGACCTGGCTCCAGGCCGCCAGCGGATTGGCCTTCAACATGCCTTCGGATCTGTGGGCCGTGTCCCAGATCAGCTCGGGCACGTCGGCTCGCGTGGGGCTCTGATCGCGGCGCTGCCCGGTGAGCCAGCCGCGACGATCGCCCAGAGCGCGACGGAGCGGTTCGACCTTGCGGATACCGCAGCACTCGTGGTGCCCATCATCGTAGAAGCTGAACAATCCCTTCTTCTTGACGAACGGTTCGAGCGCCGCAGCAGCGGGCGTCATCAGCTCGATCTCGATGCCGTAGTGGACGCGCACCTTGTCCAGGAAGCGGTAGGTCTCGGCATGCAATCGACCGGTATCGAGGCAGAAGACCGAAAACGGCAGGCCCGAACGCGCAGCCAAATCGACGAGCACCACGTCCTCAGCGCCGCTGAAGGCGATGACCGCATCCTTGCCCAGAGCGCCGAGCACGTATCCGACGATTTTGTCGGGACTGGCGCCCGAAAGCTCGATGGCGGCCCGCTCGACCTCAATGCGGGTGACGGTGGTGGCTGTCGCGATTGGAGCGGCTGGGTCGCTCAGGTATTCCTTGGCCAACTGCAGCACACTGGTCACCACCCGCGTCTCGCCGCTCAGTTCGAGCAAGAAGAACGGCGCCAGCGAAACCCCGTGTTTCCGACCGAGCTGCATGCCTTCGGACTCGCCATCGGTCTCGTCGGCCCAGACCACGCGGTCAATGCGCTCCCACAATCCGCGACGTCGCAGCATCTCTTCGGCCTGAGCACACTTCTGGCAGGGCTCGCCCGAAGCGAGCCGCTTTTTGACCATGGTGATCTGCTGGTGCCGCGTGGGACTCATGCTCGGAGAGGTAAGCGCAAACCAGGGACTGTCAAGCCGCGTTCGCTATCGCTCTTGGATTTCAGAGCCGATCGCCGAGGCAGGTGGCTACCAAACGCGCCGTTTCGAGCCAGGCGTGATCTTGCGGCACGATCTTCTTGACGCCAGCCACTTCGGTCAAGGGCACCGGCACCGTGTCGTTTCCCTGAAGCGCCACCATCACGTCGTAAACGCCTTCGGCGAGCAGAGCGCCGGCCTTGGTTCCGAGGCGCGTCGCCAAGAGTCGATCGTACGGCGTCGGTTGACCGCCACGTTGCACATGGCCGAGCGAGGTCACGCGGGCTTCGACGCCGGTCATCTTCTGCAGGCTGCGTGCGATGCGGCTGGCCACGGATTCTTGAACGAGGTGAATGCCCTGCGGCGTCACGTTGGCGTGCGTCTCCTCGTTCTTCTTCTTCTTTTTCTTCTTTTCGCTTTCGGCCAGCTCCGCCTGCTCACGGGCCGCTTCTTCGCGTGAGCGCACGCCCTCGGCGACGGCGATGATCGAAAAACGTTTGCCGCCCTTGCGGCGATTGATCAGGTGCTGTGCCACGACTTCGAGATCGTAGGGGATCTCCGGAATCAAGATGACGTCAGCGCCGCCCGCTATACCCGCACCCAACGCGAGCCAGCCCGCATCGTGGCCCATGATTTCGCAGACGATGATGCGATGATGACTGGTGGCCGTCGTGTGCAAACGATCGATGGCCTCGGTCGCGGTGCGCATGGCGGAATCGAAACCGAAGGTCATGTCGGTAGAGCCCACGTCGTTGTCGATCGTCTTGGGTAGCGTCAAGATACCGATGTCTTGCGTGGCTTGGCGCAGGCGCAGCGCGTTCTTCTGCGTGCCGTTGCCTCCCAGACAGACCAGGCAGTCGATATTCATTCGCTTCATGTTCGCGACCGCCACGTCGGTCATGTCCATGATCTCGTTGCCCATCTGCATCTTGTGCGGCTTGTCACGCGAAGTACCGAGCAACGTGCCGCCTTCGGTCAACAGCCCGCTCACCCGCGAGCTGTCGAGCGGAATGGTGCGATTTTCGACCAGGCCACGAAAACCGTCCTGCACCCCGATGACTTGAATGCCGTAATGCATGGCCGCTTTGGCGACACCACGGATGGCTGCGTTGAGGCCGGGGCAGTCGCCGCCGGCGGTCAGGATCCCAATCGAACGTGTGCGCGAGGATGCCATGGGGCGCACCCTACAACGAGGGGCCGCTCAGGCGCACGGTGCCCCTTGCGTCAATCGTCACAAAGCGCCGCTGCTGGTGGAAACCAGCTCGACGTCGCCGGGCGACGGCGACATCTCGTCCCCCAGTTCGCCCTCGGCGCCGCCATTCGCGCGCCCCTTGTCCTTGGGGATCAGCCGCCGCCAACGGACGGGTAACAGTTCGCGCAGGGCGCCCGTCGGGCCGTAGCAGAGCAGACGATCACCTGGTCTGAGCTTGCGTTCGGCGGGCGGATTCGTCTCCACCTCGCCTCCTGCGCGCGTCAGTTGCAGAACAGCGACGTTCTGTTGACGAAACTCCGACGAACCGACCTCTTTCCCGGCCATGGTGCTGGTGCGCGTGATGCGCATTTCGACTACGGCGAAGCCGTGGGTGGCGGTGAGCCGCTGGCGAAGATCGAATTGTGGAAAGGGCGCCTCGTACTCACAGGCGGCGATGATGGCCCCGGCACAGTCGATCTTGGTTGCTGCCTCGATGCTTTCGAGACCCGGCGAAGAATTGACCTCGATCACTTTCGGGCCCTCTTCGCTCTCCAGCATGTCGACGCCTGCGACACGTAGGCCAAGCACTTGGGCCGCCGCCACAGCGGTCTTCTGGTAGGCCGGCGTCAGCTCGACCAACTCGGCGCGACCACCGCGGTGGATGTTGCTGCGAAACTCTTTGTCTTGCGCCACACGGCGCATGGCCGCGACCAACTTGCCGTTCACGACCAGCGCGCGCACGTCACGTCCGCGACTCTCACGCACGAAACTCTGCACGAGCACCGCCTGACGCGTCGTCAGCGTTTCGAGCACGGCTTTGGCCATTGCCTCGGTCTCGGCCAAAATCACGCCGACACCCTGGGCGCCTTCGAGCACCTTGATGATGACAGGAGCCCCGCCGACACGCTCGATGGCGTGCGCGGTGTCACCGCGACCACGCACCAGGGTCGTCGCCGGAATGCCGATCTTGTGGCGACTCAAGATCTGCAAGGACCGGAATTTGTCGCGCGAGTCGAGGATGGCGTTGGAGGTGTTGAGCACCAGGGTACCGAGTTGCTCGAACTGGCGCACCACGGTCGTTCCATAGTGGGTGATCGAGGCACCAATGCGGGGAATGACGGCGTCCATCTCGGGCGCCGGCTCTTCCCCGTAGTAGATGCGCGGACCGCTCTCGTCCAAAAAGACCGAGAACAGCGTCGGATCGAGCACCCGACAGCGATGGCCCCGATCGCGCGCAGTCTTTTTCAGACGCTCCGTCGTGTAGCTGCGGGGCTCCCGCGAGAGGATGGCAATCTTCATGGCGGGCGCTTGCTCGAGCAGATGTGTGCAGGGTGCGCTTTGGTCCGGAACCAATCGGGGCCGGCGCCACCCACACATGGAGCATGGCAGCTCCGGGGGCGTTGGGAAGACGACTCGCCGTCAGGGGTAGAGTCGCTGAAAGTCCCAACCGCTGCTGCTTGCGACGTAGACGGCGCGGTCGTGCAAACGTCCGACTTGACCTGACCAAAGTTCGATGCGCTCCGCTTCGAGCGCGAAGCCGCCCCAATGCGCGGGTCGGGGTACCTGGACGCCAGAAAAGCGCTCCTCGAATTCGTGCACACGCGCCAAGAGCAGCTCACGATCGGCGAGTGGCTCACTTTGCACCGAGGCCCATGCACCGATTTGGCTCTCGCGCGGCCGCGTCTGAAAATAGGCGTCCGAGTCTTCCGCAGAAAGACGCGCAACCGAACCTTCGACGCGCGCCTGTCGTTCGGCCGACGCAAAATGAAAGACGAGCGCCGCGAACGGCGTTACCCCAAGCTCTCTCCCCTTGGCGCTCTCGTAGTTGGTGAAGAACGACAAACTGCGACCATATCGGCCTTTCCACAGCACGATCCTTCCGCGCGGTCGTCCGCGCGCATCGACCGTGCAGAGGGTCATGGCGTCAGTGAGCACGGCGCCTGCCGAATCGGCCTCGCTCTTCCAGCGTTCGAGCACGTCGAGCGGATCGTCTCCGGGTGCGAATTCCATCGAAGACATGATTACCACGGACCGAAGATTTGCTACACGCCGTGGAGTAGGCGAGCGTTGCTGAGGGAAAGTCCAGAGTCATGCGCATCTTGATCACCGGCGGCGCCGGCTTCATCGGTAGTCACATTGCGGAAAAGGCGCTCGAAAGCGGGCACGAGGTCGCCGTCCTGGACGACCTGAGTTCGGGCCGCCGCGAAAACGTGCCCGGTCGGGCAAAGTTCTACGAAGTCGACATTCGCGACGCCGCCGCGACCGCGCGTGCCTTCACCGATTTCGCACCCGAGGCCGTTTCGCATCAGGCGGCGCAAGCCAGTGTCGTCGTAAGCATGCGTGAGCCTGCGCTGGACGTGGCCGTCAACGTGATCGGCGGCTTGAACGTCCTGGAAGCCGCATGCACTTCGGGTGCACGGCACTTGGTTTTCGCCAGCACCGGTGGCGCCATCTACGGCAACATCGCCGCGGGCTTGGCCGACGAGCAGTACCCCAGAAACCCGCTCAGCCCCTATGCCATCGACAAGCTGTGCTTCGAATTGTTGATGGCGGCTCAAGCGCCCGCACGAGGCCTCCGGACCACGGTGCTGCGCTATGCGAACGTTTATGGTCCGCGCCAAGATCCGCACGGCGAAGCAGGAGTAGTGGCTATTTTTTCGCAGCGTGCGTTGGCCGGCCAGGCACTCCGCGTCTTTGCCGAGCGCGAGGAGGGCGACGACGGCTGCATTCGCGACTACGTCTACGTCAGCGACGCCGTGCGCGCGAACCTCGCGGCGCTCGAAGGCAAGCTCGCTGTGTCCTTGCTGAACGTCGCCACCTCGATCCCGACCAGTACGCGCGGTTTGGCCGTTGCCATCGCTCGACTCGAAGGTTCAGGTGTCGTCATCGAGAGTGGTCCGCCGCGCGCCGGCGACGTGGCACGCTCGGTCCTCGACAGCACTCTTTTCCGCCAGCACGTCGGCGAACCCATCGCGTTCGAGCGGGGCTTGGCCGAAACGGTTGACTGGTTCACGAAGCAACGGAAATGACCAAGCGCTGACCGGGCGAAATGATCAGTCATTTCCAAGCTTGGCGGCTGGTCGTGTTGGGAGATTTCACTGTGACGCGAATCGAGCAACCTCGGGAGCCGGGATAGGTCTGGTCAAGGGCTCGGTTTGTTGCAGACTCGTGCTTCGCGCGAGCGCGCTCCTGCATGATCTCCCTTCTCGCTCACAGTTACGCCACGTTGCTCGTATTGGCGGTCTCAGGAGGTGTTTCGGCGCCCACGACCCCGCGGGAGGCGGCGGCGCGTCTAGCAAAAGCAGCGGCCGCACCTGCGCTCTCCAGTCCCAAGGGCGAGCCGCAAGCGTCGCACGAACTCGGCGACTTCGGTTCGCTCTCGCTCGGTGAACCCAATCGGGGACGTCTGCTCAACGGCGTCCGCCTGCGGTCCGGCCCGCTGTTCGAGCTGGTGACGCCCGACTTTTCTTGGGGAACCGAAGAAACCGTCGCTTCGCTCACACGTGCGACCGAGCTCGTGCACCGACGGCATCCAGGCACCACTCCACTCCACGTCGGGCACATCAGCGGCCGCGAAGGCGGGCGCCTCCGGCCGCACCTGAGCCACCAATCGGGACGCGACGTCGATCTCGGATTCTTCTACGTCGACAAGCGGGTCTGGTACCGCCGTGCCACTCCGCAGAATCTCGATCTACCGCGCACTTGGACGTTGGTGCGCGCGTTGATCACCGAAACCGACGTCGAGATTATCCTACTCGATCGCTCTCTGCATCAGAGTCTACGAGCCGAGGCCGAGCGTCGTGGCGAGAACGCGGCCTGGCTTCACAGTCTATTTCACGGGGTTTCCGACCTGCCGCCGTTGATTCGCCACGCCCGCGGCCACACCACGCACCTGCATGTGCGCTTCTTCAGTCCCGAGGCGCAGACCAACGCGCAACGCGCCTACCCGATCCTTTTGGCCAAGAAGCTGGTCGAGCCCGCGGTCGCGTACAATTACTATCTCGCCAGGAACGGCGACACGCTGGGTCGCATCGCGCACCGCTTTGGCGTGTCGGTGCAAGAGCTGCAGAAAGCCAACAACCTCCGCGGCACCGTCATCCAAGCGCGCCGGACCTACCGGATCCCCAAAGAGGGCACACCGGCCCCGCGCGCCGAAATCAAGTGCCCGCCGCGGCGTCTGCCCGAGAAATTCAGCCAAACGAAGCCGGCTGCGCTACCCGTCGCCAGCCCAGCCGCAGGCCTGCTACCCTCGTTCGAGTGAATCGCGAAGCCATCGACCGCGTCCTGGGTGTCGTCTGCCAAGAGATGGGCTGCGAGAGCGCACGCCTCGAGATCGGTGGTCCGCCACCCGATGCGGCCGAAATCTTGTGCACCCAAACGCCCAGCGGCTTCCGCTTGGTGGCCGTTTTTCGCGAGCCGCCGCTCGACCGCGCCAGCGCAAACCTGAGGCTGCGACAACTTGCCGCGTCGTTCTTCGACAGCGGTCTTGCTCCGCCTTCTGTGCGCCCGGACGCCGAGCAGCAACTCAGTCAGAGGCGGCTGGACGACGAACTCTACGCCTTGGCCGGACGCACGGGCTCGGCCGGTGCTCTGGTTTTCGACCTGAAATCTCCGATCATCTGGGGCTGCTCGGAAGGGCGCAGTCCGGACGAAGATCTGGAGAGCTGGGTTCATGCGGCAGAGCTGGAGCAACTAGCTCAGGCACAGAATGTCGATCTCGGCATCATCAGCGGGTTGGTAGAAAGCGATCGCTCGGCGGCGCTCGAGGCCTTTCGCGGCGACACGAAGAGCCAGATGGAGCGCCTCGTCGCGCACCTGAGCGGTCGTACATTGCGGACGCGGCGCGCGTACCTGCTGCGTGCACGCGCCGTGCGCGAGGTGCGTGACTTCGCGCGCGAGCAAGAGTCGAGTTCGGCCGGAGTGCGCCGCTTGGTTCACGGTCCGGACCTCGCTTACTTCGCCCGCTCGATCGCCGGCATCTACGTCGTGCTGCTGCACTTCCCTGCCACTTTTTCGGAACTGCACGTCGAAGGTATGGCGCTCCACGCCCTGCCCGTGCTCGAGCGGCTGGTACTCAGTTTGCCTGCCGTCGATCCCCCACCGAGCGGCGGTGGCAAGGTCGTCCAGCTGCCCGTTCGCTAGAAGGAGACTCATGTCCACGCTCGCCTCGATCTCCGTTGCCCTGGTCCTGTTTGCATCTGCCGCCAGCGCAGGCGAAAACGCCACGCCTCTCCAGGGCGCGCCGCCCCTGCCCGCTTGCCTGTCTTACAAGACTCAAGTGCGCGGCAGCGTGGGCTACGACCACTTGGTCTTGATCACGAGCGCTTGCCAGAAGGTCGCCCAATGCGCAGTGTCCACCGACGTGAATCCGGCTGTCATCGCGATATCCGTCGCCCCCGGCGCGACCGAAACCGTGCTCACCTTTCGCGGTTCGCCCGCGCGCGAGTTCACGGCGCGCGTCGTTTGCAGCTTGGGCGGGAAGTAGTCCGCGCGGAGCGCTTGGCCTGGGCCACGCACGACGCTCCTCCGGCGCGGGTCAATCGGCTCGGCTACCTGCCCCGCGGACCCAAGCGCGCCGCCATAGCCACACGGGGCAGACCCCCGCCCCCAGGGTGATGGCAAGTGAGGTCGAGGTTCACGGTTGAACTCCCCCATGGGGGTGGCGAAGTCACCTACGGGTTTGACGCCACCCTTGGTGGCTACCGGGCCGAGGTGCGTCGCCCCGGAAGGAGACTGGTCGAGTACGATCTGCTCCACCCCATCGAGTGCAAGTTCCAACGGCCGCTCGAAGGTCTTTGCTTCCTCTTGGTAAAACATGGCGTGTTCACCGAAGAGGAGCTGCACGATGCGCTTCTTCACCTCGAACATCCAGCAGAAGGCCGACTCTCAAGAGGGACCCAGCTCGCCGTTGCGATCGTTGCCACATTGAAGTCTGCGACGGCGGATTGAGCGAGGTCACGAGGAAGACCGCGGCGCGACCAGGCTCTTGTACTCCGCCTCGTCCGACAGCTTGCCCACGAGAAGGTCGATCCACGCCTGGCTGTACCCGTAGTTCTTGTTCAACTGGTCGGGGACGCAGTAGGTCGTGTTGCACACGCCCGCGTCGAAGCCGGACTTCCGGACCTTGAACTTCTGCCACGCCAGCTTGTGGTGGTGGTGGTTGAACGTCCGGCCGATCTTTGCCTGGACCTGCTTGATCACATCCTTTGGCTTGAACAGGTTGGCGTTCGAGACGGGCACCTGCTTCTCCTTGATCAGGGTGATCTGCTTCTCTAGACCAGCCATCTCCTCGGGCTTCGAGGGGTCGTACTTCACGAACTCGTACGCGATGTCCGACGTGTTCGCATGGTTGCCCGTTTTGGGTATGAGGTAGACCCGGAAGGCGAACTTCGGGTCTCCGTACACCTCGGGGGCGAGGTCCTTCCGGTAGGCGTCCACGAACGCCTTGATGTCCTCAAAGTGCTTCGCCTGGAGCTTGCGGAGGGCCTGGGTCTGGCCAGCCGTACGTACCGAAGATGTCTGTAGTGGAACGGCCAGGGACTCGCGGATGGCGAAGTAGCTCCCGAAGTGTTGGACGAGCATCTCGTCGAAATTGAGGAGAAGGGCCTGGCACTCGCCGGCTACGTGGGCGTCGATCGCCGGAACGTATCGGTGCTCGACCCGGTTCCGGAACTTGATGAAGAACCCCAGGTTGCTCCTCACCGCGACCTCAGCGCCCGCAGGCCAGAAGGACGCCATGCACGTCCCCAGCTCCCAGGCTTTCTGGTCCTCATCCACGAGCTTCGGGGTCCCGTCGTCCTCCATGTAGAAGTAGAGCTCCCCCCTATGCTCGAAGATCGCGTGAAACAGAGCGGTCCACGCAATCACCATGAGGACGACGAACCCCTCGGTGCGGAAAACGGTCGAGGGGCTGTTGTAGACGTGAAGGCCGAGGAGGGCGGACTCCCGGGCCTTCCGAACGAGAGCTTCGACTTCGGGGCGAAGCTGGGGGCGTCGAGGGTCCGCGCTCACCTCGTCCCGCTGGGACATGAGCCGGGTGTACTGGTCCTCCGTGTAGCTGCTGATCCCTTGGACGCGATACCCGCCCGTGGACCGGTGGACGAACGACTTCCATTTCTTTCCCAGGTAGGTCGAGATCGTCCCCTTCTTCCAGCCGGTGGCGCCGACCAACTCGGTCACCGTGAAGACAGAGGCGGCCTGCTCGTGGCCGAGAAGAAATTGGAAGGACTGCCGCAGCTTCTCGATCTTCTTCGCCGAGGTCGGGCCAGGATCGGACTTCTTCTTCACCCGAGCCATGAACGTGCCACCCATAATCATGTGTTCTAGATCGACGGGGGCGCGCTCCGCAAGCGCGCGCCGCTGCACCAATGAGCAGCCTTCGTTCGCCGAGCCTAGGGCGCGCGGGCGGCTGAATTTGTTCGTCGTCTGAAATCTGGGCTATCGTTAGGGCGATGGCAGATGCTCACCGCCTCTCGGTTGAGATTCGATACCGCAAGGGCAAGGTTTACTTCGACCGGTGCGGATCGTTGATGCAGCGCCTAGAGGAACGGCTCGGTGCGCCGTTTCGCGGAAGCATTCCCGATATGCACTCGGCGAACCTGACTAGCCATCTTGAGATGATGCAGGTCAGGTTCAACTCGGACTCACTGAGCATCCATCAAACGGGCGCGATTACTCTCGCCCGTTTTCTCGATGTTGCGGGCGACGCGTGGGCGGAGACGTCTGAACATCTTTCGGTTGGCGGTGAAGTGGTGCGCTGCGGATTTCGCGTCATCAGCTTCTGGGAAACCGCAACTATCGAGGACGCCCGAGCCAAGCTGATCGCTTCTGGCCTCGTCGGACCCCCTTCGCCTTGGACTGAGATCTTCGGCCCCGCAGCGGGCGCAACGCTCATGGGCATCCATGATGATCCCAAGTGGCGCTTGCGGGCAGGGATCGACGCGATCGAGCACAAGATCGAAGGAGAGCTGACGCCAGGCCAAGAAGGGCTGTTTCCGAAAGCCGCAATCCAGCTGGATGTGGACTTCATCCGAAACGGAGAGGAGACAGCGCCGCACCATCTTGGTAAGGGCGAATTGCGCCAGTTTGTCCGCGACGGGTGGGCAAGCTATGCTTTGGCTCGCCAGCGGCTGGCCCCCATCCTCATAGAAGCTGAAGCGAAGACGGTATGACTTTGTCATCAGAATACTACCCCACGCCCCAACTGAGGCCCGAGCGCATCGACACCTTCGGGATCCGTCCCTCTATCGTTTCCACATCGCTGGGTCAGGAAAGTGCGCAACGAGAAGTCTCAAGTGGCGATCGTTCAGCGCTTCTCGCACGGCTGTACACGCGCTTGCACGAACTTCAGAAGGCGAAGCGCCTCGGAACGTTACTGGAACACGAGCACGCGGATATCGCCGAGTTGAGCGGGGAAATAGATCGGTGGGAGATGCAAGAGGCATCCAAGGCGTCCGTATGGTCCGAGATGGATGCGATAGCGGCAGACATTGTCGCCCTCTTCCGTTCCACGAACACGCCCTAGCCAGTGGCGTTGAGAGTTCGCACCCACGCCCCGCGACGCGTCGCGAACTACCAGAAGTACCGCCCGTGCCTACGACTCGAACTTGACTACAGGTGCGCGTATTGCGGCGCAAGCGAGTGGGGCGTCGCGCCGGGATACGCATTCGGTGCTTTTGAGATTGATCATCATCGACCGGTCAGCGTCGAACGCTTTCGCGCCCTGAGGTCAACGTATTCAAACCTGCTTTGGGCGTGCAAAACATGCAACCGGGCCAAGGGGGATCGCTGGCCATCCGACGAGGAAGTCACCTTGGGCTATTACATGCTTGACCCTTTTCAGCATGACCTCGCGGCTCATTGGAAAGACGAAGGAGAGCGACGCGTCGCGTTGACGGAGGCCGCAACGTACACCATTGAAGTGCTCAACTTGAATTCGGAAGTGCACCGGTCGCGCCGCAACGCAACGAAGTCGGCGCTGGACCAGTACGGCAAGATGCAGAGCGTCCTGGCACAAGTCCCGTATGGCCCGGAACGTGAACTTATCGCGGCCAGGCTTGACGTGCTCTTTGCAAAGCTCTCGGGCCCGTGGGACCCCGTGCAGGGTTGCCTTTGCCAGATGCCCCCGCGCGCAGTCAGTAGCAAGGAAACCCGGGCGGAGAGAAAGCGTCGGCGCGGGAAAGGCCCGGCGAAAACCGCCTGAGGTACCAGGGCTCCTGGCTCGCTTTGTCGGATGCTGCGCTTGCCTCCCCCCTCCGTCCCGATGGATGATCAGCACATGCTTGAGATCCGCCTTCGCTACTGCGGCACTCGCGGCCGGTTCGAAGTCGCGGACGATGCTCGCGCCGAAGCCATCAAGGCGATGGCTCGCTCGCTCACCGACGCCGGGTGCGATGCCGACCGGGCGGAGCGCATGCTCACCGACGCCGCGAGCGCGGAGCCAGCCGAGCTTCGCGCGATCGAGCGCCTCGTGGCCGAACTCTCCGGCGGTGAATCGGTTGCGGTGACCCCCGCCCCCGCGGAACGCAGCGGGCCCACATTCAAAACGCTCGCTGCGCAATGGACCGAAGGCGGTCTCCACAAGCGCTACCCCGATCACGTCCCGCAAAAGGTGACGGCCGACCTCGACGCGCAACGTTTCGCCAAGCTCTGCACTGCGATCGGGAGCGTGCCGATCGCGGCGTTCACTCTGGCCGATGCTGAGCGCGCCATGGCTGCCCTGCCCGTGGGTCTGTCCCCGACGACGCGCCGACATTACGCGGGCTTGAGCCAGCGCTTGCTTCGGCTCGCCGTTTACCCCTGCCGGCTGATCAACGCGTCGCCGTTGCCAACGGGCTGGCTCCCCAAGTTGCGGAGCATCAAGGCGAAAGCGTGGCTCTACCCCGCGGAAGACGCCCAACTCATGGCTTGCACTGCGGTCCCGCTCGCGCGTCGCGTGCTCTGGGGCGTGCTCGCTCGCGAGGGCATGCGCTTAGGTGAGGCGATGGCCCTGCGCTGGGGTGACGTGGATCTCGAGCGGGGCGCGGTGCGTCTCGATCAGAACAAGACCGACGATCCACGGGCGTGGGTGCTCGATCCGGGCGTCGCTGCAGTGCTGCGCTGGACCAAACCCGCCGGCGTCGTACCCGAGGCGCGTGTGTTCGAGCCCTTCGACAGCACGGTAGCGCCTCGCGACTTTCGCGCGCACCTCGAGCGCGCAGGGGTGACGCGCGCCGAGCTGTTCGAGCAGTCCGCCCAACGCATGCAGATCCGCGTGCACGACCTGCGTGGGACGTTCGTGACGATCAACCTGGCCAACGGTCGAACCGAGACATGGATCGCTGATCGGACCGGGCACCGGTCCAGCATGATGATCAACCGTTACCGCCGCGCGGCGCGCCAAGCGTCCGAGCTTGAGCTGGGCAACTTGGCTCCGCTGAACGTCGCGATCCCTGAATGCAACGAAGCCCACCTACCGCCAGGCTCGGTGGGTGGGCCAGCACCTGGGCCAAAAGACCGTGGAAGCGGTCAATTTGTTGCGTCCTCAGCGGGATTCGAACCCGCGTTACAGCCTTGAAAGGGCCGTGTCCTGGGCCTGGCTAGACGATGAGGACATCTCCCTGAAGGAGGGAGCGAACCTATAGCGACACCCCGCGGCCCCTGCAACCGAAACAGCAAGCTTCAGGGCGACGCTGGTGCACTTCAGGCGACGGACGAGCAACTCTTGGGAGGGCTGTCGTGGGCCTCCACGCTCTCGCTTGCCGGTTCGGCGTCTTCGACCATGTCGGGGGAGCAAATCGAGTAACGCGAGGTCAGATTGACACCCGACACGCTTCCGGGAGCGCGCGCACGCGGTGCATTCGGCGAAGGCGCGAAGCCGGAGCTCGGATGGCGGCCCCTGCCCCCCTCGACGAGCGTGACTGCCGTCTGGTGGCCGCAATCGCTGCAGACCACGTCGACAGTCACGGGACGCGCCGCCAGGGCATCGGTGGTTTCGACCAGCCTGTAGGGCGCGCCGCAGCTCCGACAAGGCACGTCGAGGCGCGTAGACAGAGGGCTTTCTTGGGACATGCGAAGGAGGGGGTGGGACGATTTGCACCGGAGCGCTGAGTACTCTGCGTACAGACCAGCGTTTTGGACCACGTTCACCCACACCATCGCATGAATAAGCACCTGCCGCTCGCATCATTTACTGGACCGCTCCAGTTTTTTCAGATCCAAGCACTTGCAAATCCATTTATATTGGATTTTTCTGATCGAAGCGGAGGCTCTCAAATGGGCCACTCGAACGGCGACAGCGCTCTA
>Ga0105048_10012070_pt1 | contig 13584 bp, 10 predicted proteins | sample MAT05_FD_78382 | JGI IMG/M metagenome (GOLD analysis project Ga0105048, IMG submission 78382) | Freshwater microbial communities from Lake Fryxell liftoff mats and glacier meltwater in Antarctica - MAT-05 | ecosystem: Environmental > Aquatic > Freshwater > Ice > Liftoff microbial mat | place...
GTACCTGCTCGGCCTCCTCGTCCCCCGCTGCTCAAGTAAGGCGCTCTATGCGGGTCTCGTGGTCGGTGTGACTTTCGTGCTGTGGGCGACGTTCTGCGGTCCCGGCAAGACCGCGTTACCGTGGCTGCCCCGCTTCCCGCTCCACACGCTCTGGGTCGGTCTTTTGGGCAACATTGTGGTCTTCCTCTGCGGCTGGGTCTGCAGCTACCTCTGGCGGGCGGGTACACCCGCGCGCGGCGACACCTCGCCGGGCTGCACCGTCGGACCCGCTTCCCGTGTCTCCTCCCATGAATCGAAGTGACTTTCTTTGGACCGGCAGCCTGACCGCCCTCGCCGCCGCCGCCGGTTCCCGGTTGACCGCGGTGCCAGCGACGCCGCTCCGCGTCGCACAGATTGGAACCACCCATTCTCATGCCTTGGGCAAGTGGACCACCCTCAACCGACTGCCGGCCGAGTTCGACGTGGCGGGCATCTGGGAACCCGATCTCGCCGAACGGGCCAAAGCCCAACCCCGGCCTGAGTACGCCGGCACGCGCTGGTTGGAAGAGCAGGATCTCTTCGCGGACCGCAGCATCCAGGCAGTCGTCGTCGAGACGGAATTGCCTGACCTGCTCGGTACCGGCCGCCGCTGCCTCGAGGCTGGTTGGCATGTGCACCTCGACAAGCCGCCGGGCCGTGACCTCGCGGCATTTGCGGATCTGCAGCAATTGGCCGCGAGCCGCAGCCGCGTGTTGCAGCACGGCTACATGTATCGCTACCACCCGTCGCTCCACTTTGCCGTCGAGCAGGCCCGCACGGGCCTGCTTGGCCGGATTCTCGCCGTCCATGGCGACATTGGCAGCGAGATGACCTTTGATCGTCGGCCGTGGATCGCTCGCGCCTACGGCGGTTCGATGCTGCTGCTGGGCTGCCATCTCGTCGACCTAGCCATCGCCATCCTCGGTGAACCCGAGGCCGTCACCGGCCGGCGCCGTCAATCGTTTCCGCAGCGCGATCGCTACTTCGACAACGAGGTGGCCCTGCTCGAATACGCGGATGCGCTCGCGGTCGTGCGCAGCCTCAACTTCGAAGTCGGCGGCGGTGCTCGCCGCCAATTCGCGGTGTTCGGCGAGAGCGGCTCGATCGAGGTCCGCCCGCTGGAGCCCGCAAAGGTCCGGCTGACGCTCAAGCAGGCGGCCGGCGGATACGCCGCCGGCGCTCAGGACGTCAAGCTTCCGGCACCGCCTGGACGCTATGATGCCATGATGCAGGACTTCGCCGCGATGGTCCGGGGCGGACCATCGATCATTCCTTACTACACGCCCGCACACGACCTCGCCGTTCACCGGACGGTCCTGGCTGCCGCTGCCGGCTGATGCGCCCCGATCTTTTGCCGTCATCCTTGTGAGACCGCCCGCCATGTACCGCCGCACCTTTCTCGAGCACGCGGGCACCGCACTCGGCGCAACCTTGGCTGCCGGAGTCGCTCCTTCGATCTGGTCCGCCGCACCCGGCGCCAACGGCGACATCCGTGTCGCTGTCATCGGCCTCGGCAACAAAGGAAAACAGCATGTCGAGGTCCTCAGCAAACTGCCCGGCGTCAGGCTGGCCGGGCTCTGCGACGTCGATCCGACGCGTCTGGCCGAACAGGTGGAAAAACTGAAGTCCCGCCAGATCAGCCCACTCGCCGTGACGGACGCCCGCCGCCTTTTCGAACGGGGCGACATTGACGCCGTCGTCATCTCCACGCCCAACCATTGGCACGCGCTGCTCGGCATCTGGGCCTGTGAGGCAGGCAAGGATATCTACGTCGAAAAGCCGATCTCCCACACGATCGCCGAAGGCGAGGCGTTGATGGCGGCGGTGCACAAACACGGCCGGATCATGCAGTCGGGCACGCAGTACCGGTCCGACGTCGGTCTGCGTGCCGCAGCGGCCTGGCTGGCAGAGGGGCACCTCGGCCGCCCACGTTGGGGGCATGTCGTCTGGTTCGAAAGACGGGAAAGTATCGGCCGCGTCCCACCTTACAATCCGAGTGGACTCGACTACGACTTGTACTGCGGGCCGGCGCCCCTCGAGCCACTGACGCGCACCAGGCTGCACTACGACTGGCACTGGTTCTGGTCCACGGGCAACGGCGACCTTGCCAACAGCGGCATCCACCCAATTGACGTTTGCCGCTGGTTCGCCGGCGAGCCGGGGCTGCCCCGGCGCACCCGGACCATGGGCGGCCGGTTTGCGTGGGATGACACTGGACAGACGCCAAATACCTCGTTGACCCTGCTGGAATTCCCGCGCGTTCCGATACTCGTCGAAATCCGCAACCTGCCGCAACAGGCTGGTGTGCGGGCGATGGATGCGCACCTCGGGATCCGGGAGGGCTTCGCATTGCATTACGAGGGTGGACGCTTTGTCGGGCTCCGCGGCGGCGGTTGGATCTATGACAACGACGGTAACCGCGTCCGCAATTTTCCCGGGGATGGCGGGGCCGGACACGCGGCCAACTTCATCCATGCAGTTCGCAGCCGGCGCGCCGCAGACTTGAGGGGCCCCATCGCGGAGGGCCACGCTTCGACGGTGGCCTGTGAGTTGGGCAACCTCTCGTGGAGGCTGGGGCGGAGCGCGACGTTTGCTGAGTGCCGGACGGCCGCTGGCGCGCATCCGGGAGCGGCCGAGGCCTTGGTGGCGCTGGAAAGGAATGTGACCGCCAACGGCGTCGACCTGGCAAAACACCCTTTCGCGCTTGGACCGTGGATCGAGGTCCGGGATGGCGCCATTCATGAGGTCGCTGGTGGCGATCGGACGGCACTTGCCCGGGCCCGCGACTTGGCGCGTGGGCAGGCCCGTAAACCTTATGAAATTCCGGGCCTCTAGGTTTCCGTGGTGGCCGGCTTGCGCCGGCCTGCTCGTTGCGACGCTCACCCTCACAGCGAGGGCAGCCGAGCCGACGGCAGATGCCGGACCAAGCACCGCGGTTGAGGGACTTTGGCGTGGCTACGATCCGCCTGCGCTGGCGCTCGTTGTGGACGTGGTGAAGGAGATCACGGAGGAAGGCGTGGCCGTCCGCACCGTGTACTCTACCTCCGAGGTGGCCGACGGTTTCGCTGGTCGAGTGATCGCTTATTGTGCGTTCCCCACCGGGGTCCGGCAGATCCCTAGCATCGTTCACCTGCACGGAGGCCCACAGAACGCAACGCGGGCGTACGTCGTCTACCGGGCGAAGCCCGGGTACGCCGCGCTCTCGGTCCACTGGGGCGGCCGGCCACTCAAGGGTGACGAAGTCAATGGACGGACCGACTGCGGACCTTTGCGGTACCGGCAGAATTCGGATAATTCCGGCAACGTCTCCAACCTCAAACCGGACGGCCATTTCAACTCTTGGTATCATTGGGCGATCGTTGGCCGCCGCGGGCTGACGTTCCTGGAACAGCAGCCTGAGGTCGATCCGGCCCGTCTGGGTCTCTTCGATATCTCCATGGGCGGACGGCTCGCGTGGCTGATCGCGGGCACTGATGACCGGATCCGGTGCGCCGCGTCGGTTGACGGGGCGGCCATGATAGATGAGCCGGTCGAGGGCGTGCCGAACTCGGAGTACACCCCCGCCACACGCCGCAGCCCGCTCTGGCGTGCCACGCTCGACACCTACGCCGATGCGCCGACGATCCGGCGGCCGTTCCTCTTTTTCAGCTCCGAGAACGACTTCTTCGGCCGGTTCGACCAAGTGGACCAGCCGTTGGCCCGCAATCCCGGACCTTGGCACTGGCGGGTGCTGGCGCCGCACTTCAGCCACCCTGTTTCGGATCCCGAAGCCAGCGCGCGGCCCCAGTGGATGGACCGGTGGCTCCGGGACGCGCCGGTGAGGCTGATCGATGGTTTTTCCCGTCGTCCCTCCGATTGGTTCGCGACCGGGGCCGGGCCCAATGTCTTGCCACCGGTGCACGCCTTCCTGCGGCGGGCGACGGGCGCGGGAGAGCCGGCGATCGTGGCAACCGATTCGATGGACGAGTATTGGCGCGCTTTCACGCGGAAAGTGGGTGATTCGAAGTGGCGCGTATCGGGGGGAACCGGCCTGGCGCCGACCGATATGCTGGTGCGGATCAGGAGGCTCGGGTGCGCAGGGAGCTGGACCGCGGCGTTGGGCTCGTTCGCATTGATTTCCCCTTACCTGCAGTTCAGTCTCCGGACCTTCGAGCGATTCCATCACGCCGAGAAACGGCTGCTCGTTGCGCGAGGGTGGTTGCCGGCAGCCACCGTCCGTCCGGTGACTGTAGACCTGGGCGAGGACACCGCGCACTTTCTTGAGCGGCTCTTAGACCAGCTGCGTACGCTGCTGGTCGACGGTTTAAGACGGGGCCGGCACGACTTTCCTTTAGTGTTCCCAACCATCAACCCAATGCATTCAACATCATGATCAAGAAAATCTTTGCCACCGCGGTCCTCGCGACCCTCGGCTTTGGCTCCCTCGCGGGGTCGCCGGACCGTGTTCCGGTCCAACCCCTCCTGACGCTCCGTTCCTTCGGGGCCGTTGGAGACGGCCGCACCGACGATCGCGCTGCGATCACCGCTGCCCTGCACCGGGCGCAGGGGGTTCCGGTCGACGGCGAAGGGCTGACCTACGCGGTGCACGGCAACATCGAGGTCACGACCGACGTTGATTTCCGCCACGCAAACTTGGTGCAGACGATGGGTCCGCCCGACACGCAGAAATTTCTTCAGGAAAGCGGAACCCTAAGCGTTGAGCCCGCCGCGGCGCTCCGCAACACCGTGAAAGGCCTGCCCGTCCTGCGGCCCGACGGCATCGCCACCTATGCGGGAGCCGTGGCACCGAACGAGGCGGAACTGCCCGGGCTGATATCCGGCATTGTCCTGCGCACGCTGTCGGTCCGCGGCACCGATGCGAAACCGTTGGCCGTCAGTCTAACGAAGATCCGGATAGATCGCGGCCGTCATCCTGACTCAGGTGGCCGGAACGACGGTGCCGGTATCCACCTCACCCACGCCAGCCCTGTACGGATCGTCGATACCGTCATTACCGGCGACGGCAAGGGTACCGGGATTATGATTTCACAGTGCTCCCGGGTAAGGATCGAGCGGGTGCACATTCACGACATGAACTGGGCGCCGTATGCCGGGGACGACATCTTCGGGCGCCTCTCGGCCGCGGAAGTGCGGGACGATTTCGGCTGGAATAACTTTCCTATTTCCGAGTGGCGAGGCGCCCTCAAGCGCTTCGTGTGGGTCCGGGTCCAGGAGCAGCTGGTCGGCATCTTCGTCGGACAGTCCCAAGATGTCGAAATCGTCGACTCCCGGATCGAGCGGCTGCAAACTAGGATCGGCGACGAGCTCTTCCCGCTGCAGTCCGACGGGATCACAATCGGGCAGACGAAGAACATCGTCGTCCGGAACGTCGACATTGAGAAGGCCTGGGAAGGGATCGATTTCACCGGGCGCTCGGGCCAGGACTTCGTCTTTGAGAACTGCACGGTCACGGACACGATTGGTTGGGCCTTTAAACTGGCTCATCCCAAGCGGAATGGACGGATCGTCGATTGCCTGGCGGTGCGGGGGGGGATTGCCGGTTTTCTGGTCGGTGCCGAGTCCGAAAACGTCGAGCTCATCCGATGCCGCGCCGTTGAGACCGCCGCGAATGGCTACTGGGACGCGTCTGACGGCCGCCGATTGATGGAGACGGCCGGCTTCCGCATCCAAGGCGTGGCGGGACAGGCGTTGCCGAAGGGCATCCGCATCCGGGAGAGCTCAGCGCACAACCGACTGCACCCCGGCGCGATCGACTACGGCATCTTGTGCGATGCCGCGGGCCCGGGGCGTGACATCACGTTGGTCGACTTTGCCACGTCCGGCGCCAAGATCCAAGGTCTCAAGGGCATCGAGATTGCGTCGGGAAAGTGAGCCGGCGCAGCGTGATTTCCTTCGAAATACCATGAATTTTCAGAAACGTTTTCAAGATCAGGTGGCGGCTGTGACCGGTGCCGCTGACGGAGTGGGTCGGGCGATCGCTCAGCGATTGCTGGCCGAGAATGCCCGAGTTTGGTTCCTCGACCGCAATGAAGCGGGTGCGCGCGCCGCGTGCGTGGAGGCCGGGCCAGGGGCATTCCCGCTGGCGGTCGACATCACGGACGAAGCGGAGGTTCGTGCGGCGTTCGCCCATATCAAAGCGACGCACGGACGCCTCGACGTCATGGTCAACTCCGCCGGCATCGTCGGCCCCAACAACCGCCGGATCACGGAGACGCCGGCGGATGCCTTCCTCGACGTGCAGCGGGTTAACCTTTACGGCAGCTTCCTTACGACCAGGCATGCGATCGAACAGATGCTGCCGCGCAACTACGGCCGGGTCCTGCTAATCGCCTCCGTGGCGGGCAAGGAGGGGAACGCGGGCATGTGCGCCTATTCCAGCGCCAAGGCCGGCGTGATCGGCCTGGCGAAGAGCGTGGGTAAGGAGTTCGCCGAGACGGGGATTACGGTGAACGCGCTGGCGCCAGCGGTGATCCGGACGGCGATGGTCGCCGGCATGGATCCGGTGCAGGTAAAATACATGACCGACAAGATTCCGATGAAACGCTGCGCCACGCTCGACGAGGTCGCGGCACTGGCCTGTTGGATCGTCTCGCCCGAGGCGGGGTTCAACACCGGCTTCACGTTCGACCTGACCGGAGGACGCGCGGTCTACTGACCGGTCATCGACCGATCCGAGCGGCACCATGCGAATCACCCGGGTCGAGGCCTTCTATCGCCACAACGAGCGGGCCCGCCTGGGCTGGCAGCGGAAGTTATGGCAGTTCGGCGACCGATGCCGGACTGACCTGGCTCAGAGTCGGCGGGGCACGCGTCGCCGGGCTTGAGGTCGTCCGCCACGCGCTGGTCCCGTTGCTAGTCGGTCGCGACCCGCGGGGTGTAGAATCGTTGTTGGCGAAGATGTACCGTGAGACGATCCCCTTTGGACGACGTGACGTGGCCCTGATAGCGTCGTGTGCGATCGTCCTTGCACTTTGCTCTGATCGGCCGGTCACGCTGACTGCCAGTCTGGCGCTGCCTAAATGACCGGGAACCGGCGCCGATCCGGGCTTACCTGACAACCCACGACGCGGCAGCGTGCCGCGCGCTCGAACGCCTCGCCTCGCATCGGCTCGAAAGGATCCAGGAACCGCTGCCGCCGGACGATGCGGTCGGGTACCGGGAGTTGGGCGCGCCAGCCCGCTCCGCCGGTACGCGGCTGGCTGCGGGCGAACACGAGCAGGGGTGGTCCGGGATTCCGGGAATTGTCGGAAGGCAAGCCCGTCGCGGTGGTACAGCCGGACGTAACTTGGTGCGGAAGATTGACTCCAGCGGCGAGAATCTGGCGCGCCGCCGCTGCCTGGGGCAAGACGATGGCGCCTCACCGAGGCGGGGAGGTCTAGGGTCTGCACCTGAATGTGGCGTTCGGCGGCGAATGGTCAGAATGCGTCTGCTTCGAGGGCCTTCCGACCGACGACCCGCTGTTTGAAGGCTCGCCAGACTGTCAAAACGGGTTTTCGCGCCGCCCCAAGCACCGGGATTCGGGGTCCGTTGGCGGAAAGGAGAGAGGAACCGAACGGGTGAGTCTCCTCTGTGACGCTCGCCCCCAGAGCGACTGGCACCTGCACGCCGGCCATGCTGTTGACCGGGACGCTGACCTTGAGGTGGAAGGCGCTGTCCAGCGCAGATTAGCTCTTGCCGGGCGGCAGGAGCTGGCCGGCAGTGAGGCCGCCGTCGACGAGGACGCCGGCACCACTGATGAAGGCGGCGTGGTGGGGTGCGCTCAAGTGATTCCCCAGCGATGAAAGTGGACCCATTTTCCGGCACCTGGACAGCGGTGGATTGTCAAAGGTTTGTCGGCACGGACCGCTTGGTCCACTATTCGGGCCCGGGTCCCTGCCGCAGTGCGGAGACGCGCAGGTTGCGGTAGCGGCTGGCCGACCACTGCATCTGCCGGAATCCGATCTTGCCAGCTCCCCAGACCGGCCCGGCGCGGTGTCCGTCGTCGGTGAAGTCGATGATGACTTCACGGTCTATCGCCATGCGTAGGCGGGCACCCTCCTTGAGCAGCGTGGCGTGGTGCACGTTGCCAGAACCGCCGGCGACCAGGGCAACAGGCCCGTTCGCCAGGAGGAAGAAGCCGCTGTTCTTGCGCAGGTTGGCGACGGCGCGCGGCTCCGCCGGCGCATTGGCGAAATAGGAAATGTGATAGCTGTCGATGTCGCCGTGGGTGTAGTCGATGAATGTGCCGTCCCGCTTTTTTAGTGTCGGATCGAAAATGTCGCGGTTCTGGTGCCCGCGGGCGCCGAAGAACAGGATGTTGAGGCCGTGCCGGCTCAATACCTCGAAGTCGAACTCGACGAGCATCCGCTCCGGGAAATCCGCGCGCGGCCAGAACACGATGTGGCCGTTCGGTCCGTCCGGCCGTAGCGATTTCATTTCCATCCAGCCGTCGCGGAAACGGAGCTCGCCCGGGCCCTCGAGGACCCAGTCGGTGACGTCGCCCGATGTCGCCAGGCTGCGAAAGTAGAGTTCGGTGCCTCTCAGGAGCTCCGGGTCGAGCCGGCCGTATCCCTTTACGCCCAGCAAGCGATCGAGCCGGCCCCAGTGGGCGTCGCCCACGAGCGGGCGCAGCGCCGCTTCCGGAAGTGGTTCAGGCGCAATGCGCACGTTGGCGAGAGCGAACCTGCCGCCAGGATTAAGTCGCAACCGGTCGACGGGCTCATGCTCCCAAGGTGCGATTTTGGCGCCGCGGATATGGTAGGGTGTGCCATCGAGGAAGGCGTTGGACTCTCCGGCGAGCGCGTCCCAATTGACCGCCACGTGATGCCAGCCGGGGCCCGGCCACTCGGGCAGCAACACGCGGATCAGGCGATCGAACTGGATGCCCCGGCGCGTTCCGGTGGCCCCCGAGGTGACCGTGTCCCGCCGCCTGCCCCAGCCGATGTAAAGGTTGATCGACGCCTGCTCGGTGACGAAGCTGACGCTGAGCAATCCGGGCAGCTCAAGGAGGAGCTGCTCCGAGTCCAAGGTGGCAGAGCCGCTCCGGTATTCGCGATCGGTGCGGAATCAGAAAGCGAGCGAGCCGCGATTGGAAACCGGCGTGGTCAGGCGCGCCTCGATCGACCGGGGGATCTCGCCGCCGAAACCGGCGACGTCAGGACGCGGTCCGGATACAACTTGCAGCGCCCGTTGATCCGCGGCGGGAAGAAGCGCGCCATCAGCGACGAGGGCGTAGGCTGCAGAGCCCGCGTCTGCCGTCGTCAGCGCCGCTAGGATCAGTCCGAGGACGAGAAACGAACATTTGCAGCGGGAGGCGTGCGGCGGGCGAAATGTGGCCGGCGGACTGATCCGGCGATTGGGAGCGATGCGAAAGGCGGGCATGTCGCGAGGTTAGTTCCCGCACGGTGCCGATGGCGAACAATCCGCAGCGACCTGGCGTTCCGGCTCGAACTTTCCGGGAAGCGTACAGCGCTCGAACATTCCCTCGATCAAATTCGCCGGTCGCCAGACCGAACTGCGCCGCTCCGAAGGGGAGTCCGAGAGCCTCTCGGCTTGCACGCCGTGCACAATGCTGGCGCGATGGGAGACCTATGTCGGTCGATTTCCCTTTTCCCTTTCTGGCTGCCGCGAACGCAAACGATCCGGAGATCCCCCTTTGGTTGCGGTCCTCGCCAATTTCATCGGCACGACCGGTGCGTCGATGGTGCTGATCCGTCCTTGGATCCGAACGAATCGCGCGCGAATTCGCGGTTATCACATCGTTTTTTCCTCTTCGATCGCCGTAACTATGCGCACACCTCGCAAGCTTCTCATCGGAAAGCCGCGGATGCGGAGACGTGGCGATTTCAAGGCCCGATCGATGTACTCATTATGATGGTCGTGGTGGGAGCGGTTTCTCTTCCGGCGCGGTACTTCATTCGCGAGGCCATCGTGTTCGGCGCGGCGGTGGCCTCCTACTTCCTGCCGCCGCGCCGAATCCACGATTTGAACAGCTTCGGGTTTGCCCCGATCAAGGAGGTGGCCTTCCTCTTCGCCGGGATCTTTCTGACGATGATGCCCAAACTCGGTTATCTCGAACGCCATGGCGCGGAACTCGGGATTGCCCGCCCGCTGCAATACTACTTCGCCACCGGCGGGCTCTCGGCCGATTTAGACAACGCTCCGACCTATGTGAATTTTCTCCAACTCGCCCTCACCACGACGGCCGCTCAGGATCCGACGCTCTTCGCAGCCTTCGCCTCTTCGCGAGACAACGATTTGGATCGGAGGATCGGAAGTGGTCTCGCGAAGGACGGGCAAAGATGCGAAAGTTCGGACGAAGAACACCCGGGCGGAAACGATCGATACGAACGATTTCTACGCGGTTCCGAGGCAGCCGCCGGAGTGTGTGCCTTCAGGTTTTTTGCCGAATCGAACTCTCATGGGAAAAGCCCGCGGCTTTCTTTGGCCTCCGCCACCCGAGCGATTCCGAGGGTAAGCGCGGCAAGGCGCCGGCTAAATTTGAATTTCCGTTTTTGATATTCCACAGAGTTCTTCGCCTTATCGAGGATTGCGTAGAGCTTCGTCAGCACCTCGTCGCGCGTCCAATAGTAGTTCTGCAGATTCTGCAGCCACTCGAAGTAGGACACGACCACGCCACCGGAATTGCAGAGTACGTCGGGAATGAGTTCGATATCGCCCCGTCTTTCGATGATCCGGTCCGCTTGGTTGGTCGTGGGACCATTGGCGGCTTCCGCGAGCACACGACACTGAAGTTTGGGCGCGTTTTCGTGCGTGATCACGCGCTCGAGGGCGGCTGGAATCAGGACGGTGCACTTCATCGTGAGCAGTTCCGCGTTGGTGAAATCGTCTCCGCCGTCAAAATCCTTCAGCACCTTGTTGAACTTCACGTACTCGACGGCTTTTTTTACATCGATACCCTTGGCATTGTGGAACGCCGCGGTGTGGTCCGAAATCGCGACGACCTTCGCGCCGAAACCGTCCAGGGCCATGGCGGTCTCCGAGCCCACGTTGCCGAAGCCCTGGATCGCCACAGTGGCTTCGGCGATAGGGATGTTCAAATCGGCGAGATAGGCTTTTACGAGGTAGGCGACTCCCGCGCCGGTTGCCTCGCGTCGTCCCTGCGAACCGCCGAGGGAAATCGGTTTACCGGTCACCACTGCATTTTCGAGGCGACCCAAATGATTCGAATAGGTATCGACCATCCATCCCATGATCTTCTCGTTCGTCCCCACGTCGGGAGCCGGCACATCGACGTGCGGTCCGATAAACGGAATGAGTTCTTGCATGTACCGACGCGAGAGGCGTTCGAGTTCGGCTTCGGATAATTTATGGGGATCGACAATCACCCCGCCTTTGGCGCCGCCGTAGGGAAGTCCCACGAGGGAGCATTTCCAGCTCATCCACATGGCTAGAGCGGCCACTTCTCCCACCGTGACGCTGGGGTGAAACCGGATGCCGCCCTTGGCGGGACCGGTCGAGAGGTTGTGCTGCACCCGATAGCCCTCGAAAATCGTCACCGTACCATTGTCGCGTTTGATCGGCAGCGAAACCGCGAGGCAACGCCGCGGCCACTTTGTTCGGTCGCGAATGGCCTCCGGGAGGTTGATGGCATCGGCCGCCCGATCGAATTGACGGCAGGCCATTCGAAACACGTCGGAGTCGTAAAGAGGAGAAATGATCGCTTTGGACATAGAGAGCGAGGTCGAGGTTTGCTAAGGCGAGAGAGGAGGGCGGACGGTCGGCGACGCGGCGGGACAGTCGTTGTCGCTTCGGTAAAATCAGATGCGGAAAGCGTGCAGATCGCAATGTCGGAGAGGGTTAAAGAGGGTAACCGACAGGCGAGAGAATTGTCCAAAGGCGGTTGAAAACACGGTGCAGACCCATCCAGACTGAGGCCGGATGTATTCGCTGATCGCCAAACTCGCCGCATGGCTGCTGCAAAAGCTCGCCGTGGCGATCTTAATCGTGGTGCTGGGTCTTTCCGCGTACGCGGTCTGGTTGTTCGTTCAGGACCAGCGTGGCGTCGACGCTCGGCAGACGGACTTGGTGAGCGCTTTGAATCGGGAGCGCGATCGTCTCAGCGATCTTCAGACCGAAATCGAGGCACGCATCGCTTCTCTCCAAGCGGAAGCGACGGTGCAAAAACAACGGATCGAACGCGCGGAGAAAATTCTGCAGACCTTGCGCGATCTTGCGAGTTGGTGGGATCGCGTTTTCGGAAACGTCGAACAGCAAAGAGCGAACGTGGCGCAGGCTGCGCGCGTGGAAGAGTTGAAACGCGCAGCGTCCGACAAACTCCCGGAACTCCAGCGGCTGATCACCCATACCACATGGGAAAAGGAAGGCGTGCTGCTCTCCTTGGATCGCGTGCAGCGAGAGTTGATTAACGCAGAGAAAATCGAGTCGACGACCGTGCATTACCTGCGATCGGCCTGGGAGGCGTCGAAATGGTATGTGGCGCTGGCGCTCGCGACCTATCTCTTTGGTCCCACGCTTTGGAAGCTGTTTCTCTTTTACGGATTGGCGCCGTTGGTCGCGGGCGGTCGTCCCCTTCGCTTCAGCACGGAACCCGGTGTCAATCCCGACGTCGGCGAAAGCCACGTCTCGATCGATGCGGCGCTCTGGCCAGGCGAGCGTCTTCGGGTGAAGGAAAAGTACCTGCAGGCGAGCGACGAGGGGCTCACCCGAAAAACGCGATTTCTCCTCGATTGGCGGATCCCTTTCACCAGCCTTGCGTGTGGGCTTTCGGAGTTGGTGGAAATGCAGAACGCGACCGCGGGCGCCGAATATCGGGTGACGTTTTCGAACGCCCAGGATCCCCATATCGAGCTGGCCGTGGTCAGCGTTCCCCAAGGCTCCTCGCTCATTCTCCGCCCGAGCTTTCTCGCCGGCGTGATCGACAATGCACAGGAGACGCTGCAGATTTCTCGACGCTGGGTCATCTGGCGGTGGCTCTCGTGGGTCACGTTGCAGTTTCGCTTTTTCGAGTTCCTCGGACCGTGCCGGCTGATCGTCGCCGGTACTCGTGGCGTTCGCGCAGAACGCCTGGCGGAGCGCGAGGGCCAGCCCCGTGCGGCCCGTCGCACCAATCAGGACGCCACCATCGGTTTCACTCCGAATCTCGAATACCGTCCGGTGCGAGCCGAGACCTTCTGGGGATTCTATCGCGACATGAATCCGCTCTTCGACGACCTTTTCGCGGGACCGGGCGTCTTCATCTGTCAGGAAACAGCACAGGCCGGCCCGGGAAAAACGGCGGGCCGTTTTTGGTCCGCGGTTTGGAATGGATTTTTGAAGGTGTTCGGGATGTAGCGGGCACCGTAGATTTCCGTGGACGACCGTGCGCTCTCCGACCGGCTTCGACCTGGGCGCGGTTAGGAAACACAGCCGGGCCGTGACCTGCGAATGGCGGAGAGGGCGACGCGTCGATTTTGCGCGGTGCGACTACGGCAAAACGAAGGAGATTTTCTCGAATTTCGAACCCTTGATTTCGACCGTGACAATCCCGGCAAATTCTCCGGCCGTCTTCAACCAATCGGCCTGCGCTTCGAACTGCGAGGTATTGCCCACGGTTTCGCCGGTCAC
>Ga0105048_10012071_pt1 | contig 13584 bp, 7 predicted proteins | sample MAT05_FD_78382 | JGI IMG/M metagenome (GOLD analysis project Ga0105048, IMG submission 78382) | Freshwater microbial communities from Lake Fryxell liftoff mats and glacier meltwater in Antarctica - MAT-05 | ecosystem: Environmental > Aquatic > Freshwater > Ice > Liftoff microbial mat | place...
ATGGGCGTGGGAAGTGTGGCAAATGACTCTAGCGATTCACCACGCCCTTCGTACCTCAGAGCGTGCCACCCAGTTTAAGCGTGCCACCCAGTTTATAGGTAGATTTCAAACTGCCCCTCGCCTTGGTAGCCAACCGTTCTACGGGGTCTGGAACTTCTTTAGTTTCCGATCGAGTGTGGAACGTTCGATGCCGAGGATAGTGGCGGCGCGATTTTTTTGCCCAGCGGTGTATTCGAGAGTTGCTTCGATATGCTGCTGCTCCAATTCCTCGATGGTCTTTTCCTGGTATTGGTTCGCGATGGAGGGGAACGGCGTTGAAGCTGCCATTCCGGGTATTGGCAGATAGGAAAGAGCCAAATCCTCGGGTTCGGCCATCGGGCCGTTCGCCAACACAAAGGCTCGTTCCACGCAATTGCGCAGTTCTCGAACGTTGCCTGGCCAATTGTATTTCTGCATGGCTTGCTTAGCTCGTTCGCTAAAACCGGTGGGACCGTGCCCGGAACGTACAACAAACTGACTTAGAAAGTAATGTGCGAGGGGCATGATGTCTTCGGCGCGTTGTCGCAGCGGGGGTACTAGCAGTTCGATGACTCGCAATCGAAAATAGAGATCGGATCGGAACTGGCCGTCGCGAACCGCTTGCTCTAGGTCACGATTGGTGGCTGCGATGACGCGCACATCGACTTGGATGGGTTTGTTACCTCCAACGCGCTCAAAGGCTTTGCCCTCGAGCACTCGCAAAAACTTGGCCTGGATCTCGGAGCTCATTTCGCCAAGTTCGTCTAGCATGATGGTGCCGCCGCTAGCCTGTTCAAATTTTCCGAGCTTGCGATCAGTCGCACCGGTGAAGGCACCTTTTTCATGCCCGAACAGTTCGCTCTCGAGGAGCGTTGAGGTCAGCGCGGCACAGTTGAGCGCGACGAATGGACCATTGGCGCGTTGGCTTGAATCGTGGATAGCTCTGGCAACGAGTTCCTTTCCAGCGCCGCTTTCACCGCGGATGAGGACCGTGGCGTGAGTGGGGCCGACGCGTTGCACTTGGTCCCGAATCTGCTTCAAGGCTGCCGATGGACCTATCCATTCAACAGAATGTCCGAGTTGCTGCTCCAGTTCGGAAATGCGACTGTGCGATGACTTGAGTTTCGATTCCAGCGACTGTTGGCGGAAGATATTGTCGAGGGAAACGGCCAGTACGTCAGCTACTGCCAACGTCACTTCCAAGTGGTCGGGAGTTAAGTCTGGCTCACCTTGACGCGAGTATAAGTGAACTAGGCCTATGGTCTTTTCCCGGATGCGCATGGGTGCAACGATGATGCTATTGGTCGACAAAACGTGGCTAGCGTTGGTAGACATTGATGAAGTCGCGAGGTTACCGCCGACGAGGTGGGAATCGGCGCTGACATTGCGAGCAAGAACGGCGGTATTGTCGCGTCGGACGCTGGCAACGAGGGTATCCGAAACGGGGTGGTATGCTTTGCCCTTCCGTTGCAAGGCGGCCAATACGGTGGGTTGGGTAGATGCCTTTTGCTCGTTCGATGCCTCCTCCAGTTTCAGGACTCCGCCGGATTGGCAGTTTGTTGATAGCATGAGCCGGTTCAAAGCGAGTTCGCATGCGGACGCGACGGTAACTTCTCGAGCGAGGTCGAAAGCAAGTTGCAAAAGCTCGGTAGCCACCGCGGGGATTGGGCGATGCGGGATGGGTTGAGAAGTCTGAGACTTGGTAGAATCGAGATTTATTGAATCAGGGTCCAAAATCGAAGATTTCGACTGCCGGTGGATAATCGAAGGGATTTCCGACTGCGTTTGAGCCGTAGAGAGGGGCGAAGGGTCCTCAACTTCGAATGGAGGAACAACTTCGTCGAGCGACTTTGCAAAAGTCAACCGGCAGGATCCCACCGTGATTTGGTTGCCGGGGGCCAGCGTTTTTGACTCTTCCAGCTTGTGGCCGTCGACAAAAGTACCATTTCGGGAGCCGAGATCGCGAACTCTCCATTCTCCTTGTTCAAAGAATATTTCGGCATGGCGGCGGCTGGATCGTTCGTCTGCGATCGGTATTTCGTTGGAAGAAGCTCGCCCGATGATCAGCGGCTGCCCGGGTTCGAGCCGAAAAACGTCCGTCCAGCGGTGTCCTTGACGAATAATGAGGTACGCCGACGAATTGTTTGGTTGCATCGCAGGGCTGCCGAAATTACTCTAAGAGATGAGAATTGGTCCGATTGGCCGATTCAAGACTTGAAATCCGGTCCACGTATCCCAACAATAGGATACAGTTGGGTTGGTGGCTATCCCTGCCGATCATTCATTGTTTCTCGTCAAAAAAAACTGTCACCTTTTTTTTCTTTTGGAGTTTCGATTATGTGTTTTCGAAGTTTGAGCATGCACGGATCGTTGGCGTACTGTGCCCGACTGAAACTGTCGATCGCCATAATCGCTTCGGCCGGCGCATTGGCAGCAAGCCTTTGGTGCAATTCTGTTTTGGCCCAGGGGGGCGGCGGTGGTGGTAACAATGGGGGGGGGAACAATGGGGGCAACAATAACGCTTTCGGGAATGTTTTCCGCGTGGTTGGGGGGGTAAGTATCCGACCTGACGGCGCTTTGCAGATGGCAACCGCAGAGGAACAAACTCGGGCACTGGCCGACATGCGTGCACGCCTGATTGGTCCGCAAGGCGAGCTTAACCAACCGACCGATCGCAGACTTATTTCATTGAAAACGCTAAAGAAGGTAGTTCTCGCGAGCATTGAGCAAAACAAGCCGCTGCCAGAGGAAGTGCTTTTTCTCGGTGGACTGACCCGGATTGAAAATGTATTTGTCTATCCAGAACGCCAGGACATCGTTTTGTCAGGGCCAGCCGAACCATGGAAGATTGGTGCCAATGGTGCCGTCGTGGGTTCCAAGAGTGGTCGCCCCATACTGTACCTAGATGATTTGCTATGCGCTTTTCGAACGGTGAGCAGCGCTCGCAAAACGGGTATTTCCGTATCCATCGAACCAACCCAAGATGGCGTCGTCAAACTGGAACGGCTTCTGAAGCAGTTTGGGCCAAGTGTCAGTAACAATCCGAGGGCACTTGAGCCGCAAATGGTGGCGGCCTTCGGTCCGCAGCAGGTCAAACTGGACGGTCTGCCTGCCGATAGTCATATGGCACGTGTGATCTTAGCCGCTGATTTTCGCATGAAGCTCTACGGTATGAATCTTGCGAAAGCACCGGTTGCGGGTTTGCCGAGCTATCTTGAGATGGTAAGTCAACAGGCCAATCTGACACAGCTACAATCCCGATGGTGGATGGCATGCGATTATTCCGCCATCGAACACAGTCAAGATCGAATGGCATGGAAGATTTCTGGTCCAGGCATCAAGACCTTGACCGAAGAAGAGCAGATTGCTTCCGATGGGTCATTCAAACAATCGGGCAAGGCAGATCGAATTGCCAAGAAATGGGCCGATCTATTTACGAAAAAATTGGATGAGCTCGCGACCAAGGACACCGTTTTTGGTGATTTGCGAAATGTGATGGACATGTGCATCGTTGCTGCTCTGATTGAGTCGCAAGAGCTGCAGGGATTGTCCCATTGCGATCTTTCAGGGCTGATGGGTGAAACAGCCAGAATCGAATTGGCCAAGTTCGAAGTGCCAAAGTCGATCGATCCCCAATGCAGCTTTCTCCAAACGGTCAAGGGTTGGGTGGTTACAGCCAGCGGGGGCGTGATGGTAGACTCATGGGAAACGGTCAGCCATCTCAAAGCCAATGATGCGGTCGCAGGTGCATTGAAGTACGGTGCAAACTGGGAAAAAGCCGACAGTATTTGGCAATAGTTAATGCCATCCATGTCCAAAGAAAATCAAGTTCCATTCCAATTGTTCCATCTAAGTGACGAAGACAATGGTCAGACACTTGGAGCCGCCATCAAAAAGCGGATGAGCCAATGGAGCTGGGGGCAAACCCGCGAGGCGATCCTCAAGCGTCGCGTTCAGGTCAATGGCAATCTCTGTTTGGATCAAGCTCGCAAGGTCAACGAGAAAGATGTTGTCAAGCTTTGGAAGGAGTCTCTGCCCAAGCCCGTTCAACCGTCTCACGTGAAGATTGTGTACGTTGACGATTTTATCGTGGTGGTTGAAAAGCCACCTAGCATTACGTCAACCCGCCATTTCGAGGAGCGTTTGCTCAAAGAAAAACGCAAGCAGTTGCAGCCGACACTGGAAGAGCTCTTGCCGTTGGCCTTGGAAGAACATTTTCAGTCGCGATCCACCGCAACAGAACGTGAGGCCAAGGGAGGTCGGAATCCTGTTCGCCAATCCAAAGGGCGATTGTCGGCTCATGATGAGCAGCGACAGCGAATGAATCGACTCAAGAAATTCGCCGTGTTGGCCGTGCATCGTTTGGATAGAGATACCAGCGGGTTAATGGTATTTGCCAGAACGCCGTCCATTGCTCAAATGCTCGGAGTCGTTTTTAGAAAGCACGATGTAACTCGGAAATATCATGCCGTTGTTCACGGCCATCCGCAAGCGCAGACTTTTGACAGTGTTTTAGTCCGAGATCGCGGCGATGGCAAACGGGGCACGAAACCAGTCGACCGACAAGAGGATCCATCTGCTCAGCGCGCGGTAACGCACATTCGGCCGATGGAATCCATCGGCGAATACTCGATGGTAGAATGCGAGTTGGAGACGGGCAGAACGCATCAAATTCGAATCCATCTGTCCGAAGCCGGGCACATGCTTTGCGGTGAATCCATCTACAACCGCCCGCTCGGTGGAGAGCCAATCGAGGACCGAAGCAACGCGCCTCGCCAAGCACTGCATTCTGCGACTCTTGAGCTGAAACATCCGATGACGGACGAACTATTAGCGTTTCGGATGCCTTGGCCTGCTGATCTTTTTAAATGGCTGAAAGAGCTTCGCAGTCGACCATAGGAACCTGCCATAGCGGAATTCGTGAGAATTCAGACCCGCACGGAATTCTCGCAAAAAATCAGAAGATTATTGAACGGATTCCCCGGTTCAACGTCTCTACCTTATCGACGCCTAAGGTTTTCCTCGAGCTTCGAGCCACAGTTGGTGAAACACAATGAGACTGACATTACGAACGCTATTGGCGTACCGCGATGGGGTTTTGGATCCCAAAGATGCTACGGCCTTGGAAGCCAAGATCAGAGATAGCTCAACTGCACAGCAGATTTCGAAACGTATTGCTGACGAAATGCAAAACCGACGGCTTGCACCGATTCCGGTTGATGCTCGTGAGTTTGGTTTTGATGCGAATATGGTGGCGGAATTTCTAGATGACACCATTCCGATGGAAACATTGCCGGAAATGGAACGCAAGTGCTTGGAAAACAATACGCTCTTGAGCGAAATTGGGAGTTGCCATCAGATCTTGTCGCGAGCGCTTTCGATACCTGCACCCGTTTCTGCTGCTCTGCGCCAACGCATCCGGGACCTGCCCAACAATCCAATGGCGAGCACCTTCACAGGCTCGAAGGGAGGCATTCGGAGAGTCGACCATCCTGGCGCGAATTCTGGGGCCGAGAGCATTCCGGTTGGTGTGATGTCGGCAAAGTCGGTGCGAAAGTCCAATATGGAACTTCGAGGATCCGGCATCGAGCTGAATGATGGTTTGGGACGCCAAGTCCCGGAGTACTTGATTGGAAGTGATCGCGGCTGGGTCAAGACCGCAGCCATGGCTTTGTGCCTGCTGGTTGCTCTCGTTTTTGTTGGGGCGATGGCAATTGGGCCGATCGATCGAGTTCGCGATTTGTTGCGCAAGTCGGAGTTGATTGCTGACGCGAACGCTAGCGAAAAGGCTCGCAATTCGGAAATCAGCGAGTTCAATGCTTCTCCACCGGTGCCTCCGAAAAAAACGGTCGCCGTAAAAGAGAATAGCGACTCTAACGATACGGATACTGGTATTGTAGAATCGTCGGCTGGCCCCCCATCGCCCACTCCATCGCCCACAATGGACCCGAAGAAGGCTTCCGATGTAACTCTGTTGAACGTGTCCAAAAACGGAAAGAACGAAGACGTGGGCTCGATTCCAAAGAGTCCTACTCAGGCCTCGGTGAGCCGAATGCAGTGGCTGCCAGATACCAAGGCTTCCTCAGAGTCTATGGTCTTAAAATTCTGCGAGACCGAAACCGATTCGGTTGCCTCATGGAGACGCATGAATCCAGGCGAGTTTGTAAATGTCGGGGAACGGGTCGTCGTGCCACCAACACAGCGGACCGAGTTTCGAGTCGCCCCTGGGATTCGATTGTTGTGTGCAGGTGAGAATGATTTAGAAATAGCCAAAGAGGCAGGGATTCCTAAGGTCATTTTGCGTGCAGGCCGCGTTCTTATTTTCGCAACGCCTGATGCGAGAGAGATCAGGTTGGATTGCAACGGACTTGAGGTAGCCATTGGTTTTGCAGCAGCGGATGGAAGTTGCGGATTGGAATTGCAAAATCAATGGTCGATTTGCACAGAAGAAATGATTCAAGCTGGCAAAATCGAAAGCCAATCCACCGTACGGCTAATTGGAGTCGAAGGGGCTCTTAAGTATTCTTTTCAACATTTGGGCGGCGCCGGGGGGCAAGGGACGATCGCTGTAGGTCAGTACGTAGATTGGAAGAACGGTGCTGCCACAGCCATGCAGGAACTGTCGGAAGCCCCATTGTGGTTTAGAACAAGTGGTAGAGCGATCGATCAGCTTGCAGCCACGGATTTGCAGCGAGCACTCATAGGAATGGTACCAGGAGAAATCGAATCGGAGCTATCCGAACTGACCAACCACCGGCGAGGCGAAACGGCTGCCTTGGCTGCCAGAACTCGCATGATGCTCGGGCGCTACGATGGACTATTTGAGCCAACCGGAGTCTTCAACCGAGAGAAGTTGCACAGTCATTGGCAGTCCTTGTTGGCCCAATTACCTCAATCGCTAGGTCGAGCAGAACATCGAATGGAACTCGTCGATGCGATCCAAACCGCTTCACCGACTCGCCTGAGTTCGATTTTGTCGCTTCTAATTCCACCCTCCCAAGAGCAATTGGCAGCCGGTGCGGATAAGATATTGGTCGAAGCCCTGTCCAGCCCACTTTTGGACGAGCGTGTGTTAGCGATCCATCAACTTGCGAATATAACTGGCAAGAATCTGGGCTACCATCCGGACAAGAGCCAAGTTGAAGCAATCCCGCAGTGGCGGAAGATGCTCGGCAAAAATGAAATTCGATACCCTGAGCCCACCAATCTTAAATCGGAATAGTTTTATGAAAATGCCCTACGCACGTGCTCTGGCAGTGGCCTGGTTCGCCTGTTGGCTGCTTTGTGCTGGATCTCTACCCACCATAGGACAAGATGCAATCGAGGCGGCTTCTCGAAAATTGGGGAAAGCGATGCCGCCGGGCGATCCAGTCCCAGGTTCACCTGCTGTCGTTAACGGTGCGCCCGGAACGCCCCCAACTCCTGGCGATGCAAAACCGGGCGACGCCAAACCAGCCGACAACGCCCTTCCCGAAGCCATCAAACGCAAAAGCGAACCGCCAGAACCGCCCAACAAACGGGAGTTTGATGTCCGACCAGACGAACAGGGGATGTTGCAATTTCAGTTTCGCAATCAAGCTTGGCCAGATCTGATGCGATGGTTGTCGGAAGTTTCCAACATGTCATTGGATTGGCAAGAACTGCCGAGCGACTATCTAAACCTTTCAACCCAGAGAAAACATTCACTCGAGGAAACCCGCGACCTCTTCAACAGACACCTGTTGGCTCGCGGATTTACGATTTTGGAATTTGACGGGATCCTGCAAGTCTCGAAGACGAAAGGAATCAATACCTCGCAAGTCCCCAAAGTCGATGTCTCGAAGCTCGATTCTTTGCCTCCCCATCGTTTTGTTCGAGTCTCGTTTTCCTTGAACACTCTGATTGCATCCGAAGTCGTTACGGAACTTAAACCACTCATCAGCGGCAACGGCGATCTCCATGCATTGGCCGCTACCAATCGACTCGAAGCCATGGACACGGCAGCCAACTTATCGGAACTGAATCGCATTCTGAATGAGGAGCAATCGCAGTCAGCGTTGGAAGGACTCGCACGCGAATTTGTTTTGGAGTACGTTCGCGCCAATGATGCCAAGGATCAACTGCGACAATTCCTTGGATTGGAAACTGCAAAAAAATCAGGCCCCATGTCACCCGAAGAGCAAATGGCCGCTCAGCAGCAACAAATGATGATGCAGCAACAGCAGCAACAGCGACAGCAACAAGGACTTCCAGCACCCCCCAAGACCAAGGACAAAGGCGATATCTATCTGGTCGCTAATGTGAGACGGAATAGTGTAATCGCATCTGCTCCTCCGGACAAAATGGCGATAATCGCCGCGTTCGTCCGGCGCATCGATGTCCCCAATGAGAATGCCAATTCGATGAGTATGCTCGAATCGCGGATGAAGGTTTACCGGCTCAGTTCGCTCGATCCAAAGCAACTGGTGGCTTCGCTCTTGTCGATGGATGTGCTGGAACCGACCACGCGTTTGGAAGTCGACGAGAAAAACAAAGCGGTCATAGCGCATGCATCGATTGCTGACCAATACGCCATCCAGCAAACCATCAAGCGACTGGATGGATCCGCCCGCGATGTCGATGTCATTCAACTGCGGCGCTTGCGAGCCGAGGACGTGGTGGGAACGATCAAGTTTTTGATGGCCCCCGATGAAAAGAAGGAAGATAATTCACGCAGGAATTATGGCTACGACCCTTGGGGTTACAACAGCAATAGCAAGAAAGATACCAACACGGACGCGTTTCGAGTCGCGGCAAACTCGCAAGACAATCAAGTTTTGATTTGGGCGAATGAAATCGAACGTTCGGAGGTCAATAAGCTGCTCGTCAAGTTGGGCGAATTACCCCCTGCTGGCGGAAATGCTAGCCGAGTGCGTGTGATCGATGCAAATCGGTCCAGTGACACGCAAGAGTATTTGAAACGATTGCAACAAGCCTGGAACAAGATCTCGCCGACGCCTTTGGTTTTGCCAAGCGAAGAACAATTTGATCCGGCAGATGCCAAGAAGTCGCCTGCCGCGGAAGCCGAATCCAAGGAGAAGGACAAGCCGAAAACGCCGCGAGATCCAAAAGAGAAAGCCCACGATATTTCAGTGAAAATCGGCAATGGCGTCGACGAAAAACTGGCTCGAATCGGCGTTCCATCAGGCTTTCTGTCGGCTGCAATTCAAGGTTCTGGCAATGAACCAAACGAGGATGATAAATCAAACGCGACCAAGCCCAATTCGGCGACTCCGAGCACCGCAAACCTGCAGGTCGAAACCGACTCGGCTTTAGCCGATAAGGATCGTGCTGGCAAAACGCCCCAACCTAGCTCTCCCATTCAAATCGCCTTTGATGAACGAGGCAACTTGGTCTTGACCGGCGATGACACCGAAACCCTCAGTCGTCTCGAACAGATGATGATCGACAACGCCCCTCCGCAACGCAACTACGAAGTCTATATCATCAAAAACTCGAAACCCACCTGGGTGAAATGGAATCTAGAAGACTATTACAAAGAAGAGAAAAAGGACAGGGACAACAGCAACGACGCATTCCGTTGGATCTTTGGGATCGATGCTCCCTCCGACAAAAAGAATGAGGATCCACAGCTAAGTAAAAAACGGAAGCTCAAATTCTTGTCCGACAACGACACGAATTCGTTGATCGTTATTGGTGCTGATGATGCACAGCTCAAGACGATCGAGGAATTGATTCGGCTATGGGACGTTCCGGAAAAGACCAATAAACAGAAACTCCGATATTCCAAACTAGTGCACGTCGATTTTTCGAAAGCCGAAGTGGTGGTCGACGCGATCAAAGAGGCGTATCGCGATTTGCTTAGCACCAACGACAAAGCCTTCGAAAAAGAAAAGTCAGGCGGCGGTGGCGACGGAGGTTCTAAGGAGCCGAAGCGTGGTGCATCCTCAGATTCGATCTTCGAGGGGGGAATGAGCTATAGTTTTTCGGGTCGGCTATCGATGGGAGTCGACAAAATCACCAACTCAATTATCGTTTCGGCGGAAGGCGAAGATTTGCTGAAGTTGGTTTGCGAGATGATCACTCAGTTGGACGAAGCGGCCAAGCCAACCGGATCGATTGAAGTAATTAAATTGGACGGTGCAAACGGCGCAGCCATGGAAAAGGCACTCACGGCATTGGCCAAAGCCAACGGCAAAGACGTCAAGAACGGTGACCCTAATCAGCAGCAGCAGCAATTGAATCAGCAACAGTTGAATCAACAACAACAAGAAAACATGAATGGGCAGCCCCCCAATTCATCCCGAAGTCGCAAAAAGTAATGACGTGGCGGATGCTGCCAGCATCCGAACCCAATACCGTTCAATTATTTGTTTAAGGCGAGGGGCAGTTTGAAATCTGCCTATAAACTGGGTGGCACGGGTGGCACGGGTGGCACGGGTGGCACGGGTGGCACGGGTGGCATGGGTGGCACGCTCTGAGGTACGAAGGGCGTGGTGAATCGCTAGAGTCACTTGCCACACTTCCCACGCCCAACGCTAATCGCTTTGGGCGTGCCACACGGTGGCCTGGCCTAGCCTGGTAGTCTTCTGTCTGCCACTCGCCAACAGTGTTTAACAGCATCCGAACCGACGCCGAACCTAGGCCCTACTGAATGTCGAATTGCACGGAGACTTCCGCAGGCTTGATGACTTCCGCAGGCTTGATGACTTCCGCAGGCTTGATGACTTCCGCAGGCTTGATGACTTCCGCAGGCTTGATTTCAACAACATTCGATTCTTGTTCTAGTGTTTCGAATGGCCTCGAAAGATTGTTTCCGACCAGATCTTCGATGGTCGTTGCTAGCCAGATCCGGTAACTACCAGGCTTCCAGGGCTCCTTCGGTTCGAAAAACCAAACGGTCTCATGATCGGTCACTGAAACTTTTCCGCTCATCTCGACTTGAGATGCGTCCCGGATTGTCACGACACGGTTGAGCATAGCATGGTCTAGCGGCTCATCGAAGGTCAAAGTGACGGGCTGCTTCGAGTTTGATTTCGGTGCAACGATTTTCCATTTTTTGGGATTGGGCTGTTGGCTATCGGCAGCGACGACTCGGAACTTCTTTTCAAAATCGGTTGCCAGTGGTTGCAGGTCGGCGTCTAGCCAGTCGGCGTCGACATGCAAAGTATATTCTTTGCCTTGGGCCATTGGAGTTCCGCTGTCCTCACGCGGTTTCAAACCTCTTTTAATGCGGCCCGGATGAACAAATAAAGTAAACCGCTTTTGGTCGGCATCCCAAAGCTCTTCGCCCAACTCCAAGAACGGTGCTTCTACTTCTTTGCCATCCAGTTTCAAATGGATCCGCTTGTAGGCTTCCCCCCGACTCATCGGTGCTGAAAAATGTATGTAAAACTTGAGCAAGTTTTCTGGTAGGACAGCGGCGGATGGATAAACGGCAGAAACGGCTGTCGCTGTGGAAGGTCTTCTGGGACGAGTTGGAAAGACGATGGATTGCGGCTCGTGAGGACCTACGAGGAGTTGCGGGTCCAATTCGACGCGGTATTGAATGGAGGGGCTCAGTGGAAATCGACTCGCAAAACGCAGTTCGGTTTTCGTAACCGAATGCGTCCCGAGCAACGCAGGCAGGTTGCTTGTGCTCCCCGGTTGATGGACTCGAATCGTGAGGGATTTTTGCAAGTCCTCGGGGGACAATTTTTGAAGTAGTTCAAGCTTTGAAAGCCCCAGAACAGCAAACGTTGCTGAGTCGGCTGCTTCTCTCAGTTCGACCTGAACCGACGAATTTCCTATTCGTTGTTTTTGAGTTGCCGCCCCTGGCTGCTTGCCAATGTCATCGGCGGTTAGCGTACCAAGCCATGCAGAGTTTATCAGGCAAGCCAGAATAGCAACAAAAGTCTTAGACACAGTTCATTCCTCATTAGGCGAACGGCAGGCTGAAAACTACCAGCGTGATGCAACCCCTCTCCGGCCTTTGAGGCCGACTCTCCCAGAGGGAGAGTGACTTCACCCTCCCGCCGGGAGGGTCGAGCGAAGCGAGGGGAGGGTATGACTTATTCTGCCGCTCGCCTTAGGGCACGGCGGACTCCGCCGTTATTAAACACAGACTCGATCGGCCTTATCCCGATTCGAGTACGAGTAAGAATTTTAGAAGAACGGAAGTTTCCGGCAAGCTTGTCTGAAACTAAGGTAGGTCGATGGTTCGAATGTCTTGGCGACCGGCATTGTTTACGAGCAAAACGGCTTGGCTATCGTTTAGCTTGTCGAGCTGCACAACATCCTTGAGATCACTCAGTGTTTCGTAAGGCAGTCCGGCTGTATCATTGATTTTCGAATCGATTGCCTTAGTCGCATCGATATCACTCTTGCTCAGTTTCAGCTTCATCACTCCGCGTTTCGAGTTGGACATTAGCAAGTAGTCTTGATTGCCTTTCTTGTACACGATCATATCGAGTGGCTGATTCATGTTTCCGAGTTCGGCGATCGTTTTGCCTTTGGTCTTGGTCCCATCTTTAAGATCGTTAATCGGAATGGAGACGAGGGGCGTGCAAGTGTAGGCGGCCAAAACCGTATCTTCGTAGGTCGTGAAGGTACGGACGGGAGAGGCGGTTTCCAGTTTGCCGTGCGCTCCGTGGTACACTTCAACGCTGGTGGCCTGGCTGGTTCCGTCAAACGGGTACTTCAACACTCGCAACTTGGAAGCGAACTCTTCGTTCGAGAGCCCTGCTACAACCACTTTTCCATCTTTGTATTGGAGGTCGGTGATCGCGCTCATGCGTGGGTTGCGTTGGCCTTCCTTGGATTCGGGAGCATTGGCAATGGCGGCTTTGCTGAACTTAACTTTCTTAAGACTTACCTCGGAAATCGCGCCCTTGGAATCTGCTTTGAAGATCACCGGTGTAGCACTTGGTCCACGGCCCCGCGACACGGAAAAGTACAAATTCCCGCTGACAGGATTGACGGCGATATCGTTGATGGTTGTCTCGGCAGCGTCGGAACCCATCATCGCAGCGATCTTTTGATTGATCCCTTCGATGTTGACGGATTTCTGAACAGAAGACGCTTGATTGTCACCGGTGTCGATGGCATACACTGCCGCGCTGAGTGTATCACCAACGAGAAGTACTCCGTCGGGTGCGAAGGCCAATGAGCCCGCTTGCTTGATGTCAGGCGTACCCTCCTTCAATCCGTTATCCGCCTGAAGCAGCGCGGTCGGCATGGCCGTACAAAGGGTCAAAGTCAAAGCCAATTTGTATCGCAACATACTTCATCTCCTAAGATCGAGAGAATGCAATCAATGTTCCAAACTGAGACGACAGTCCAGTGGGGATTTACCAAGTGGCGAAACGATTCCGGGGGGCTTGGCAACCAACCGCGTATTATCCCAATCCTGGCCGACAAATCAACACAATACGGGACTTTATCGAAAGAAGTCTAACGACGGGAGAGCGAGGCTCCTGCCGAGCTGGCGATGCCACGGTTCGGCAGGTGCCTCACCGCCTCACCCTGCCGAGTAATGAACGAGTAAGGAAATGCACAGCTACAGATATGGCTCCCCCTCGACAATGTGCTGTGTCCCTTCGAGTAGTC